>Ga0209254_10004882_pt1 | contig 12320 bp, 13 predicted proteins | sample FrelakmetDIP11DI_FD_187148 | JGI IMG/M metagenome (GOLD analysis project Ga0209254, IMG submission 187148) | Freshwater lake sediment microbial communities from the University of Notre Dame, USA, for methane emissions studies - DIP11 DI (SPAdes)... | ecosystem: Environmental > Aquatic >...
GAACGACGCCTCGCCGATCGTGGACCCCGAGGGCAGGGGGCCGCTGATCTACTTCAGGGGCATTGCGCCGAGGGGAGGCGGCGCGACGGGCACCGTCACGAGATCCCGCGAGACACCCCGTGGACCTGGAAGCCGGTCGCCAGCGCGGCCGTGCCGAGCTCATCGTCGTGAGTCGCGAACACGAGTTCGTCGAAGCGGTCACGAATCAGCAGGGCGCTGGCCAGGTGGATGGCGTCCAGGGAGCCCAGCGCGGTCGGGAAGGGCTCCGAGGCTCGCTCGAGCACGATCGAATCCAGCCCGACCAGGCTGAACGCCCCGACCGCCTCCAGCACATCTGCCCGGTACTTGGCGACCCTCCGGTCCTCGAGGCCAAGTCGAACCCGGGCGCGATCGATCGTGCGCAGGCACTCCAGCCGGATCAGCTCGCTGGAAACCGCGTTGGTGATGGTGGGCCAGATGCGAAGCCGATCGGGTTCGCCCAGGACGATGCGCAGGAGGACCGAGGAGTCGACGTATGCGTTCAACGATCTCGCCGCTCTTCCAGGAGGAGCTCCGTCGACGGGACCGGCCAGCCTGCCCGGGTGCGACGCCGATCGCGGATGTCGGGGAAGAGGCGAGTCGGCTGGATGAGCCTGACTCGCCGGCCGGGCGGAGGCAGGGGCACGATTCGCGCGATCGGGCGGTTCCTGTCCATGACGACCACCTCCGTGCCCTTCTCGACCGCCCGAAGATGCTCGGACAGTCGGTCCTTGAGCTCCGCGATCCTCACCTGTCTCATGGCCACATATAGCCATAACTGGCCTGGATTGTCAATATCCCCGTCGTCGGATCAGGTCCGAGGTCGAACCTCGACGAAGCCCCGCCGCGCCGCTACCTTGCGCGTTGTCAGGTCGCACGTCCCGTCCCCATCGATGTGCTACCTTCATGTACATGGACAGGACCGTCGGGATCGCCGAGCTGCGCCAGAACCTGAGCCGCTACCTGCGTCGCGTCGAGGACGGCGAGCGACTGCTCGTCACGGACCGCAACCGACCGGTCGCCGAGCTCGGCCCCCCTCCCAGCACGGGCGAAGCGCTGGACCGATTGATCGCGGAGGGGCGCGTTATGCGCCCGACGCGGCGCGGGCTGCCCCCGCCGCTGCGGATGGAGGGCGACCCCCACGCCCTCAGTCGCGCCCTTGACGAGATCCGCGGCGAGCCCTGAGCGGTGGCGCTCTTCTACGCGGACGCGTCGGCGCTCGTCAAGCTGGTGCGAGACGAACCTGAAAGCGATGTGCTGCGGACGTTCCTGGCCGACGCCGACCTCGTCTCGAGCGAGCTCGTGCTGACCGAGGTGCCCCGTGCCATCCGGCGCGCCGCCGCCCGGGACCCGCGACTGGCCCTCGACCTGCTGACCGCCCGGGCCGGCGACCTCGTCGATGCAGTCGCCCTGCTGCCGCTCGACCGCGCCCTGCTCCTGGCCGCCGGAGCCCTCGACGAACCGGCGCTGCGGGCGCTGGACGCCATCCACATCGCCTCGGCCACCTACCTCTCGCCGCTCGACGGGTTCGTGACCTATGACGAGCGCCAGGCGGCTGCCGCCCGCCTTGCCGGCCTGCGGACCCTGTCGCCGGGCGCCTGACGGCGAGGGCACGTCCGCGCAAGTCGAATCTGAAGCTCGAACGCGCGCTACAGGTCGCGCCGGATCTCGAGGGGCAGGAAGGCGGCGCAGTCGGGCAGGCTGTCGGACGCGTAGAGCCGCATGAACTGCACGTGCGCCTCGCGGAGGTCGATCTCCACCGCGCGCAGGTGGTGCGTCCCCTCCCGGGTTGCCAGCTCGACCGCGTCCTCGCAGTGGGCATGGGGGACCCTCCGGCGCGGCCCGATGTCGTGAAGGTGATGGGCGAGCCGCGCCCCCCGCCTGACGTCGAGATACTCGTAGCTGTACCTGGCCAGGTGCCAGTCCCCCGACGGCGTGCGCCGGTAGTGCTCGCGGTATCGCGCCCGCACGTCGACCGGAAGATCGTGGCCGGGCGCCTCGAGGGCGAGCTCCAGGAGGCGGCGATCGCGATCACCGCCGAGGTCCAGGACCCTCACGTCGCCCCAGGCGTCCAGGAAGTCGGCGAGCCGGTCGCGGCGCTTCCGGACCTGGCCGCCGCTCAGCCGGTCGAGACGGCCGGAGACGCTCACCGGTGCCTTCCGGGCGACGCGGCTAGGGCTCGACGTCCCGCGACGCATCCTCCGTCAGCGACGGCCCCGTGGCGTCGAGGGCGAGGAGGCGGATCACGGCCTTGCGAGGGATGCGATAGGTCCGCTCGGAGAGCCGCACGGCGGCGAGCCGGCCGTCGTGCACGTAGTTGAGGATGGTCGAGGACGAGACGGAGGCGAGCTCGGCCACCTCCGCGGGCGAGTAGAACGCCTTCGGGAGCAGCTCCAGGAGCTCGTCGGACGGCGCACGGAGCGCCATGGTTCGTGCCTCCTCCGCGATCGCTTCGCGCGCCGCCGCGCTGGCGGCGTTGGGTATCAGCAACTATGGCGAATAGAACCAAGTTGTCAAGGTGGCAGCGATCCCGGGATCGCCCGCTCACCGGGAAGGGACCGCCGGGGGTGGACTGGAGCGCGCCCGAAGTCGAGATGCGGGCCCCGCAGGCCGAGCCGGGCGTCGCCGGGGTCGCGATCGGGCGATTCCCGCCCGCCGATCCCGGTCGAGGGTCAGGCCCCCAGGCGCGCCCGCAGCGTCGCCAGCTGCGCGGCCAGCTCCGCGGGGAGCCGGTCACCGAAACCAGCGTAGTGCTCCTCGAGCTGGGGCAGCTCGGCGACGATGGCCGGACCGTCGACCCGCAGCAGCTCCGCGAGGTCCCCGGCCGGCACCTCCAGCCCGACCGTGTCGAGGTCCGCCGGCGCGGGCAGCAGCCCGATCGGCGTCTCCACCGCGCCGGCCTCGCCGTCGCAGCGCCGGAACATCCACTCCAGGACCCGGCTGTTCTCCCCGAATCCCGGCCACAGGAAGCGGCCCTCGGCATCCCGGCGGAACCAGTTCACGTAGAAGATGCGGGGGAGCTTCTCCGGCGCGGTCTCCCGCCCGACGTCGAGCCAGTGGCCCCAGTAGTCGGCCATGTTGTAGCCGCAGAACGGCAGCATCGCGAAGGGGTCGAAGCGCAGCTTCCCGACCTCGCCGAACGCGGCAGCGGTCGTCTCCGAGCTCATGATCGAGCCCATGAAGACGCCGTGGGTCCAGTCGAACGCCTCCCGCACGAGCGGCACGACGTGGGCCCGCCGGCCGCCGAACATGATCCCGTCGATCGGCACGCCGGCGGGGTCCTCCCACTCGGGCGCGATCGCGGGGTCCTGGCTCGCCGGGGCGGTGAAGCGGGCGTTCGGGTGGGCGGCGACCCGGCCGGCGTCGGGCGTCCAATCCTGGCCCTTCCAGTCGATCGCGTGGGCCGGCGGCTCGTCCGTCATCCCCTCCCACCAGACGTCGCCGTCGTCGGTGAGGGCCACGTTCGTGTAGATGCAGTTCGCATCGAGCGTGCGAAGTGCGTTCGGGTTCGTCTTCTCGCTCGTCCCGGGCGCCACGCCGAAGAAGCCGTACTCGGGGTTGATCGCGTGGAGGCGGCCGTCGCCGCTGAAGCGCATCCAGCAGATGTCGTCGCCGACCGTCTCCACCGTCCAGCCGGGGATCGTCGGGACGAGCATCGCCAGGTTCGTCTTGCCGCAGGCGGAGGGGAAGGCCCCGGCGAAGTACTTCACGCGCCCGTCGGGCGCGGTGACCTTGATGATCAGCATGTGCTCGGCCAGCCAGCCCTCGTCGCGGGCGATCACCGAGGCGATGCGGAGGGCGTAGCACTTCTTGCCGAGGAGGGCGTTGCCGCCGTAACCCGACCCGTAGGACCAGATCTCGCGGGCCTCGGGGAAGTGGACGATGTACTTCGTGTCCGGGTCGCAGGGCCAGGGGACGTCGAGCTCACCGGGGACCAGCGGCGCGCCGACGGAGTGGAGGCAGGGCACGAAGTCGCCGGCCTCGCGGATGGCCGCGAGGGCCGGGGCCCCCATGCGGGTCATGATCCGCATGTTGGCGACGACGTACGGCGAGTCGGTGATCTCGACGCCGAGGCGGCTGATCGGCGAGTGGAGGGGTCCCATCGAGAACGGGATCACGTACAGGGTCCGGCCGCGCATCGAGCCCCGGAAGAGGTCGGTGAGTGTCGCCCGCATCTCGTCGGGGTCGCGCCAGTTGTTCGTGGGGCCCGCGTCGGCGGGGTCGCGGGAGCAGATGTACGTGCGGTCCTCGACCCGGGCGACGTCGGAGGGGTCGGAGCGGGCGAGGAAGCTGTTCGGCCGCAGCTCGGGGGAGAGCCGGGTGAACGTGCCGGCCGCCACCATCTCCTCGCAGAGGGCGGCGTACTCGGCGTCGGAGCCGTCGCACCAGTGGACCCGGTCGGGTGTCGTCAGCGCGGCCACCTCGTCGACCCACCGCGTGAGCACCGACACGTCGTCCGGCCGGGGCATGCCCGGGTAGCGGGCCCCAGGCCCGCCGATCTCCGCCTGCAAGGTGGTCATCGCATGTCTCCCGCGTCGTGCCGCTGGTGCCGCGTCGCATCGCCTCGTGCCGACCCCGGGCGCGGCCTCTCGCGCGGGGTGGTTCCGCGAACGATACCCGGCCTGCCGGCATCGCGGCGGGGCCGTCCCACCGGCCCGCGGCGGTGTCGCGGCTCGTACGCCGGGGCTTCCGCCTGCCGGGACACCGCGGTACGCTCCGGGCGAGCACCATGAGGAGGAGCCCGTGATGCACCCGCGACGCACCGCATCCGGGCCCGGCGCTCCCCGCGGCACCGGGTCGCCGCGCCGGGCGCTGCTGGCCTCGATCGTCCTGCTCGGGGCGGTCGGCTCGTGCGAGCTCCCCAAGCCGCAGATCCCCTCGATCGGGGCGGCGCCGGCCGATGGAGCGGCGGCGGCTGCGCCCAGCCCGGCGGCTGCGGCGGGCACGCTCCGCCCCCGCGCCTCGTGACCGGCGCCTGGGACACTGCGTACGCCGAGGGCGGCCGGCCGACGTGGGACATCGGCCGGCCCCAGCCGGCCGTCGTCCGGCTCCTCGCGGCCGGCGCGTTCGGGCCGCCCGGGGCCAGCATCCTCGACGCCGGGTGCGGCACCGGCGAGAACGCCCTGCTCCTCGCGGGTCACGGGCACCGCGTCGTCGGCATCGACGTCGCCTGGGAGGCGATCGCCCGGGCCCGGGCGAAGGCCGCCGAGCGGGCGAAGGCCGCCGAGCGGGCGATCGCGCCGCCGCCGGTCTTCGTCGTCGGCGACGTGCTGGAGGCGCTCGGGGCGGGGACGATGGGCCCGTTCGACGTCGCCCTCGACGTCGGCCTCCTGCACTCCCTCGGCGACGGCGAGGGGGTGCGCTACGCCGCCACCCTTGCGGCCGTCGTGCGCCCCGGGGGGCGGGCGTTCGTCCTGTGCTGGAGCGACCGCAACCCGTTCGGGATCGGGCCGCGCCGGGTGAGCCGCCGGGCGCTGCGCGGCACGTTCCGCGCGTCTGCCGGCTGGCGGGTCGACGCGATCGAGCCGGAGGAGCTCGCCTCACGCCTCCCCGGCCGAGTGGTCCACGCCTGGCTCGCCCGGCTGACGCGGCGCGGCTGATCGGCGGATCCGGCCCCGGCCGGCCGGGGGATGCCGAGGCCCACCGGCACCCGGACCGGTCGGGTGCTCCGGCGGCCACGGCTCGTCCTCCCAGCCCGGCCACGTCACGTCCGAGTGGCAAGCACGACGCCGGGAAGCCTGGAGACGGACGGGACTCTCACATCACGTCATCGATCAAGAGCCCGGGGGGCCCCGGCCCGGTCGAGGGCGAGGCCCCCGGCGCCGGGCGCGAGGTCGGGGGCGCCTAGAACCGGCGGCGCCGGCCGGGCGTGACGGCGGCGCCGACAACGGCGGCTTTCGCGACCGGCGACGGACCGGGGGTGACGGCGGCGGTGACGACGGCGGCCTTGGCGACCGGCGACGGACCGGGGGTGACAGCGGCGGTGACGACGGCCGCCCGGCCGATGCGCGATGGTCTGAGCGGCATGTCAGGCTCCTTCGGCCGCGAGGGCCTCGTCCGCCTCGACGGCGGCGATGATGGCTTGGACCGGGATCCGCCCGTTCGCGATCAGCTGGCCGCCGGCATGGCGAATGGCGGACCCGAACGGCGCGGCCCAGAGGTTCTCGAAGACGAGCACCGCGCCCACGCTGCCGGGTGCCATGACGCCGCCGAAGCGGAGGACGTCCGCCTCCGCCAGCGTCTCCGCGAGCTCGGCCTCGAGCCGGCCGAGCTCCCCGAGGTCGTCGAGGTCTCCGAGCTCCTGGGCCATGATCGACCCGTCCTCGGCCTTGGCGATGATGACGAGGTCCATGACCCGGATGATCCCGGCATCGTGGAGGCGCAGGAGCTCGGACGCCGCCTCGCCGGTGAAGTTCTGGTGCCCGGCCGGGAACTCCACGACCAGGTAGTCGACAGGTCCCAGCTCGTCGAGCGATCGCTCCGTCATGCGTTCTCCCTTGTTCGTTCCTTCAGTGCCGCTTGTTCGTGGTCGACCCGCGGCGCTTTGGCGGTGCAGCCTCGCCCGTCGCGCCGGCTCCGCGCCGGCCCCTCGGCCGAGGTGGGGGACCGTTCATGGCTACCCGCCGGCACCGCCGGCGACACCTGCCGTCTGCGCGGCATGGTGGAGCGCCTGCTCCGCCTCCAGGGTCATCGGCTTGAGGTCGAAGACCACCTTCCGGAGGGTTCCGGTGAAGGCGTACGGTGCCTTGTCCTCGTAGGCGTCGTCCACGACGCCGCCGTTGTCGCGGCCCATGTCCATCCCGGCGTAGGTCGTGAACAGCATCGAGCAGGTGTGGTCGAGGCGGCCCTCGCCGATCTGCTTCCCGTTGGCCCAGAGCGTGACCGCGCCGCCCGATCCCGGCTTCGGCTCGTCGATCTCGAACAGCATCTTGACCACCACGTCGCCGGTCGGGATGGGCTCCGTGGACACCTGCTTGTACGTCTCGACGCCCAGGAACTGGTACGTGTGGACGAGGTGGCCGCGCTCGTCGACCCACAGCGCGAACCCGCCGATGAAGTCGGCGAAGGCGCACAGGACGCCTTCCGCACCGCCCCCTGGCACGTGGATGTCGGCCTCGATCGCGTACGACCGCCCGTAGATCCGCGGGATCACCGTGGTCGAGACGTTCTGGACGTCGCCGGCGTACTCGAACCGGGTGGTCGTGGGCATCGGGGGCAGGATGCCGAAGAAGACGGCCATGCCGCCGAGGAGCGGCAGCGCCCGGTTGCGCTCGGCCTCCTGCCAGAACAGCTCCCGCAGCTCGGCCAGCTTCTCCGGGTGCTCCGCGGCGAGGTCGTGGGCCTGCGAGAAGTCGTCCGGCAGGTAGTAGAGCTCCCACGCGTCCTGGTCCGGGTCGTAGCCGCTGCCGGGCCTGAAGCGGGCCAGCGTGGCCGGCGAGAAGTCCCAGGGCAGCTTGTCCAGCCGGGCGCAGGCCCACCAGCCGTCCTTGTAGATGGCCCGCGAGCCGTACATCTCGAAGTACTGGACGGTGTGGCGCTCGTCGGCGGCGGGGCTGTCGAGCGTGTAGGTGAACGGCGTGCCGTCCATCGGCTCCTGCTCGATCCCGTCCACCACCTTCGGCTCGGGGATGCCGACCAGCTCGAGGATCGTCGGCGCGACGTCGATGCAGTGGGTGAACTGGGTCCGCAGGTCGCCCCCGGCCTTGATCCGGTTCGGCCAGGCGATGACCATCGGGTCCCGGGCACCGCCGAGGTGGCTGGCCATCTGCTTGCCCCACTGGAACGGCGTGTTCTGGGCGTGCGCCCAGGCCGCCGCGAAGTGGGGGGCGCTGTGGAAGCCGCCCAGGCCCTCGAGGCCGCCGAACTTGTCGATGAGGCGCAGCTGGTCCTCGGCGTTCAGCACGAGGCCGTTGAAGAACGTCGTCTCGTTGAAGGACCCGGTGATCGTGCCCTCCATCGAGGCGCCGTTGTCGCCCCAGATGTAGAGGACGAGGGTGTTGTCGAGCTCGCCCATCTCCTCGACCGCGTCGAGCAGGCGGCCGACGTTCCAGTCGGTGTTCTCGGAGAAGCCGGCGAACACCTCCATCTGGCGGGCGTAGAGCTTCTTCTCGGCATCGCCGAGGGTGTCCCATGCCGGGTACGGGCCGGGCCGCGGCGCGAGCTCGGTGTCGGGCGGGACGATCCCGAGCCTCTTCTGGCGCTCGAGGGTCCGCTCCCGGTAGGCGTCCCAGCCGTCGTCGAACTGGCCCTTGTACCGGTCGGCCCACTCCTTCGCGACGTGATGCGGGGCGTGGGTGGCGCCGGTGGAGTAGTAGACGAACCACGGCTTGTGGGCGTCGTGGGCGCGGACGGCGTGCAGCCACTCGATCGACTTGTCGGTGATGTCGTCCGGGAAGTAGTAGAGCTTGCCGTCCGTGCCCTGGGGCACGCCGAGGACCGAGTTGTCCTGCGTGATGATCGGGTCGTACTGGCCGGCCGCCCCGGTCAGGAAGCCCCACCAGTGGTCGAAGCCCCACGCCTGCGGCCAGTGCTCGAACGGGCCCGAGGGACCCATCTCGCGGCCGGGCGTCATGTGCCACTTGCCGAAACCGCCGGTGATGTACCCGTTCTCCTTGAGGATCCGCGGCAGGGCGGTGCAGCTCCGCGGCCGCGTCCCGGTGTAGCCGGGGAAGGGGCCGGGGAACTCGGCGATGCCGCCCATCCCGACGCGGTGGTGGTTGCGCCCGGTGAGGAGCGCGGCGCGGGTCGGTGAGCAGACGGCGGTCACGTGGAAGCGGTTGTAGGTGAGGCCCGCCTGCTGGACGCGCGTGAGGGCGGGGGTCCGGATCTCGCCGCCGAACGTCTCCGGGCCGCCGAAGCCCGCGTCGTCGATGAGGACGACGAGGACGTTCGGGGCCCCGTCGGGCGCCTTCGGGCCGGGGATCATCGACCAGTCGCCCACGGAGGTGTCCATCGTCCGGCCGATCGCGCCCCCGAACGTGCGGTCGGGGATCGGCAGCACCGAGCGGTCCTGGGCGAACTTGCCCATCGCCTCCGCGAGCGAGCCCTTGAGCGCACCGACGCCGGACTTGTCGGTCTGGACGACGGAGCGCGCCAGCGCCCCGGCCAGCACCTGCTGGACGGCCAGGTTCTGGTCCTCGTCGTACGTGGCGATGATCCCGGCCCGGCCGGGCGGCAGCGCCTCGCCGATCGTGTCGTGGATCCCGGTCTCGAGGCGCTTGCTGGCGAAGCGGCCCATGATCCCGCCGGCCGCCGCGCCGACGACCGTCGCGGCCAGGAGCGGCGGCGCCGCGAGGCCGACGAGGAACCCCACCCCGCCGCCGTAGCCCAGGCCCTTGCGGCCGAGGTTGTCGCCGGTCTGCTCGACGACGACGTTGCCGGCGGCATCCTTGCTGACGAGGATGGCGGCCTCGATCCGCACCGTCTTCGCCTTCACCGCGGCGACAAGGGCGTCGAAGTCCGCGTTCGCCGCCTCCACGCTCGGGTAGCCGGCGACGAGGACGTCGCTCCGTTCCTCAGCCATGACGTGGTCTCCCTGTGTGCATGCACGAACGGCGGACGGGGTGGTTCGACGTGTGGCGCGAGTGGGCACGGCGACCGTCGCCGGCGACCCTGACATTACAGGCCCGCCGACCCCGGCGGGCATCATCCGCGCGAGGTGAAGCGCGTGCTAGATTGGCGTCCGCCGATTCCAGCACGAGGTGGGAATGCGCTCGCGCGAGACGGACGGGGGCGCCCACTCCTAGCGCCACCCGACGCTCGCGGGAGGCACCAGCTTGCTGGAGCCGTACCCCGGCCTGGACCGGCACCGCCGATCGCCCGCCCACAGACCGGCAGCCAGCGACGGCCCGGCCGGCGGCTCATCTAGGTCTGGCGCGCCGCCCCGTGGCAGTGCTTGACCTTGCGCCCGCTGCCGCACGGGCAGGGGTCGTTGCGGCCGGCCTTCGCCACGTCGGCGCGGATGCGCGCGTCCTCGGTCGCATACCGGGTCACCAGCTCCGAGGGCGCCCGGCCGCGGCGCAGGAGGTCGGACATCATCCGCATCGGTCCGTCGACGTGGTGGAAGAACGCCTTGTAGCCCGCGCACAGGTAGTTGAGCCCCGGCTCGCCGTCCGGCGTCTCGATGAAGCGGTCCTTCGGGCAGCCGCCGTGGCAGGCGAACCGGACGTCGCACTCGCGGCAGTAGCGCGGCAGGGTGTCGCGCTTGGCCAGGCCGAAGGCACGCTGCTGGTCGGACGCGACGAGGTCGGCCATCGGAGTCTCGGCGATGTTGCCGAGGCGGTACGCCTCCTCGACGAAGTGGTCGCACGAGTAGAGGTCGCCGTTGTGCTCGAGGGCGAGCGCCGTGCCGCAGGTCTCGGAGTGGATGCACAGCGACGGCGGCTCGCCGTGCCAGCTCGCCAGGGCGACGTCGAACATCTGGACGAAGACCTCGCCGATGTCGTGGCGGACCCACTCCTCGAAGACGCCGACGAGGAACGAGCCGTACTGCTCCGCCGTCACCGACCGGTCGGTGACCAGGCTCCCCTCCTGGCGGTAGAGCGGGCGGTCCCGCCACGAGGTCCACGGGGCCGGGCGGGCGAGGCCGGGCGCCATGCGCAGCTCGGCGAGGGGCACGTCGATGCGCGGCCCCGGCAGCCGCTCGATGATGGGGATGAGCTGCAGGAAGCGCGAGCCGCACTCGTCGCGGAGGAAGCGGTAGACCTCGACCGGGTGGTCGGCGTTGGCGCGGTGCAGCGTCGTGAGGGTATTGTACGCGACCCCGTGCCGCTGGAGCGCCTCCAGGCCGCGCCGGACCCGCTCGAACGTGGGAGCGCCGCCCCGGTCGACCCGGTAGCTATCGTGCATCCCGGGCGGGCCGTCGATGCTGATCCCGACGAGGTAGTCGTGCTCCTTGAAGAACGCCGCCATCTCGTCGTCGATGAGCGTGCCGTTCGTCTGGATCGTGTACTCGACCGTCATCCCCGGCCGACGGTGCTTCTCCACGTACGCAGTGGCGCGACGGAAGAAGTCGACCCCCATCATCGTCGGCTCGCCGCCCTGCCAGGCGATCGTCACCTGCGGGATGCGATGCGCCTGGATCAGCTGGCGGATGTACTCCTCCAGGAGCTCGTCGGCCATCCGGAAGCGGCTGCCCGGGTAGAGCAGCTCTTTCGACAGGAAGAAGCAGTACGCGCAGTCGAGGTTGCAGGTCGCCCCGGTCGGCTTCGCCAGCAGGTGGAACGCCGGCGGGCGCGGGAGGGCGGATCGTGGAGCCGCCGACGCGTCGAGGGGGGGCATCCGGGCTCCTGCTGCGCGCCGGGAGGGCCGGCCCTGCTCCTCGAGCGAGGCCGCGGCTCCCGGTTCCCGCATCTTCGCGCATCGGCGGAGGACCGCGTCGTGCCGTTTGGGTGAGCACGGGTCCCGGCGGTGGCCGCATCATGGCAGGCACCGGTGAACCGGCGGGTGACCAGGGAGGTGCGGTGGTGAGCGAGCCCCGGGGTCCGAGCATGGATTCGGCCGCCGCCCCGGGCGGCCCACCCACGGGGGGCGCTTCGGCTGATGCCGCCCCGCAGGCGGTCGTCGATGCCGGACTCCAGCTTCGGGCGCCGTGGGCCGCGAGCCTCGCCGGGATCCTCTTCGCGCTGCTCTTCACGGCCACGCTGCTGTTGACGCGCAACTCGCCGCTCATGGTGCTGAACGACCGCGAGCTCGCCCAGTTCTTCGCCGAGGGGCGTGACACCTGGCTGCTGATCGCCGGCCTCTACCTGGCTCCGTTCGCGGGGATCATGTTCCTGTGGTTCGTCGCGGTGGTGCGCGACCAGATCGGCGAGCGCGAGGATCGCTTCTTCGCCACGGTCTTCTTCGGGAGCGGCCTCCTCTTCGTGGCGATGCTCTTCGCGGCGGCCGCGGTCGCCACCACGGCCGTCGTCGGCTACCGCTACCTCGGGCTCGACGCGCCGACCGCCGACGAGATGGCGCTCATGCGCTCTCTCGCCTACACGCTCCTGTTCGCCTTCGCGACGCGGGCTGCCGCGGTCTTCCTGCTCTCGCTCGCCACGCTCGGCCTGAGGAGCCGAGCGTTCCCGCGCTGGTTCGCCCTGAGCGGCTACCTCTTCGGGATCGTGCTCCTCGTCGTCGTGACCTTCTGGGACTGGATCATCCTGCTCCTGCCGGCCTGGGTCGGCGGTGTCAGCCTGTTCGTCCTGCGTCGCGAGCGTGCGCGCCTGCGCGCGGGACGCGCGCCGCTCGGCTGAGCGACCGTCGAGCATGCCCGAGCCGGGATCGCCGCTGCCGTCCGGCACGCCTCGGCGAACGATCGA
>Ga0209254_10004883_pt1 | contig 12320 bp, 7 predicted proteins | sample FrelakmetDIP11DI_FD_187148 | JGI IMG/M metagenome (GOLD analysis project Ga0209254, IMG submission 187148) | Freshwater lake sediment microbial communities from the University of Notre Dame, USA, for methane emissions studies - DIP11 DI (SPAdes)... | ecosystem: Environmental > Aquatic >...
GAGGTCCCCCGCCTCCAGCAATGGCACCGCAGCGGCCACGGCCTACAGGTCGTTGATCAGGGTCACGGAAGCAAGCCCCAGCCCATCGGCCAGCGCTCTTTCATCAATGACCCAGGGCAGGTTGGTGACTCTCGCCTCCCCGTTCGCGACGGGGCCGGCCACGCCGAATGCCGCGCGATCGATACCGCTGTCGATCCGGGCAAGAAATAACCGCACCATGGCTTCCAGCCCGGGGTAGTCCCGGCTCTTGAAGGTCGCCTGCGCCACGGGCGCCCGCAGGCCGCCGGCAGCGGAAAACACGGCCAGGTCCGTCTTGGTGCCGCCGACGTCCCCCGCCAGGACGAGTGGATGGGGTGCTTTCATGATGTCCGGAATCGATTTCCTGCCGGTCATTACAGTCCTGAATTCTGTACAACCTTAACCACACGACCGGCCATGTCAAACCGCCCGGAGCCGCCGCCGGGGGGTCTTTCGCCCTCTGCCCCATTCCGCGTGCCTGCCGGATGCCGGCGCGCAACCCCGCGTCTCCGCAGGCCATGACGCACGAACTCGAATCCAGGCTGAGGGAAGGGGGCGCGCGCGGGCGACCGGCCGACGGGGCTTCATGGGCCAGGTCGACTGCGGCCGGCATCGGCGCTTTCGCCAGCGGGGCCGGCCTTTGCGGAGCCGATCCAGGGGATCAGATGCCAGGCTTCGCTCACCAGCATTCTCGCGCCGGCCGCGATCAGCTCCGGGGCGGGCCGGAAGCCCCACAGCACCCCCAGCGGGAACATGCCGGCCGCGCAGGCGGTCTGCATGTCGATCTGCGTGTCCCCGACGAACAGGAACTCGCACGGAGGAAGGGCAAGGCGGGCGGCGATGTCCAGTGCGGTCGCGGGGTTCGGCTTTTTCGGCCGTTCTGGGGTCGACCCCATGACGACGCGGAAACCGGCATCGGGCAGAAGGGCCTCGACGATGGCCCGGCTGGCGTCGTCCGGCTTGTTGGAGAGCACGGCCAAGGCCACTCCGGCGGCGGCAAACGCATTCAGCATTTCAGGAACGCCGGGATAGGGCCGGGTCTTGCAGAGCCAGCGCCGTGCGTATTCGCTTTTCATCTCCCTGACGAAGCGCTGAAGCTCCCGCTCGCCGGCGACCTGGAACGGCAGGGCGCGCTGCACCAGCATGTCGATGCCGTCGCCGACGAAATACCGGTAGGCCGCCGGCTCGTGCTGCGGCAGCCGATTGCGCTCCAGGACCAGGTTCATGGAATCCGCCAGATCTGCGAGCGTGTTCAGAAGGGTTCCGTCCAGGTCGAAGATGGCCGCTTTGAACTTCACCGCTCCTCCCCGATGAATTGGTTTTTCTTGAAAAGCGATTCTGGAGAAAAAGAGGCGGGTTGTCAAAAGGAATCACCGCCGCTGATTGACAGGCTGGATCGATTCGAATAGCGTTGACGTCTCCATCTGGATGCAGGGGGGAAAGACGTGGGCGAAACCGATCGACCATCCCCGGAAAGCACCGGGATCGCGCAGCTGGATGAGATTCTGGGCGGGCTCTTCATCGGCGACAACGTCATCTGGTACGACGACGCCGGCAGCCTCGCTCCGGTGTTCTGCCTCAACCTCATCGAAGCCGCCGCAGCCCGCAGCCAGCCGGTGATCTACGTCAGCGTCGACCGCTCTCCCAAAAATCTCGTGGACAAGCTGGGCCGGCTGGCATCATCGCCGTCGCTGACCGTGCTGGATGCCTTCACGCACGGCAAGGGGGCGAGCGAAGACGTCTTCCTGCAGTTCTACCAGCGCCGATCGGATGCGCCCCCTTCGCGCCTGATATGCCTGGAGCAGCCCCACCGGTCGAAGCATTTCTCGGACGCCCTTTACCAGGCGGTCCATGCGGCCCAGGGCGGCGTGCGCCTGATCTTCGAAAGCCTGACGGGCATGCAGGAGCTCTGGGGAGGGGAGGAGCACGTCATCCGCTTCTACTCACGCGCCTGCCCGCGATTGTACGAGTTGAACACCATCGCCTACTGGCTGATCGAGAAGGCGGCGCACACCCCGCGCCTGAAATCCAGCATCAACCAGATCGCCCAGGTGGTCGTGGACCTTTCGGTCAAACGCGGCAAGACCCTCATGACCATCGTCAAGGCCGAGCGCCAGGCCACGGCCGCCCTGAACAAGCCGCTGGCCTATCTGACCCGTGATACCGACGTGCGTTTCGAGTCCCAGGACCGCGCCTCGGGGCCTTACGATCTCGGGGATCGGCTGAAGGTCCTGCGCCTGCAGAAGTCCTTTTCGCAGGCCGACCTCGCCCGCCGGGTGGGCGTGACGCCGAGCACCATTTCGCAGATCGAAAGCAACTTCATCTTTCCGTCGCTACCGGCCCTGTACCGGATGGCCGAGATCCTGGGTGCGGAGGTCGCGGCGCTGCTGGGAGATCCGCCCCGCAAAGCACGCCGGGTGGTCTTCCCGAAGTCGGAAGCCCTGCCGGCCCGGCTTGCCGGGCCGGCTGCCGGCGACTGTTCCGCATGGGTGCTGATCCCGGGCAGGACCGGCCTCGCCGCCGAAACCCACCTCATCGAGATCCCGCCGCAGCGGACCCTGGCCGGCCACTTCACGCAGTCCAAGGCACCCGAGATCGGCCATGTCCTGTCCGGCACCCTCCGCCTGACGATCGGCGGCGTCCCTCAAACGGCCGCTGCCGGCGACACCATCTACCTTGGCCGCGAGACGCCGGCGCAGTGGGAAAACCCGGGCGCGGAGCCTGCCCGGCTGCTCTGGATAACCATCTATTAGAGGGCGGCTCCCGGTCCCAGCCAGCAGCTTAAACCAGCCCCTGGTCCAGCATGGCGTTGACCACCTTTAGGAAACCGGCGATGTTGGCCCCGGCGAGGTAGTTGCCGGGGCTGCCGTATTCGGCGGCCGCGTCCAGGCAGGTGCGGTGGATGCGCTTCATGGTCATCTTCAACCGGCTGTCGACCTCCTCCCGCGACCAGCTCAGCCGCATGCTGTTCTGAGCCATCTCCAGGCCGGAAACGGCCACGCCTCCGGCGTTGGCGGCCTTGCCGGGCGCGTAGAGGATCCCCTGGTCCAGGAACACCTTCACCGCCTCGGGCGTGGAGGGCATCGTCGCCCCCTCGGCGACCAGCCCGACGCCGTTGGCCGTCAGATGCTCCGCGTCCTTGCCTCCGATCTCGTTCTCGGTGGCGCAGGGGAAGGCGCAGTCGGCCTTGATGCTCCAGAGCGGGTTGTGATCGAGACCCGACTGCCGCTCCACGAACATGGCCTGCGAGTACTTGTCGACGTATTCCTCGATCCGCGCCCGCCGGATGTTTTTCAGCCGCTTGACGAAATCGAGCTTCCCCCGGTCGATGCCTTCCTCGTCGTAGATGTAACCCGAGGAATCCGAGAGGCTCACCACCTTGGCGCCCAGTTCGATCAGCTTTTCCGCGGTGTGCTGGGCCACGTTTCCGGCGCCGGAGACCAGGCAGAGCTTCCCGGCCAGGCTCTGGCTGCGGGTGGCGAGCATTTCGGCGGCGAAATAGACCAGTCCGTAGCCGGTGGCCTCGCGCCGGACCAGGCTGCCGCCCCAGTCCAGGCTCTTGCCGGTGAAGACCCCGGTGAACTCGTTGCGCAGCTTCTTGTACATGCCGAAGAGATAGCCGATCTCCCGCGCACCCACGCCGATATCGCCCTCGGGGATGTCGGTGTAGGGCCCGATATGGCGGAAGAGCTCGGCGATGAAGCTCTGGCAGAAGCGCATGACCTCGTGATCCGACTTGCCCTTGGGGTCGAAGTCCGACCCGCCCTGCCCCGCGCCCATGGCGAGGGTCGTGAGCGAGTTCTTGAACACCTGCTCGAAGGCCAGGAATTTCAGGATGCTCAGGTTAACCGAAGGGTGGAACCGCAGGCCGCCCTTGTAAGGCCCGATGGCGCTGTTCATCTCCACGCGAAACCCGCGGTGGACGCGGGACTGCCCGTGGTCGTCCATCCACGGCACCCGGAACAGGATGATGCGCTCGGGTTCGATCAACCGCTCCAGAATAGCCTCGCGGCGGTACTCCGGGTGCCGCTCGAGCACCGGCGCAACGGACTCGAGCACCTCACGGACCGCCTGATGAAATTCCTTCTCGCCCGGATCGCGCGATGACATGATTCTCGATATGTCCAGCATGGGAATTCTCCTTTTGCGTCAATGCGGTAAGGGGTCTCGAATTCAGGCGTCGATGACGGCCAGGGCTTCTTCCCGGAAGGCCTCCATCACATACGGCAGCCCGGTGACCTTGGCGCACTCCTCGGTCAGCGCGAAGAGGTCCCGACGGCTGATGTGCTTGACGGCCCAGTTGCGCGTGCCGGCCATGAGCTGCTGCAGGCCGACGCGGATCTTGTCGGTGGCGTTGAAGATGCCGACGGCCCCCAGCGGGAACTTGTCCACCACGTCGGCGCCGTACTTCTCCTTGAGCACCTCGTAGTTCATGAAGATCTCCTCTTTGGTCCCGCCGTAGCGCGAGACGCTCTTCGGCAGGCCTTCGTCCTCGCCGCGCAGCCATTTCTCCGCGTTCTTCCCGACCATGCCGGGGATCATCAAGGCCCGCCCCATGCAGACCGCCTTGCAGTAGGGGGCGCCCAGGGCGAGCGCCTTGAACACATGGTCCTCGGAGGAAAAACCGCCCGCGAAGGCGATGTCCGGAACCGGCAGCCCGCGCGCTTCCAGCCGCGCGCAGAGATCGTACGCCATGGCGTGCAGGTAGATCGACGGAATGCCCCATTCGGTCATCATGCGCCAGGGGCTCATGCCGGTCCCGCCCGGCGCGCCGTCGATGGTCAGCAGATCGATTTTGGCGTCGCTCGACCAGCGGATCGCCATGGCCAGCTCGCGCATGGGATAGGCCCCGGTCTTGAGGGTGACGCGCCGGGCGCCGAGCTTGCGCAGCCGCTCGACCTCCTTCATGAACCCTTCCTGGTCGATGAACCCCAGGCGCGAATGCCGCTCGAACTGCTTCAGCGGGCCGGCCTTGAACGCCGCCTGGTGGGCCGGAAGCTCCGGATCCGGCGTTACGATATACCCGCGTTTCTTGAGTTCGAGCGCGCGGCTGAGGGAGTTGACCTTGATTTCGCCGCCGATGCACTTGGCCCCCTGCCCCCATTTGAGCTCGATGGTCTCGACCCCCAGCTTGTCGATGACGTACTCGGCGACCCCCAGCCGCGTGTCCTCGACGTTCATCTGCACCAGGATGTCTCCGAAGCCTTCGTGATAGCGCCGGTATTCGCGCACCCGGCGGTCCATCTCGGGCGATTTGACCACTTTCCCCTGAGCGTTCAGTTCGAGGCCGGGATCGATGCCGCAGACGTTCTCGCCGCAGACGATGCTGATGCCGCTGATGGCCGCGCCCACGGCGAAGTGCTCCCAGTTCTTGCGGGCGATGTCGGTGCTGCCCAGGGCGCCGGTGAAGATCGGAACCTTCATCTTGACCCGCGGCTCGGCGCCGAAGCGCGTCTCGGTGTTGACGTTGGGGAAGGTCGCCAGGTCCGGGTCGGCCTCGACCCCCTTGGCCCCCATGGCATAGCCCATGATGTTCAGGTGCGAATAGTCCACGGGGTAGTCCTTGTCGGCCCCGGCGGTGACGTTGCCGAAAGGCTCCGGATAGAGGACCTCGCGGCCCCGGAACGTCGCCCGGAACATGTCGCAATTGCCGCGGCAGCCGTCGATGCAGCGGCTGCAGATCCCGGACTGGGGTGCCACGTTCCGGGAGCGGTTGGCGGTTTGCAGAGCGTCGTTGGCATTGGGACGATGAAGGTTCATGCAATTCCTCCTTTCGAGAAGAGAGCGCCCGTCCGCAGTCGGGATCGGGCCGTAGATGGGTTCGAACATCGCCGCCGGTGGCCGCCGGCATCCAGTAAAACTGAAATAGCCTATCGCTTTTAATTTTGACTAATCGAGTTGTCAACAGTTTGTAAACTGAACCGGAATCATTTGTCGTTCGGGCTCCCTAGCGCTTCGCCATCCGGGCTGGAAAAACGCCCCCCTCCGGTGGTATAGATCGAAACGGATCGAACACGGCGCCCGCTCCGGGCCGAAAAGACCCGTAACCGCCGCACCCGGAGGACTCCATGCCTCCCATCACGGAACTGATCGACCGATTTCTGAACTACCTGCTGGTTGAAAAAGGGCTCGCGCGCACGACCCTCGAATCCTACAGCCGCGACCTGCTGCGCTTTGCGGACTTCTTGGAGCAGAACGGGCGCAGCACGGTTTCAGCGGAGGACACGCCGCTGCTCCTGAAGCACCTGATCCAGATGCGCAGCGAAGGCCTGGGCGCGCGCTCACGCGCCAGGCACCTGGTTGCCCTGCGAGGCTTCTACCGCTTCCTGGTTCAGGAGAAACTGCTCGCGCTCGACCCGGCCAAGCTGCTGGACCTGCCCAAGACCACGCTGAAGCTTCCGGACGTCCTCGGCGTGGAGGAGGTCCAGCGCTTGTTGAATGCGCCCGATGCGCGCACGCCGCAGGGGATCCGGGATGCGGCCATGCTGGAAGTCCTCTACGCCGCCGGGCTGCGGGTCTCGGAGCTCGTCCGGCTCAAGATCCAGGATGTCCACCTCGATGCGGGCTTCGTGCGGGTCTTCGGCAAAGGGTCCAAGGAGCGTGTCGTGCCGATCGGCCAGTATGCCCGCGAGAAGATTCTCTTCTACCTCGAACAGGCCCGCGGCCGGCTGGTCAGGGGCCAGGCCAGCCCCTACCTCTTCCTTGCGCGCGCCGGCCGGCCCATGAGCCGGCAGGGCTTCTGGAAACTGCTGCGCCAGCATGCCGCCAGCGCGGGCCTCTTGAAGAAAGTCACGCCGCACAGCCTGAGGCATTCGTTCGCCAGCCATCTTCTGGAAGGCGGGGCCGACCTGCGGGCGGTCCAGCTGATGCTCGGGCATGCGGACATCTCCACCACGCAGATCTACACGCATGTCACCCGCGACCGCCTCCGGGAGCTGCACCGCAAGTTTCACCCCCGAGGCTGAAATTAGGATCTTGACAGAGGCTACCGCTTTCACCTAATTGTGCCTGACGGATCGGCCCCCCGCCAAGGGCGCCCGTCTCGCGACGACTCCGAATGACCCGACCGAACCCTTCAAACATCATCGGCTGCTGGCATCCGGGAGAGACTCCGCCGGAACCGTTCGCCGCTGCGGTGCAGGAAGCCCTCCTGAATGTCGCGCGTCCGATCTATGTGGTCGAGCAGGGCCCCGGTCTCGCCCTGAGCCAGAGCGGCACGGGCGAGCTCGGCGCAGCCGCGCGGCCCTCCGGCAACGGCCTGCTCCTGCGTGCCTTTGTGCCGCCGCTTCGCCCTGAAGGGCTCGGGGACGCCGCTTTCAAGGCCGCCCACGGCCTGACCTATGCATATGTGGCCGGCGAAATGGCCAATGGCATCACCTCGGTGCGCATGGTGTCCGCGGCGGGGAAAGCCGGCATGGTGGGGTTTTTCGGCGCCGGCGGCCTGATGCTGAGCGAGGTTGAGGCGGCGGTCGACCGCCTGCAGCGCGAAGCGCCCGGGATTCCCTTTGGAGTCAACCTGATCCACAGCCCCGGCAACCCGGAGCTCGAAATGGCCCTGGCCGAGCTCTTCCTGCGGCGCAAGGTTCGGCTGATCAGCGCCTCCGCCTATGTGGAGCCCAACCTGCCCCTGGTCTATTTCCGGGCCAAGGGGCTCCACCGCACGGCCGCTGGCCGCACCGTCGGCCTTAACCGGATCGTCGCCAAGGTGTCGCGGGTGGAAGTCGCGCGCAAGTTTCTGGCGCCCCCCGCCGCAAAGCATCTTTCCCGCCTGGTGGAGCTCGGGCGCATCAGCGCCGATGAAGCCGCCCTGGCGGCAACCCTCCCGCTGGCGACGGACCTTACGGCCGAGGCCGATTCCGGCGGCCATACCGACAACCGCCCGGCCATAACGCTGCTGCCGACGATGCTGGCCCTGCGGGACGAGATAGCGGCGCGGCATGGCTACGAGCGGCCGCCCTGCGTCGGTCTGGCCGGCGGCATCGCGACCCCGGAGTCCACGGCTGCGGCCTTCGCCCTCGGCGCCGCCTTCGTGCTGACCGGGTCCATCAACCAGGGCTGCGTCGAGGCCGGCACCTCCGAAGCCGTGGGCGCCATGCTGGCCGAGGCCGGCCAGGCGGATGTCGCCATGGCGCCGGCCGCCGACATGTTCGAGCTGGGGGTCAAAGTCCAGGTGCTCAAGCGCGGAACCATGTTCCCGTACCGCGCCGCCAAGCTCTACGAGCTCTACACGTCTTATGCCGGCTACGACCAGATCCCCGGCCAACAGCGCGAGATCCTCGAGCGCGATTTCTTCCGCTGCTCGTTCGACCAGGAATGGGAGCAGACCAGGCGGTTCTTCATGCAGCGCGATCCGAAACAGGTCGATCGGGCCCGCGTGGACCCCAAGCACAAGATGGCCCTGGTATTCCGCTCCTACCTCGGGCGGTCCTCCATCTGGGCCATCCAGGGCGAGCCGACCCGCCGGATCGACTATCAGGTCTGGTGCGGGCCGGCCATGGGCGCCTTCAACCAGTGGGTCAAGGGCAGCTTCCTCGAAGCGCCGGCCAACCGCCGGACGGTCGAGGTGGCGCTGAACCTGCTTTTCGGCGCCGCCGTCGCCACCCGGGCCAACTGGCTGCGCGCCCAGGGGATCGCGATTCCCGCCGGCGCCGGGGCCATCCGGCCGCTGGCGCTGGAGGCCATTCAGAAGCGGGTCGAGGCCTTCTCATGACGCCGGTCTCCTTTTTAAAAGATCTTGAAATTTTTCCGCTAATTAACTATAAGGATAATTTGGTTTTCCGGCTTTAGGAAACCACGCGTTGCACAGCCTCGATCACCGACAGCCGGGCCCTGGTATTTCGTTTTCACTTAATTCCATTTAGCGGATCGCCTGAAAGAGCATGAAAGAAGATTTCTGCCCCGCCGCCATCATCGGGATGAGCTGCTTTTTTCCCAAGTCTTCGGGACTGAAGGAATACTGGCGGCTTCTCTTCCAGGGGCAGGATGCCATCACGGAAGTGCCTTCCACGCACTGGGCGAAGCAGGACTACTTCGACCCCGACCCGCGCACCCCGGATCGGGTCTATTGCACCCGCGGGGGGTTCATCTCCCCGGTCGACTTCGACCCCTCCGAATTCGGCATCCCGCCCTCCTCGCTCGAGGCGACCGACACCTCCCAGCTGCTGGCGCTCGCAGCGGCTAAGCAGGCCCTGCAGGACGCGGGACTGCCGTTCGACCGCCGCCGCACCAGCGTAATCCTCGGCGTCACGGGCACCCAGGAGCTGGTCATCCCGCTGAGTTCGCGGCTCGGTTTCCCCAAGTGGCGCCGGGCGCTGCAGGACGCCGGCATCGACGCCGAACGCTGCGAGCAGATCATCTGCAGCATCGCCGATTCCTACGTGCCCTGGCAGGAAAACTCCTTTCCGGGGCTGCTGGGCAATGTGGTGGCCGGCCGGATCAGCAACCGCCTGGACCTGAGCGGGACCAACTGCGTGGTGGACGCCGCCTGCGCCAGCTCGTTCGCCGCGCTGCACCTCGCGCTGCTGGAGCTCGCCTCGGGCCGCAGCGACATGGTGATCACCGGCGGGGTCGACACGCTGAACGACATCTTCATGCACATGTGCTTCGCCAAGACCCAGATCCTCTCGCCCACCGGCGACGCGCGGCCGTTTTCACAGAATGCGGACGGCACCGTGCTGGGGGAGGGCGTCGGCCTCGTGGTGCTCAAGCGCCTGGCGGATGCCGAGCGCGACGGCAACCGGATCTACGCCGTGATCCGGGGCATCGGCTCCGCGAGCGACGGCCGCTCCCAGAGCATCTACGCGCCCCGCATCGAAGGACAGGTCCAGGCCCTGGAAGCGGCCTACGCCGCGGCCGGGGTTGACCCCGGCACCGTCGAGCTGGTCGAGGCCCACGGCACGGGCACGCGCGTGGGCGACAAGGTCGAGTTCCAGGCCCTTTGCCGCGTCCGGGGAGGCCCCGCTGCAAACGGCCGACGCTGCGCGCTGGGCTCGGTCAAGTCCATGATCGGCCACACCAAGGCCGCGTCCGGCGCGGCCGGCCTGATCAAGGCCGCCCTGGCCGTGCACCACAAGGTCCTGCCGCCCACCCTCAAAGCGGATGAGCCCGATCCCGCGCTGGGCCTCGACGCGTCGCCGTTCTATCTGAACACCCGCACCCGGCCGTGGCTTTCGAACGGCGAGCATCCGCGCCGCGCCGCGGTCAGCGCCTTCGGCTTCGGCGGCAGCAACTTCCACCTGGTCCTGGAGGAACACCGCCTGTCCAAACCGTGCGTGGCCTGGGACGGCTCGGTGCAGATTATCGCGTTCTCGGCCGAAAGCCGTGCGGAGCTCTCGCGGTCCATCTCCGACTTCACCCGATCCCTGGCGGATCCTCTCTCTGCAGCCGACTGGGCGCGGGCCGCCGCCGCGACTCGCTCCCGGTTCGATGCGCGCCAGCGCTACCGGCTGCTGCAAGCGGCCGAAGACCCTTCGCGGGCCCGCACCGGGCTGCAGGAAGCGGCCGAAGCGCTCCGGTCCGATGATCAAACCGACGCACTCCGGCTCCCCGATCTTTTCTGCGGCGGTCCGGCCGAGCGCGGCAAGCTCGCGTTCCTTTTCCCCGGCCAGGGCAGCCAGTATGCGGGCATGGGCCGCGATATCGTCTGCCTGTTCCCCGAGGCCATGACCGTGCTGGACGGCGCCGCACGCCGCCTGGCGCTGCAAACGCCGCTCGGCGAGCTGATCTACCCCCGGACGGGAACGGCGGCGGAGGCCGCCGAGGCCGCCTTGCGGGCGACGGATGCGGCGCAGCCGGCCATCGGCGCGGTCAGTCTGGCGCTGCTGCGCGTGCTCGCGGAATTCGGCGTCCGGCCGGATGCCGCCGCCGGGCACAGCTTCGGCGAATTGACGGCGCTCTGCGCCGCCGGCCGGATCGACGAGGCCGATTTCCTCGACCTCGCCGCGGCCCGCGGCAGCGCCATGGCGCAGGCCGCACCGGGAGCCATGCTGGCGGTGCGCGCACCGCTCGGGGAACTGGCGGAGAGAATCGCGGCATCGGCCCTGCCGGTGGTTCTGGCCAACCGCAACGCACCCGATCAGGGGGTGCTCTCCGGCCCCCAGGAAGCGATCGCGCAGGCTGCGGAGCTCTGCCGCCGAAGCGGCTATGCGCTGAGGCCGCTGGCGGTGGGCGGCGCGTTCCACAGCCCGCTCATGGAGAGTGCCCAACGGAAGTTTGCCGCTGCGCTGCAGGCGGCGTCCATCCGGCCGGGCCTCATACCCGTTTTTTCCAACACGAGCGCCGGCCCCTATCCGCAGGCAGCCGAGCAGGCCCGCCGAATTCTCGCCGCGCACATGCTGCAGCCGGTCGACTTCGTGGGCGAAATCGAGGCCATGTACGCAGCCGGGGTTCGCACGTTCGTGGAAGTCGGGCCCCGGAGCGTCCTGACGGGACTGGTGGCCTCTATTCTCAAGGATCGATCCTTTCAGGCATTCGCCCTGGACGGATCGGGCGGCAGAACCTCCGGCCTGGCCGACCTGGCGAAGGCATTGTGCCGTCTCGCGGCCCTCGGCCATTCGGTCCGCCTGGAGCGCTGGGAATCCCCTCAGCCGCCGGCGGATGCGTCCCGCATGCGGATCCCGGTCGCCGGCGCCAATTTCCGCCGACCCGAGCCGCCGACCCGAGCGAATCCCCAGCGAGCGCCCGGGGGCGATCCCGGCCTTGATCATCCCTTGCCCGAACCCGGCAAACCGAACCGGACGTCTGCAACGGCGGCAGCGCTCGAGCGCCGGCAACATCCATCCGACAGCAAAGAAATCATGGCGAAAAACACAAACGGCAACACGGACCCCATTACCGATGCGCTGCGGTCGGTTCAGGAGGGGCTCAAGGCCATTCAGGCCATCCAGCTCCAGACCGCTCAGGCTCACGAGAAGTTCCTTGAAACCCAGAGCGAAGCCACCCGGGTACTGCTCGAACTGGTGCGCAACACGGGCCGCCTGACCGGCCTTACCGTCGACCTCCCCCAGGGACTGAAGGCCATCGCCCCGAGCAAAGCGGTCGCGGCCCCGGCCGCTCCACGGCCGGCCGTTGCGACGATTCAAACACCTGCGGCCCCTTCGGCGCCAGATCAGCCGCCTCCGCCAGCCGTTCCCGCAGCGCCGGCCCCCGCCGCCGATTCCGCTGCACCCCGGCCGGAGCTCGAAACGGTGCTGCTGACGGTCGTGAGCGAGCTGACCGGCTACCCGGTCGAGATGCTCGGCCTGGACATGGACATCGAAGCCGACCTCGGCATCGATTCCATCAAGCGCGTGGAGATCCTCTCC
>Ga0209254_10004884_pt1 | contig 12319 bp, 15 predicted proteins | sample FrelakmetDIP11DI_FD_187148 | JGI IMG/M metagenome (GOLD analysis project Ga0209254, IMG submission 187148) | Freshwater lake sediment microbial communities from the University of Notre Dame, USA, for methane emissions studies - DIP11 DI (SPAdes)... | ecosystem: Environmental > Aquatic >...
GTTCAGCCTTGATATACTCGATGTCTGCGTATTTCAGATGGGTGCCGGTAAGAATACCGAAAACATACCGAACTATATCAGCCCGTTTACTGCCTTTAAAAATACAGGCATAAAGAACAGGATTGCTCAGGTGTGCATCAGGGGTAACACTGAATCTCCCCCCATATTTGGCTGCATTACCAATGATTCCGGAATATCCCTGATAGAGCGTCCCATTAACCATAAAGGTTAAGAGAGAAGGATCAATTTTCAGCAGGGTTGTTATCCCACTGTAGATATACGCGCCCTGTCCAGACAATTTCTTCATCGTTTCATTTATCCCGTAGACTGCCATACCGTCGTAGCCAATACCAGCCATAAGAATAAAATACCGGGAAAGCAGGGGTGAAGAATCTGTGAGAGTTATTTTCCCGAGTGAAATCCTTGTTGGGTTTTTTCTGAGAGCTCTCTCCATAGCACCCTGAGGATTTTCAGGCATACCGAGTTCCCTGGCAAGAACATTCGTTGTGCCAAGCGGCAAAATCGCCATAGGTATCTCGGTACCTGCAATTCCATTGACAACCTCATTGAATGTTCCGTCACCGCCGGCAGCGATTATGAGGGATGGCGCTTTACGGAGCGATTCTCTTGCAAGATCTTCGGCATCACCTCTCTTGTCGGTAAACAAGACCTCAACCGCATATCCCTTTGACTGCAGGTAATATGAAGCCATTGCAACTTTTTTGTCCGATGCCTTTTGTGCTGCAGGGTTAGCGATGAGGACTATTGATGATTTCATGTATTGCCAGCGTGCCTTTACACAGGGCTGCCTTTCCGATCAGAACAGGCATTGTTTCGAGGTAATGTATTAATAGGGGAATGTCTGACCCATCTCTGACGAAAAATGCCCTTCCCCCTGATTTGCTCCCTTGGCGTTTGATATGCGGGACTCTTACGTATCCAAATTTTTTCGATGCCACATACCCGGTTGTATAATCCGGGTCATCAGATATACAGAGTTCAGCAATCACATCTTTATGAGATACGACCTTTGAAGCAACAACCAAAGCCTCTTGGACCGTATCTGTATTGATTTTATCACGCGAGAGCCGGGTCGAAAGCAGCTTTGACGCCAACCCGGTGATCCCGAGGCGTGATACCCTTACACCACGCTGCCTGTCAGGTTCAAGACGGGCGCCTTTCCCGGAACTGATCAGTGCAGCACCCCTCATATTTCCTTTTTTTATCATTGCGAATGCGTCATGAACAGCCTTTTCCGTGATTTCCAATGACAGAAGAATCTCCTGAACAATTGTCTTCCCCTCAGCCGGTGTCTGTGAGATAACGGTGCTTACAGGCAAAGCTGATATCATTTTCGGCTTCTGCTTCATGACTTCAACGGTAATAACGATCTTATCAGCCTTACCTTTCGGGTGGTTCAATGCCCTTTCGGTATACTGCCTGACAGCTATTGGAATTTCCGTTGACGGATAGAGACCTTCAGCACCTGAAATATGCAATTCTTTCTGACCGCTGAACGTCGACCGCAGCCCATCGACAGATTTCGATGCTCGCATCCGAATACTCCAGAGATTATTCATACAGAACTGATTATATCCGCGAGAGGGAAGATTTGACAATCGGGGAGAGAAGAAGGTTAGGAAGCCTCTCTGCTAATCGAACAATGATGCAAGGGTCGATGCCTTTTCCTCGATATGCCTGGTCATCTCGTCCTGCTGGTTTTTCAGCTTATGAAGTTCGTCTGCGATATCGAGTGCGGCAAGGATGCTTGCCTTCACCGGTGTAATATTCGGTGCGGCATTGTATACGTCCTTCAGTTTCTTGTCAACATAAGCGGCGAGTTCCCTGATATATTCCTCAGGGGCATCTCCCCTGATCGAATATTTCTGCCCTAAAATGTAGACCTCGGTGCTGCCCATTGTTCTTAGTCAGCCTCGAGAGTTTCAAGTTCGCTGAGGAGAGATTCAAGCTGGCCCTTTATAGCGTTCTTTTCTGATCTGAGATGTTCCACTTCCTGGCTTTTTTCATCGAGGAGTCTTTCGAGTTCCCGTATTTTTCTCTCAGAAAGCGTCTTTTCCTCTTTAAGGGTCTTGACCCGTTCTATCGCGGTCGAGATTTTATCTTCAAAACTTTTCAGTTTTTCCAGTGGTTTAACCTCCTTCTTTCCGTCTTTTGATGGATCCTTGATTTGGTCGTCGTCAAAGAGGGTTTTTCTAAAAACCATCGTACCTAAAATACCAGAACAATCAGGTTAAAGTCTACATCTTTTCAAGGTTCATGCTGATGCTGTATGGATCTTTTGCATAGCTTCTTTTGTACTCGAAAAATGTTGTCAGTACCCTTTTCACATAATTTCGTGTCTCACTGTAGGGGATGTCTTCGATGAATTCATCAGCGGATTTATAATTTCCTTTCAGGAGCCATTTTCTCACTGTTTCCTCCCCGGCATTATATGCAGCAATTGCCTGGGGATAAGCACCGAACTCCCTGACAAGATAGCTGAGATAATAAATACCGATCTGAAGATTTTTCTTAATATCGGTCAAATCCCGCGTAGTGTGAACGCCAACGCTCAGTTCACGATCGAGTTTGAACGCAGTACCGGGCATAAGCTGCATGAGGCCTATCGCACCTGCAGGAGACCTGGCTTCATAATCGAATCTGCTCTCTTCCCTCACAATCGAAAGTGCGAGGAAAGGATCGAGTGCGTACTTTGCGGACAATGCCTCGATCGGATTCTGGTAAGCTAGGGGATAGAGGAAATTATATGCGGTATTGGCAGTATTCGGTATTTTACCTGCCAGCCTGACCGAAAATTTATATTCCCCTAATTCCTGGAATTTGGAGCAGAGATAAAGAAGATCTTCTATTGAGCTGGTATTTTTCGAGATATGGATCATCTCGGATAACGCCTCGTTTGCAAGACCAAACTCAAGGAGGTGCTCAATGCGCTCAATCTCCCGGTAAGAGTACGATTTCCCCTGAACAATGGTGACAGGTTTCATGAATCCTTCCGGTTCCGTATTCTGTGATTGCTGATGACGGCTCGCGGCCCTTGCATTCAGCATGATACTGTAGAAATCCATCCCCCTTCCCGATGTTTCAGGATAGTCTGTGAGAGCAACCTCCCCGGAAGATTCAAGACTGCGGGTCTTCCAGTAGAGATATTTCGGATCGTTGTATGTACTATGAAGGCGTGAGAAAATTTCTGATGCCTTCCGATATTCCCCTGTGAGAAAGTATGTCCAGCCGATACCCCAGAGGGATTCCTCGGCTTCTGAAGGAAATTTCTCCATAACAGCTTGGTAGAGTGTAAGGGCGTCCTGGCTCTTTCCTTCCCTTCTCCTGTCCGCAGCGAGAGAAACAAGGACCGAGCTCATCCGTTTATCCCTGCCCGCAAGGAGTTCATCAAGAGAATCATTGAGTACATCCTTTTCGCCTGCACGATACAGGGAACGTACCTCCCAGTAGCGCTCTCCAGCCTGCTTGTAAATGTCTGAGGCCTCACGGTATTTTTTTTGTTTGAATAGGGAAAGGCCAAGTTCCCTCAGAATTTCGGGTTTAAAACGTCCGTCATCCTTTGCCAGCGCAGATTTCAGCAGGGATTCGGCTGTTTTGTAATTCATCAGCTTCATATGGTTGGATGCATGCTTCAGCGTGTCTCCGACACTGATATCAGATGCATCCAACTCCTGAAAAGCCATCATGGAGAATGACCGTGCGTCTATGTAAATGTCTTTGAAAAAGAGCTTGGCTTTTTCGCTCTGTCCGTTATGCTTCAGCCACTGGGCATAAAGATATTTCATCTCTGCATCAGATGGATAATCCTTCACATAACACTCATATAATGTTTGAATATTTTTTTCGGAAACCTCCGAAGCCTCTTTTATCTCTCTTGTCCGGGATTTCTTTACAAGCGGTGAATGAGGATACTGTTTCAGGAGAGTTCGTATGGTCTCTAGTGACTCCTTATGGTTTCCGGTTTCATGGTAGGCATCGGATAGCCAGAAAAGAGCATAATCCCCGAGTATGGGGAATTCCTTCCCTGCACTCGTTAGACTAACAATGGCATCTTCATATCTGCCGTTGTTGAATTCGTTCCTGCCTTTTTGGAAGTATGCCTTGCCATCCAGGTCTTCTCCGTATACAGGGAAGCAAAAGCTGAGGAATAGTATGAGGCTCATAAGGTACTGCATAGCCTTATCATAGCCAAAATCGTGTATTTCAGCAATATATCGAAGTTCCCCGATGAGATTATGAAAGGCATTTTGCCGATAGATATTTCTTCATATCCGTTGTAAACTCTCACTGATGTCGTCTGTGAAAATGCAGTGCAGGAGGTTTACTGAACCTTTTTGCACTGAGATTTTATCAAATATGATACGCATCGGCACTTGTTCATGGACAGAGAAAACCCTCATTCAGAGCGGTGAGTTCTATCCCGGTGATATTAGAACAGCAGAGGGAAGGCTCAGGTATTATGCAAGCCAGTTTGATACCGTAGAAGTTGATTCAACATATTATGCTCTGCCTGACAGGAGAAATACCTCCCTATGGGTTGACAGGACACCCGAAAACTTTGTTTTCCATATCAAGGTATACGGAGCATTGACCGGACACGGGATTGACACAAAGACTTTACCAAAAGACATTTTCAATATCCTTCCAGTAAAAGACAAGGCAGAGAATCGTATTTATATTAAAGAAGCTTTTCTCCTGAGAGCCATAGCTGACAGGTTCAGGGAAGCACTCCGTCCGCTCCAAAGAGTCAATAAACTGGGCGTTATGGTTTTCCAATACCCTCCCTGGTTTCACTATGGAACGCGGAATATGGATTATATCCTTGCCTGTAAAGAATTTGTTCAGGGATTACCAGTCGGAGTGGAGTTCAGGCATGGCAGTTGGCTCACATCAGATGTAAAGGATTCTGTCTTCCATTTCCTCACAACGAATCAGATAACATACATCCCGGCAGATGAACCACAATACGGCAACCTTGCAACAATCCCTTTTTTTCCACAACTCACGACAGATATCGCTTATTTCAGGTTTCATGGAAGGAACCGGGAGAACTGGTTAAAGAAGGGTGTAGAGACTTCTTTGAGGTATGCATATCTTTATAGTGACAATGAATTGAAGGAATTTACACCGTCAATCAGGAATGTGGACAAGAGGGCAAAAGTTACGTATGCAATGTTCAACAACTGCCATGGTGGGTTTGCGATGAGGAATGCGATGAAGTTAAAGGAGATTACCGTAAGTCGAGGAGAGCAGAGTCAGTAGCAATGAAAAAATAAAATACAGTGGTTTTGGATTAGCTCCTAAAGAATTAAATGCAGAATAAAAAACTGAGGTGCACTTTTTAATTATCCACCAATCCGGCAAGATGTTCAGAATCCCATATGTCGATTTTTTTATGCAATTCAGCCTTTTTTGCTTCAATTTCCTTCTTTTCTTTGCTCCAATCGAGTGGGCATGCTTTTTCGAGTTTCTTATTCATCTTCGAAAGGTGTTCTATGAGAGCATGCAGATCCGCCAATTGAGCTGCCTGTGCCTTTTTCTTCTTATCTTTTATTTTTTCAACTGCTCGCATGATGTCATAAATTCTTGCTTTTAAAGAGTTGATTTCTGATTGCATCATTCCACAGAAGGAGTTCACATCCATGGTTCATCCTCCTTTTTATAGTTTTTAGGGTTTCATTAAGAAGGGACACAGAGCCTGTCTAAAAACTGACAATATTTCATGCTGAACTTGTTTCAGCATTCAGGCTCTTTCATAATCCGGTCCCTTCGGCAAGAATCGAAATATACGCTGCATAGATAAAACGCTTGTCACGTTTCTTCCCTGTAATCTCATGAAGAATACCTGCGCCTCTAAGTTGAGAAACAAGGTGCGATGCTGCCTGGAAAGAGATTGAAAATTCTTTTGCAACATCATTAACCGAGACATAAGGTTTTTGAAACAATCCCTCCAGGATGCCGATGGCAAGGGGAGACGACAGTTTCTTTTTCCAGAGCATCTCACGATGTTTCGTCTGCATTTCAAGTATCTTTCGAGCTGTTTCGACTGCGGAATCTGTAGTCTCCACAATGCCTTTCAGGAAAAAGGCAATCCACTGTTCATAATCTCCCTTGTCACGTACCATATTGAGACGGTCATAGTATTCCTGGCGATTCTTTTTGAAATAATAACTGAGGTATAACAGCGGACGGTGCAGGACTTCCCTGAAATACAGGTAAAAGGTTATGAGAAGGCGGCCCACCCTGCCGTTGCCATCAAGAAAGGGATGAATCGATTCAAACTGATAATGGACCAACCCGCAGTCTATAAGCACAGGCAGTTTCCTTCCCTTGTGGATATACTGTTCAAGATCACCCATCGCCTTCAGCACATCCTGGGGCGGAGGCGGGATATAGCGCGCGTCTTTCAACGTACTTCCCGGAGGACCAATCCAGTTTTGCGTTTTCCTGAACTCACCCGGCGCTTTGTTCCCTCCGCGCGTTCCCTGCATAAGCACACCATGGATCTCTTTGATCAGTCGAAGGCTCATGGGGAGTGTCTTCAGACGGTCCATACCATAATTAAGCGCCCCGATGTAATTGATGACCTCTGCAACATCATTGATATTCTCCGGCTTATCCCCGCTCTCATATTCGAAGATATCCTCAAGCGACGCCTGCGTGCCTTCGATCTGCGAGCTGAGCAGCGCTTCTTTCCTCACGTACATGGCGATAAAGAGTTCGGCATTTGGCAGGAAATAGCCCATGCCGTCCAGCCTCGCCAGAGCCATGTCAGCCTGCGAAAGGAGGTTCTGGAGAGCGCCTTCAATCCGTAAGGCCTGGCTGGGCGGCAACTTCTCCGGAACAAACGCCTTATACCCCCCAAGCTGTGAAATCATCTTTCCGCTTCTGTTTGTCACGATAACTCCTATTCAAGTTTACTTGAATATCATACCCGTATTTGCATAGTTATTCAAGTATTCTTGAATAATGTCGCACTAATGGACCGAGTATTCAAACATATTGGAATAACGGGAAATAGTATCGTGAAGTGCGTTATGGGGCAAATGTCAGCAAAACGAGAGAAGAAGCGAAGCATTAGGTTTAGACTAAATGCATAAACGCAAGCCGACCCTATGTTTCTACCAAAGTTTTTTTAAGCTGCCTTACCTTTTTTTAGCCTTACTTTTGCTTTGATTCCTGAGGTTCTTTTATCGACACCCTTCGCTAAAAGATAGACAACAAGTTGATTCAGACTTACACCTTCTTCCTTTGCCTTTTCCATCAAAGCCCCATGTAAAGACTTTGGGGTTCTTGCAAGTATCTTCCCGCTATAGGCATCTTCGGATGAAGGTTCCGGTATCTTTCTTCCCTCTTTCCTTGCGGTTTTAAGCCATAGTCCCTGGGCAACCTTAACTTCTTTTATTGCTTCTTCCTCTGTTTCCCCAAAGGCAGAACATCCGGGAAGATCAGGGATAACAGCGATAAATCCCTTATCTTCTTCGCTGTAAAATACTTTTATTGGATAGAACATTTCATTCCTCCTTCATGGTAAGGTTATATTCCTCTATAATTTGCAAGAATTGTCTCACTTGATATGGTTTCGCCATACCCTTAACATTCTTGAAATTCAATATCTCTGGAATTCCTTTTTGACTGTATACTTTATGGCTTCCTCTGCCACCTCGATATTTAAAACCGAAAACCTCGGCTAACTTGCATATCTCATCGAATCTGACATTATGTGGGTTATCCTGAACGCGCGTAAAAAGCTTTTCAAGTTTACCCATGACTTATACTATCAAATATGATATCACTGGTCAAGGTCAAACTTTGGGGTCAGGCTTGCGTTTATGCAAATAGTCAAATATACTGTCATAGGATGGCACGGAAACCGCGCATACAATTTGAGGGGGCTTTTTACCACATTATCGTCCGGGGTAATCAAAAGCAGGATATCTTCCTTGACGATACCGATCGCCGCCGGTATCTTGAACGAGTGAAGACATACAAGAACACATGCGGCTTCATTCTTTATGCGTATATTCTTATGAGGAATCACGTTCATCTCCTTGTCGAAACACCCAAGGACCCGATATCGCGCATCATGCAGAGGATCAATTTTACGTACACACAATATTTCAACAGAAAATATGGGAAGGTTGGTCATCTTTTTCAAGGGCGGTATAAGTCTTATCTCTGTGATAAAGACACCTATCTTTTAAACCTTGTGCGCTACATTCACCTTAATCCGGTGCGAGCTGGCCTGGTGAAGGATGCCGCAGGATATCAGTGGAGCAGCCACGGCGACTATGTGCATGGAACGAAAGGGCTTGTTGACACAGACAAGGTGCTCCGACTTTTTTCCGAGAGGATAGGTATTGCAAGACAGAAATATATGGAGTTTATGACCGGGAGCGACTCTAACGCAAGTCCTTCGCCTTACGCAGCTTATGAACAGCAGATAATAGGCGATGAATGTTTCATTGAAAAAGTTGAGGAGCGGACAGAGAACGTGGAAAAGAGGGTGAAGAAAATACCGATCAGGGATCTGATTCAGGCGATAGAAAAGGAAATGGGAATTGGCTTGCCGGAGCTAATCTCCCGGAGGCGTGGCGAGCGGCTGCGAACGGCTCGGGGAATCCTCGTAGCCTTGGCAAAGGAAACCGGATATAAGATAGTAGAGCTGGGAAGGATATTGAAACGAGATATTTCGGTTCTGTCGCGGTTGGCAAATATTTGCGAAACGAGAGAAGGAGCGAAAACATTGCAGAAGGTGAGGGTTAGGCTAAATGCATAAACGCAAGCCTGACCCTAAGGATTGCCTTTACTGACAGTTTTATTTGTAAGCACGGTTTTCTAAAACTCAGATGTGCTCAGTTTCGGTCTTGGCTGTCTTGCCCCTAATAACAGATCATGCAATGCCTCTATCGGATGCAGGTATTTTATCCCTCTCATGATGGTTCGGTTGATGTGCTTATTGACTCCGAACATCCTGGCATTTTCAATACCCCCTTCTCGATGGAGGATTATGTACTCATACTGAAAAGTGAGCTCATTCATCGAACCAAGAACATGCTTACTTGCGGTCTTCGCAAATCCGAGCTCCTGATACTCCAGCATGATTTTGCTTATGATATCAATACTGAATCCCTCCGCCTGAAGGTTCATATTAAGGTTGAACAGGAACTCATCGACAATATTCTGTAAGTTCGCTTTCTTGACCTTGGGGATAAGGAACGAATAAAGGGTTTTCTCATTCGTAAAGAGGACGCATTTTCTTCTGTCAATCCTGATGAGGTTGGCATACCAGTTACCGAGGCCCTCAGAAGAAGGGGCGTATGAGGTAAGGTCAACTGTGGGGCAAGAGAGTTCTTTGAGTAGCTTTTGAGTGCAATGGATTAAACGCATGAATAACTTTAACACTCGAAAATGGATTTCTCAAAGCTATTCTTCAAAGGGCCATAAAGTAACTTCACTGTTGAAAGATTTTCAGGCTTCTTTTCTGGAGAAAAACATTCTGAATCAAAATTCAATGGCGGGAGCGTGTGGGAATCGAACCAATCTTGAGCCTCATGGCTTTAAGAGGTTTAGGGAGTTGGTGACGGTTTATTGGGTGAAATCTTTGTGAAATCTTTGGGGTCAGGCTTTCGGTTATGCATTTAGCCTTATCCTCTATCGACCTCTTTTTAATCTCCATTTTATTAATTCCTGTGTCTATGAATTCTATATCCAGCTTCTGAAAGAACGATTACAAAAGAATTCTCGGATGTTATCAACTCCTGTTCATTTGCAAGAATTTCTCCAATGTTCTTCACCATCTTTTTAATATTGATAAGACGATAGCGCAGCAGGATTACCTGACCTTTCCCCCATAAGGCCCCGAATTCAATGAGACCACCAAAATCTTTATCGCCGGAAAGCAGCAGAAGATTGTGTTTTATAGAATATTGTAAAATCGCATCATCACTGCTTCCCGCAAGTCCGATTTCAGGGACAAAGAGAACTTCATGTCCTTGCTCACGCAGTCCTCGAATAATATCATTATGAACGTTTTCATCGGCAAGTATCTTAGGCATGGTTATTTGCCTGAAAAAACTCTGACCTCTTCGCCCTGAAATTGACTCACTGCAAAATCCAGCGCAGCATCTAATCCCTCTTTTGTCAGTGTTGGATAACCTCTAAGAATGTCTTTCTTTGTCATACCAGAAGCGATATTTTGCAATATCAATGCAACGGATACTCTCGTGCCTTTTACAATGGGCTTACCATTGAGAATGTTGGGGTCTGAAATGATTATCCCTTTTTGGCGTGTATGCATTATTGATCTCCTTTCATTTCCTATCGTGATTATTTTGATTTTACCTAAACGTTGCATAAAAAAATACGATTTTTAGTTATCGAAACTCACGCTGCTTCTTTCAAGCCTTCAAGAAATTGCAGCAAATCCCTTTTTACAGCTTCATTGCCTCTCATAGTCAGTGTTAATTTGCCTTGATGTCTAATATGGGGTCAGGCTTTCGGTTATGCATTTAGCCTTATCTTCACCTCCGCAATCCCTTCCTCTCCTTCTCTCATTTCTTACGACAAAAAAGTTGCAGGCGTATAACTTTACTGAAGATTTTATTTGTAAGCGCGGTGTTCCTAAAACTCAGGTGTGCTCAGTTTCGGTTGATGTATTTATTGACTCCGAACATCCTGGCATTTTCGAGGACTATATAATAATTTTGATCATGCTTCTAAAATATAACCAATTTAAATTACCTCTTTTATTACACTCTTTTACGGGTATTACCCTTTCTCCTCCATAAGGCCCCTGGACCACGTCCAATGCATTGAACTTGTTGTGCCCGTTGGAGGTCTCGGAGCACTCTCCTTATCATATCTCTGCTTACACTCGGGCATGCGCGTTCAATCTCCGATAAGGTAAATTCACGCGAAAAAGAATTAATAGACGTCTCGATTAATTCGGTCTTTGTACCGCGAGGGCTTCTTATCTGTCCTACCCGTTCTTCGAACTCCTTATAAGCGGTTTTAAGCGTAAAAAAAATATAGTTAATATATGGCCAAGGGTCATGTTTGGCCTTATTCCAGCCCTGTGAGCTTTGTTCCAGAGTTTCGTAGTAACGATCCTTGCTCTGTTCTATAATCCTCTCGATGCTGACGTATCGCGCGACCTCATACCCCGAATGGTAACACTGAAGCAAGAGCAGAAGCCGTGAGACGCGACCATTCCCATCCCGGAATGGATGTATGCAAAGGAAATCCAAATTGAAGGCAGCCAAAAGAATAAGAGGATGCACCCACCGCTCCCGCATCCCACTGTTCCATAACTCAATTATCTCAGACATATAAGATGGCGTTATGGCTGCCGGAACAGTCTTAAACCGTATGCGTTGCCTGCCGTCAGGATATTTCTCGATGATATCACTGTCCTTCTCCTTATATTTCCCGGCATCCCAGATATCGCCTTTTGTCAATTGATGCAGCTTCAGAATTATTTCTTCCGAGATGGGCAGTTTCTCGCCGTGTTCATGAATCAGTTTAAGGGCATTGCGATAGCCGCGGACTTCCTCTTCATCACGGTCCCGCAAATGTGATTTGCCGAGCACAATAGAGCGGACACGGGCCTGATCAACCGTCACGCCTTCAATGCGGTTTGACGAAACAGCGCTCTCGATCAGTGCATGTTCTCTCAGGACCTTAAGCTGTTGCGGCAACTGTTTTGTAAAGAGATCTTGTCTGCCGCGGGCTTCACCGAGATCAGATAAATACCAGGAAGTGGTTGCTGGAATAACCTCGGGTTTGGAAGAGAGATACTTGAGTGTCATCATTATTTTCTGTTCTCCGATAAAAGCGGTTTGACCTTCATTGTGAATGGAATTTTGGCGGGAGCGTGTGGGAATCGAACCCACCCTGCCCGTTTGTAACAGGCAACACCGGATTTGAAGTCCGGGAGAGACACCAGAGCCCTATACACTCCCGTGTGATACATTATAGAATACCATATAAAAGGATGAACGTGAAATGAAGATAGAGCATTATTCCTGGGGGAAGATTACCATTGACGGAAAAACCTATACATCAGATGTCATCATCTATGCCGACCATGTTAATGCTTCATGGTGGCGGAAAGAAGGCCATAACCTGCATGTCGAAGATGTGAAAGAACTGATTGATGCTAGGCCGGAGGCTATCGTCATAGGAACCGGTGCCATGGGCGTAATGAAAGTCCCGAAGGAAACCATAGCGCATCTTGAGTCAAAGGGCATTCACGTTCATGTCGAACGGACAGGGAAAGCAGTCGAACTTTTTCATA
>Ga0209254_10004886_pt1 | contig 12318 bp, 9 predicted proteins | sample FrelakmetDIP11DI_FD_187148 | JGI IMG/M metagenome (GOLD analysis project Ga0209254, IMG submission 187148) | Freshwater lake sediment microbial communities from the University of Notre Dame, USA, for methane emissions studies - DIP11 DI (SPAdes)... | ecosystem: Environmental > Aquatic >...
AATGCGCGCCCTCGTGTGGGGCGGTAGCTCAGCTGGGAGAGCGTCGCGTTCGCAATGCGAAGGTCGAGGGTTCGATCCCCTTCCGCTCCACCATTTTTTCCATCGGGCAACTCCGCCGCCACACTCCGGACAGTATGCCCCGGTAGCTCAGTGGATAGAGCGACCGCCTCCTAAGCGGTAGGTCGCAGGTTCAACTCCTGCCCGGGGCACCATCCGATAAATGCGAAGAAAGCCTGCGTGTTGCGCTTTAAGGTGCCGCAGCGAGCGGACTCCAGTTCAGACAGTTCTGGCGCTTGGCGCAGTCGCGGCTGGTTTGCGGCAGGTATCGGCTCGAGCGAACGGCGTCGATGCGCCAGCGGGCCACTTATACTTCGAGCGCGTCGGTCGGATGCCAGCCAATACCGGAAGCACCTCACATGCCGAAGTTCAACCGTCAACGCATCGTGTTCGGTCTCTTCCTGCTGGTGCTGATCGCTGCCGCCGAACTCGTTGCAGATCGCTTCAGACTTCCAGCCTGGCCCGCGTTCGTGGCCATGATCTTCTTCTTTGCCGAGCACATGGACGTCAGGAAGGCGCCGCACATCCTGGTGGGCGGCGTGTTTGGCATTGCGTGCATCCTGCTGGCCACACCCACCATCGGCGCACTGGCCCCGCTCATTGGATTTGAGTTCGCCAGACTCATTTACATTCTCTGCATCGTGTTCGCGATCGTGGCGTTCGGCGAGATGGCGCCGATGATCTTCAATAACTATGCCTTCATGTTTCTCACCGTGACGGGGCTCGCCATGCAGCTGCCGCAGCCCGATCCCTACCTGTGGATGGCCGTTGCTGTTGTGGGCGGCGGGCTTCTGATCGCCGGTGTCGTCGGCATCGGCAAGCTGATGTCTATACCAACCGCAACACCGCCGGCGTCTTAGGCGACTCGCAAGCCACGTTCTGCCGTCGCTAACGCTCGGCCAGTTCAAGCTCGATCGATGGAAAGAAATAGCTTGCAGTGAGCTGTTATTGCTCGGGTTTGGATCGCTGCGCCTGCCAAGCGGTGAGCGCAGTTCGACTCCTGTCCGGCGCACTTTGTTCGAGCCGCTCCTGATTATGTCATCTGTGTTGCAGTCTTCTTTGCCGCCACCTGATTTTTCCTGGCGGCGCACCGTGAGCGGCAGGCGGAGCTACCCTGTACCCTTGGCGACGGCGGCGCTAGACTCAACTTGGAAGTTGGAGGCGCAGCTCACGGAGGAAGCACGACGATGGAGTTCAACTTGGTGTCCTGGTGGCATCGCAAGCGCATCCAGGCGACCGTGCAATTGTCCGGTCGCCCGATGCAGTTCCACCACGTCACCAATCCCTATCACGCCGTCAGCATCAAGGCGGGCACTCGCTGTCACCAGACGGCGCAGAATTTTGGTCGCCAGCGATTTCTCTCTGGTGAAGCTCCGCAGCTGCCGCAACCAACGTGCGATGCCAGGGCGTGTGAATGTCGATACGTCCATCACGAGGACCGTCGCGATGGATTCGACCGCCGCCAACGGGATGTATGGGCGGCGGGTTCCCAGTTGGCGACAAGCGGGGGCCGGCGTGCGAGCCACGGGCGGAGAGAGACGGATCACTGATTCGTTCTGGTGGCTGTATGCAAAGCGCAGATAGATGAGCGACGCCTGCAAGAGTCAGCGGCGCAAGGCACGGCGACTGCGATAGTTCCGCGCTTGCCGGCTTGCATGGAACACAGTCGGCAGCCTTGCATGCGGAATAAGTTCAATCCGCAACAATTCAGATTCGTCCCGGTGTAAAAGTGCTCACGGCCTGAGGATTGGCTGCACGAAAAAGCACACCTGTCGCGAGGCAGGGCCGCAAAGCCACGGATCTCCCGGAGTAACGGGACGAAAGTCGGGCTTCCGAAACACCACCGTCGGCTTGGATTGCGTGCGATGGCACGCTTGCCAGCAGTTATGAATGACATGACTGCAGTGCGAATCGGGGTGCAACAGATTGTGCGAAAGTAATTACTGTCGCTAAGAAGAAGACGAAGTGGACCTCGGTGGTCATTGCGAGAGGGGCAGGAAATCCTGCCTCTTTTTTTTGCAATCGTTCAGCGTAGACGTCGTCGGCAGTGACCGCGCCTGGATTTTCAAACACGCTACGCAGGCAGCATCACGTGCCGAGCACCTCGAATATTTTTCGCGCGCTTGTCGTACGTAGCACATGCGACACAAGTCGGAGTGGCGTTGGCGAGATTTCGTCTGCACGTCTCTGAAAGGACTTGGGTTCATTGCCGGCGCCACACGCGGACGACGAGTTATGTCTGCGATGTGCGACAAACTCGCACTTGTTTCTATCGTGTGTGTGTCGATACTTGGCTCACGCCTAAAAGATCTGCGATGACTCCGGGAAGAGGGGTACAACGCAGGACACCCTGACGGTGACAGTTCCACTTGGATGAGTGGACCGCGGCTTTCGGGCCGAACGCTGACAAAGGCAAACCTGCCGCATTACGGCAGGCGCCACGTTGCGTCATTCCTGAGTCAACAAAGAAGCGCGCCGCAGGCATCGAAAAAAATTGGGGTTGACGGATCCGCGCAATCGACTGGTTCGATCGCGTGAGAGAGGACGCATTGGTGAATCGTTTACTGTTTTCTGGAGGCAGGTCTCCAGTCGTCGCCATCGTGTGCCTGGCGCTGTATTTCGGTCAATCGACGATCGCGTCTGCGGCTAATCGAACGCCATCTATCTCGGGTAGTCCCGCTGCCACGGCACACGTTGGCAAGGCCTACTCGTTCCAGCCAACCGCGTCCGACCCCGACGGTAACAAGCTCACGTACAAGATCGCGAGGAAGCCCGGCTGGGCCACGTTCAGCAGCGCCACAGGCAGCCTGACGGGTACCCCATCTTCGTCCCAGACCGGGACGTATTCGAACATCGTCATCAGTGTCAGCGATGGCATCGCGACAAAGTCGCTGCCCGCGTTTTCGATCAAGGTAGTGCAGGCGACATCGACTGCATCACCCGTGACGTTGTCATGGGTGCCCCCAACACGGAATGTCGACGGCACCCAGCTCAGCAACCTGGCCGGGTACCGGATCCACTACGGTCAAGTGTCCGGCCAGTACGACTATTCAGTGTGCGTCGGCAGTCCGAGTATCACGTCGGCCAGGATCGAGAATCTGGCTCCGGCCAGGTGGTACTTCGCCGTCACGGCCGTCACGAGTTCCGGGACTCAAAGCGACTACTCCGCGCAACTCAGCAAGGCTGTGCTCTGATGTTTGTGCCGAGGCGCAGCTCGCAGGGCATGTTCATTCGTCGATTCCGAGCACATAGCCAGGGCTGATACCCTGACGCGTCATGAACATCCGCTGTCGCTGCCTGGCACTGATCCTGAGCGCCACCTTCCTGGTCACCCTGCCGGCCGGTGCCGACGATGCGCTGGAGGAGGTACTGGTCACCGGCCAGCAACCCGGGCCGGGATTGTGGCGGGTGACTCGTGCCGGCGACCCGCACGGACACGTGCTCTGGATTCTCGGCAACTACAGCCCGTTGCCGAGGAAAATGACGTGGCGCTCGACCGAACTGGCAGGCGTCCTGGCGGTGTCTCAGGCAGTTCTCGCGCCCGTGTCGGTCAGTGCCTCCGCGGGGCCGCTGGGCGGCATCACCTTGCTGCCGTCATTGATCGGCGTGCGCAGCAATCCAGACGACAAGCGGTTGCAGGACGTCGTGCCTGCCGATCTCTATGCGCGCTGGCTGCCGCTCAAGGCCCGCTACCTGGGCAAGAACGAAGGCGTCGAAGACTGGCGTCCAATTTTCGCCGCGCAGGAATTGTATCGTGCGGCACTGAAGAAGAACGATCTGGTGCCGTACGACGGTGTCTGGCCCGCAGTCGAAAAGCTCGCGCGCAAAGCGCGGGTGCCGATCACAGAACCCGGAATTGAACTCAAGGTGGAGAAGGCAAGGGCCGCGATCAAGGAGTTCAAGTCGACCCCGTTCGCCGACGTCGAGTGCTTCTCGCGCACATTGCAGCGGCTCGAGTCCGACCTGGAGCTGATGCGCGAGCGCGCGAATGCGTGGGCCGTTGGCGATGTCGCTCGCTTGCGGAAGCTCGCACCCATCGAGCGGGCGAGCGCGTGCATCGGCGTGATGCTGGAGTCGTCCTTCATGCAGCAACGGGGTTTCGGCGACGTGCTGGAGCGCGCCGGGGATGCATGGGTGGCTGCGGCCGAGAAATCGCTCGCGAGCAATGAATCCACGGTGGCCGTTTTGTCCGTGGACGAGATCCTGAAGCCGGACGGTTACGTCGCCCAGTTGAAGAACAGGGGCTACGTCGTTACCGACCCTTGAACCCGGAGGTCGGCCGGGCTGCGGCCCGCACAATCTGACCTGAAGACACATTCAAGCGCAGGGCGGCAGCGATACCGCCCTGCGATGCGTCACTCGCTTATTTTGGTGCAACCTTGTCGCCACCGGCGCGCTCTGTATCGGTACCTGCATCCGTCGCCGGCTCTTCGCCTATCGGTGCGGCTGCGACCGGCGCGGCTTCGACCGGCGCGGCCTCGGCCGGAGCCGCTTCGACTGGTGCGCTGGCCGCCGGCTCGGGCATCGGCGCTGCGGCTTCCTCTTTCTTTGCGCACGCTGCCAGCAGCAGGGCGGCCGCAACGACGGCACTGATCTTGATTGCTTGCTTCATGTCCCTTCCCCAATAGAGTTTTTAGTCGATGGCAGCCCGGCGTCCCAGTCGCGAGGCTGCGCGGAGACTATTCGAAGCCAATGCTCTTCAGCAACTCGGCGAAACGAGGGTCATCGCGCAGGGGATCCAGCAAGGGGTCATTGCGCGCGTACACGAGCCCTGAGTCACCGATGGTGCGCGCCTGCTGCAGGCGTGCGATCGCGGCGTCAAGCTGGCCCCACTGCGCCAGGACCTGTGCCTGCTGGTAGCGCAACCGGGCGCCTTCCTGCTCGATCTTCGCAAATGCGGCGCGCGCCGATTTCACGTCGCCGAGCCGGTGCTCGACCACGGCCAGGCCGGTCAGGCCGAAATCACTGGCGGGCTCCGCCAGGTACTCGGTGCGCGCCTCGTCGTGACGGCCGAGCATGAACAGGGCGTCGCCGATCGCCGCATGGGCACGCGACATCCGCGGGTTCATCTGCAGCGCCTGCCGGGTCGGAGGGATCGACGCCCGATAATTGCGCGCCGCGTACTCGATGGCGCCTGCCGCGCGATGAATCAGTGGATTCAGCTTGTCGAGCAGCAGTGCCCGCTGGATGGCCGCGGCGGCGTCCTCATTGCGACCGACGCGCGCACTGTACTGCGCATACCGCGCGAGCACGGTGGCTTCGCCCGCGCCGAGTTCCCTCGATCGCTCGAACGGCTCACGTGCGCCGCGGGCATCGAGTTTGCCCTGGAACAAAGTGAATCCGAGCGTCGAGTAGGCGTCGGCGAACCCGGGAGCGATCTCGATCGCGCGCCGCGCCGACTCGATCGCCGACTCGTACAACTCCTGCAGTTGCCCGGCCTTGCCGTACTGGTTCGCAATGGCGGTCAACGAACGGGCGCGTGCGGCATGGGCGGGCGCGTAGTCCGGGTCTGCCGCGATGGCCGCATCGAACTGAGCGAGCGCTGCGCGTTCGGACGTCTCGTCGGCGCTCAGGTCGTACAGTGCGCGGCCCCTGAGATAGGCGTCGAAAGCCTGCGCACTGCGGGTTCCGCCTTCGGCGGCGAGAGCGCCTGCGCTGCCTGCGGGCACCTTCGGGTCCGGGATCATCTCGGCTGCGAGCGCGCTGGCCACGGTGCGCGCAATTTCGCTCTGTACGGCGAAGATGTCGTGGAGCGAACGGTCGAAGCTCTGCGACCACCGGCTGAATCCGGTGTTTCCGTCGATCAGGTCCGCGGTGATGCGCGCGATTTCGCCCGACTTCCGGACCGTGCCATCGAGCAGATAACCCACGCCGAGGCGCGACGCGATTGTTACGGCATCCTCGGTGTGGTCGCGGAACTTGGCGGACGACGTCTGGGCCATCACCTGCAGTTTCAGGTTGCGGGCGAGGGTCGAGCGCAGCTCCTCGGACAGACCGTCCGAGAAATAATCCTGGCTGGTGTCGCCGCTGATGTTCTTGAAAGGCAGCACTGCAACCTTGTTGCTCGTCGATACGGCCGGGTCGCCACCGAGACGACCGCTGCGCCACGCGAGGATTCCCGCCGCTCCGGCGAGCGCCGTGCCGCCGGTGGCCAGCAGCATCGTGCGGCGTGTCAGGCGAGCCGCTGGTGGGGATCCCGGTGCGTGCAGGCTAGCCCGATGGGCGGCAGCGTCAGTCGGCCGACCCACGACAGCTTCAACGCCGCGCACGATCGTCGCGATCTGCGGAGCGCTGGCATCGCCGCGCCAGCCGAGCAGGTCGACCGCGAGGTATTGCCTGAATCCCAAGGGTGGCATCGTGCCGTCGAGTGAGACCGGCACCAGTTTGCGCATCTCGCGTCCCTGCGAAGCTTCATCGAGCACCCAGTCGGACGACACCGAGACTTTGGACCAGGCGACGATTACCGCGTCGCAGCGGGCGAGGGCGACCTCGACGGACTTCGCGAAGACCGCCCCACCCTCGATCAGCGTGTCCCACCAGACGTTGATGCCGGCCTGTTCGAGCGCGTTGGCAAGCAAGCGAACCCGGGCCTGGTCCGCGTGTGAATAGCTCAGGAATGCCGTCGGGCGCATGAGTTTTCCTAAGGCTTCGATCCGAGCAGTGCCAGCGCTGCGACGGTATTGATCTGTGCACCCAGCGTGACGGCAGGCAGTTCGACGAAGAAATCGGGGTTGTGGTTGGAGTAGGGGAAAAGCCTGCCTTGTTTCTGCGCAGCCGCGACTCGCTCAGGCGGCGCGACTCCGATCAACAGAAACACGTACGGAGTGTTCAGTGGTGCGAATGCTTCCTGGAAATCCTCCGAACCCATCACCGTCGGAAAATTGCCGACGACCTTGCCTTCGCCGAGCAGTGCGACGAGCCCCGGGTGCAGGCGCTCGACCAGGGCCGAGTCGTTGACCAGCGGTCCGGCATGGCCTTTCATCGTGCGAGTCGGCATCCGGTCCGCAGGCACGCCAGCCGCCGCGGCGATGCCGTTGTCGATCTCGTCGATGCGCTTGAGCATGAGTTCCCGCACCTGCGGCTTGAGCCAGCGCAGGTTGAGCAGCAACGTGGCCGATTCGGGGATCACGTTGTTGTCACGGCCCGCCCGGATCGCCCCGACCGTGAGTACTGCCGGTGCCTGCGGATCGATGGTCCGGCTGACGATCGTCTGGTAGGCGAGCACGGCTTGTGCCGCCATGACGACCGGGTCGATCGCCAACTCCGGCGCCGAGCCGTGGCCGCCGACACCCCGGAATTCGACGTCGAGCTGGTCGACGCCTGCCATTCGCACGCCGGCCGTGTTGGACACCATGCCGACGGCGGCTGGCGCCGTGTGGCTGCCAAGCGCGAAATCCGGCTTGGGCAAGCCCCGGGTCCACAAGCCGTCGTCGACCATCGCCTTGGCGCCCAGGCCGACTTCTTCGGCTGGTTGTGCATAGACGACGAGGGTGCCGGACCACTCCGACTTGAGCTGGGTCAGCGCGGATGCCGCTCCGAGCAGCCAGGTGATGTGCGCGTCGTGCCCGCACGCATGCATCACGTCCACCTCGCTGCCATCGGCCAGCGTCTGCGGCTGCATTGCGGCCCAGGGGAGCCCCGTCGTCTCCCGCACGCCGCCGTTCGCGTCCATGTCGGCGCGATACCACAGCGTCGGTCCCGGGCCGTTTTTCAGCACGCCGACCACGCCGGTCTTGCCGATCCCGGTCGTCACCGTAAAGCCGAGCTTCCTCAGTTCCGCCGCGACGATGCCTGCGGTGCGAGTCTCGGTGAAGGCGAGTTCCGGGTGGCCGTGCAAGTCCTTGAACGTCGCCTCGAGCCGAGGCGTGTCGGCCGCGATCACGGCCTTGACCTTGTCGATCAGGGCCCGTGATTGCGCTTGTGCCGTCGAGCTGACCGCGATCGCGGTCAGGAACGACAGGCAAAGGACGATGCCACGCGGGGCCAGGAACATGGAAACCTCGGATTTCTCAGGGGACGAGGGAGAGGAACAGGAACGCGGCGAATATCACGACCTGGACCGCGCCCTGCATCATGTTGGTGCGGCCGTTGCCGAGACCGATCGAACAGACGATCAGGCTCAGCACGAGCAGGATCATGTCCTTCGGTGCGAGTCCCAGGGTCAGCGGCAGGTCCAGCAGGACTGCCACCAGCACGACGACCGGAATCGTCAGGCCGATACTGGCGAGCGCGGAACCGAAAGCCAGGTTCATGCTGGTCTGGAGTCGATTGGCGAGCGCCGCACGGATGGCCGACACGCTCTCCGGCAGCAGTACGACCATCGCGATGATGATGCCGACGATGGCGCGCGGCGCGCCCGCCGCAGCGACCGTTCGTTCGATCGCGGGCGAGAGAATTTTTGCGAGTCCGACAACGACGATCAACGAGATCACGAGCAGCACGAAGCTCAGCCAGGATTCGCGGTTCGACGGCGGTGGCGCGTGCACGGCCTCATTGCCCGTGTCGCTTGCAGGCAGGAAGTAGTCGCGGTTGCGTACCGTCTGGAAAAAAACGAACGAGCACCACACCAGCAACGAGCTGCCGCCGACGAACAGCAGTTGCGTGGTCGAATAGCTCGCACCAGGGGCGCTGACCGTGAAGACCGGCATGATCAGAACCAATGTGGCGAGGGCGGTCAGTGCGGCCAGCGCCGGACCGGCGCCTTCGATGCGAAACGTTTGCTCGCGATGGCGCAGGCCGCCGAGCAGCACGCAGATGCCGATGACGCCGCTGCTGATGATCATGACGGTGGCGTAAATCGTGTCGCGCGCCAGCGCGGCCTTGTCCACGCCGCCCGCCAGCATCAACGACACGATCAGTGCGACTTCGATGGCGGTGACGGCGAGCGCCAGGACCAGTGTCCCGTACGGTTCGCCGACCCGGTGGGCCACGACCTCGGCGTGGTGAACCGCGGACACCACCGCGGTCAGCAGCATCACCGTGCAGGCGACAGTCAGCATCTGGCCCGAGGGGAGCCACAGTGCGGCAAGCAGCAGCGCAGCTGCAGCGAACGGCACGACTTTATGCCAAAGCGACATTACGACTCCAGGAGAGGGGTGTGGTTGCCACGGTTTTGCCGCAGCGCCTGCCGCAAGCGACCGGACTGTAACGTGCCCGTCGGCCCCGGAGGGCACATTCCGCCAGACCGACGCCAGTTTGCTGTCCGACCTCCCCGATTTCGCTAGACTACCGGGCCCACTTTCCTGGACGGAAGACGTGGATCCGGCCGCTTGCCGGTCCCGAACATGGGAAGCGATGACTGAAACAAAAGCAATGTTGACGGCGATCCCGTTGGCCGCCGGCAATGACGCGTACGTCGAAGCGATGTACGAGGCCTACCTGACGAGCCCCGAGTCGGTCGACCCGGCGTGGCGCGAGTATTTCGCGACACTCGGACCGGTGGCGGCGGACGTCGCCCACGGCCCGTTGATCGAAGAACTGGCGCGTCGTGCCAGGGCACCGCGTCGGCCGTTACCGGCAGGGCCCGTCGCGGCGGATACCGCGGGCTCGTCCCTGGTGGGCGATTCGGCCGCAGCCAAGCAGGGCGCCGTCTCGCGGCTCATCCAGATTTACGCCAATCGCGGTCACCTGATCGCGGACATCGATCCGCTCGGCCTCACGGTGCGTCCGGTACCGAAGGTGCTGGGACTCGACTACCACCGACTCACCGAGGCTGACCTCGACGCCGAGTTCCTGACGGGCAGCCGCAATGGCGCGATCAAGCCACGGCTCAAGCTGCACGAGATCATTGCGCAACTGCAGCACATCTACTGCGGCACCATCGGTGCCGAGTTCGCGCACGTCTCTGATGAAACCGAGCGCCTCTGGCTGCAGGACCGCTTCCAGGTGGGTCGCATGCAACAGGCGCTCCCCACCGAATCACGCCGGGAAATTCTGCGTCACCTGACGATGGCCGAGGGTCTCGAGCGCTACCTCGCAACACGTTATCCCGCGCAGAAGCGGTTCTCGCTCGAAGGCGGCGACAGCCTGATCCCGCTGCTCGAGGAAGTCCTCCAGAGCGGCGGCTCGAGCGGAGTCGAGGACATCGTCTTCGGCATGGCGCATCGCGGCCGGCTCAACGTCCTGGTCAATGTCCTCGGCAAGTCACCTGAGTCGCTGTTCTCCGAATTCGAGGGCAAGTACGATCTTGCGAAGCTCAAGGGCTCGGGCGACGTGAAGTACCACAAGGGCTTCTCGTGCGACGTGAAGACGCCGTCAGGCAATGTCCACGTCGCGCTCGCGTTCAATCCGTCGCACCTCGAGGTCGTGAACGCGGTCGTCGAAGGCTCGGTGCGCGCGCGTCAGGAGCGGCGCGGCGACGAGCGCGGCGACAAGGTCATGCCCGTGCTGATCCATGGCGATTCGGCCTTCGCCGGCCAGGGCGTGATCCAGGAAACCCTGCAGATGTCGCAGGCCCGCGCGTTCTACACGGGCGGCACGATTCACCTGATCGTCAACAACCAGGTCGGCTTCACCACGCACGACCCGCGCGACACGCGCTCCACGCTCTATTGCAGCGACGTCGCGAAGATGATCGAGGCGCCGATCCTGCACGTCAACGGCGACGACCCGGACGCGGTGGTCTTCGCGGCGCGCTTCGCCGTCGACTACCGCATGAAGTTCCACAAGGACGTCGTCATCGACCTCGTCTGTTACCGCCGGCTCGGCCACAACGAGGCCGACGAGCCCGCGGCGACACAGCCGGTCATGTACGCAACGATCCGCAAGAAGCCGACCACGCGGCAGCTCTATGCGGACAAGCTGGTGGCCGACGGCGTGATCGCCGCGGGTGATGCTGAAGCACTCGTGGAGCAGTACCGTCGCGGCCTGGATGAAGGCACGTCGCAAACAAAGAACGTGCTCGGCCTCATCGGCAACAAGCACACCGTCGACTGGACCAAGTACCACGACGTCGACTGGTTCGACGAAATCCGCTCGGGCGTGAAGCCGGCATTGTTGAAGGACCTCGCGGCCAGGGCCACGACATTCCCCGCAAGCTTCACGCTGCATCGCCAGGTGCAGAAGATCGTCGATGACCGTCGCAAGATGGCGGCGGGCCAGCTGATGGTGGACTGGGGCTTCGCCGAGACGCTCGCCTACGCGAGCCTGCTCGAGGAAGGCTTCGAGATTCGCCTCACTGGGCAGGACAGCGGCCGCGGTACGTTCTTCCATCGGCACGCGGTGGGTCACGACCAGGGCACGGGTGCGACGCACATCCCTCTCAAGCACATGAAGCCCGGGCAGCCGCGTTTCCGCGTGACGGATTCGCTGCTGTCCGAGGAAGCCGTGCTGGGTTTCGAGTACGGTTACTCGATCACCGATCCGAATTGCCTCGTCATCTGGGAAGGCCAGTTCGGCGACTTCGCGAACGGCGCGCAGGTGATCATCGACCAGTTCATTTCTTCGGGCGAAGCGAAGTGGGGCCGCTACTGCGGGCTCACGCTGTTCCTGCCGCATGGTTATGAAGGTCAGGGCCCAGAACACTCCTCGGCCCGGCTCGAGCGCTTCCTGCAGCTGTGCGCCGAGAACAACATGCAGGTGTGCGTTCCGTCCACACCCGCGCAGATGTTCCACATGCTGCGCCGGCAGATGGTGCGGTCGTTCCGCAAGCCGCTCATCGTCATGACGCCGAAGAGCCTGCTGCGGCACAAGCTGTCGGTGTCGGCGTTCGACGATCTCACCAGGGGCTCGTTCCAGTGCGTCGTGAACGAGATCGACGAACTGTCGCCGTTGGACGTCACGCGCGTCGTGTTCTGCTCGGGCAAGGTCTATTTCGACCTGCTCGAGGCACGCCGCGCCGACGAGGCGCGCAATGTCGCCATCGTACGCATCGAGCAGCTCTATCCATTCCCGTCCGAGGATTACGCAGCGGCACTCGCGCATTACCCGAATGCGCGCGAAATCGTCTGGTGCCAGGAAGAGCCACAGAACCAGGGCGCGTGGTACCAGATCCGCCACCGGCTGCAGGATTCACTGCAAGGCAACCAGGAACTGCTGTACTCGGGCCGCCGTCCGGCCGCCGCACCGGCTACCGGTATCCCGCAAATGCATTCGACGGAGCAGCACGGCCTGGTTGCCGCAGCAATCAACGCCTCCACGCAGGATCAGTCCGCGCGCGCAACCCCACGTCTGCGCGCCAGGGCCAGCAACAGGAAGAAGTCATGAGCACGATCGAAGTTCGCGTCCCGCAACTGCCCGAGTCGGTGGCCGACGCCACGCTCG
>Ga0209254_10004887_pt1 | contig 12315 bp, 10 predicted proteins | sample FrelakmetDIP11DI_FD_187148 | JGI IMG/M metagenome (GOLD analysis project Ga0209254, IMG submission 187148) | Freshwater lake sediment microbial communities from the University of Notre Dame, USA, for methane emissions studies - DIP11 DI (SPAdes)... | ecosystem: Environmental > Aquatic >...
CTGCCTCAACCCACGCGCTGCCGGCGCTGTGGCGTGTGCATGGGGGCCTGCCCGGAACGGATCGTTTCCTTCAAAAACTACTCCATAGCCATGATCGGCGATATGATCAAGGCCATCGAAGTCCCCGAAGAGGATGAGGAAAAGCCCCGGATCGTGGTTTTGGCCTGTGAAAATGACTCGTATCCGGCACTCGATATGGCGGGGCTGCGCCACAGTAAATACAATCCCTGGATGCGGGTCATTCCGATGCGCTGTCTCGGTTCGCTGAACCTGATCTTCATCGCGGATGCCCTTTCCAAAGGTATCGACGGCATACTGCTGCTGGGATGCCAGCACGGGGAAAACTACCAGTGCCATTTTGTCAAAGGCAGCGAACTGGCCAGCATCCGCCTGAGCAAGGTCAAGGAAACCCTGGACCGTCTAAAGCTGGAATCGGATCGGGTGCGCTTTGAAAGCATATCCATTTGCGACTATGCCCGGCTGCCGGCCTTTCTGGATGAGTTTGCCGAGCGGCTCGTGGAAATTGGTCCCAACCCGTACAAGGGATTTTAGGCGAACCGCGACTCGGCAGCCGCAAGCCGGGGAAGCTCTGGGTTGGAAGGCTTGCGGTTGCGGCCTTCCAACTCTCGCGTAGGGCCGCGGGTTGTCTGCCGCGCTTCGGGGAACGCCGGGGAGCTGCCATTTTTGAGGTTTCACAAAAAGGAGACACGAGGATGAGCATTAAGGTTGATCCGAATCTGATGCAGGATCTGAAAGAGTTTGGCTTGAAGGATGCCAACAAGTGCTTCAACTGCGGCAACTGCACCGCCATTTGCCCGCTCTCCACTCCGGATAATCCCTTCCCGCGCCGCTTGGTCAGGTATGCTCAGATGGGTTTGCAAGAAAAGATCTTGCACTCTCCTGAACCCTGGCTTTGTTACTACTGTGGGACCTGTTCGGAGAAGTGTCCGCGCGGCGCCGACCCGGGAGAGACGATGATGGTGATGCGCCGCTATCTGACTTCGCTCTACGACTGGACCGGGTTTGCCCGGAAGTTTTATACTTCCGAGCGGTTTGAAATCATGGCCATCAGCGTCGTGGCCCTGCTGGTCGGGCTGGGTATGCTGGTGTTTCGCAACCCCTTCAACATGCAGAATGCGAACCTCAACTCGGTGTGGCCCTCGCACATGATCGAACTGGCCGACCTGGGCATGGCGGCCGTTCTCTCCTTTCTGCTGCTGAGCAACGTGTTCCGCTGCTTCAGGATTATTATGGGCGACCTGGCGTTTAAGGTGCCACTGCGCATGTATGCCAGTGAACTCAAGGAACTCCTGATTCATGTGGTCACACAGAAGCGGTTCGGCAAATGCGAGGACCGGATGCAATGGTTTGTGCACCTCATGATCATGACCGGCTACTCCACAGTGTTCCTCATGGTGGTGATCTTCATCAATGGTCTGACTATTGAAGGCCTCAAGTTCCAGCGTGACGCGGCCTATCCCTTCTGGCACCCGTGGGTGATACTGGGCTACTATGCAACCTTCGCCATTATGTACGGGACCACCTATGCGATCATTGGCCGCATCAGGAAGATCAAGCCGCCTTATAAGAACTCCCATCCGACAGACTGGATGTTCCTTATCCTGCTGCAGGCCACGACGCTTACGGGTATTTTCGTTCATTTCGGAATCGTGTTAAATTGGCCGATGGCAACCTACATCATATACATTATTCACATGATGGTGGCGGTTCCCATGCTGGTGCTGGAAGTGCCTTTTGCCAAGTGGGCGCATCTCGCTTACCGGCCGCTGATCATCTTCCTGCTTAAGGTCAAGGAAAAATACCAGCAGGAAAAAGGGTCTGTCACGGAGACCGCGTAGCAGAACGCGTAGCCGGGATTCAGACCACGGCAACCAGCGCCGCCGCTTTTCAATTCGGCTCGACAGGTTGGTCGGGCAGGGCACAATCAATAAACCCGCAGTGACCGAACACCGGTTTCTGCGGGTTTATTTTTTGCCCGACAGGCTTCTGCAAAAACGCAGGGGTGTCACTGTGCGAACCAACATGAATCCGGGAGGCGTTTAATCAACGGCTGAAAGCGGCGACAAAATCCGGGAGGAAGGTTTCCATACCCCGGTGATGTTGCTGATAAGGCACCCATCCAGGGGTATAGCCGCCTTGGACAAAAGGCTCCAAGAGGGACTGCTGGCGGCTGATCACATGGATCGGAACCGACCAGGAGGCGGTTGAACCGGTTATTTGTACATTGGGTTGGTGATCCCCCACAATAATGATCAGGGCGGGACCCTGGAGAAACTGTTCGAGATAGGCTTTCAACACGGAAAAAACATAGGTGACGGCAGTCATGTAGGCCTCGGTGGCATTGCTGAGATCATGCCGAACAGACGGAAAGCGGATGCTCTCCAGGGTATTATAAATCGCGCCGTCGCCAAGCTGCGACCAATCCGCCACATAAGGCGGCTGCTGATTGAAAGCCGCATGGCTGCTGGTGAGCATGTAGCGGACAAAAATCGGCTGCCGGGCATCCATCAGTTCTCGGCGAAAAATCGTATCCAGCACAAACTGATCGGGCATTGTGGACCATCCGAATGGGGGTCCCTGATAGTTAAAATCCCACGCGTAATAGGTTTGCTGATAACCAAAAAAAGCTCCCTCCGGCCATGGATAACTTGTTCCGGGCATCACCGAGACCGTCCGGTAGCCGGCTTGATTGAAATAGCGCGCCACAGGTTGCACGGCGGAATTCAATAAATGAGTGTAGGCCAACTGGTTGTCGACACGCACTCCGCTTTCCAGCGTGCTGAAGGCGAGCCAGGACTCACCGCCATACGTGGGCGAACGCAGATAATTGGAGCACACCTCAAATCCCTGCGCCTGGAGCATCTCCTCCAGTTCCGTCACCATGGGTTGAAAATAGTGGAAATGTCGGGGATCGGCATAAACCGTATGCCCATATGATTCAATGATGAACAGATATACCGGCGTGCCATTCAGCTTTTGCATGGGGCTGGTGATCGGCCCCAGCGGTTCCGGTTTTAGCTGGAGAGCTTGCAGTCCCCGGGGGGTCACAGAATGGACTTGCCGGATGAAGTCAAGTTCTTCCACGAAACGATGGTAGAAGAGCTTGCTTTCCAGTAGGGAACCTTGACCGAAACCTGAAGCGGAAAACCCGGCCAAAATGATGCCGATGCCGAAAGTGCTCAGAAGAAAATGGTGCCGGTAGCGGCGCACTGTAAAATAAACATGCAGGACCTGAAGGGCGCGCCAGATCCCCCATACCAGAACCACGGCCAGGGTTACGGAGCCAAGGCCATACACCAGCAGGACCGGCATCGAAAAGGAGTGATACAGCAGATGCAGAAGATCCGGCACATGGTGCGTATCCATATACAGGCTAAAAGCCCGGTTGAGATACATGGGGACCAGAACCTCCCCTATGCGGAACATCCGGCACAGGATCAATATCGCCATGAGCGGAAGATAAAGGGCTGGCTGAAATCTTAGACCAAGCATAATCAAGACACAGAGGATCACCAGCAGCGCCCACACCTCCGGCGACGGCACCAATGGCGCCCACAGGGCGGGCTCACTTTGGGGGTAGTTCAGATTGATCAGGATATTCAAATAGCTCCAGGCCAGCACGAATTTCAAATGCGGGAAAATTTTCAGGCTCTGAATGGGATTCATTTAGGCAAACGATACATTGCCGATCCGGGCCAGCAGGTCCAGATTCTTGGCGATATAGATGAGTTCACCGGTTTCAACCTGGTGGTGGCGATGCGCGATCCAGGCAGCAAATCTTCGGCTGTCCAGGTCCCGATGATGCCTGAGTTCCGCCTCCACGGTATGGAGGATTGCATGGAGAAAGTAAGCTTCATCTGCGAAGTAGCGGTGCGCGCGGGGAAAAACCACCCAGTCGGAACTGCCCGCGGCCAGGAGCTCGGCGCCGGCGGCGGCCACATGGGCCAACAGATGTCGACCGGTGTACCGATCTCCCGAAGGCCGACCCTGGACAATGCGGGCATCCATGCTCTGGTGGTAAAGCTCGACGATGTGTCGATCGAATCCATTGTCCAGAACGGGCAGGAAAATCGTTTCACCGTCATAGTTAAGCGACAAGTGCAGCAAGCCACCGGCTTTGAGCCGGCGGCACAAATCCGGCAGCAAGGCCCCGCAATCGACCAGATCCATGAAGGCGTGCGCCAGGATCACATCCCAGCCCGGTGCCGGGTCGCCGGCCCGGATGAAGTCGAAGATGTCGGCATGAAGGAAGGAAATGAGCTGCTGTCCTCTTTCCGTTGCAATTTGAAGGGCACCGTCGTTTCGCCTGACGGGTTCGTATCCATTGCGGATGGCCCTCTGGGTGATGCGCCGCCGGCTTTCCTCCAGGCAGGCTGCATTGGTGTCGAGCAGGGTATAGTTCAGATCCGAGAAAGACACCTGCTCCAGGAGCCTTTCCAGCATGGCGCCGATGCCGGCCCCAATTTCAAGCAGGCGCAATGATCTGGCCGCTTCGGGCGAGGACAACGCCGAAATCAGCCGCCGCCATACGCAGTGGTTCAAGGAGCGATCGTCAACGCTCTGCTTGGCGGCTAAATACCGCACGAAGTGGATCTCGAAAGCTTGGCAGCCTGTCATAGATAAATGCTTCAACCCTGTTGTTTACGAGGGCCTGCCTGAAAAGTGCCGGTTGGCCGAGCCTCTTGGAAAAGTCCTTCAACGTCATTCCAGCGAAAGCAGGAATCCAGATTTTGCAAGCTTTTCTGGACCCCGGCTTTTGCCGGGGTGACGGTTTCTTTGAGTCTTGCAAGGGCCTCAGCCATTCATACATTTCCCCCGGATGCCATCGAGTTCAAGTAGGACTCGATGCGCTGCATGGCATCGTCCCAGGTTGGCTGTTCATGAAACCACCGCAGCGCCGCCAGGCTCAACTGCAGGAGCTCATTGCGGTCTGCATGCAGGGTATCGATCAGGGTCGCCAGGAAGCTCCCACCATCGGGTTCCACCAGGAACCCGTTCACCCCATGGCGGATGATTTCTTTGGCCGCGCCAAGCCGGTAACCGACCGCGGGCAGGCCAAAAGCCATCCCTTCCAAAAACACAATCCCGAAGCCCTCGTAAGCATATGGCATAAACAAAATGTGGCTGCGGGCGATGCAGTCGGACAACTGCTGATCGGTGCAGACCCCCAGCCAGCGAATCCGTTCCGATAAACCGCCGGCGCGGGTCAGCCGTTGCGCGCGGCGCACATAGTCCGGAGCCATGGTTAGACTGCCGACAACGGTCAATTCCCATTTGTCCGATGCAATGCTGCGCAAATCTTCCAACATGGGCAGCAAGCCCTTGCGCGGGATGACGTGGCCCAGGAACAGCAGCTGCAGAGGACCGGGCCGGTAGCTCCGCTCCTTCAGCCTGCCCGGTGAGCGACAGCTCCCCAAGCGGTCTCCGGCGGGGCGGGCAACGACATGCGGGCGATCCAGATCGACCAGTCGGGCAACCCGTCCTCGGGTCGTGAACGAATTGAAAACATATCCGTCCACCGATGCCAGGTAGCGCTTTTCGATCAGTCCGTAGAGCGAATTCCGCCACCCCGGTCGCGGTTCGTCACAGAGCAAATGATGGACAATGGCTACGACCGGGTAACGCCGATAGCGGCGGAGGCGCCGGTTCAGCCAAAAAAGTGAGGGATGGCACAATTCATCCTGCAACAGGATGTCAAAGGATTTTTCAGTCAGCGAGCGCAGGCGGCCGGCGGAAAAATTGTCCGCCAACCGCCGCCCATAGACCCCTGCCGGCCATGACAGCACTTCCACGCGGTGGCCGCACCGCTGGAGAAACGTCACCAACTGCTTGTCATACAAATAGCCCCCGGTCACTGTCTCGATCCGGCCGTAAATGATCAAGCCGATGTGCACCTGGCCGTCTCCCTGTAGGCTGCCCAGGCGAAGTCATTTTCCCAGAGCTTGATTTCCACGGCCGTAAAGGGCTCCACACTCAGGCGCCGGCACAGGTTCTGATGAATGAGCCGGGCTAGATGTTCGATGCTCGGATTCAGGCTGTGAAACTCGGGCAATTCATTGAGCGTTTTGTCCCGAAAATGCACAATACAACTATCCAAGGCCTCCTCCAGCGCCGCCAGATCGACCAAATAACCGTGTTGATCCAAGCTGACCCCGCGCAGAATCACCTCAACCTTGTAGTGATGGGCATGCAAGTGGTTTTCAGCCCCCCAGTCTCCGCCCACCAGGTAATGAGACGCGATAAAATCGCGTTGTAGTCCCAGGGTAAACATAATCGCTCTGTTCTCCATCAATGAATGCAACTCCCTGCCGCAGTCGAGACTCGACTAATAGGTCAAAACCACCTGTAAGGTTTGCTCGGGGTGTTGGGCAATCAGGGCGTAAGCCTCGGGGGCGGCCTGGATGGGCAACCGATGCGTGATCAGTTTTGCCGGTCGCACCTTCTGGATCAGGTCCCAGGCCGCCTGGAACCGTCGGGTTTTGGTCCAGCTCCCTGAAAATTGGGGATCGATGGTGCTCACCTGGCTGCTGAGTATCCGCAGGCGACTGCGGTGAAACCGGCCCCCGAGATCAAGCGCCGCGCGTTTGGTCCCATACCAAGACCCGATCACGATCCGGGCGCTGAAATCGGCTGCCTGGATGGCCGCGTTGAGCGCTTGGGGATTTCCGGATAATTCATACACCAAGTCGGCGGCGCCGTTGTTCAGGTAGGTCGAGCATTCAGTTTCCCGGGTCGACGCTTCAGCTTTACCGGGTGCCAGCGATCGCTCTGCGCCCATGGACAACGAGGCCTGCCGGCGCAGGGGATAGTGATCCACCGTGATCAGGTTCTGCAACGGGAACATGGCCAGCAGGGCCGTGGTGAGCAACCCGATCATTCCCTGTCCCAAAACAACGACGCGCTCACCGATCATGGGCCGGCCATCCATGACCAGATTCAGCGCGGTTTCCATGCCGGCTAAGAAAAGCCCGTCCTCAGCGCTCATACCTTCCGGAATAGCAATCAAGCTTTCCAGCTTGACCGTAAAATGACTGGCATGGGGATGAAACGCAAACACCCGGCGCCCAATCCACTGCCGGTCCACTTGGTCACCGACGGCAATCACGTCACCGACCACGCTGTAACCATACTGCAGCGGGTACTGAAAGACGTTTCCAGCAAGAGATTCAATGGTTTCGTCCAGCGCCATGCGGGGCGGAAACTCACCCTTATACACCAGCATCTCGGTCCCTGGACTGATCGCCGACAGATGCGCCGCAACCACCACCTCATCGCAGTCCGGCGGCGACAGCGCCTGCTCTTGAAGCGCCACCTTGAGCGGTTGTTGAAACACCAAAGCGATGCGTTTCATTGCCGTGTCCAATTGGGCTTGGCCCACAAGATGCAATCCTCGCCCAGATGCTGATAATGCAAGTGCTCGAGCCGCAACTGGGCGAAGGATTGAAGCCCCGGGCCGTCGATGACGCACAACCCGCCGATCAAGGTCGGGGCAATGGTAATGATGAATTGATCCACCAGCCCGGCTCGGATGAAGCTGGTGATGACGCGAGCGCCGCCTTCGACCATCAGGCTGTTGACGCCTCTCTCCGCCAGCAGCCGCATCAGACACGGCAGATCGATCTTGCCGTCGCTGCCAAGCTGACAGGGCAAAACGGTTACCCCGGCCCGAGTCAAAGCGTCGATGCGCTCATGAGGGCCATTCCGGCCGCTGACCACATAGCAGCTTAGATCGGATCTTTGCACCAGATTCGACTGAATGGGGATGCGCAGATGGGTGTCCAGAACCACCGGCTGGGGATTGCGGCCTTCGGCACAGCGCACGGTCAAATGCGGATTATCCGCCAGCACCGTTTCAATTCCCACCAGAATGGCGTCAAACCGGGCGCGCAAGCGGTGAGTCAAGACCATGGACAGTTGCCCGCTCAGCCGAATCGGTTGCCGTTCCCTGGAAGCAATACTGCCGTCGATGCTCTGGGCGTAGCTGACAGTGACAAACGGCCGGCCCATGCGGCGGCGAAAAGCTGCGGCCTGCGCTAAACAATCTTGCAGCTCATCGTAATTGGTCACTTTCCACTGCCGGAGATCGCTGCCATCCGAAGTCGAAACGTCCAGAAACACATCTGTTTCGGGATGCTTTTCAGAAGGTCCCATCCATTAAACCTCATCGCTTGCGGTGAACGCGTCGGCCTGTAAGAGAACCGCGCCAGGCTGCACCACTCGGCTCCAGCAGCACAAGCATCAGGGATCAGCTTACCCTGTTCTGCGGTTCAAAAACAGTTCTTCGGGGCGCCACAGCGAGAAACGTCCGGTGCCGGTCAGCATCAAGGCCGTCACACTGACAAACAAAGTCATCAACGCGCCGGATGGCGCCTGGCTGCTGAGGAAATGGGCCAGAACCAGGCTGAGCAACAAAGCGGCGCACCGGCCCATCCAGCCGATGAGCAGCATGGCCAAAAGCACCCAGATCATCCCCCACTGACTGTTTAGTTCCCACAAGCAACCGCGCACGGAGGTCATCCCTACCAGTGCTAATATGACAGAGCGAAGCACCAGCGGCAAGCCCAACTCGATAAGCTGCACGAGCCCCTGCAACCGGTCCCGGCGGCGGCCTTCAAGCCGGCCGCAGACGACCAGCCAGTCCCACCCGAACCCTAGCAGCAGCGGCGCCATAAAGACCAAAGCCGCCGCCTCCAAAACGGCGGACGAAAATAGCGGCAACAGGGCGATTCCCGCAAATCCCATCTGAAAACCGGCCATGAGACGGGCCGCTGCTCTGGAGGGCAGGTCCACGACACGATAACCGCGTTGGCGACAATACCAAATCCCCAAACGAAACACGTAAAAAGCGGCTCCCACCGTGAGGTAAACGAGGGGCAGCCGGTTCCAGCCAATGGCGACAGAAATTGCCACGAGCAATCCCAGGGCATCGAGCTGGATGTCCAGGTTTTCGCCTAAATGAGTGGTGTGGTTACGGCGCCGGGCTACATAACCATCCAAATAATCCAAAGCGCCGGCGCTCAGATAAAGCATCCCCGGCAGCATGGGAAGCCAGACTGCGGTAGCGGCCAATTGCCGATGAGGCAACAGGAAAAAACCGGCCAGGCTGCTGATCAGGAAACCGCGACAGAGGGTGAGAATGGTGCCGCTTCCCAATGCGGGCAGCAGGGCTGTCTGGCCGAGACGACGGTTGTCGGGCAAGCCGTGCCAGACCAATCCAAGCATGCAGGCCCAAATGACGGTTGTCTGCGCAAGCCACCGTAGCGCAAACGCAATGGGCCCGTGAGCGGCCAACCACAAAAACGCACCGCCGCCAACCAGGATGCTCCACCCTGCCGTTTTCAGCCAGGCCAGGCGAAGTCTTTTCAGGTTCTCTTGATCTGCGTATGGGACCGCTTCCAATTTCATGTTTGCGGATGCTCAGGATGCGGGGGAAGATTGCGCGGCCTTGCTGGGGATGGCGACAATCTCACCCAAATCGAGAATCATGACGCGGGCGGGGTCGATATTCTCTTCGTTCATCTTTCTCTTTAAGTCGAGCGCCGGATAGCCGGTTGGTTCGTTGCCCAGTCGAAACGCTCCCCATTGAGTGGGGATTAGGATCCTGGCGTTGAGATCCCTGAATGCATCCAGAGTTTCCAAGGCGTCCATGTGGGCATGGTGCATAAACCAGCGGGGATGGTAAGCGGTGATCGGCAACAGGGCGTAGTCAATCTGGGGGTGCCTCCGCCCGATCTCCTTGAAGCCTGTGAAGTACCCGCTGTCTCCTCCTATGAAGATCTGCAGATCGGGTGAAGTCAGCAGGAAGCTTGCCCACAGGGTGGTGTTTCGCCACTGACCGAGGCGCATCGACCAGTGCTGGGCCGGGAGGCAGATCAACTGGATGCCGTCCCCACCATCCACTGTCTGCCACCAGTCCATTTCTTCCACATGCGGCTTGCCGAGTTTCTGAATGTAATGCTTCAGGCCCAAAGGTGCAAAGACGCGGGTATTCTCCCGGAGCCTCTCGATGGTTGGTTTGTCCAGGTGGTCATAGTGGTTGTGGGTCAAGATGACATTCAGCCTGTCGGTCAGTTCCAGGAGGTCGTCGAGAGACAAGGCCGGTGGAGTCTTCCTTTTCGGGACCAGAGCTCTCTCGGACAAAATGGGATCGATGATCCAATACTGCCCCCGCACCCGAATCAAAAACGTCCCATGTCCAATCCAGGCCATCAGGTCTCCTTCCGGCATCGATTGCAGGCGAGCTTTGAGGCCTTCCATGACCCGGGGCTGAAACTGTTCTTCCTCTTCCGTGTAGAGGTCTCTTGTGGAGAAGCGCCATTGGAGGAATCGCACCATGCTTCCACGGTCCACGGACATCCAGGGATTGAAATACTTGCCGTCCCGGTAATGGGGGGCATAGAGCAAAGCAGTGTCCTGTGTCTCCACATCCTGCCGCCATTGGGACTCATTAAAGGGCGGGGGCTTGCTCAGGCAGGAGGCCAGGGCGCAAACTGCAACGAGCGCCAGGACCAAGCGGAGGGACCGGATGGGTTTCGCGGTGGGGATCAACTGAAACAACCGTGGTCTCAGGGTCTTGTGATCCCGGACGAGAGATTGGCAGATGCGCATAGGGATTCGTGCTCCGTGGAGTGCTACTGGGACTGCGGTATAGGGGGATCGCGATCATGTAAACTTCCTCCTGCCAATAATCTGCTGGTCTTTTCCAGGCTGCTGCGGGTCTTGTGCCCCGTAGCGTTGTCCCGCAACGATTCCTCCAGAAACGAAGCCATGCTGAAAAGACCGTCGCCCCGGGTTGCCGGCAGATCCCATATTTGTTGCTTCTACCATAGCAGTGCCTGGTAGAAAAGCGGAGAGCAGGACAAAGTGTCTCTTTTTTAAGGAGGGAGATCAAAGAGTCGCATGAGCGGCGTGAAGATATAGTTCCACCCCGGCAGGGCGGAACGCTGGATTTCGCCAAAGACTGAACCTCAGCGCCTGGTCTGGACCACGCTCCGGGGTTCGCCGGGTTGACGATTACCTTAGGCGCTTATCACGCGACTAACGACAACATGTTGGTAAGAAGTGGATTTCGATGTACTTTCAATTGCTTCTGGCATCCGCTGCCCCGAAGGGGCCACTTTTCCCAAGCGAAGTCTTGGAAAAAGCGTAGTTCCTTATTCGTGTGGTGCTGTACTAACGGCAAGCTAGTGTTGAGACAAGGCCGCAGCCTTGTCCCCGAGTTGCAGCAGTTCAACCAGTCCGGGCGCATGATCGTGGCCGCATTCGCGACACACAATCTGCATGCTTCCCTCCAGAAAAAGATCGGGCCCAAAATGTGTGTGAACCATACTCCCGCACACAGCACACGCCTGATCCCCGCCGCCGATGTTGTCTTTTATGGCCATTTCTCCCATCTTGAACTCCTTTCTTGGCATTTTGTGCCATCCATTTCCTAATCCACCACCCGTGTGGCAGCCCCTCCAACGTCTCGAAACTGAGAACTGCTGTTTCTCCAGTAAACAGGAGCTTTACAGAAAGGCCTAAATGATTCAATTAGATCGATACTCAACGCTGGAGCCGCAGTTCTTATATTTGATGTGAGCCCTATGATAAATGGAATGGACTTCGTCAGAATAAACAGCGTGAATTAGATAAGCAAGAGAGCTCTTATTAGTTATTCTAAATAGGTACTCATATTATAAGTGCAGCTTAACATAAGTACCTTAACTGCAATTGCTTTTATCATACAGAATGCTTTCTGGCTAGTAAATATATTTTTGATGCATGAGCCTCTTGAAAAATCCTTTTCATCCCCTTCGAAAAGCTCAGGACAGGCTTCGATACCTCACGGCGAACGGACTTTACAACTGCAACATGTTGATTTTCCGTTCGTGGTGAGGTATCGAACCACGAATGGGAGTAGTTTTGCAAGAGGCTCGCATGTGTTTAAGTAATTGATGTTTGCCGCAGTCGTTCACGCCCCTTCCGGTAGGTGGCAATTTCATGGCAGGACAGTAAGAATGGAACGCGAAGAGCACGAAGGCCACGAAGGGTGAGGGAAAGGTTTGTGAAGACTCCTTCGTGGCCTTCGTGTACTTCGTGGTGAAGCTGATTTTTGGTTGCAACCGAAGGCCGCACTGTGTTGTCAGCGATCTCGGCGGTGAACGGCGATGCCCGATGCAACCGCACGGTTTTGCAGCTTGCGACCTGGATAGTGGATCGCAGCGTGCGAACCTGTGCGCTGCGAACCTGTGCGCTTGACGTTGCCAAGCTCCGCAGGTCATATTACTGTGAACAATAAAGACTGACTGGAGA
>Ga0209254_10004888_pt1 | contig 12313 bp, 16 predicted proteins | sample FrelakmetDIP11DI_FD_187148 | JGI IMG/M metagenome (GOLD analysis project Ga0209254, IMG submission 187148) | Freshwater lake sediment microbial communities from the University of Notre Dame, USA, for methane emissions studies - DIP11 DI (SPAdes)... | ecosystem: Environmental > Aquatic >...
GTGGTTATGTGAGTTACCGGGCGAAGGTCGATTTCTTGCGGGGGCATATTGCTCTCCTACCAGGGGATAGTTAAAGTATACCAGATACGAACTTGCGCAGTTCGGTGAAAGATGCACCGAAACTCTCCCTATTCAACAGCGATACTCCTGGCAGAATCAGGGATTGGGAGAATGTAGAGAAAAATCGACATTCAGGTTCACCAGATGGCTGTTGTTTTCTCCGATGAGCAGGGTGGTGATGGAAGCTGGCGCGGAGGAGAGGCGCTGGAAATGATCGAGCGGCAAACCAATATAGTATGCAACCGCCAGCTTGATCGGATCGGCGTGGAAGACGCAGGCAATCAACTCTTTCTCATCGTGCTGCGAGCAGATCCACTCGATCTCCTGGCAAACGCGGCGCTGGCACTCGGCAAAAGATTCTCCGCCTGGGAAGCGCGCCAGGGAAGGCGCAGTCTGCACCGTGCGCCAGAGCTTGAGGCGGCGCAGGCTTTTCAGGGTGTGCCCCTGCCACTCACCGTAATCGGTCTCCAGGAAGCCCGGGCGAGGGATCGTCTCCAGGTCGAGGCATTTGGCAAGCGGCTCAGCGGTCTCCAAGGCGCGTTCCAGCGGGCTGCAATAGATCGCTTTGATGGGCGCCTTTGCCAACCTGTCTGCCAGGCATTGCGCCTGCGAGCGACCGGTATCATTTAATTGCACGCCGGGAAGACGCCCTGCCAGGCGGCCTTTTTTGACGTATTCGTTTTCACCATGACGGATGAGCAGTAATATTGGCATAGGTTTAAGCGCTGGCCTTGTGTTTGCCTTTGATCTGGTCGATCTGTTCCTGGGAAAGATCGGGGAGAGTTGTGGCTTGCTCGATGCCAAGAGCCTGGCGCTGGGCCTGGCGCCAGCGTTCTAACCGGTCAGCGACCTGGATCTCATACCCCTGCGTAGATGGATTATAGAAGTACGTGCCGAGCAGCGGGGAGGGCAGGTACTGCTGGGGTAGGAAATGCCCCGGGTCGTCGTGGGGGTACTGGTAACCCTGACCGTGCCCGAGGGCTTTGGCGTCGCGATTGGCGTCCTGCAGGTGCTGGGGCACGGCAGTGATACCAGCCTGCTCGATGAGCTGGAAAGCCTTGAAATACGCCCCGGCTGTGTTGGACTTGGGGGCGGTTGCCAGGTAGAGAGTGGCCTCGACGATGGGGTAGATGCCCTCGGGCAGGCCAATATAATCGAAAGCCTGGGCAGCCGCGCTGGCAACGACCAGCCCCAGGGGATCTCCCAGCCCGATATCCTCGCCCGCCAGGATGATCAGGCGGCGAAGGATGAAGCGCGGATCCTCGCCGGCATAGAGCATTTTTGCCAGCCAGTAGATGGCGGCGTCGGGATCGGAGCCGCGCACCGACTTGATGAAGGCCGAGATGGTATCGTAATGGGCGTCGCCATCTTTGTCGTACAACACAGCGCGGCGCTGGATGGATTCCTGGGCAACTTCGAGTGTGACATGGGTGGCGCCATCTTCCCCGGGTAGCGTGCTCTCCACCGCCAGCTCAAGGGCATTGAGGGCATTACGGGCATCGCCGCCGGCGACGTTGATCAGGTGCTGGAGGGCGTATTCGTCGATTAGGACCGGTCGCTGACCGTAGCCGCGCTCGGGGTCGTGCAAGGCGTTTTCCAGGATACGGCGCACATCCCCGTCCTCCAGAGGGCGGAGCTGGAAGATGCGCGAGCGCGAGACCAGGGCGCCTATGACCTCGAAGTACGGGTTTTCGGTGGTGGCGCCGATCAGGATTACGCTGCCGTTCTCAACATGGGGTAAAAGGGCATCCTGCTGGGCTTTATTCCAGCGGTGGACCTCGTCAACAAACAGGATGGTGCGCTGGTTATAGAGCTTGCGGCGCTCCAGGGCGGCATCGATGACCTGCCGCAGCTCGGCCTTGCCCGCCAACACGGCAGAAAGAGTGACGAAATGCATGCGGGTCTGGTTGGCGATGACCATCGCCAGGGTGGTCTTGCCGCTGCCGGGGGGACCCCACAGGATGATGGAAGAGAAGAGGCGATCGGCTTCGATGGCGCGGCGGACAAGCTTGCCCGGTCCGACGATGGCTTCTTGCCCGACGAACTCGTCCAGTGTGCGCGGGCGCATGCGGGCAGCCAGGGGAGCCTCGCTGCGAAGGCGGTCATTCATGGCGTGGGTGAAGAGGTCCATTAATTGCTTTCTTTCAAAGCGCGCTGGAGCAAATCTGCCACAGTCAAATTATCTGCCCAGTTTTGCAGGTAATCTAGATCCAATCGACTTGCCTGCACTTTCAAGACCCCAAGGATATCCCGCCATTGCCGATCCGAGACTTCGCCTCCCATCCGGTACCATTCAAGCTTGGCGAGAATGGTATCCTCAGCCGTAGCAATGAATGCTTTTTGTTCTGGGTTGGTGGCTAGAACCTGCTCAACTCGCCTGTCTAACTGAGACTGATCAAAGGGGCGGTCTTTGCGGATAAAAACATCCACCTTGAACATCGTATTGAGGTGGATAAGATTGAAACTGCTTCGGTGTTCTATCGCACTACTAATCATTTCATCGTCAGCGTAGAAATCCGCGCCTAGCGCAGCGACCAGTTCACGGACTTGTTCCAGTCGAATATCGGCGACAATATCCGCATCCAGGGTCGAGCGCGCCACGCCATACAACGCTGAAGCCATGGAGCCGCCAACCAAGTAGGGAATTTGCAAATACTCAAAAGATTTGGTTACCAGCATTAAGACGTGAACAGCTTCTGGGAGCACCTTACTTCTCTCCCGGAACTGGCCCATAAACTTTGAATGCCAGCTCTTCACCCAATAACAGATCTGCCAGTCGTCTGCGCAGGCATTCTTCATCGTCCTGAGGATAGCGCTGCCGTAGGCCGCTCAATGCCAACAGCCTTACTGACTGATTAAGTTGCTCCACCATCTCGAGCTTTCGCCAAGGTGGCGCCTGGCGCAGCAGGCGAACCAACAAGGCTTCGGCTTCTGGGTGAGTATCAGGAAATAGTGCGGACATATCAAAGATTATAATGCCGGGTACAGGCAGGGGCAAGGATGTATGATTTATGGCATGCCAGTTCCAAATAATGGACGGATATTGACAATAGTGCCCGTCGATCACAACGGAATAAGTGATCCCACGACAATTTTGAAGGGTTTTAGCTTGGTAGTTTTAGCGGATACTGCTATCGTTGAGAAATGGATTGATTACTTTGGCACCTCCATAGTTTTGCCCATGACTCAGGTCCTCAGAGAAGATCTGTTTGCAGCCAAGCCTGGCAGCGCTTTGCACCACCATCGCATCCCAGAAGGACAGCTGGTAGTTGTGTTGAATATCTATTGCCTGGAGCAGGTCACTCGCTTCGGGACTGTGCAGGCGCCAAGTTGCCAGGTCAGCGACGATCTGGCGGGCGGTCCGGTAATCCATCGGCGAGGTAATTTTGTGCGTAACGGTTACATAGAATTCCTGTAAAACCTGCAGGCTCAGGCAGCCATTCCCGTTAGCCCAGCAATCTTCGACGAGTTTTCTAGAGATGGCGTGTTTTTTACCCGCCGAGTGGTCATATGCATACACTAGGATGTTTGTGTCCAGGAAAAGATCACTTTCCAGGTTTGCGTTCATGCAGATCCTCACGCTTCCAGGAGAGATTGCCTTGTGTGCCCAAATCGTATCCGCTTTTCAGCATCTCCAGGTTGCGCTGGCGCGCCTGTTCGTAGCTTTCCTGGCGCGCTACCAGTTCCGCGAGCGTTTGGGTGAGCAATCCGGAAAGGGAAGTGTTCTTTTGAATTGCGAGAATCTTTGCCTTGCGCAGCAGGTTTTTGGGAATTGCCAATGTTACGTTTTGGGTTGTTTCCATAAAACCTCCAATTGGGCTCACGTAACACAGTGTACCACGTAAACACGTGGAAAGCAAGTGTCGGTAAGATATATTTTGATTGACAATGGATCAATTCAGATGTATCTTCTTCCGACAAACGAAGTTCAGAGAAGTGCAGCGGAGGACAGATGGCTTACGATCAAGGGTTGGCGGGACGGATTCGAAAAATGCTTGCTGGCGTTGCCAGTCTGGAAGAGAAAAAGATGTTTGGCGGGGTAGGCTTTCTCTTCCAGGGGAATATGGCATGTGGTGTTCACGGGGATGGCTTGATCGTGCGGGTAGGGCCAGACCGGTATCCGGAGGCACTCGAACAACCGGAGGTGAAGGTGTTCGATCTGACTGGCAAGCCCATGACTGGATGGATTGTCGTTCTCCCAGGTGAGGTGGCAGCGGATGCCGATCTGGAGAAGTGGGTGATCCAAGGACTCGAATTCGCAAAAACACTGCCAGCGAAGTAGATATTGGGCAAAGGGGGAATATGCTGTGAGCGTCGCTCGAAGCATATTCCCCCAAGAAGATTATTTTGCTATCTTCCTGTTCTCTACGTAAACGCTCACCGCAGAGCGCATGAAGGCTGCCAGGTCTGGGTGGACCTTGTCGAAGTTGGCTTTGAAGCGCGGGTCGTCGTTGTAGTGATTCGCCAGTCCTAACAACTGCTCGTCGTTGGGCACCCAGAAATACTCCATGTGCTTACGCCAGCGCTCGACGCAAGCCTGCGCTTCTGGGGAGCCCGCGCCTTTGGGCATCGCCTGGATGAGATCCTGGTAGACGGCGTTGCCTTCTTCGCCGATGCGTTGCTTTTCGGCTGTGGTATAGCTTCTCCATTTCTTGTTGGAGGCTTTTACTGTCTCCGGGTCGTACATCTGCATGGCCTCTTTCTCATATTCAGCCTGCTGCTCTTCGTTGAAAACGTCAAATAACTGTTTTTCGCTCATGGCGTTGTTCCCTTTCACGTGGTCTATTGTCCGGTCCACTGTTGCGATCAGGCGCTCCAGGCGTGCGATGCGCTTGCCGAGCTCCTGCTTGTGATTCTGCAGGGCGCCCAGCACATCGAATTCACGGTGTCCCATGATCTCCTTGATGTCATCCAGGGGCATATCCAGCTCGCGGTACAGCAGTATCTGCTGCAAGCGCAGCAATGCTTCTTCCTCATAGTACCGGTATCCGTTGGCGCCAACCCGGGACGGCTTGAGGAGCCCGATCTCATCATAATAGTGCAGTGTGCGCGGCGTTATGCCTGCCATATTGGAGAGCTGCTTTACAGTGAACATGAAAAGAGTATAAACTATAACGTTACGTTAATGTCAAGGGTTTGTGTGAAATCGTCCTGACTGGCGATATAATTTAGAGGAACCGTTAGCGCGCCTACGCAGCAGAATCTCGTGAGGGAACTATTTTATGAGCAAAGATGAGAGCAAGCAAAAACTGGTTGGCCCCTGGCGCAGCATTCACGCTGCGGTGTGGCTGATTGGGCTAGCAATTTTATTCTGGACGGGCAACTGGTGGCCCGGTATCCTGGTGCTGATTGCTATCAGCGCCATCGTTGAGGCGATGATCAGGCGCTACGCTCCCGGCGCAGTTCAAGAAGAGCAGGCAGCAGGACCGGTTGCGGCTCCGGCTGGAGCGGCTGCATCGTCGACTGCCGTACCACCTCGCGAGCATCGCCTGGAGCTGTTGCCCTCGCAATGTCCAGGCTGCGGTGGGCCAATCCGCGGGCACGAGGTGAAATGGACCGGCGTACAATCTGCAGATTGCCCTTATTGCGGAGTAAATTTGCCCATGGCAAAAGGGGTCGGGGGAGAAAGCGGTTGAGTTGTGTTCGTGCGGTCCGATTCGGGTTGCGCCTGGACAGACCTAGCGTGCTGATTGTAATACATCCCGGACGTCGACGTATTTATTCGTAACCAAACAGGACACTGCGGAGAGCCTTGTGGATCGTAATGACCCGGTGTGGTTAGAAGAAGCCGCTCTGGCGCAGCGCGCCGCCAATGACCGGTACTATTTTGCCACGCTGTACGACCGCTATTTCCCGCGTGTTTATAACTACATGCGTTTCCGTTCCAGCGATCCCGAAGCAGCCGATGACCTGACTTCGCTGGTGTTCGAGAAGGCGCTCAAGGAGATTGCCCACTACCAGGCCGAGCGCGCCCCGTTTGCCGTGTGGCTTTTCACCATTGCGCGCAATGCGTTGACAGACCACCTGCGCGCCGGGCGCCGGCACCCCTGGCTCTCGTTGGATGTGTTGCGCGGGCATTCCAACTCGGATCATTCGACGGAAGATGCACTGATCGAAGCGGAGACCCAGGATAACCTGATGAGGGCATTGGCGAGATTGAGCGAGCGCGAGCGCGATTTGATCGCACTGAAATTCCAGGCGGGCCTCAATAACCGGCAGATCGCCGAAATGACCCGCCTGAGCGAGAGCAACGTAGGTGTAACGGTGTTTCGAGCCATCCAGCGCTTGCGGGTGTTGATGGAAGAGGGGAAGCGTTATGAACGAGCGTGATTCCAGCGAGCGTTTCGAGCGGATATGGGAAGAGAAAAAGCGGGGAGTGAAGAGCGAGTCACAAGAGCTAACCGAGCCCATCTCCCAGGCACTGGATACCGCTGAGCGATTCTCCCGGGCGGATTATTCAGATGAGAGTAAAATCCGCGAGAGCTTGCGCCAGAAGCTACTGGATGAGAACCCCGAAAAACCTGGCCGGAAGCCTGCCAGCCAGGTGCTGTGGGGCTCCTTACGTCTTGCAGCTGGAGCGGCGTTCGTCATTATCATGATCGCCGGATTTGCCTGGTCGATTCGGAACCTGATCCCGCCTCAGGGGCCGGCAGGCAGCCAGCTTTCCCAGCAAAGCGCACCGGGTCTGGAAACGGGCGTGATCAGCGCAACGGTTTCTACGGCTACGCCGATGCCTGTTGCCGCTCTGCCAACGGCGACGCAAATGCTTTCCAGCCAGCCGGCTGTCAATGGCATCAGCTACGTCGTTCAGGAAGGGGATACACTCTCGTATATTGCCTACAAGTTTGGCGTTTCACTGGAGTCACTCCTTGAATTGAACAGCCTGTCAATCGATTCAACCATCTACGTGGGGCAGATCCTGACAGTAGGAACAGGGCAGCCGGTTGCCGTGCAACCGGGCAATGGCATCGTCAACCTGCGCTCGGGTCCCGGGACAGATTACCCGGTTGTGGGACAGGTGGCAGAAGGGGAGCAAGTTGAAGCAATGGGGAAAAGCTCGGATGGGAACTGGCTGATGGTGGAGTCCAGCGATACTCCTGGGGGGGTGGCATGGGTATCTGCCGGGTTGGTTGCGCCGGTCGATGTGGATGTGCCCGTTGTTCAAACCCCGCCAGATGAAGACACTGCCACACCAACGCCATACCCGCCGCCTTCACCGGTTGCGGTTTCGAGCGCAGTGACGCTGACTCTGACCAGTGACCCCCTCAACCTTGAGCCGGTCGATGCTGCCGGGGAGCTTTATTTCCTGCTTCGACCCATGACACCGCCTGTCAAGCGGCAGCTCTACCATGCCCAGACCGCGTGCCTCGCTTCGCAAGCCGCATGTCCAGCAGCCCTGGTCAGCGGATACCCGGAGGCGGAGGATAGCGCGCTGGCGTGGTCGCCAGATGGGCGGCAGGCAGCGCTGGTCAGCAGCACAACCTCCCAATTGATGCTTTATTCGCCGCAAAACCAGACCTGGTCGATCGTTCTCTCCCCATTCAATGCGAGCATGTCCATCGCCCTGTGGTCACCCGATGGGTATTGGATCGCCACCAGCGCCCAGGACGCGGATGGAAACACCAGCTTGCTCACCCTGATCCACCCGAACGGCGAGCCGAACAATGTCACCACGCGCACACCCGCCGCAGAGCTGGGCGCCGTGCAAGTGCCTCTGGGGTGGCTGAGCGCCAACGAGCTGCTGTTCATGCGATACCAGGTGGAACCCAAAGGTCAGCAAGGCGAGGCGATCGAACCGCGTCTGTACCGGGTTTACCTGGATAGCAGCACAATCGAAGAGCTTACCCTATCCAACGGCTGGGAGTGGCTGAAAAGCTATCCCGCACCCTCACCGGATGGCAGCCGGATTGCCATCTCCCTGCCAAACGGCGACCGCTCCGAGCTGGCGGTGATAGACCTGACCGGCACGGACCAGATGTTCTTTGGGGTAAATGGGCAGATGCCAACCTGGTCCCCAGATGGGTTACAGCTGGCTTATCTCGTTCAACAAGCAGACCGGACGGAGATCTATATCTCCCGGTGGGATGGTTCTGAGCAGCGCAAGGTCTTCGAGTGGGCAGCCACCCCGTCATTTACCTGGAGCCCGGACAGCCAGTACCTGCTGATCACGGCCTACCCTGGCGGGGGAGCCTCCGCTGAAATCGATCGAACAATATTTTACTTGGTCTCCCTGTCTGGCGGGACGCTGGAGGAGATCAGGCTGCCTGAGGACGCTGCCGGTAACGAGTTCCTGGCTCCAGCCTTCCAGCCGCCTGTTTCACCTTGATATATTGGATTTCGGAATGAGCGTTGCGAAGATGGATAATAATCCCCCGCTAGTAATCCGAGAAGGCACACCAGCCGATGGAGAGGTGATAACGCAGCTCATCGCTGAGCTGGCAGATTCAATCGGCGAGACCGCCTCGCCAACCGCTGAATACGTGTATACATTTCTGAGTTTTCCAGGAAGCCACATATTTCTGGCAGAGGAAGACGGTCAGGTATTCGGTATGCTGAGCTTCTCGATCCGGCCGAACCTGTACCATGCGGAATCCTGCTGCCTGGTGGATGAGCTTGTTGTGGCTGAAAAAGCCCGTGGGAAAGGGGTGGGCAAAGCCCTGGTGCAGCGGCTGGTGCTGCATGCAAAAGAGGCTGGCTGTGCGGAAGCTTCGCTGTCAGTAATGCCAGGTAATACGCGGGCGCGGGAATTCTACAGGTCTTTGGGCTTTACAGATGAAGCTATTCTGATGGAAATACACTTCGAGCCAAATGACTGAGTCCTGGCTCACAGATTACCCCACGAATCCAATTTGGTTCGAATTGAGCGCTGCCGTGATATCCGCATAGGTCCTTGCACCCAGTTTGGACAAAGCAGCCACTTTCTGGCTGTCACTGGCAATCCCAAATAATTCCATCGATACCGAAATTCCGGAAGCCGCAAGGCAATCTTGCGCAGAGGCTGCACTCCCCAGTCCGGCGGGCGAGTCGTCGAAGACTGCGATCTCTACGCCATCCAGAGCTTTCCAGATGGGGCTGGCTGCACCATCCAGGGCAAGCGCGGCGGATTCTTCCAGGCAGGTTTGGGGCGGATATCCCAACGCCAGCAATATTGCCGACAAAACGTGCACGGGCGATGGCTTGACGAATGCCTGCGGTCCAGCCTGGCGTCTCTGCGAAAGCCACAGCAGGCTGCCCAGGCCGATGATCGGCAGGTTCTCTAGACCCACCAGCGCGGCGCCCATCTCGGCTTCGGGCGTGCTGAAGACGCCTGGCAAGGGCTGTGAGGGGCGGCTGGTGAATATGGCTGCCGCGTGGGCGGGGACATCCAACCAGCGCCGGATGGAAGAAATGCCCTCAGGTTGCACCAGGGGGAGGTCGTATTGCTGCAAGTAGCTCTGAGCGTTGAGAACGGTAGGGCGCTGGTAAGTATGCGAGTAAACCTCGCTTCCCAGGACCAGCTCCTGAAAGGTGCAGTGCGTCAGCGACCCGTCGGCAGAGCGAGCTGTATGCAGGATGCTCCCAATCTGGGCGCTTTGCGAGGAGTTCAAGTTACGCCGGGTGTCCAGCAGCAAACGCTCGGCGCGGGCCAGGGGTCGCAAATTTTGCAGATCGGGATCTTCCAACTGGCTGGCGAAGCGGCTGACATCCGGCGGGGGGATGGGGAGATGCCTTGCTGGCTCGACTATGACGGTACCTGGTAGCTGGATAGCCGGGTCGAATTTCCAGGCAGTTTCCAGCAATAGCGCAGCGCAGATGGCAGAAGTATCCCACTCTGAGTAAACACCTGCCGACTCGAATGCCCGGATGTCTTTATCGCTCAGGCTGAACTCGCCATAGCCCAGGGCGGCAGCCACCAGGCGTACGGTCTCCTGGAGCGCCCGGTGGTATGCGCCGGGCTTGATCAAGACGTCATCCATGTCGAAAAGCAGGAACTTCATGCGCCCTTCTTCCGGCTATGGCGGCGGCGCAATTCAGCTTCCACATCTTCCAGGCTCAAATCCTGGCTGGAGAGCAAAACCAATGTGTGGTAGAAAAGATCAGCCACTTCTTCCACAAGGCGTTGTTTCCCCTGGCCCTTGGCAGCCAGGATGACTTCCATGGCTTCCTCTCCAATCTTCTTCAAGATGGCATCTTCGCCTTCAGAGAATAGCTGGCTTGTGTAGGAGCCCGGCTGTGGATTGTGTTTCCGGTCTTCAATGATATCCGTTAGCTCGTTAAGCATGTTCACTCCAATTCTTGAAAGAAACAGGTGCGCTCGCCGGTATGGCAAGCCGGGCCTGCCGGGTCAACGCGCACCAATAGCGTATCGCCATCGCAATCGAACAATATCTGGTGCACGCGCATGATGTTTCCAGAAGTCTCCCCTTTGCGCCAAAGCTGCTGCCGGCTGCGGCTCCAAAAGTGGGCTTCACCGGTGGAACGTGTCAGGCACAGGGCTTCGGCGTTCATCCAGGCGACCATCAGCACTTCGCCTGTATTCATATCCTGCAGGACGGCAGGCACCAGCCCGTTCGGGTCGTAGTGTAGCTCGCTCATGGTTGCCTCTCATCGATACCAACCGGTCGAATGGGCAATCCACGCTCTAACAAGTAGCGCTTGACCTGCCCGACGCTCAGCTGGTTGTCATGGAATAATGATGCAGCCAGGGCAGCATCGGCTTTGCCATCTGTAAGCACCTCAGCGAAATGCTCGAGCGTCCCGGCGCCGCCGCTGGCGATAATCGGAACGTTGACCGCCTCGGCGACCGCCCGGGTGAGCGGTATATCGTAGCCACGCAGGGCGCCATCGGTATCCATGCTGGTCAGCAATATCTCACCTGCGCCCAGCGCTACGCCGCGCTGCGCCCACTCAATGGCGTCCAAGCCAGTGGGATGCCTGCCGCCGTGGGTGACAACCTCCCACATGCCTGCGGGTGTGAGGCGGGCATCGATCGCCAGGAGCACGCACTGGCTGCCAAAGCGTTCAGCGCCGGCGGTCAAAATCTCCGGATTGAGGACTGCAGCCGTGTTGACGCTGACTTTATCTGCTCCGGCGAGCAAGATCAGGCGCATATCGTCCGCGCTGCGTATGCCGCCGCCCACGGTGAGGGGCAAGAAGACCTCATCCGCCACGCGGCGCACCATTTCGGCAACTGTCTGCTGCCCTGCCGGGCTGGCGATGATATCCAGGAAGACCAGCTCATCGGCGCCCATCCTGTCATAAGCCCTGGCTTGCTCCACCGGATCTCCAGCATCGCGCAGGTTGACGAAGTGCACGCCTTTGACGACGCGCCCATCCTTGATATCCAGGCAGGGGATGATCCGTTTGGCTAACATGCCAGCGCCTCCGGCAGGGAGATAGCGCCATCATACAGCGCCCGCCCGATAATCACACCGCTCAGCCCGGCGGCCTTTGCCTGGCGCACATCTTCCAGCGATCTGACGCCGCCGGATACGATGACAGACAGGCCGGTTTGCTGAGCCAGGCCGGTGGCTGCCGCCAGGTTCAAGCCTGCTCCCGTGCCATCGCGCCGCACGTCGGTATAGATCATCTGCGTAACTCCGAGATCTGCCAGGTTTTTACACAGCTCTAGGGGATTGATCTCGCCATCTTGAACCCAGCCGCGCAGCATGACTTTGCCGTCCGCCACATCCAGGGCAACCGAAACCTGATGGGATGAATAGCGCTCGAGAGCGGCTCGCAAGATCTCTGGGGTGATCACTGCAACCGTGCCCAGGATAACTCGGTTTATGCCCAGCTCAAAAGCTCGGTCGATGTCGGCCAGGGTGCGCAAGCCGCCGCCCAGCTGGACTGCAGGACGTGGTTGGAGACGTTTAAGGGCTTGCATGATCTGCCCAAGCGCTGCCCGGTTCTGATTGTCGGGCTCTTCAAAGGCGCCATCCAAATTGACGATGTGCAGCCAGCTGGCTCCGGCATCGACCCAGCGGCGCGCCATTGCCCCAGGATCGTCACCGAAGACCGTCTGGCGCTTTGGATCCCCTTGAACCAGCCGGACAATTCGCCCGAGGCGCAGGTCGATTGCGGGATATACAGTAAATTCATTCATAGGCATCGCTCAACAAAATTTCGCAAAATCTGAAGCCCCAGGTCCTGGCTTTTCTCCGGGTGGAACTGCACGCCGTACAGGCGGCCGCGCCCTACGACCGATGAAAAGCTAAGAATATAATCTGTGCTGGCGAGGTTATCCTGAGGCTCGGCGGGTTCGCAGTAGTAG
>Ga0209254_10004889_pt1 | contig 12311 bp, 9 predicted proteins | sample FrelakmetDIP11DI_FD_187148 | JGI IMG/M metagenome (GOLD analysis project Ga0209254, IMG submission 187148) | Freshwater lake sediment microbial communities from the University of Notre Dame, USA, for methane emissions studies - DIP11 DI (SPAdes)... | ecosystem: Environmental > Aquatic >...
ACCCGTAAAGGGGGACGCCGAAGTTGCCGGTCGGGCCGCTGAGGAAGATGCCGGCCTTCGAATCGGTGCCGGTGATCGTAATCGGATTCGAGACGACCCTCGTCTCCCGCGCGACATTCGTCTGGCTGGTGAAGCTGAAGTCGTCGGGCAACTGGTCGCCTACTCTCGTCGTGCTCGTGAAGCTACCGCTCTCCGTACCGATGGTCAGCACCGTCTCGACGTCCTCGCTGCTGTTGAAGGACGACCGGTGACGTACGCAGACTGTCCGCCCGTTGGTGATGGACCCCTGGGTGCTGGTGAAGGTGCCCGTGCAGCCGATCGAGTACTCGCCGCCGGTGACCGTCACCGGGCTTGCGATGTCGATGCCGGTGATCGTCACCGGGGCCGACGTGATGTCCGTGAGCAACTCGACACCCGTCTGGCTGGGGAAGGAGAACGCAACCGGCGCGGCGTCGCCCGTGAGCGTGGTGCTGGTGAACGTCCCGCTCACGCCGCCAACGGTGAGTACGGTGTTGGTGACCGCGGCGCCCGCGAATGCCGAGGTATGGCGCACGCAGACCGAGGTATTCGGGGCCAGGGTGCCCGCGGCGGACGTAAACCCGTTGCTGGCACAGTTCCTGGAATAGGTTCCCCCCGTCACGCTGACCGCCGTGGCGGTATCGAATCCACCGATCGTGATTACACCCGAAGTAACGACGGTCGCCAGGGGAACGTTGATCTGTGCCGGGAAGCTGAAGGCGTCGGGAGTGGTGTCAGTCACGCCCTCGGTCGTGCTGGTGAAAGTGTCCGACACCCCCGGAGCGCTCCCGACGGTCAGCACCGTGTTCGTCGCCGTACCGCCCGCCGCGGACGAGGTATGGCGGACGCAGACCGTGGCGCCGGCGGTCACCGTCGCGACGGTCGAGGTGAAGGAACCCGTGCAGCCCAGGGAGTATTCCCCGCCGGACACGCTGATGGCTGCGGCGGTGGTGAAGCCCGTCAGCGTGGCGGGTGCCGACACGATCACGGTCGACCGGGCGACGCCGGGCTGGTCGGTGAAGCTGAACTGGGCCGGGCCCGTGGTGCTGGTGAACGTGCCGGGAACCGTGGCGCCCTTCCCGACGGTGAGCGTGGTGTTGGTCGTGCCACCCACCGTCGCCGCCGAGGTGTGCCGCACGCAGATCTGCGCGCCGGGGTCCACCGTGGTGGTCGAAACCGTAAAACTGCCGTCGCAACCGACCGAGAACTGGCTCCCGGCCGAGACGCTGACGTCGGTGCGGATGGAGAAGCCCGTGAGCGTGACCGGCGCCGAGACAATCTGGGTGCTGGGCGCAACGCCGGTCTGGTTCACGAAGGTGAAGTCGTCCGGCTCGGCGTCACCGGTGATGACGGTGAACTGACCCAGCACCCCGCCCACCGTCAGGAAAACGCGGCTGTCGGACTCGCCGTCGCTCGGCGTGGTCGTGCGCACGCACACGGTTTCGTCGTTGTTGATGGTTCCCGGTGCCGAGATGAAAGCGGCGGTACAGCCAATCGAATAATCGCCGCCGCTAATCGTCACGGCTGCCGGTGCATCGATGCCCTGGATGGTGACCGGGTCGGACGTGGCAATGAACTCGGTCTCGAGGCCGGTCTGCGTGGGGAAGGGAAACGGATCCGGCACCGTGTCCGGGCCGTCCGCCAAGTCCGACGCGGTGAAACGCGCGACTGCGAACGCGGTGTCGTCGCCGGCAACGATGCGCAACCCCGCGACCGCCACGTCGCCCCCGGCAAGGACCAGTAGGTCATTGACGCCGACGGCGAAGATGCCGGCGACCTGACTCTGCGCAATACCATTCGGGCTCACCTGAACCGGCTTGAATCCGGCGCCGCTCAGGGCGATGTCCCCCGACGGACGGAAGCCGAGCCCGGTTGGCACGCCGTTCGACGCCTGGTCGGCCAGGGGCGCATAGCCACCCGACCCGAAGCTGGCATCCAGCGCGCCGGCAGCCGTCAGGCGACCCAGGATGCCCCTGGTCCCGCCGGCAACCGCCTCACCCGCAATCAGGATCCGGCCATCATCGAGGACCACCAGATCAGTGATCGAGTCGTCCGTCGGACTGGGGCCGGTCGCGGTGTCGAAGGTGAAGTAATTGAAGGTGGCAATGCCGTTCGTGGCAAAGCCGCTGTCCAGAGCCCCCGCGCTCGTGAACCGAGCTAGCGTGAGGTCGCCGCCACCGCCGCCGGCCAGGATGGCGTCGCCGGCCAGGATCACCAGGTCGCTGAAACCAAAGTCGTCGCCATCGAGCGGGGCCAGCGGATTCGGGACCACCGTGTTGGTGAAGCCCGCGATGGGATTGCCGCTGCTGTCGAGTCCGGCGATGAAGCCGACGCCAGCGTCGTCCGCCGTGCCCGCCCCCGCGACGATGATGCTCCCGTCTTCGCGCAGGCCCAGCGCGTTGGCGACCGGATTGGTCACACCGGCCGGCGTCAGCAGGGCAACGCCGTTCGTGCCGAAGGTGGCATCGAGGGCGCCCGCCGTGTCGAAACGCGCGACAAAGACCTGGGACGGGTCTGTCGGACCGGGCTGCCAGGTGCCGGCGATGACGATCTTCTCGTCGAGCGGCTGGATCGCCACCGCCCGGCCAACCCCGCCGCCCCCGTTGGTCGCGCTGAGACCCGGCAGGAAGCTGACCTTGCCGCCGGTGCCGAACGTGCCGTCGAGCGCGCCGGTGCTAGCGTTGAGGCGGGTGAGGGCTACGTAGTCAAGGGTGTCGGCGCCCGCCACCTGCCGGCTGGTGCCGACGACGACCAGTAGTGCACCGTCAGCCTGCTCGGCCAGGGCCGACGCCGTATCGGATCCGGTGGAGAAGTCCACCTGGGCGATGCCGTCGGCGTCGAAACCGGCATCCAGCGACAGCTCGCCCTGCGCCAGTTCCGTCCTCAGGAGGATGCCCAGCGTGACGGGCACGAGGAGCGCGGCCAGGGACGGGCGGTTGTTCTTCATGGTTGGCACCGGGGCATGGACGAGCGTGACGCTCAGGCCCCATTCTAAGAGGGGTAGGACTCCGGCACAATTTCACAGATGTCAAATGAGCGACCCCGCATCACGGTCCCGCCGGAAGAGGTCGAGTTGACGGCCGTCCGGGCCCAGGGCGCCGGCGGGCAGAACGTCAACAAGGTGGCGAGCGCCATCCACCTGCGCTTCGACGTCCGGGCCTCCTCACTGCCGGAGCCGCTCAAGGCCCGGATTCTCGCGCTGGACGACCGGCGGCTGAGCCGGGACGGGATCCTGGTGATCAAGGCCCAGCGCTTCCGGAACCAGGAGCAGAACCGCGACGACGCCCTCGCCCGCCTGAACGAGCTGGTCGCTGCCGCCAGCCACGTCCCGCGCTTCCGTGTCGCGACGAAGCCCACGAAGGGCTCGCGCCAGCGCCGGCTCGAGGCGAAGAAGCAGCGCGGCACCACCAAGTCGCTGCGCCAGCGGCCCGTGGAGTAGGAGCGGCTTCAGCCGCTCCTACAGCACCGGCACGATCCGCTCGCCGATGAGCCGAATCGAGGCCGCGGGATCTGCGTAGAGGCGCAGCGCCACGCCACCCAGGCCCGCCGCCTTCAGGTGCCGCAGTTTTGCCAGCACCGGCTCCAGATTATCCGGTGTTCCTGCCAGGGTGACGTTCTCTACCAGCGCGTCCAGCACGCGGTCCGGGACACCGTCGACCTGATGACTGCCCGCGGCGAATGCCCGGGTGAACGCCGCCTCGCTTGCCATCACCAGGGTCACGTCATCGGGTGCCAGGAACTCTGCCAGGAGCCAGGGCCGGAAAATCCCGCGGAGAAGCAGCCAGCGCCGCCCCTCCCGCAGCGCCCGCTGCCGGTCCGGGTACACGTGCCACGCGGTGAACACCGTGGTACGAAACGCCGGGCGTTGCCGGCCGGCCTTCGCCAACGCCGTGTCCAGGATCCCGATCGCCGCCGCCGCAGGCCCTGGCGGCATGTCGCTCATCATGATGCCGTCGGCGCAACCGGCGGCCATGCGCAGCATCTGTTGCTGGCTGGCCCCCACCAGGATTGCCGGCGGCGGCGCCTCGAGCCACCGGAGCTGCAGGTTGTCGACGCGGAAGAGCTCCCCCGCGTAACTCACGCGCTCGCCACTCGCCACGGCCCGGATGATCGCGACACACTCGCGGACGGCGCGCACGCGTCGCTCCGGGCGGATACCGAGGGCCTGCAGCGCCTCACCTCCGCCCCCGATCACGATCTGCGCGCGCCCCTCGGCCATCTCGTTCAGCGTCAGGAGCGCGGACGCGATCTTCACCGGGTGGGTGTCAAACGGGTTCACGGCGATGGGCCCGAGCCGGATCCGGGACGTGGTCTGCGCCAGCTGCCCCAGGTTGGCAAACGGGTCCCGGGAATCCAGCAGGCTGGAGACCCAGACGCCGTGCAAGCCAAAGCGTTCGGCGAGGCGGCCCAGTTCCGCCAGCTCCTGGGGCTTCGCGCGGGTATCGAGGATGACGTCGATGTCCATAGTTTTGGTGTCGCGCCTGAAGGCGCTCCTACAGGAGGGCTCTGACGGCGGGTATGACCTCGGAGGCGAGGGCTTCCAGCTGCTCCTCGAAGTCCCACAGGGGGTTCGTGATGATCGTGCTGGCCCCGATGCGCGCAACGCGAGCGAGGCCCGCCGCGACCCGCGCCGTGCGGCCCCACACACAGATGTCAGCCACGAAGTCCGGATTACGCTGGATCTGCCAAGGATAGCGGCTGGCGAAAAACTCATCGAGGCGCCGCTTGGCCCGCGCCTCGTCGTCGTCGATGGCGAGATAGACGCGCTTCGACAGAGGCAACGTGGCGGGATCCCGGCCCTCTTCGTCGAGGAACTGCCGGATCTGGCCCACGAAGCCGGCGAACTCGTCGGTCGTGTTCGGCCCGGCGCAGGTGTAGCCATCGGCGTGCCGGACCGCGCGCCGCAGGGCATCGGGATGCTGCCCGCCGAACCAGAGCGGCACGTGCGGCTTCTGCACGGGCTTGGGCCACATGCCGGCGCGCTGCAGCTGGTAGAACTCACCAGCGAAGTTCGTCACAGGCTCGGTCCACAGGGACTTCAGCACCCGAACGCCTTCGTTGAAGCGGCGCACCGCCTCGCGGTTGTCGACGCCATAGGTGCGGAAGAAATCCGGGGCCATGACGTGACCCAGGCCAATCCCGAGGATCATGCGGCCGGCGCTCAGGTTGTCCAGCGTGCTGACGACCTTCGCCACGTGCACGGGATTACGGATGGGGAACACCAGTACCGACACCCCGAGGCGCACGCGCGTCGTGAGCGCGGCCGCATAGGACAGCAGGGTCAGCGATTCGTGCAGGGAAACGTCGCCAGCCACCTGGTCCTGGACCCAGGCGCTGTGGAAGCCGAGCCGCTCGCCGAGAGCCAGAGTACGGCGGACCAGGTCCAGGTCCGGCCGCCCGTCGAGGAACACCTGGGGAATCGGGAAGCCAAAATCGATAGGCAAGAGCAACGTCCCGGTAGGAGCGCCTTGAGGCGCGATTCATCCCCCGGAAGTATGCCTCAATGATTTATGCGAAGGGCCTGCTCACCTGCCGCCGTGGCCGCAGCTGCTCAACGAGTGCCGCAAGCTCGTCTCGCTCCCGCTGGAGCTGGGAGATCTGGGAACTGGTCACGGTGGACCCGGACTCGGTCACATCCAGCTCCAGGCGCGCGTCCTTCAGCTGGAGACTGACCTTCGCCAGTTCCTCGGTACGCTCGCTCAACTGGCCAAGGGCGTTGTCCACCCGCAGCGTGGCCTCGCGCAGGGAACCCTCCAGGGCCTGTATCCGCAGGTCCCGGTCGGCGATCTGGTTGCGGACCACGGCCATCTCCTCGGCCGCGGCCTTCATGGCCTTGTCGTGCTGCTCGCGCTCGCCACGCCCCTGGTCGAGCAGCTTCTGGGTGATGCGGAGCTCTTCGAGCAGCGCCTTCTGGCGCGTGTCGGGCTCGGGGGTCGCTTCGGGCCCGGGGGTCGCGCCCTTGAATGCCGGCTTGCGGGCGTCGTCGCCGAACAGGCTTTCCTTCAGGGGCCCGCCCGCGCGCACGACGATGAAGGCAACCACGCCACCACCGAGGATGACGCCAAAGAGCAGCCCGATGAAGATGAGGCCCGCAAAAGCCATGGTCAGAAGTCCACGAGCAGGTCGCCGCCCTGGTCGAGGGCCGGGGAACTGCCGAGCTTGAGCGGGGTGTGCTGCCGGCCCGCCATCTCCTTGCGGAGCGTTTCCACCATCGTGTTCAGGTCGTCGCGTTCGCGCTCGAGCCGGGTGATCTGGTCCATCACCACGTCGGAGCCAACCTGGGTGACGCCCAGCTCGTTCTGGACATCACGGAGTTGCACGGAGGTGCGGACCATCTCCTCGGCCCGGTCGGCCAGCTCCTGGCGCAGGCGGGCGGTCTTGCCGCACTCGTGCTGGACTTCGGCCTTGAGCTTGCGGATGCGTTCATCGCTGCCGGACGCCTTGTCGCGCAGGGCAGCCAGCTCGGCAGCCGTGCTGGCCAGCTCGGCGCTGAGGGCCTCCCGCTCCGTGCGGGCCTGGTCAGCGGTGCGCTGGGCGACCCGCAGGTCGGCCTCGAGGCCCCGGATGCGGTGGTGCAGGTCGTCGGCCCGCTTACCCATGGGACGATTGGCGAAGCTGCCCATCAGCCGCGAGAGCATCGCACCCGCGGCAAATCCTGCCACGGCTGCGGCGGCAATGTAGAGATTCGGGAGCAGGGTTCCGCCAAACATAACGCGGAGGTTAGCCGCGGCCTGCCCGCGGCCACCATGCGCCAGTTCTCAGTCGGGGCCGGCCTGCCCCCGATTCGCGGCCTGCTTCACACTTGCCGGTTACTCGGTTGCGGCCGTGGGCTCGCCGGCGACTGGCAGGGCATAGGCCAGCACGTAGTCGTCGATGCCCTTGGCGTCGTACCAGGAGTGGCCGCCGGCGGCGAAGACCACGAACTGCCGGCCATTGGCCTCGTAGGTCATGGGCGTGGACATCGCGGAGGTCGGCGCCCGGTGCTCCCACAGCAGTTCTCCAGTCTCGACGTCGTAGGCGTGCAGCCGGTTGTCCGGCGTGGCGCCAATGAAGACGATCCCACCCGCCGTGATGATTGGCCCGCCGGCCGTGGGCGCGCCGAGGTCCAGCGGAATCGGCACCGGCATCAGCTTGTCGAGCTTGCCGAAGGGAATCTTCCACTTGATCTCGCCCGCGGCCATGTCCACGGCCACCAGCATGTTCCAGGGCGGCTTGGTGCAGGGCGTGAAGGACGGCGACATCAGCGGGCCCTGCTTCACGCCGTAGGGCGTGTCGCCCAGGTAGCCGGGCTTCTGCATGGGGCCACCCGCCTCCGGCAGCTTCGCGTACTCCGGGTCCACCTGGTCGCGGGGCAGGAACTGGACGTAGTAGGGAATCTGCGAGACCGGCGTGATCAGCAGGTTGCGCGCGGGATCGAAGGCCCCGCCGCCCCAGTTCGCCCCGCCGCCGATCTGCGGGTACATGATCGTGCCCTGCGTGGTGATGGGCTCGTAGTGCCCGCCGTGGCGCATGGACTCGATCTTCTTCCGGCAGGCGTTCTTGTCGAGGAACGTGAAACCCCAGGCGTCGTCCGGCGAGATGGTGTTGCGCACGAGCACCGGTGGCTTCGTGGGGAAGGGCTGGGTAGGCGACAGCTTCTCGCCGACGATATCCGTGTCGGTCGGTACGGGTCGCTCCTCGATGGGGAACAGCGGTACGCCGGTCTCCCGTTCGAAAGCGAATACCATGCCGGTCTTGACCAGCTGGATTACCGAGGGAATCGTGCGGCCGTCCTTGCGGATGTCCACGAGGATGGGCGGCGAGCCCACGTCCCGATCCCACACGTCGTGATGCAGGGTCTGGAAGTGCCACACCACCTCGCCCGTCGTGCCGCGCAGGGCGACGATGGAGTTCGCGTAGCGGTTGTCACCCGGGCGATGGGCGCCCCAGTAGTTGGGGGCGGGCGCGGCGGTCGGGATGAAGAGCAGGTCCCGCTGGCTGTCTGCCGCCATCGGCACCCAGTTGTTGCCGCCGCCCACCTCGATCGGCGTCGGCTCGAAGCCGGTGGCGGGGTCCCTCACCAGCGGGTCGAAGGTCCACCGCAGCGCGCCCGTGCGCGCGTCGAAACCGCGAATGGCGCCATTGATGGAACTCGAGCTCCGGAACTTGTTGGCAAACGCCGAGACGGCGACGACGCCATTGATGGCGGTCGGCGGCGATGCCAGCTGGGTGAGTTCCACGCCATCGGCCGGGAACGTGGCCTTGATCAACGTGTCCACATTGACCTCGCCGTTGACGCCGAAGCCCGCACAGAGCCGGCCGTCCCGCGCGTCCATCGCGATGAGGCGCTTGTCGGCCGTGGCCAGGAACAGGCGGTGGGCGCAGGCGGCATCGGGTGCCGCGGTATCGTCGGCCCAGTACTCGACACCGCGGCACTTGAAGCGCCCGGCGAAGGGCGTCTTGTTGATCTTCGGATCCATCGTCCAGCGCGGCGTCCCGGTGGCCGGCTCCAGGGCTATCACCTTGCCGAACGGATCGCACACGACCAGATGACCGCCGGCAGCGGGCGGCAGCAGCGTCGGGGTGTTCTGGAAGTCGATGTACTTCTTGAGGTCGGGATTGTCCTTCACCGCACCGGTGCGGTACTGCCAGGCCAGCTCGAGCTTCGCGACGTTGTCCCGGTTGATCTGGGTCAGCGGCGAGAAGCGGCTGCCGCCCTCGTCGCCGCCATAGTGGGCCCAACTCGCGTCCCGGGCCTGGCCGAAGGCGGCCGTCGCCGGCAGAGCAAGGGTCAGGAGGACCGCGGACAGTCGTCGTTGCAGCGCGCGCATGGGGGTTTCGCTCAATGTGGCACGGGTTGGGGGCAATCTACCGCAAGTTGTACTGGTCGGTGCCGGTCATGACCACGGCGGTGCATACCGCGGCCATCGGCCGATGCCTCGCCCGCGAAAAGACGTGTCCGCACGTCAGCAGGCGGGGTCTTCGGCCGATGGCCGCGGTATGCACCACGGATCCGAACGGAATCGAGACCGGCTAGGTCGTGCGGTCGGTCGCGGCTGAAGCCGCTCCTACTCCCGGAGGGACCAGGGGAAGCGTTCGGTGATGACCATGAGCGGCTGCGATGCCGCGCTCACCCGGTAGGTGCGCGTCAGGAAATCCGGGGACGTCAGCGCCGCCACCGCGGGCGGCAGGGTGGCGGGGCGCTCGCGGCCGTACCACAGGCCCTCCCGCCGGGATTCAAAGCCGGGCATCAGCAGCAGCTGGCCAAGGCTCAGGCCCCCGGCCTCCAGCCCGGCGCGCAGCGCGGCAGGCAACCGCCCGGTGCAGATCACGGACTCCGCAAAGGCAAACAGTCGCTGGCTGTCGGCGCCCACCAGCAGCACGGCGCGCGTCATCACCGGCGTTCCGGCCGGCGCCTCCAGCCAGGGGGCCGCGAGGGGTTGCCCGCCGGCCGGGCCGGCGTCCCCGGGAAGGACACCGGCACACTGGGCCAATGGCCGGACGACGACGGGCTCCAGCGCCCAGGCCGACAGGAAGCTCGTGACCGTGCCGTCGATGACCAGCAGCGCGCGCTGCAGTGGCGAGAGTTCGCCGGGCCCCACGCCCTCGAGATGGGCCGGCCGGCGGTCCTGGGCCAGGAACAGCCGGGCAGCAGGATCGTAGGGTGTGGACATGATCTTCCGCTGGACCGGGATGTCGTTCGGCATTGGGCTGCGCCTGGTCGGGTCTTGCCGGCACTACCGGCGGGATCGAGTGCGCGGGCATGATAGCGCCGACCCGGGATACCGTGAGGACAGCATGTCGAGCTCGCCGGACACCGCCACGCTGCACCGTGGCTTCATCACGATACAGGGCGCCTTCGGCACCCGGCAGGTGCATTACCGCCGCGGTGGACGCGGCCCCGTGGTGCTGCTGCTCCACCAGTCGCCCCAGTCCTCCCGAGAGATGGAGCCGCTGATCGAAGCGTGGGGCAACGCCTTCACGCTGATCGCGCCCGACTCGCCCGGGTACGGCTTCTCCCAGCCGCTGCAACGCGCGGGACAGCCCGCGGCAGGCGCCAGCATGGAGGACTTCGCCAGCGCGACACTGGAGTTCGTCGATGCCCTGGGCATCGGCCGCTTCGGCATCTATGGCTTCCACACAGGCGCCAGCATCGGCACGGCACTCGCGGAGGCACGCCCCGACCGGGTCGCGGCGGTAGCCGCCAACGGGCTCGTGGTGCTGACCGAGGCCGAGCGCGCGACGATCCTCCGCGACTATCTCCCGCCGCTCGTCCCGCGCTGGGACGGCGGCCATCTGGCCTGGCTGTGGGCCCGGGTGCGCGAGCAGGCCATCTTCTTCCCCTGGCACGACCGGCGGGCCGCCACCCGCATGGACTTCGACGTGCCGCCGGCCGACCGTCTGCAATCGGGACTCCTCGAGTTCCTCGCCGCCGGCGACCAGTACCACGTCGCCTACGCCGGCGCGTTCGTGGACCGGGCGGAACGCCGGCTGCCCGCGCTGCCGGTGCCGCTGCTGGTCACCGCCCAGGCGCGGGACCCGCTGGCAGGTCATCTGGCCCGGATCGGACCCCGCTCTGCCAGCGTTCGCGTGGAGACTGCGGCGGACACCGCCGCCGCTCTCGCCAGCGCGTTCGCGCACCTCGAGAGCCATCCCGGCGATACCGCGCCGCCGCCCCGGGCGACCGCGGCCCCGACCGGCTCGACATTGCCAGTGAGCGCCTACCTCGGCGCACCCCGGCGGCAGATCCGCGTGTTGCGCCAGTCGTTGCGCGCCCCGGGTCATCCCCCGGCCGGGTGTCCGACGGTGATCCTGCTGCACGCACCCGGCAGCTCGGCAACGGCCCTCGGCGCCCTGACCCACGACATCGCCGGGCACGCCGTGGTGGTCACCCCGGATCTGCCCGGGCACGGCGCCAGCGATGCGCCGCCGGCGACGGCTGAACCGGGTGCCACGCTGGACAGCGTCGTCACGCAACTGGCCGGGGCCCTGGCGCCTGAAGTCGCCGCAGCCCGGACCACCGTGGTGGTGGTGGTGGCCATCGGGGCCAGCGCGCCAGTAGCCAGCGAATTAGCCCGACGGCTGGGTCCCGACACTGGCGTCCTGCGCCTGCAGCCGCCGTCCTGGTCAGCTGCCGACACCGAGGAATGGCTGAAGGTCGGCCTGCCCGCCCTGGCGCCCGTCTGGTCGGGCGGGCATCTGCTCGAGGCCTGGCACATGGTCCGGGATGGGCGCCTCTATTCGCCCTGGTTTCGACGGGCCCACGCCGGCATCCGGCCGGGGGAGCCCGATCTGGACGACCGGGGCATCCACCGCGATGTCGTCGACCACCTGCGCGCGAACGGAACGTGGCAAGCCCTGCTCAGGGACGCGCTGCTCCACCGCCGCCCGCCCGGGACGGGTGAGCCGCTGAGCATCGACATGCCGGGGGTACCAGCGAGTTGGGCGGATGTGCTGCGCCAGGCTGCAGACAGGCGCGCCGCTTCAAGTTGACGCAATAGCGGTCGGCCGTATACTGCCGAGGGCCCTAAGGCCTGAGGCGCTTCGCGGGACGGTCCAGGGGGCGGACCGCGGCTTCTCCAGAAGAAAATTGCTGTCCATTGCGGGGACAACGCGCCGACACCCGGGTTCGTTGGCCTACCAACCGGTGCACACTCCTCCCTGGATGGTTTTTTCCCGAACTCTACTGTTGAGGAGCCTGCGTGATGAAACGGTGTTTGACGGCGATCGTCCTGGGACTGGCCGCCACCTCTGCCCTGGCGGCCGATGACGAGGCGGTCTGGAACGCCGGCATCGCCGCAGTCTTCGGCGACTACCAGTTCGACGACACCAACCTGGACGATACCTCCACGGGGTTCAAGCTCTTCACCGGCTACCGCTTCAACAAGCTCTTCGGTGTCGAGGGTGCCTACCACAACTTCGGTGATTTCGAGGAAGACCTGGACCCGCCGAACCCGGGCGGCGATGCCAAGGCGGATGTCGATGGCTTCAGCGTCTCGGGACTGGTCTACGCGCCCCTGGCCACCGAGGACCTCGAAGTTTACGGCAAGGCGGGTTACTACTTCTTCGACCAGGAAGCCGTCGTCGACGACCTGGTAGTCGCCAGTAATTCACCCTCCGTCCTCCTGCTCGGTGCCGGGTGCAGCGCACCGGCGCAGCGCTCTTTGCCGGCCGCGCCGACGGCAGTCGCCTCCTGACCGATGCATGGGTGGAACGACCCGCGAATCTGGCCGTTCAGGAAGTATTGCGTGGCGCGCTCCTCGAATCGGCGGATCAGGAGCATCGTGCGATACATTTGGAGCAGATCAGTCGTG
>Ga0209254_10004890_pt1 | contig 12310 bp, 12 predicted proteins | sample FrelakmetDIP11DI_FD_187148 | JGI IMG/M metagenome (GOLD analysis project Ga0209254, IMG submission 187148) | Freshwater lake sediment microbial communities from the University of Notre Dame, USA, for methane emissions studies - DIP11 DI (SPAdes)... | ecosystem: Environmental > Aquatic >...
AGAGCACCGCGCTCTTGGCGGTCGCGCCCGGCCCCTGGCGGCGGTTGACGGCCGCGCGCACGTTGAGATGGTCGAACACGTCCTCCTTGACCAGCGGCGCGCAGGCCTGCAGGTCGGCCAGCGCCAGTTCGTGCAGCTCCCGGCCGCGGTCGAGGCCCAGGCGCACCGCCTGGCCGACGCAGTGATGCGCCTCCCTGAAGGGCAGGCCCTGCCCGACCAGGTAGTCGGCCAAGTCGGTGGCGTTGATGTAGCCGGTCGAGGCCGCCTGCTCCATGCGCTCCGACCGGATCCGGATACCGGGCAGCATCTGGGTATAGACCTCGATGCAGTCGCCGAGCGTGTCCACGGCATCGAAGAGCGCGGCCTTGTCTTCCTGCAGGTCGCGGTTGTAGGACAGCGGCAGGGCCTTCATCAGCGCAAGCATCCCCATGAGATGGCCGAACACGCGGCCGGTCTTGCCCCGCACGAGTTCGGGCACGTCCGGGTTTTTCTTCTGGGGCATGATGCTGCTGCCGGTCGCGAAGGCGTCCGGCAGCTCGATGAACCCGAACTCGGCCGTGGACCACAGCACCATCTCCTCGGAGAGCCGGCTCAGGTGCAGCATGCACAGCGATGCGGCCGACAGGAACTCGATGATGAAGTCGCGGTCCGAAACGGCGTCCAGGCTGTTGGCGCTGAGCGCCGGAAAGCCCAGGAGCTCGGCCACGTAGGCGCGGTCGATGGGGTACGGCGTGCCGGCCAGCGCGGCGCTGCCGAGGGGCATGACGTCGGTGCGCACCCGGCATTCCGCCAGGCGCTGGACGTCGCGGTGGAGCATTTCGACATACGCCATGAAGTGATGGGCCAGGAGCACCGGCTGGGCGCGCTGCAGGTGGGTGTAGCCCGGGACGAGCACATCGATGTGGGTTTTGGCCCGCCCGATCAACACGCGCTGCAGGCCGTTCAGCCGCCGGATGAGATCGTCCAGCGCGTCGCGCAGGTACATGCGCACGTCGAGCGCCACCTGATCGTTGCGGCTGCGCGCGGTGTGCAGCTTCTGCGCCGCCTTGCCGACGATCTCGCACAGGCGCGACTCGATGTGCATGTGGATGTCCTCGAGCTGCGCGTCGAACCGGAAGCGGCCGGATTCGATCTCGCGCCGGACCTGGTTCAGGCCCTGCACGAGCGCAGCGGCGTCCTCCTCCGCAATAATGCCGGTCCGGGCGAGCATGCGGCAGTGCGCGATGCTGCCCTCGATGTCGTAGCGGTAAAGGCGCCGGTCGACATCGATCGACGCCGTAAAGCGTTCGACGACCTGCGCCGTCTTCTCCGCGAAGCGTCCGTTCCAGAGTTTGTCTGCCATGTCCTCATCCCGCCGACTCGGGGCTCATACCGCCAGGAGCTCGTCCAGGCAGGCGATCAGGGCGTCGATTTCCTCCGCGGTGATCACCAGCGGCGGCACGAAACGCAGAATATTGCCCTGGACGCAGTTGATCAAAAACCCTTTCTCCATGCATTTCAGCACGAAGGGCTCGCCGTCGACGCTCAGCCGGATGCCCAGCAGCAGCCCCAGCCCGCGCACCTCGGCGACGATGGCGTGCCGGCGCTTCAGCCACTCGAGGCGCGCACGGAAATGCGCCGACACCCGCCGGCAGTGATCGAGCACCCCTTCACCTTCCAGGACCCGGCAAACTTCCAGGGCCGCGGCCGACACGATCGGCGTGCCGCCGAAGGTCGAGGCGTGCGCCCCGGGACCGAAGGCCGCCGCCACTTTCTCGCGGGCGAGCATGGCGCCCATGGGCAGCCCGTTCGCCAGCGCCTTGGCGAGCGTCATGATGTCGGGCACGGCACCGGACTGCTCGTAGGCGAAGAGCGTGCCGGTGCGGCCCATGCCGGTCTGGATCTCGTCGAAGATCAAGAGCAGCCCGGCCTCGTCGCAGAGCGCGCGCACCTGCTTCAGAAACTGCGGGTCCGGGCAGCGCACGCCGCCCTCTCCCTGGATCGGCTCCAGCATCACCGCACAGGTGGCCGGGCCGATCTTCGCCCGCAGCGCGGCGATATCGTCGAACGGCGCGAAGTCGAACCCGTCGAGCAGCGGGTCGAACCCGTGCTTGACCTTCTCCTGGCCGGTGGCGGAGAGCGTCGCCATGGTGCGGCCGTGAAAGGACTGCTCCATGCTGACGATCCGGAACCGCTGGCCCTGGCCGCAGTCCTTGAAGAACTTGCGGGCGAGCTTGATGGCCGCCTCGTTGGCTTCGGCCCCGCTGTTGCAGAAGAACACGCGGTCGGCGAAGCTGTGCGCGGTCAGCCAGGCGGCGAGGTCCTTCTGGGGCACGGTGTAGAAGAGATTGGAGACGTGCCAGAGGGTGCGCGCCTGCGCGGCGAGGGCCTCGGCGATTCTGGGGTGCGCGTGGCCCAAATTGCACACGGCGATGCCGGCCACGAAATCCGTGTAGCGCCGGCCGTTCTCATCCCAGAGGGTCGAGCCGCTCCCGCGGGTGAGCACCAGCGGGAAGCGCTTGTAGGTCTGGGCGATCACTGCGTTGGCCTGAACCATGGATGGGCTTTCCATCGAACTTCCTCCCGAACGGCGCGTGCGGACGCCGGCATCCCCCGCCGGTCACAGAATGTACCGGCTGAGGTCCTCGTTGCCGATGATTCCCTTCAGGCGCGCTTCGACATAGGGCGGATCCACGACCAGCCGCTTCTCCGGCGCGTCCGGCGCCGCGAAAAGGATCTCCTCGAGCAGGCGTTCCATGATCGTGTGCAGCCGCCGGGCGCCGATGTTCTCGGTGCGCGCGTTGACCTCCTCGGCCAGGCGGGCCAGCTCGGCCACGGCCGCTTCCGTGAACTCGACCGTGACGCCTTCGGTTTGCAGCAGGGCGGCGTATTGCGTCAGCAGCGCGTTGCGGGGCTCGGTCAGGATGCGCACGAACTCCTCCCGGCCCAGGGCCGTCAACTCCACCCGGATGGGGAACCGGCCCTGCAGCTCCGGGATCAGGTCGGAGGGCTTGACGGTGTGAAAAGCGCCCGAGGCGATGAACAGGATGTGGTCGGTCTTGACCGGACCGTACTTGGTCGTGACGGTGCTGCCCTCGACCACTGGCAGCAGGTCGCGCTGGACCCCTTCGCGCGACACGTCGGGGCCGTGGGCGGCGCCCTTGGCCACGATTTTGTCGATCTCGTCGAGGAAGATGATCCCGGCCTGCTCGACGCGCTCGATCGCCTGCTTCACGACGCGGTCGACGTCCACCAGGCCCTGGGCCTCCTCCTGAGCCAGCACCTCCATGGCCTCCGGAACCTTCAGGCGCCTCCGCTTGACCCCTTTGGGAAAGAGGCCGCCGAGCATGTCCTTGAAATTGATGCCGAGCTCCTCCATGCCGACGTTCGAGAAAATCTCGACCATCGGCAGGTTGCGGTCCTGGGTCTCGACGTCGACGTAGCGGGCGTCGAGCTTGCCCTGCCGCAGCAGGCTGCGCAGCTTTTCACGCGTGGAGAGCGCCTCCGCGGCCCCGGCCGGCACCACGTCGATCGCCGGGTCCACCGGTTCGGCGGCCGGTCGCACGCTCGGCGGCGGCCCGGCCTTGGGCAGCAGCAGGTCCAGCATGCGCTCTTCGGCCATCTGCCGCGCCTTGTCCCGCACGGCGTCCTGCTCGCGCGCCTTGCCCAGGGTGACGGTGATCTCCAGCAGATCGCGCACCATCGACTCCACGTCGCGGCCCACGTAGCCCACTTCGGTGAACTTGGAGGCCTCCACCTTGAAAAAGGGCGACTCCGTCAGGGTCGCCAGGCGCCGGGCGATCTCGGTCTTGCCCACCCCGGTCGGTCCGATGAGAATGATGTTCTTCGGCGCGATTTCGTTGCGCAGCTCGGGCGGCACCTGCTGGCGCCGCCAGCGGTTGCGCAGGGCCACCGCCACCGCGCGCTTGGCCCGGTGCTGGCCGACGATGTACTTGTCCAGCTCGGTGACGATCTCGGCGGGCTTCAAGGCTCTCATAGCTCTTCCACGGTGATGACGTCGTTGGTGTAGACGCAGATCCCGGCGGCGATCCGCAGGGCCTCCTCGGCAATGCGGCGCGCGTCGAGCTGGGTGTGCCGCATCAGGGCGACGGCCGCGGCCTGGGCCGCCGTGCCGCCGGAGCCGATGCCGATGACCTCCTCGTCGGGCTCGATCACGTCGCCGTTGCCCGAGAGCAGGTACATGCGCTCCCCGTCGGCGGCGATCATGACCGCCTCCAGACGCCGCAGCGCCTTGTCCGTGCGCCAGTCGCGGGCGAGCTCGGCCGCGGCGCGCGTCAGGTTGCCGTTGAAGCGCTCCAGCTTTTCCTGCAGGCGCTCCGTCAGGCTCAGAGCGTCGGCTGTGGCCCCGGCAAACCCCACGATGATGGCGTCGTTGTAGATGCGCCTGACTTTGCGCGCGCGGTGCTTGACCACGCTGGCGTTCAGGGTGACCTGGCCGTCGCCGGCGACGGCGGTCCGGCCGCGGTGCCGCAGGGCAATGATGGTGGTGCCGTGATACGTCATACGAACATCATCCCGATCCAAAGCGATTGATCGAATGGGCGCCGGCGCCCGGCGTCGGCCGTCCGCCCGCTATTTGCGGGGATGCGCCCGGTCATAGGCGTCCATCAACCGGTCGATGCTGACATGGGTGTATTTCTGGGTGGTGGACAGGTTCTGGTGGCCCAGCAGCTCCTGCACGCTGCGCAGGTCGGCCCCCGCGTCGAGCATGTGCGTCGCGAAGGTGTGCCGCAGCGTGTGCGGGGACACCGGCGTCAGAATGCCGCAGGCGGCCGCGATCTTCTTCAGAATCCGCGCCACCGACCGGGTGGTCAGCCGCTGGCCCCGCAGGTTCAGGAACAGGGGGCCGTTCGACGCGGTCCCGATCCCGCCCTGGGCCTGCAGCATCCGGCGATAGGCCGCCAGCGAGTCCAGGGCTTTGGCGCCGATCGGCACCAGCCGCTCCTTGCCGCCCTTGCCGAGGACCTTGACCGTACCCGCGGCCGTGTCCAGGTCGTACACGTCCAGACCCGCCAGCTCCGAGACGCGAATGCCGCAGGAGTAGAGCGTCTCGAAAATGGCGCGGTTGCGGGCGGCCTGGAGGCTGTCGGTTTCAATCGAATCCAGCAGGCGGAAGATGGCGTCGACGGACAGATAACCCGGCAGGTTCTTTTCGCGCTTGGGCGTCAGGATCCCTTCCATCGGGTTGAATTCGATCATGCCCTTTTTCACCAGGAACTTGAAGAAGCTGCGCAAGGTGGAGAGCTTGCGGGCGATGCTCGATTTCTGGTTTTTCTGATGCAGGTACCCCAGGTAGCCCCGGATCATCACGGCCGTGACGCCCCCCGGGCCGATCGCGCCGCGGTTGGATGGCTGCGATCGGCTGCCGCCGTTTTCCTCCAGATAGCGCTGGAACTCCTCGAGGTCGCAGGCATAGGCCCGGCAGGTGTGCAGCGAGTAGCCTTTTTCCGCGGGAAGCGCTTCGACGAAGGAGCGCAGGGCGTCAGCCAGGGGGGATGGATGCGACACGTGGTTTTCCTCTCACCAGCGGATCAGCTCCTCGATCTCCAGCCAGGAGCTGACCTCGATGAAGGGGTGCGGCGAACGGTTCCAGGGCTGGACGAAGAGCACCGGCGTGATTCCGGCCGCGCTCAGGGTCAAGCAGGTTTCGAGACGGTCTTCGACAAAATGGGTGATTCCGCGCTGCTGGAGCACTGCGGTCTTGGCGTCGAAGGACCCGGTGGCCACGATCTCCATGCCGTCGACCTCGTCCGGCAGCAGGCGCCGGACGAAGTCGCCGATCGGGCCGGGATAGGGCCGGGCGGTGACCAGCAGCAGCTGCCCGCAGCGCCGCGCCAGGCGCTCCAGCACGGCCGGAGCACCGGGAATCGGCTGCAGCGCCGCCCGGTACCCGCCATCCAGAATGCGCGCGATGATGCCGTCGATCACCTGAGGGTCGATGGCGACGCAGTCCGCCAGATTGTAGCAGCACAGGTCCTCGTACCTTATCCCCTCGATGGCGAACTCGTCGCGCGCGATGTCGAGAAACAGGTTCATCGTATCGGCGATGACCCCGTCGATGTCGAAGGCGATGGACTCGGGCGCGATGATTCCCGCCGGCACGCGCGCCGCATTGAGCTGGCTGCGATCGGTCATGATGCCTTCAGCCGGCCGCTCGCCGCATCTTCTTCTTGAGGCGCGCAATCTGGCGCCGGCAGATCAGGGCGCGCTTGCGGTCCTGGGCCTCGATGGCCGCGGCGCGCCCGGCTTTCAGCGTCCGGATCTTGTTCTTAAGCTTGCGCAGCGACGCATCCGCTTTCGTGGCGCCGGTATCGGCAATTCCCTTCGATTTGCGCAGGACCTCGACCAACTCCTCCTTCTTCATGCCGTGAACGCCGGAGACCCCCTCGATGGCCTTGGCGATCTCCTTCAGTTCCGGGGCGGTCATCTTGGACAGGGGGCGACCCCAGATTTCGACTTCTTTTGCACTCATGGACGGATCCTTTTCCCGATGAAGGTTGAAAAGCACGAACGGAGGCCTCACAGCCCCCGCTCGAAAAGGTCTTGAGAAGTCTGCCGTCGGGACATGGCCGGCAGACAAGCGTGTGAAACCAACTGCCAATGGCGTCTATGTCAGGAGGCCAGCGCGGCCGCTTCATCGATTGCAGGGCATCGTTTCTTAATCTATTTCTTTTTGCGATGTCAATAGCCAAGGACCGGTGCGGGCGCCTATGCGCCATCCGCGGGTGGAACTGTCTGCCGTTCCTTGAAAAAGGGCCTGAAGAGCTCGATCGGAATGGGCAGAAAGGTGGTGGAGTTGCTCTCCGCCGCCATCTCGCGCATCGTCTGCAGGTAGCGCAGCTGCAGGGCGACCGGATGGTTTTCGATGATACTGGAGGCTTCCGCAAGCTTGGCGGCGGCCTGGAACTCACCCTCGGCGTTGATAACCTTGGCGCGCCGCTCGCGCTCGGCCTCGGCCTGCCGCGCAATGGCCCGCTGCATTTCCTGGGGCAGATCGATCTGTTTGAGCTCGACCGTGGCGACCTTGATGCCCCAAGGGTCCGTGTGGGCGTCCAGGATCTCTTGAAGCTTGGCATTGATTTTATCGCGTTCGGAAAGCAGGTCGTCGAGCTCGGCCTGGCCGCAGACGCTGCGCAGAGTGGTCTGAGCCAGCTGGCTCATGGCGTAAGCGTAGTTTTCCACTTGCACGATCGCTTTCACCGGGTCGACGACGCGGAAATAAAGCACCGCATTGACCTTGACCGACACGTTGTCGCGCGTGATGACGTCCTGGGGGTCCACGTCCAGCGCCACTAGTCGCAGGCTCACTTTGACAATGCGGTCGACGACGGGGATTAAAATGATCAGCCCGGGTCCCTTGGCGGCGATGATCCGGCCGAGGCGGAAAATCACTCCGCGTTCATATTCGTTAAGGATCTTGAGCGCGGTGGCCAGGAAAAAAACAAACAGCAGCACTACAGCCACGAATCCGTACATAGCGACCTCCTGCATGATTCGGTTACCTCCCTGCTGTAAACACCGGCGCTCAGCGCCGGGCGGGCGATTCGACGCGGGCCGGGCGCCGTGTCACGGCCGAGGACTCTCCGGCTCCGCGGGTTCGACGTCGAGTCTGAGCCCCGTTACCCGCACCACCCGCACGCGCACGCCTTCCCTGAGGGGGGTACGACTGACCGCGTTCCAGAGCTCGCCGTGGACGAACACCTTGCCCTCGGGCTCCAGCGCCGCCTTCACGACACCGATCTCGCCCACGAGGGCGGCCGAACCCGTGGTGGGCCTGGAGCGCTGGGCGCGAAAGACCACCCACGCCACGGTTGTGAAAAACAGCGATATCACCAGCAGCGTGGGCAGCAGCACGTGCCAGGCCAGCCGAAGCTCCGCGCCCTCGCCCTCGAAGAGCATCAGCGAGCCCAGCAGCAGCGCTACCGTGCCCGCCACGCTCAGCATCCCGTAGCTCGTCAGCTTCATCTCCAGGATGAAAAAGACGACCGCCAGCGCAATGAGCAGGACCCCGGCGAAGTTGACCGGCAGCGTCTGCAGCGCGAAGAAGGCCAGCACCAGGCAAATGCCGCCGACCACGCCGGGCAGGATCGCGCCCGGATGGGCCAGTTCGAAGTAGATCCCGGCCAGCCCGATCATGAGCAGAAGATAGGCGATGTTGGGGTTGCTGATCGCGCGCAGGATCTTCGTCCGCAGCCCCTCCGCGATCACGGTCGTGCGCTGCGGATCGATCTCCAGGCGGCCCTTGCCGGCCAGGGTGCGGCCGTTGATCTGGCGGATGAGATCGCCGGTGTCCGCGGCGATCAGGTCGATGACCCCTTCTTTCAGGGCCTCGGTTTCGGTGGCCGAAACGCTCTCGCGGATGGCCTTCTCCACCCACTGCGGGTTGCGGCCGCGGCGCTCGGCGACGCTCCGGGCATGGGCGACCATGTCGTTGACCACCTTGTCGGACATTTTGCCCTCGACGTCCTGGCCGCCGGCCCCCACCGGGTGAGCGGCGCCGATATTGGTCCCGGGCGCCATGGCGGCGATGTCGGCGGCCATCGTGATCATCACCCCGGCCGAGGCCGCCCGGGCGCCGCCGGGGGTTACATACACCACCACCGGCAAGGGGCTGGCCAGGATGTCCTGGACGATCGTGCGCATGGACTCGGCCAGACCTCCGGGGGTGTCCAGCTCGATGACGACGCAGGCGGCGCCTTCCTTTTCGGCTTTCTTGAGCCCGCTGTGGATGAACTCCGCGGTGCCGGGGCTGATGGCGTCGGAGACCCTCAGGATGTAGACGTCACCGGACGCTCCCAGGGCCGGCGGCAGCCCGATTGCCAGAAGGGCTGAGACCGTCCAGACGGCGATCCCAAACCGGATGAAGCAACCCACGCCGGCGACGCCGGTTTGTTTATGCCCGTTGGGTATCATATGGGAATTCTTTCATAAGGAGCTTCATGTCCTCCCACACCTCGCGTTTCTTTTCGGCGTTGCGCAGCAGGTAGGCGGGGTGGAAGGTGGGCAGCAGCCGGATGCCCTCGAAATCGAAGAACCGGCCCCGCAGCCTGGAAACGGCCTGGGAGGTGTTGAGCAGGGTCTGAGCGGCGCAACTGCCCAGCGTGCAGATGAACAGGGGCCGGATCGCGGCGATCTGCCGCCGCAGGAACGGTGAGCAGGCGGCGATTTCGTCCGGCTGCGGAAGACGATTGCCGGGCGGGCGGCACTTGACCACGTTGGCGATGTAGACGTCCTGCCGGCGCAGCGCGATGGCCTCGATGATGCGGTTGAGCAGCTGGCCCGCCGCACCGACGAAGGGCTCGCCGGCACGGTCCTCATCCTGGCCGGGCCCTTCGCCGATGAACATCAGCCGCGCCTGCGGGTTGCCCGTGCCGAACACGATGTTCGTCCGGCTGTGGCAGAGCTTGCAGCGCTGGCAGTCGCCGATATGCGCGCGGATGTCCTCCAGGGTTTCGGCCGCCGCCGGGGGGGCATACGCCCGGCCGCGGCCCCAGCGGCCGACGATCTCCAGGCATTCCGGCGAGCCGGTAACCCCCCGGATGCCGTCGTCCGCCATCTGCTTCAGGGTTTGCGTCAACTCGTCGAGTATGGCGATGAATCCGTCACGGTTGACCATTCCGATGCCCCTGGAGGCGACGCCTCATTTCGGTGCGAGCGCGTCGATGGACTCGCTCATCGGAACCACCCATACGTCGGCAAACGTCTCGAAGTCGCTGTCCTCGATGACGATGACGGCCATGCGCCGCCCCTTCTGAAAGATCATGAGCGACTGGGGCGACCGGAACTGGCCGATCTGGCGCCAGCCCTCGTTCGCCATGTTGTTCTGGAAATAGCGGATGAGCGAGGTCTGCTCGACGCGGCCGCTGAGGTGCAGCACGCCCACGTTCATGCCGTCGCGGCTCTGAATCACCGAAGACTCCTTGTCGATGTCCATCTCCCTGGGGATCAGGATATCGCCGAACTCGTGCACGTCGGGCAGTTTCTTCGATGCGGTCTCGGGCTTGGCCGGGCCCTTCTCGAACATGGCGCAGGAAGCCGCCATCAGCAATGCCAGTCCCACGGTTGCCATCGCGACCATCGTCTTGCGAATCGACATAGAATGCGTTCCTCCTTTCAGCCGTTGGTGATGTGAGTCGAGAGTATTCGAAAACGATCGTCGGTACAACTGTTTTTTAAGGAGCTCCATGCCATCGGTGGCCGGCGCCGATTCGTTTGCGATGCACCCACCGCCATGGTATAAGCTGGCCCTCATCAGCCTCCCGACGGATGCGCCCAAGCTTCAACGGATCATTCACTTTTCGGATGCAGGGGCATGGCAGCGACGGAGATTCGACCCGATCTGTTTTTCATCCAGCGCGGCTACCTGAACGCCAACCACTTGGCCTACCGCAGCCGCCGACCGGTGCTTATCGATAGCGCTTATCTTTCAAATGTCGATCACACGCAACGAATCCTCGCCGCTTTAGGCATCGACCTCGCGCGCGTCGACCTCATCGTCACCACCCACTGCCACTGCGATCATGTCGGCGGAAACCGGCGCATCCAGGAACTCTCGGGCTGCGCGATCGCGCTGCACCGGATCGGCAAACACTTCATCGACGCCCGCGACGACTGGTCCACGTGGTGGCGGTACTATGACCAGGAGGCGGAATTCTTCAATGCGACCCGTGCATTGGAGGACGGCGAGATCGTCCCCATTGGCCCCTACCGGTTTCAGGTGATCTACACGCCAGGGCATTCCGCCGACGGCACGGTACTCTATTGCGCCGCAGAGAAACTGCTCATTTCCTCGGACGCCCTCTGGGAAAAGGACATCCCGGTGATGACCCTGCGGGTGGAGGGCAGCCGCGCGATCTTCGACGCTCTGGAATCTCTTGAAAAGCTGCGCCGCCTTGACGTTCGCACCGTACTCCCCGGACACGGCGGTCCGTTCCATGATATCGGCTCTGCGATCGAACGCAGCGCAAGGCGGCTGCGAACCTACCTCGAGCGCCCGGAGGAGCTGGGTACCGATCAGCTCAAACGAATCGTGGTCTACACGGTCCTGATGCGCCCCGGCGTAGAAGTGAATACCTTTTTCGAGCGCCTCATGGCGACGGCATGGTTCCCGGAAACCTGCAATTTCTTCTTCCAGGGGGCCTATCGCCGCAAGTACGACGAGGTCCTCTCAGGGCTTATCGCCCGTGGGGTCCTCGCCTGCACCGAGGGCCGGTTGTCCACATCGGTGGCCGCCTAGCGCCCGATCCATGCCGCGGCCTGGGCGATCCAACCGGGATGTCGATATGGCCTGCACGCAGAAAGGACCACCGTTGAACATGAGTCCCATTCAAAGCGCGGTATTTCACCGAGTATTGGACAAAGAGCTTCTCCTGGCCCGGCGCTCGCAGGGGGCCTGGATCGAATCCGCGGACGGCCGGCGCTTTCTCGACGCCAGCGGCGGCGCGGTGGTCGTCAACGTCGGCCACGGCCGCGAGGAGATCGCCAGGGCCGTGTACGACCAGCTGCGGACTCTGTCCTACGTGCATCCCACGATGTTCGCCACGTCGGCGGTGGAGGACCTGGCCGGCGCCCTGGCGGCGCATGCGCCCGGCGGCCTGGACCGGTTCTATTTCATGTCGTCCGGTTCGGAGGCGGTCGAAACCGCCGTCAAGCTGTCCCGCCAGGTCCATCTCGCACGCGGCAACCCCGAACGCCAGGTGCTGGTGTCGCGCTGGAAGTCCTACCACGGCCTGACCATGGGCGCCCTGGCCGCGGCCGGCCGCACCTCCTTCCGCCTGCCCTTCTACCCCATGTTCCACGACGCCGTTCATATCCCGCCGCCCTACTGCCTGCGCTGCTCCTACGGGCTGACCTTTCCGGCCTGCCGCGTGCGCTGCGCGCTGGCCCTGGACGAAACGATCCAGAACATCGGGCCGGCGGCCGTCTCGGCCTTCATCGCCGAGACCGTCGGCGGCGCCAGCATCGCCGTCTGCCCGCCGCCCGAGGGATATTGGCCCCGGGTGCGCGAGATCTGCGACCGCCACGGCGTCCTGCTGATCCTGGACGAGGTCATGTGCGGCATGGGCCGCACCGGCAAGTGGTTCGCGGCCGAGCATTACGGCGTGGTCCCCGACCTGCTGGTGCTGGGCAAAGGGCTGTCGGGCGGGACGGTGGCGCTCTCGGCGGTGGCGACGACCACGGCCCTGATGGAAACCGTGCGCGCCAACAGCGGCAATTTCGCGCACGGAGGGACGTTCAGCCACAACGGCATCGCCTGCGCGGCGGGACTGGCCGCCGTGGGGATCCTGGAGCGCGAAAAGCTGGTCGAACG
>Ga0209254_10004891_pt1 | contig 12309 bp, 10 predicted proteins | sample FrelakmetDIP11DI_FD_187148 | JGI IMG/M metagenome (GOLD analysis project Ga0209254, IMG submission 187148) | Freshwater lake sediment microbial communities from the University of Notre Dame, USA, for methane emissions studies - DIP11 DI (SPAdes)... | ecosystem: Environmental > Aquatic >...
AGGCAACCTCGGGGACGACGCCGCCGAAGTCGCGGTGCGCTTCCTGCGAGAGTACGATGTTGGACAAGACCTTGCCGTCCTCGAAAACCGAGGCGGCGGTTTCGTCACAGGATGTTTCTATGCCGAGGATTCTCATAACCGGGGGCTACCGCAAGGCGACCGCTATCTCACCGGGGGCCACCGAGACGACCTCCAGCTTGTAGGGAGCGGTGAGGTAGGCTCGGAGCCGGCGAGCCTGGCCGGTGCGGCCTTCGGAGTCCGCGGGCCTTGCGTCGAAGCTTATGGTTCCACCCTCAATCACGGCCGTAAGCTCGGCTTGACCGCGCAAGAGCCCGGAGACGTCGATCACCAGCTCCAAGGCGAGGGGGTCAAGGGAGTCAATCTGGGAAGCGGCCCCGGATACGACCAGGTCAACCGATCCGGGCAGGAAGGACACCGTCACTCGCTCCCCATCCCCGGCCTCGACTGGAACCGCCGGAATCCCCAGTTCTTTTCTAGGCTCGATCCGCGCCGTGACCACGACCTCATCGGCGTCGGATGAGAGCGGCGGAAAGGCCGACAGGTCAACTCGCACGCTCATCCTGTCGCGCCTGGCCAGACTGTTGACATCAATCGGTACCGTGGGGACCGAGGCCAGCGCCGCCACGATCCTCTGGGCTCCTGTGACCGTCACCATGGCCGGGTCGGCGACGGGCTTACCGAGCATCGCCTTCTCAGCCACCAGTTCACCCCGAACGGCCGGAACCACCGGAACCTGTTTTGAGCCTATGACATCCAGGTCAACTCGCACCGCCTTGGGTTCGATCACTTCCAGCACCTCGACTCCCCGCTCCGCGGGCATCACGACCTCGGCGGGAGACACCAGGTGGGTGTTCATTCCCTTCGACGCAAGCGAGAGGTTTATGGAGACGTATACATCCTTGAGCTTCCAACGCATGAAGCGGCCGGCGCCCCGCACCCGCACCCTGGCCGAGGCGGGAGCCTTTGAAGCGAAGGCCAGGTTGGCCGGCAGGTTGGCATACCTGAGCGGAAGTTCAGTCACGCCCTCCACCGGCCTCTTCTCGGCGACGTTAAACCACAGGAAAAGCGCAAGCAGAAGGGCCGCCAGCTTGATGCCGATATTCTGGCCCAAGGCCTGCACGATACCCGGCCGTTTGTACGTTCGCATGGCGCCCCCGAGTCCCTTCCCGTCTGGTTCGATGGCCTACCTTGATGAGTATAGGTTACGGGACGGAGGGCTGTCAAGGCGACGGATGCCCGGTGCGCCTCCGTGGGGTGGATCAAGCGGGCGGATCAAGCGGGCGGATCAAGCAGAGGAATCAGTTGTCCGCCGGGCGGGTCCTGGTAGCCTCATCGAAGGCTCCCGCTCCGAGGGCCTCGGCGACCCTGAAGAGCGTGGTACTCGTCAGCAGTCCCAGGTCGACATTGATGGCAGCGAGGCCCAGGCCTTGCTCGATTATCCTTGAGGCCTCCAACAGGCCGGTCTCATCGAACGACCTGGCGTGAGTCTCAAGTGCTGACTTGAACCCCGCTCCCTGGATGCGGCCCGGCAGGCCCTGCCTGGCCCGCAGGATCTCGGTCGCCCAGAGTATCACGAGCTCCAGCATCTGCCTCAAGGTTTGCTGTGTCTTCTTGCGATGCGACCCGGCGTCACGCAGGACGGCGCTCGAAAAGATGAAGACACCCTCCAGCCGGTCCTGGGCGAGAGCCGTGAAGAAATCCCGCACCGCCACCAGGCGGCCCACTGCATCCTGATTGGCGGCCTCAAGCAGCTTGCCCGGACAGTTCTCGGCAAGCACCGCGGCAACCGCAAGCTCCCCGCCCTTCCCGGGCATGAGCACGGCGGCCGCCTGATCCATCTCGGCGCTCGTGAGGCGCTCGAAGTTGATCACCTGGCACCGCGAGACTATGGTCGGAAAGAGTGAATGCCTGTCGGACGTCACAAGTATCAGGATGGAGTCCGGCGGCGGTTCCTCGAGGGTCTTCAGGAGACAGTTCTGAGCCTGCGGCGTCATCTTCTCGGCGTCATCGATGATCACGACCTTGCGTCCCCCGAGCATGCTCTTCACAGAGAGGAAGGTCTGGATTGGCCGGGCGAACTTCCAGTCTTTCCTCGGCGTCACGTAGGCCAGGTGAATCGCCCCGCGGTAAGGCATGACCGAGATCGGCTGCTCATAGAGCTCCCTGAGGAGGCCAAACTCCGCCCCAGAAAGGTCGCCCCGGTCGAAGGCCTTCCTAATCGAGTCGCTCACCGGGCCGGGCGTATAGCATTCCTTGGATGGAACGCTGCCCCTGCCGAAGAGATGGTCGGTCACGATGTTGAAGCCGTCCACGACGGCGTCGTCTTCAAGAAGAGGCATGGGATCCTCGAGGTAACCCTTCTCGTAAATGCCCACCACCGCTTCGGCGTAAAGCCGCCGGGAATCCGCCCCATCGAGCTCGAGGCGCCTCACGAGGTCATGGCGCTTGAACCACCGGGGCTTGTTGGCATCCGAGATCACCAGCAACTCGAGGTGCGAGAGGGTGTCGAGTGACCTGCAGGCCTCACAGGTTTCGCCGAGCTCGGCGCCACCCTCGCCACTCCCGCTGCCAGGCTCGACCGGACTCCCGCCGCTGCCCTCGGCGCCAACCTCGCCGCACCTGCAGTTGATGTCCCGCGCAAAGGCCAGGCTCGCGAGCAGCTTGCCGCATCCGTCAGGCCCGGAGAAGATGTAGGCGTGGCCCAGGCTTCCCGAGCGCGCCACTCGCCGGAGCGCCTCGTGGACCCTGGTGTTGCCGATGATCTGCTGCCAGGCGTCCGTCATCTTGCCTCCAGGGCCGAGACGAAGGTCTCGAGCGCAACCTTGTCGGAGACCGAGGTGTTCACGACCAGCCGGTTGGCCTCCAGCAGGCCCACGAGCATCCGGACCAGGGTCCTCACGTCCGAGCGCTCAGCCTCAAGGAACCTGCGATAGACCGCGTAGGGCTTCTGATAGAGAAACGTGTCCGCAGAGGGGATCCCGCTGGCTTCGATCCAGGCCCTAAACCTGGGCAGCACCTCCCGTGTGAACTCGGCAAACTTCATGCCGTGATCCCAGATGCCGGGCTCCGCGCGCAGGAACACCCTGACTTGAATGAGCCATCGCACCTCTTTGCCGATGTAGATGATCATCCCGATGCCCGACTCACCGGCCTCCAGCATGTCGGCGACCGTCGCAAGGGCCTTGGCCGGCTTGCGCTCGAGCACGTATCGCACCAGATCGAAGACCCGCTCGGCCCGCGACCTGCCGACAAGCGCCTGAAGATGGTCCCCGGTGATCTTGGGGTCGTCGCCCGCGTAGGTGACCAGCTTCTGTATCTCGGAGTCAAGAGCCCGCAGATCATCGCCCTTGAGATCCAGCAGGAGCTCGGGCACGCCTGGGGAGATGGCCTTGCCTTCCCGGCGAAACCGGTCGCCGATCCAGGTGCGAAGGCCCGCCTGATCGAGCGCGACCACCTCGACGAGATTGCCGTCTTCCGTGATCATCTTGGCGAGCTTGAGCCGCTTGTCGACCTTGTCGGCCACAATCACCAGATGCTCGCCGGGCGCGATGTCCGAGACAAGGCAGCGCTCGATCTCACGGGCCAACTTGCTCTCGGCGGTAAGCTTGAAGTGCCTCAAGACCGTCGCCTTGTTGGCGGAGAAGAGCGACGGCGTGACCAACTCCTCGACGACGCCCTCAAGATCGGCTTCCTCGCAGTCCATCGTCTCGACCGTGAGGTCGCTGCCCACGGTGCGCCGGATCTCCGAGAGAACCTCGTGGGCGCGATCGTCGACCAAGAACTCGTTATCCCCGAAGATTAGATGGACACGTGCGAGCCTCTTGGTGCGGGTCATGCGGCCTTCGCCGCCTCTCGCTCCTCAAGGTCGCCCAAGGCCGACGACCGGTGCAATTCCACAAGCACCGTGACCACCTCCCGGTCAAACTTGGTACCGGCTTTGGAGGCGATTCGTTCCACGGCCTGGGCAGCACTCATCGCCGGGCGGTAGGGCCGCTCGGCGGTCATTGCAACGAAGGCATCGGCCACTTTGAGGATGCTTGCTCCCACGGGGATGGAGGCTTGCGGCAGGCGCCGGGGATAGCCCCTACCGTCGGGCCGCTCATGGTGCGCCAGCACGAGGGCACTGGCGTGATTGAGACCCTGCACCCTGCCCAGGATGGAAGCGCCGGTCTCGGCATGCCTCCTGACCGAAGCCCACTCCTCGGGGGAAAGCGATTCTCCCTTCGAGAGGATGCGGTTGCCCACAGCCAGGTAGCCTATGTCGTGAAGCAGCGCAGCGTATTCGAGCGCCCTCAGGTGCCTTCCCGCGAGACCCAGCTTCTTGCCCATCTCCACTGCAAGAGCCGCGACCTTCTCCGATTCTCCACCGAGAAAAGGGGTGCTCGAGTCGACAATAGATGCCAGCGCTCTCACGGTTTCCCGCTGGGAGTGCTGAAGCTCGAGGTTGGTCTTGGAGCTTCTGGCATAATATACGAGCCACAGGAAAAGTGCGGCAACAAGCCAGGGCAGCGCCCTGGCATAGAGATAGACCATCGCCATCGCGACCGCAGGCGCCGCGAAGGACTGCGGCAGCATCCAGAGGTAGTCCGTCCGCCAGACCGCGGGAGCAGGACGCCCCGAGCGCAGGCTTGACCAGATACTGACGAGGCCGGTGTTCAACAGGAAGTAAGTGATGTGGCAGGCTACCGCAGGCAGGATCAATTGCCTGAGGAGGGCCGTCCCCCCACCCACGAGCGCGGGGCTCGTACCACCCAGCGCCCGGTAGACCAACCCTGCAACCGCAAGCGATATGGCCATCTGGGCGACATTGAACGCCGACCTGGCAAAGGAGAACCTCAACAGCACAGCCGTCAGGAAGAGCATCTCCACGGCTGCAAGCCAGGCCGCGACTGCTCCGCCATAGATCACGATCACCGCGAAGTTGACTACCACCGTGCCGGTGACCGCCCCACCGCTCCGCAGCGCTACGTAGGTGAGGACGCCGGCGGCCACAAGCAGGCCGAACCAGATGACCACACCGGTGGGATCGGACTTCAAGGTGGATACGAAGGTGTCAAGGGAAAGCGCCAGGACTGTGGCGGCGATGGCAGCCAAAGCTAACGCGTAGACTTCAGATCTGTATTTCACGACACCGTTCGGAGGCTATCGGACTCGCTAACCGATTGCATCCCAGAAACCAGTCACTGGAAACCGCATCTTCTCCGTCACAGCAACGCCCTCCACTCAAGGTGACTGCTTGGACACCACTGCTGTTGCCGGCGCGATGCCATATGCCTCATACGCGCCGGCTCCTTGTAGAGTCTCGCCTGCTAAGTCAGTCGAGAGGGTATCACTGCGGTGGGGGAAGCGCAACAGAATTAATGGATGCCGAGGCCGGCGATCTCGTCCGCCCTTTTCCTCAAGAGTCTCATCAGGTATTCCACTACCACCGGATCGAATTCACGTCCCGAGCCCTTCTTGAGCTCCTCGAGAGCCTCAGAGATGCTCCGCTTCCTCCGGTAGGGCCGGTCCGAGGTCATGGCGTCGAAAGCGTCGGCGACGTTGAGGATGCGCGCGCCCATCGGGATCTCATCGGCCACGAGTCCATCGGGATATCCCTGGCCGTCCGGCCGTTCGTGATGGTGTCGGACTATGTCCACCGCGCCCTTGAAGAGCTCCACCCGGGAGACCACCTGGGCGCTCTGCATCGGATGCTGTCTTACCTGCAGTCTCTCGTCGGCGTTGAGCGGCCCGGGCTTGGAGAGTATCTCGGCATCAAGGCTGATCTTGCCGATGTCGTGCAACAGGGCGCCGCTTTCGATCATCTCGACGGTCGACTCGGGAAATCCCATCTCGCGGGCGAGCAGGGCCGCCAGCTTCGAGACGCGGCTGGAATGGTCGAAGGTGTAACTGTCCCGGGCATCCACCGAAGACGACAGCGCCCTCAGGGCCTCAATCCGGGAACGCCTCAGAGCGAGGTTCCGCCTCAAGGCGTCGCGGGTGAGCATCAGGGGAAAACCGAAAAGCACGAAGGCCAGCAGGCCCATGTCCAGGTACGCGACTGCGGCTATCACGCCGATCACGAGCGTGAAGGCCAGGTAGTGCATGTGCTTGCCGAAATTGAGCGCCAGGAATTCGCGCAGGCTGAAACCCCTGCGGGTCCTCAGGCTCAGTTCCACCACGGAGCCCGCCGCAAAGAACGTAAGGGTGGCGGCCGTGAGCGGCAGGATGGCTCGGGCCGTGAAGATCCACTCCGAATGAGCTCCGGTCGCAAGCGGCGAGCCGCCGAAAGCCTCGAGGACCCCGGAGCCGATCAGTTCGCGCCAGACGGCCACGGTCGCGATCGACGCCGCCACGGCCCTCAGGCACGCTATGGCGGCCCGGCGCTCCCAGCGCGACACCATCACGGCGGAGGCCAGGGCTGCACCCAGGCCCACGGCCGCGATCTCCAAACGCGCCGTGACCAGGCACATCGAGAGCACCAGCGCGTCGCAAGGAAAGAAGAGACCGCCCCAGGGAAGCTCGGTGGCGACCACCGCAAGCACCGCCGTCAGCGCGCCCACAACCAGGGCGTGGACGATGCCGAGGCCGAGGTAGTAGATTGCGCCCCCGGCGAGGCCACATCCGAGAAAGAAGAGGAAACCTCTTAGGCCCGCCTCAAGTTTGGATCTGCCGCCCTCTGCCAAGACTGACTCTCCATGTCACGATACGGAGCGCCCACTGCGCACCGGTGCGTCTTCCTGTCACGCATCGATTCTAATCAGATCCTATCCTTTTTCAAGTGTAAATCCTCACGAGTCCGGCGGCCCTCGCGGCCTCGAGCACCTCTTGGAACTCGGCGGGAGTCGGCCGCCGCGCAATCTCGGGAAACTTGTCCGCAAGATGGCAAGGCCTGTACTGATCCATCACATTGACGAAGGCATCGTGGGATATCTCGCGGGCGATGAAGCCGAGGATCTGCTTTGACTCATCGTTGCCGGCGGGCATAACCAGGTGACGCACCAGGAGCCCGCGAAACGCAAGGCCGCCCTCGATCACCAGGTCACCTACCTGTCGCTGCATTTCCTTCAAAGCCTCCCGCGCCACTTGCGGGTAGTCAGGGGCGTTCGAGTAGCGCTCGCCGGAAGCGCTCTCCCAGAACTTGAAGTCCGGCATGTAGATGTCGACGATGCCTTCGAGAAGCCGCAGGGTCCGAACGGTGTCGTAGCCCCCGCAGTTGTACACCAGAGGCAGGCTGAGTCCGTCGCTTGCCGCCAGGCTGACAGCCCGCAAGATCTGGGGAACAAAGTGGGTGGGCGTCACCAGGTTGATGTTGTGGCACCCCATATCCTCGAGCCTTAGCATCATCCCCGCCAGCTCGCGAGGCGACACTTCCCGGCCGTCCAGGCAATGGCTGATATCATAGTTCTGGCAGAAGGAGCACCCTAGGCTGCAGCCGGTAAAGAAGATGGTTCCGGACCCGTTCTGCCCGACCAGGGGCGACTCCTCGCCAAAATGGGGTCCCATGCTGGAGACCCGGGCCAGCATGCCGCCCTTGCATGTGCCGGTCTCGCCCCGCACCCTGGCAACGCGGCAGTTCCTCGGGCAGAGGTCACAGGCTTCGAGCCTGGCATGTGCGGCCTCTATCCTGGCCTCAAGCCGGCCGTCGGCAAGCAGTCTGCTATAACTGGGGTAGGAGGCAGGATCATTCATACTACAGGTCGGGGTGAAGCTTAGTCGACAACGACGTTCGAAGGCAGGATGTACTTGACGGGATCTTCTAGCTTGCCGCTTACCTTCACTTCATAGTGCAGATGTGGCCCGGATGACCGGCCGGTGTTCCCGACATAAGCGATAACATCGCCGCGTTTGACGTGCTCGCCCCTGGCAACCTGGAGCTTGGCATTGTGGCAGTAGCGGGTGACGATGCCGTTGCCGTGGTCTATCTCGACCGTGTAACCGTAGCCGCCATCGTAAGCCGCGAACCGCACCAGCCCATCAGCAGTTGCGAAGACCCTGGAGCCCCTTCTGGTCGAGAAGTCGACCCCCTCGTGCCGGCTGATCCGCCCGGTGAAGGGATCCCGGCGCCTACCGAAGGTGCTGCTTATGTAGCCCGAATCGACGGGTCTGATCGAGGGCATACCCTGGAGCTGGTCGCTCTTGCTCCTTAGGCGGGTGAGGATCTCATCAAAACTGTGCCGCTGCAGCCTGATCTGCCTCAGGAGTCTATCTACATCTATATTGAGGGTGGCCAGAGTCTGGCCGAGGCGGCGGTCGGTCTGAACAGGCACCGAAAGCTCGGGCCCACCGACGCCGACCTCCCAAACATCACTATCGACGGGGTCCAGGTCGGCCAGTACCCGCACCTTCTCCTCGAACTGGGCATGGCCCGCCATATCGTATTCGAGGCTAGAGACCTTACCCTGGAGGCTTGCCAGCTCGGTCCTCAGGGTCTCGTTCTCCCGCTCCAGGCTACCGAACTGCTCACGGTTAATGACGTTAGTGAAGGTCTGTAGCCCAGAGAATACCGAAAAACCAAGGAAAACCAGCAGAAAACCCACGACGAAGATCAGCCTTCGCCGGGTCACCGATATGGACTTAGGTGCAGCCTTTGGAGAGTGCATCAGGATCAGGGTCAACTTATCTCCGACCAAAACTACCCCCTTCTCTTGATCTCAGATAAGCAAAGTACCAGGGGAAGCAACGATTGTCAAGTGAAAACAACGCCCGGCCAAAGAAAGCCTAATTGAGATAGGCTTCGAGATATGAGCTGCGCGAGGCGTGTCTTAGGCGTTTTATAGCCTTCTCCTTGATCTGTCTCACCCTCTCCCGGGTCAGGCTCAGAATCCGGCCGATCTCCTCGAGGGTGAGGGGCTCCTCCCGCCCGATACCGAAGTAAAGGGTGAGAATCTTGGCCTCTCGGGCGCTCAGCGTGTCCAGGGCTTCAGCGATGTCTTCCTGGAGCGACCGCTCGATAACATCCTGGTCCGGCGATTCGGCGTCGGCATCCGCCAGGATCTCCCTGAGCGAACTATCGTCCTCATCCGACGTTGGAGCATCTATCGACAGGTGAGGTATGGCTACTTTAAGGGTTTCTGTTACTTCCCGCTCGCTTATGTCCAGGTGGTCGGCAATCTCTCTGGGGGTCGGTTCCCGCCCCAGATCGTGCCCAAGCTCCCCCGAGGTCTTGCCGATACGGCTCAGCGTGCCGGCGCGATTGAGCGGAAGACGCACTATTCGAGACTGCTCGGCAATAGCCTGAAGTATACGCTGCCTGATCCACCAGATTGCATAGGAGATGAACTTACAGCCCTTTTTCTCGTCGAAGGTCTTGGCAGCTCGCACCAGCCCCGCGTTGCCTTCGCTTATGAGATCGGCCAGACTCAGGCCCCGATTCCGGTACTGCCGGGCTACGCTCACGACGAAGCGCAGATTGGCCTTGACCAGTTTCTCAAGCGCCTCATGCTCACCCTTACGAATCCTGCGGGCCAGATTGGCTTCTTCCTCAGGCTTCAGTAGCGGCTCGTCGCTTATCTCCCTGAGATAGAGCGCCAGCGACTTTTCCTCTTCCACATACCCTCTGTCGTCATTCACCATGGCTCTCCCACCCCTTCCGTCCCGTACACCCTTCCACGTCAAGATCCTCACGCCGCTCGCGGCCCGCGGCCCGGCTCAATCTTGCCTGGGCTTAACGGCAACGAAGCGATTAACTGTATCCCTCTTCACCAGAAACAGCACCGGCTTGTCCTTCCTGCCGAGCGCCTTATTCACTAACTCATTGTAATTATTGAGATTACTGACCTGCTCCCCGTTGACCTCTTGAATGACGTCGCCGGGAGCCAAACCCGCTTCCCCGGCAGGACTCCCCTCGTCAACGGTGACAACCACCGCGCCCCTCTCCACATCAGACGGAGCAACCTGCCGGCCTTCGGCACCCTTCACATCGTCGACCCGCAGGCCCAACCGGTCCTGCTTGGGCCGCGAGGGCTCGCCAGCCCTGGCAACCTCGGTCGGCCGCTCAGCCAACTTCACGGTGACGGTCTTGCGGTCGTCCCCGCGCCGAAGGGCCAGAGTTACCTCCTTGCCCACACCAGTCTGAGCCACCTTGAGTCTGAACTGGTCGACGTTGCCGACCTTGTCACCATCCAGCGCCAGGATTATGTCTCCGGTCTTAACGCCCGCCTTGGCGGCGGGGCCGTCCTCGATGACCGAACCCACCAGAATGCCGCTCTTGGGGTCGACATTGAGGGCGTCTCCTATGTCCTTGGTTATTTCCTGAGGGAAAACTCCTAAGTAGCCCCAAGAAACCTTCCCATATTTGATGATTTCTTCAGCCACATGATTCACTAGATTTATGGGTATGGCGAAGCCAATGCCCTGACCCAGCGGGTTTATGGCCGTGTTCATGCCGATGGCGTCCCCGTCTATGTTGACCAGCGGACCACCACTGTTACCGAAGTTGATCGAGGCATCGGTCTGAATGAAATCCTGGAGCGCGGGAGTTCCGCCGACTATGTTGAGGGCGGACCGGCCCTTGGCACTAATTACACCCACAGTTACCGTACCATCGAGCCGCCCGAAGGGGTTGCCGACCGCAATCGCCCAATCCCCAACCCTGATCGCGTCGGAATCCCCGACATTCACCACCGGGGGCTCGCCCTTGGTCTCAATCTTCAAGATCGCAATGTCGGTGTTGGGATCGCTGCCCACCACCGTGGCCTTATACTCGCTGCCGTCAAGGAGCCTCACCACGATATCCTCGGCATCCTGCACCACGTGATTGTTGGTGACCACATAGCCGCGCTTATCGAAGATGAAGCCGGAGGCGAACCCGGGCACCTCGTATTCCCGCGGCTGCTGGTAATCAGGGATCAGATTGCGGAAGAGCTGCCCGAAGGGCTCCTCGAACTGCGGCCCGGACCCGCTCTCCACCTTGCGCTTGGTGTCAATGCTGACCACCGCCGGCATAACTTTCTCGGCCACGCCCACGAACGGGCTTGGTTGGATCCCTGCCCCAGCCATCAAGTTTGAACCGGCCTGCACCTTACCGGGCTCAGGCGACCTGCCCCGGTCTTCAGCCCGGGTGCCGGTAGACTGGCAGCCAAGTAGGAAGCTCAAGCCGAGAACGACAGCCGCTATCGTCGATATTCTGACCCTCACGTACACCCCTCCGCGTTATCGCGCCTGTGAGTAAGACACTCTGTGGTTCCTTTGTGGTTCCTTAGGGCTTCAACCTGAATCCTAGGGAAAAGTTCCGCGGTCGGTCTAGGTCAAACGAGACTCGTACTGCTGGAACTACAAGGGGGAACTAGCCCCATCCTCACAGGATACTCAGAAGACCAGCGTGAATTTTACCCTAGGCCAGGGAAGGTGTCAATAGATTTCTTGCATTGTCGGGACCGGTTTGGTATATTGACGGCACTCAGTTTGGACGCAAAATCCGCGGGAGGGTGGGATTGCCAGCGCAAGGCGCCGAAGGGCGCGTTTATTTTCTATCCGACCTACACCTTGGGGCCTATCCCGATGCGGAGAAGACCTCCCTGCCAATGCTCGTCCGCTTCCTGGATAACGTGGTCGCCACAGGCGGCAGCCTGTACATCGTCGGTGACCTGCTGGACTTCTGGTTCGAATACCCGAAGGTGGTCCCCCGGTACCCCTTCAAGCTGCTGGCCCAACTCAAGTGCATGATCGACCGAGGGTGCGAAATCGTCTATATCGCCGGCAACCACGACTACTGGATGGGCGATTTCCTGAGGAACGAGGTGGGCGTCAGGACGGTCCTGGATGCGCTGGACATCTCGATAGGCGGCCGGCGGTTCTTCATATCCCACGGGGACGGCATAGCCACCACAGGCCAGATGAGCTACCGGGTGCTCAAACACATACTCCACAGCCGGGCGGTGTCCTTCGGCTTCCGGCTGCTCCATCCCGACATTGGACTTGGCTTGGCCGGGGCCTTCTCGAAGGTAAGCCGGCGGCGGAGCTCCAGGAATTCCAACGATCCGAAGCTGGAGAGTTTCGTGAGGAAGAAGGCCGAGGAGGGCTTCGACCACATCGTGTTGGGCCACCTCCACAAGCCGCAGATCCTCGAGAGCGGCGCCACGTCCTGCCTGGTGGTCGGCGACTGGATTGACAACTTCACTTACGGGGTCTACTCGGCCGGCAAGCTGTCCCTCGAACGCTGGCCTGTAGGTGGGTGACGCGCTTTCCCTATGCTCGCTTCGGGTGTGCCCTTGGCGCCGAGAACCCCACGGCGCTACGGGCAGCACCCTTCCGCTCGCGGGGAAGATAGCGGAGGCCGAAGATGGATTGGCCGGCAGGGCCTGAGCA
>Ga0209254_10004892_pt1 | contig 12308 bp, 12 predicted proteins | sample FrelakmetDIP11DI_FD_187148 | JGI IMG/M metagenome (GOLD analysis project Ga0209254, IMG submission 187148) | Freshwater lake sediment microbial communities from the University of Notre Dame, USA, for methane emissions studies - DIP11 DI (SPAdes)... | ecosystem: Environmental > Aquatic >...
GTCGTTGATAAGATGGCCAAAGTTCAAACTGGCGAAAACGACAAACCACTTGAACCACCTATAATCGAGAGGGCATACTTAAAGAAATAAGCAGTTTCTTAACAGTTTTCAAAAAAGCGACTTCAATCAAAAGTCGCTTTTTTGTTTTGAAAACTAGTAGATTAGAGCATTTGAAAACCAGCACGACTTACAAAGTTAATAAAAAATGTTAGAATATTGGAGTATCATACTTATGGAGGTTTGGAATGAGACTTGACCTGAAGTTCATACTTTTTTTGTGTATTTCAGTACTGCTTACTGGTTGTCTTGGTGTCACCAAAGATCAACTTCAAAATGAACGGCCTGAAGAACATCCCCAAGTAATAATAAAGACAACTGAAGGTAATTTCACAATCGGATTGCTTACCCAAAACGCTCCAGAAACCACAGACAAGTTTCTCTACTGGTGTAAAGGTGTTGAAATGCCTGGAGGTATGAGACAGAGTCTTTATGTTGGCACTCAATTCTACCGTGTAATGGCTGGCAAGTTTGTTGAAGGAGGAGACCCATTCAACTCTGGAATAGGTTCAGAAAAATTCCAATATCCATTCGAGGCAACCAAGAAACTCATGACACGTGGGACTGTGTGCATAGTCAGTGACGGAAAAGGAAACAACAATTGCATTTTCTTTATCTTGTTAGTTGACAACCCTAAACTTCAGGGCAAGCACACGGCTTTTGGTGTAGTCACTCAGGGCATTGAAGTGCTTGATAGGATCAGCAATGTCGAAACCTCAAAAGAAGACCCGTCAAAACCAATGCGTGCCGTAACAATAATCGGTGTTGATGTTCTATAATAAGGACACTTATGAAAATAGGACTCTACTACTTCACAGGCACAGGCAATACCAGATTTTTCACATATAAAATCGCTCAAGGAATGCATTCGATTGGTCTTGAAGCACAACCGCTAGAGATAAAAGATCATCCATCATTCGATCCATCATTAGAAGCTTTTGGTGTATTGTTTCCATCTTACAGTTGGCGTGTTCCTTGGCCAATGGAACGGTGGGCTAGAAAACAAAATTTCCAAGATAAACCTTGCTTTGTTTTTTGTAATTTTGCTGGAGATGCTGGCAACACATTGCCAAGATTTCACAATATTTTGCAAAACAAGGGGGCCAGGGTTTTCATGACAAGCGAGGCGTTATCATGGGAATCTTGGACAACTGTTCGCGTCCAAGCTTATCTTGATTTGGAGAATAAACAAACTCTTCCTTCCATTGATCCCGTAGATTTAGGAGAAAAGATAGGCTTAGCAATCAAAAACGGCAAAACAACACCAACAAAACCAAAGTTTAAAATAACAGGTTGGGATTTGCTCTCTTGGCTCTATAAACCAAGTCTAATTAATTCTATTCAGTTTCTACGCGTCCAAAAGGATAAATGTAACAAATGTGGAACTTGTGCTAAGATATGCCCAACAAATTCAATCACATATGGTCCACACCCGATATTTCATCGTCCATGCGCACAGTGTTATGGATGTGTTAACCTCTGCCCACAGGATGCCATTGATTCAATGTTTACTAAGGGCAAATTCCGTTATAAGCCATCCTTTTCAGAATAAATCTCTCAACTAGTGCTAGGGCAATACTAATAATCCTATCTAAGCAAACAAGATTCAAATATCTTTAAGAAACAACCCTTATTCTACCATCAACAAATCCCTGTACCATTCCGCCACCAGCAGATACCTGTTCAATATAATCAATACACTCAGTGGTTATCATCTCGCCATGAATGAGAACTGGGATTCCAGGTGGGTATGGACAAACAACATCAGCAGATACTCGACCGGCAGCTTGCTTGACTAAAATCATTTCAGATGAACTATAAAAGGCTCTTCGAGGAAGCATTTCAAGCGGTGGGATTGGTGGAAGTGAAACTTTGACTGATGGACGGCAATTATATTTTTTAGAAGCTAATTTTCTTAACTCTTCAGCCAAGACTCTAACTGCTTCCCATTTAGTGCCAACGGTAATAAAACATAGGATATTATCTGCATCAGAAAGCTCAATCTCTATACCATAGTTGTCATTTAAAAGTCTTTCAGTTTCCCAACCAGTAAGTCCAAGTTCAGATACATTTATGGTTATTTTAGTGCGATCAAATCCAACTATGCTTCCTTGACCAACAATCTCACGCCCCGGACAGCGGAGACCAGGAGTTTTTCGAATCTCCTCACGAACCCAATCAGACATCTCTAGTGCTTGAGTAAGTTTTTCCCTACCATGAAGCGCCATAAAACGCCTAGCTGCATCAAGTGAGCACATTAATAGATAGGAGGGGGATGAGGATTGGAGGACAACCAAGTTCATTTTAAGCCTATCAGTAGCAGCTCTGGCCGTGACAACATGCATGAGTGAGCTTTGGGTAAGTGTTGGCAGTGTCTTGTGCGCACTCTGGGCTACAAGGTCAACATCACAAGATAGTGCTGAGATTGGCATATCAGGGTGAAATGGGAAATGAGCTCCGTGAGCTTCATCAACAAGAACTTTAAGACCTTTGATTGTAGCCATTGTAGAAAGTGTTTGTATGTCTGCAGCTAGTCCGAAATAATTCGGTGTTGTAACCAAGAGTGCCTTTGCAGAAGGATGACGCTTCATAGTTTCAGAAAGAGTGGATGGAAGTATTGACGTATACTCACCAAAATCATCGTTAAAATCTGGATTTACATAAACTGGCTCGAGACCACCAAGGATGAGACCACCGACAGTACAACGGTGCGAGTTACGTTGGAGGATGATCTTCTCACCTTCAGCAACCGAGGAAAGCATCATGGCCTGAACACCGACCGTAGTACCATTAATAAGAAACCGAGTCTCTCGAACATCAAATGCATCGGCAGCAAGTCTTTGTGCTTCACCTATAACACCATTCGAGGAATGAAGGTAATCCAGATGCTGAACTTCAGTTAGATCTAGCTTATAAAGCTTGTCACCAAACCACTCATCAAGTGGTTCTGGGATTGCACCTCCACGCATATGACCTGGCATATGGAACGCCCACCTATTCTTGTTCACATAGTCGATGACTGCCTCAACTAGTGGTGCTCTAGTTTGATCTAGTTTGTATCCTCGCCTCATGTTTTTTTTACCTCCGAAATGACACTGATGGAATTTTGACACAAACTAGAGCAATTATCATAAGGTTCAGGTTAAAGAGATTTAGTCTTGTAAATACGATCAATAATAAAACAACTTGAAAAATTGTTTGAATAATCTATGTTTTTCAATGAAATGGTCGGGACGGACAGATTCGAACTGTCGACCTCTTGGTCCCGAACCAAGCGCTCTACCAAACTGAGCCACGTCCCGATGTTTGAAAGATTTTATTCGTGGAACAGATTTTGTAAAGGATATGTTTTAATGATGAGAACTGTAGATGTCTTTGTTTATTTATTCTTGAAAAATTAGTTATTTGAATTAACAAAGTAACTTAATTTAATTCTAAGATTCAGATCATTATTGTATAATAGTAAAAAATATCTAACAAATCTTAAAAGAACAAGAAACCAATTCAATGATGCACGACTATGCCATTTTTTATCAATTTGTAAAAGAAAGACATATTAGGACTTGAAATAGGTAAGATAATAGAGTGAGATAGGATAATTTATCAAAACCATATCGGAAATTTTGTAAAATTACTTTAGTTTTCAATATTAAACCTAAATCGAAGCTATTTTTATGAATGGGATAATATTCTTGGTACGCTGGAAAAAAATGGTCGGGGCGAGTAGATTCGAACTACCGACCTTCAGTCCCCCAGACTGACGCGCTAACCAAACTGCGCCACGCCCCGACAATTGAAAAAGGCCATGCGATTCTACACCACATGGCCTTCATCTGTCAACCTAAAGTGTACTAATTACTTTACTTTGTGAACGGCTAACTTAAGGTCTTTACCTGGTTTGAAAGCTGGAACTTTTTTCTCTGGGATATTTAGTGGTTTACGAGTCTTTGGATTTACGCCCTTTCTTGCTTTGCGGTGTCTCACGTAGAATGAACCAAATCCAACAAGTAGAACCTTGTCGCCCGATTTCATAGCATCCCTAATGGATTCTAGGGTGGCATCTAGCATCGATGCACAATCCTTCTTGGAAAACTTTGTCGCTCCTGCAATTTTGTCAATTAGTTCTGGTTTTGTCATGTCTTTCCTCCTTCATTTTTCTGAGTTTTCACTCTTTATTCTTGTTTTAATTCCCGCCTCATAAGCTTCCGGATCGCCCTTAAGGGGGTTGTGCTTCCATTTACTAACATTTCTATTTCGGTTGCAATTGGGAGTTCGATATTAAACCTTTTTGCAAGTTTCAATAAACCTTCGAGTGATTCAAGACCCTCGATGGCTTGATCTAAACCGATCTGCTCTCTTGCTTCTTCTACCTTCAAACCTTGACCGATGAGAACTCCAAAACGTTTGTTCCGTGAGAGCGGTGACCAACAAGTGGCTGCCATATCACCCAGGCATGAGAGTCCACGTAATGTGGATTCTTTTGCACCAAGTACCTCAAAGAGTCTCCTAGACTCTTCAAGACCTCTAACAAGCAAGGCAGCTTTGGTGTTATAACCAAAACCAAGACCTTCAACGATCCCAGCACCTATTGCAACAACATTCTTGAGAATTCCTCCCAACTCTACACCTACCAAGTCATCCGATCTATAGACTCTAAAATACGCAGTTGAGAAGAGTTCTTGGATCTCTTTAGCAAAAATCTCGTTACTAGAAGCAACGACGGCAGCAGTTGGAACATGTGATGCAACCTCACGAGCGAAGTTAGGTCCTGAAAGAACCGCAATTCGATCTGCAGTTAAACACCACTCACGCGCAAGAAGTGCTGACATGGTTAAGGATTCTTTGGGTTCGATTCCTTTTACCACTGACAGAACCTTCATCTGGTTGTCAAGGTAGGGGAGAAACTCCCTTGCAGCCGCGGCTAAATATTTCCCGGGTACAGCGGCCACAATTATATCCACATCTTTTACTGCTGTCAAGAGGTCAGATGTAAGAACCACCTTATCTGGCAGCTTGTATCCAGGTAAATAGCTGATATTTACACGCTTTATTGCAATTTCATCAAATAGCTGTTTTGTGTTCGCCCATAGCATGATTTGTATAGGCTTTGATGATAAAACCATGGACAACGTGGTGCCCCAAGCGCCTGCACCCATGACACAAACCTTCATTGGGACAGCCTCAGTCGTATACGTGTAGGAGTTCCCTCAAATCCAAATTGCCGTCGTAAGGAGTTCTCTAAAAATCGTACATAAGTACTAGATGCAGCCTCAGGTTCATTAACAAATAGTTCAAAAGTTGGAGGTTTTACCATTGTTTGTGTGCCGTAGTATATTTTAAGGAGCTTTCCTTTGTGAACATTTGGACTCTGATAGTCAACAGCATCGGATATCCAACGGTTCAGTTTTCCAGTTGTTATGCGAGTGTTGTAATTTTGAAGAGCTTTCACAGCTAGTGGGAATACTTTAGAAAGACTCTTTTTTGTGAGTGCTGACACCAAAATAGTGTCAGCGTAATCAATAAAACGAAGTTCATAATGAACTTTATCGAGCAGCTCTGCTCTTTCAGAAACAAGATCAGTCTTGTTTAAAATAGTGACACAGGCCTTACCCTCATCGGCAATAAATCTTGCCAATTGTTGATCTTCAGACGTTACTCCTGTTGAAGCATCAACAACAAAAAGAACAAGATCGCTCCTGTGGATGGCTTGTTCAGCGCGTTTAACGGTTACGAATTCAAGTTGTTCCTTATATTTGTATCTTTTTTTGATTCCAGCTGTATCAACGAGAACGTAGGATTTTTCAGCATACAATACTGACGTGTCAATTGCATCACGTGTTGTGCCAGGTAATTCAGAAACAGTAGATCGGCTTTCACCTATCAGAGCGTTTAAAAGAGATGATTTCCCAACATTAGGTCGTCCTGCAATCGTTATTCTCGGTATCCACTCATCTAGATCACCGATCAACTCAGATACTTCTTCAGATTGTATCTCTTTGAGTTTATCAGTAACTACATCAAGTAAATCAGCGATGTTACGACCTGTTGTTGCTGAGCAGTAGAAAGGTTCAGCAAAACCAAGTGAATAAAAATTAAAGTCGGAGAAATCTTTATTATCTGCCTTGTTAGCAACAAGAATCACTCTTTTACCTGCTGAGCGAATCAGTTTTGAAACGTAGATATCTTCTTTAGTTGGTCCCGTTTTTGCATCAACAACAAATAGGATGACATCAGCCACGCCGAGTGCTATCTCTGATTGGATTGAAACTTGGTTTTGAATTGGCCCGACTTCAGGCGCGATACCACCTGTGTCCATGATCGTGAATTCGATTCGATTCCATGAGAAGTTTTCCATGATTCGGTCGCGAGTTACGCCAATAGATTGATCTGTCAATACAAGATTTTTTCCCAGCATGCGGTTGAAAATTGATGATTTGCCAACAGAAGGTCTACCAATCAAGGCTATTATTGGCAAACGCTTTATTTCAGCCTTCTTTAGTGTTTTCTCCTCATTTTCCATGATGTAATTGAAAAAAGTAACGAATTGATGAAACTTTGTCAAGGATGCCTAGCCAAGAATTTCAAAAAAAATATAATTTATCAAGAGGTGGCGTATGAAAGTCTCAAAGATTTATCTAGAGAAGGTTGCTTCACTTGCTAAGATTGAAATAGAAAGCAATGAGAGCATTCAAGATGATTTAGTTCGTCTTTTAGAACATTTTGAAGAACTTTCAAGAGTTGATTTGTCATTTTTCGAGCCGATGTCGTTACCACCACAGTGCAGGTTAAAATTCAGATCTGATGAACCGCAAACAGGCATAAAACAAACTGAGGCACTGAAGGAAGCTCCAAAAACTAACTGTAAATTCTACACAGTTCCCAAAATAATCGGTTAGCGAGGTCAAAATGACGATAAAAGAAGCCAGAGTTAGACTTAAGAAGATGGAGATTTCACCTCTCGAGCTAGTGAAGGTTTGCAAGGCTCAATTCGAGGAAAAACATGATATAAATGCATTTATAACGCCAATGTACGATGAGGCTTTGAAGGATGCCGAAAAGCTCATCAATTTTGACGACTATAAACCTCTTTGGGGTATCCCAATAGCAATTAAAGATAATATCGCCATTAAAGGTGTTAGGCTCACCTGCGGATCTAAAATCCTTGCAAGTTACAAAAGTTTATTTGACGCTACAGTTATCGAAAATCTGAAGAAAGCAGGTGCAATAGTCGTTGGCAAAACCAACATGGACGAGTTTGCCATGGGTTCGTCTGGTGAATACTCAGCATTTGGCTCAACTAAAAATCCTCTTGATAGATCATTGGTTCCTGGTGGATCATCATCAGGATCAGCCGCATCTGTTGCTGCTGGGATGGCATTAGGTTCCCTTGGTTCCGACACAGGCGGGTCAGTACGCCAACCTGCCGCTTTCTGTGGTCTTGTAGGTATCCGTCCAACTTATGGCACCGTTTCTCGTTATGGGTTGGTTGCTTTTGCTTCATCAGTTGACCAGATAGGACCGATAGGTACATCTGTTGAAGATGCTGCTTTGCTTCTTAATGTAATACGAAGTTACGATAAAAACGATTCCACCTCGGTTGAATTTCTGGATTCTAATGTGCCAAAGATGAATGAAATTAGAATTGGCATTCCAGTTGAGTTAGAAGAGCTTCCAATCCAAAACGAGATAAAAACAAAACTCGAGGAAGCCAAAAAAATCCTGGAGCAAGCCGGTGCCAAGTTTGTGAAAATATCACTCCCAAGCCTTAAATATTCAATCTCTACCTACCAACTTATCACACCTTCAGAGTGTTCAGCCAATCTTGCCCGGTTCGATGGAGTTAGATATGGACTTCAAGTATCATCCGATAATCTGTCAACTCAATACAAGAAAACGCGCTCAGAGGGTTTTGGTTCAGAAGTAACTCGAAGGATTCTAGTTGGAACTTACGCTCTTTCGGAAGGTTTTTTTGATGCTTTCTACCTACAAGCCTGTAGAATGCGTGCTAAAATATCTCATGAGCTATATGAGACGTTAAGCATTTGCCACGCAATATTGACTCCAACAACGCCAACAACAGCATTTACATTAGATTCTGTACAAGATCCTCTCGATATGTATGCTTGTGATATGCTCACAATTCCACAGGGTTTGGCAGGAATCCCGGCAATTTCAGTGCCCTTTGGCAAAGACACAAAAGGGCGACCAATCGGCATACAGCTTTCCGGTCCAGCATTTTCAGAGAATATACTAATTGAGCTGGGTAAAGTTTTGGAGGAGTAGATGAAATACAAGCGATGCGGTAAAGAATCTGTTTATCTAATCTGTAATGACTGCGGTTCAGATGAGGAAAAAAAGATTATAGACGAAATAAAACATATTGATGAGACAATCAATGATCATAAGCAAACAATAAAGGGCATCAGGAAAGCAAAAATGGCAATTCCTCCCATGCGTGTTGCTGGATTTATTGTGAGTTTTGCTGGCATTGTAATGGCATTCATTCCAAAAATATGGCTTGAAATCTTTGGCGTTTGTATACTAATGGTTGGATTAATTCTTCTCCTACTCTCATGGCCACAAACGCTGACTGTTAATCTTTTATATGATGGAGAGGTTTCTGATTATCGTAATATGATAAACGAACTTAATAAGCAGAAAAAAGAGTTTGTTCAAAAACTCAGGAGGATTTATGTCTGATTTGGTAATCGGCATCGAGGTTCACGTCCAACTGTTGTCAAGAACAAAGATGTTCTGCTCGTGTAAGAATTCCTATGGCGATGAGCCAAACACAAACATATGCCCTGTTTGCCTTGGGTTGCCTGGTGCATTACCAGTGGTGAACGAAGAAGCCACAAAGATGGGCGTAATGTTGACTTTATCGCTTGAGTGCAAACTCAACAAGCAAGCACCATATTATCGGAAAAACTATTTCTATCCTGACTTGCCAAAAGGTTACCAGATAACACAATATGCTGTTCCACTAGGTGAAAATGGTAATTTAACTATAATGGTTCAAAATGAATCCAAAACCATCAAGATTAAGAGAGTTCATCTTGAGGAGGATGCTGGCAAAATGTTTCACTCTGGTGACATCACCACATCATCATCTTCAATGATAGACTTCAACAGGTGCGGGGCACCGTTGGCAGAGATTGTGACTGAACCATGCATCGAGACACCAGAAGAAGCACAGTTCTATCTTTCAACTCTAAGAAATCTCGTTAGATTCATAAACATCTCGACAGGGAATATGGACGAAGGAGCTCTGCGTTGCGATGTGAATATATCTGTCAAAAACCTTAATGGAAGTTTTGGCACAAAAGTCGAGGTAAAAAACCTCAACTCATTTCGATCAGCAAGACGCGCACTAGAATTCGAGGCTAAAAGACAACGTGATATCCTTGCAAATGGAGGTACAATCTCATCTGAAACCAGACATTTCATTGAGTCAACCGGTGAGACGGCACCCATGCGTTCAAAAGAAGAGTTAAATGACTACCGTTATTTCCCAGAACCGGACTTACCTACGTTAACACTTTCCGATGATTTCATTTCCGATATACAGTGTGGAATGCCAGAGACTCCATCACAAATGAGCGTCAGGTTCCATAAGGATTATGCCTTATCAACCTACGACACTGGCGTGCTAACATCTGATAAGGCATTAGCAGATTTCTTCCAACAAACGATCAAGCATGGAGCAAACCCAAAAAAAACTTGTAACTGGCTCACAGGTGACATATTCGCATATATGTTAAGGGAGGGGTTAGAACTAACGAGTCTAAAGATTACACCATCTACTCTGGCCGAATTTGTCAATCTTGTGAATGATGGAATCATAACCAACGAAACAGCTAAAGAGATCCTCCCTGAAGTATTACAAGGTATGAGTCCCAAAAAGATTATCCAGGAGAAAAACTTAGCCATAGTTATAGATGAAGGTGCTATTCTTATTATTGTCAAAGAGGTTATAGAGAAAAACTCTACCCAAGTTTTTCAATACAAATCTGGTAAAACACAACTGATAGGTTTTTTCGTAGGCCAAATAATAAAACTCTCAAAAGGCAAAATTCCAGCTGAATTGGTTAAAAAGTTGCTTGAAATTGAGCTTTCAAAATGATTTGATCTTTGAATCCACAACCTGCATTGCTGAGTTCATCAGCAACTCAGATATGTTGATAATCTTGCCAAAAGAGGTGAACGGTGCAAGTGAGAATTCCCTGTGGTGTTTAAAAAAGATATTAATCATTTGTTTCGCATGTTCTGTCTTCGATTCACCAACATGGTCTTCTTGAAGCCCTTCTTTGGCCATGAGCATTGCTTCAACCATTGACGATAAAGTGTGCTCCGTTTGCCAATCCATTTTATTCCCGTAGTCAATCCTTGGTGTATAAACCAAACCTCCATCAATTATTGTTACATCTGGTCTTTCATCCATCATCCATCGACTGGTGCATCTCGGTTCTGACACGTCATAAATGACTGAATTGTATGCTAGAGAAGCTGGTGTGAGGTCAAAGCATTCAGTAATAACAACTATAGGGTTATACTTGAGATACTCTAAATTATTTGTTATTTGGGTTTGTATACCATAAGTGTCAATAATCTTATTTTGTAGTATTATTAATTTCATCATGTCATTTGAGATTAGAAGAAGGTTTTTCTTCTCTTCAGCAAGAAGCATCGCAACTAATTCACCAAGTGATGTTGTTGCGCCGACAATTGCAATGCTTTCTTTATTTATATCAATTGACTTATAGAAAGCGGCATATTTTACAGCTTCTAATGTCAAAGCTGCAGTTAGAGAGTAACCACTGGTTATGGACACTCCTTCAATAATGCTCCCAATTTCAAAACCATCATTTGTTAGCTCTAAAGCTTTTTGACCTAAAGCAAAAGTCTTACAACCTTTCTTCTTTGCTGTATATATAGCTTTAACAATCTTCTTCAAACTTTTGCTTCTGAATGATACACTATCTAAATTATTTTCAATGTAAGGGATATGAATAACAAATCCGAGTGTTTTCGAATTACCTATGTCCGTAATTTTTAAGAAAGATGGTGATACTCTTGACCAAATTTTTGATAGATATCTCTGTGGTAAAAGCTTGAGGGCAGGTTTATGATATAACATCTGTTTAGCATCTGTCTCATGAGTAATATATGCAAATTTGTATTTATATTTACTTCCAAAACACCTGGTTATTTTTCCCATAAATATAAATTGTAGTTTTTGTGTCCCAGGTGTTGGTAAATTATATTAAACTTTTATAAACATAATATAGATTAATGTTAAAAATAACTAAACATAACTCAAAATAGATAGGTTTTAAAAAATATTCTTTATCAGTATTGGCAGTCTTAAGGCAAGTGTTTAAATCTCTTTTTATAAAAACAAAGGATAAATTATTATAACAGCTGATAAACTTGTATTTTCATCTTGACTTTAGATAGAATTCTACCAACCTTTATTTGTAAGAACAAAGCTAAGAATGCAAGAATTTGACTCCGCCTTAGTGATGAGGCAAATCGGTAAGGGTGATGAAGAAGCGTTTCGCAGACTCTATGAAGAGTTTGGCGGTTATGTATTTAAAATCGTTGTGCTCTCGATTCGAAATAAGGATAAGGCTGAGGAACTAACTCAAGAGATATTTCTAAAGCTATGGCGTTTTGCATCAAAATATGATCCATCAAGACCATTCAAGCCATGGCTTTCGAGAGTTGTTGGTAACGAGATCATTTCCTTTCACAGGACACAAAAAGAGGAAACAGAGTCCATCGATGATCTCAAAGATGACATTGGATTTCAGCCATCTGACTCAGATGATGTTCGTGAGAATGATCATCAAAAAGATGTCTCTCGTGAACTAGAATGTAATCTCAACTTGCTAACTGACAATCAGCGTGAAGTTATCGTATTAAAGTTTTACCAGGGTCTCAAGATTCGTGAGATTGCCGATGCACTCCAGATTGGTGAGAGTGCTGTAAAGGCAAGACTTTACACAGCTCTTGAGACATTGAGTAAGAAAATACAAGGTGCGACATGAAATGTGATGAAGTTAGAGCAGAGCTTATCTCCTACTTAGAGAGCGGATTGAAAGGAAAAATCAGAGAAAGAGTTGAGCACCACTTGAAAGAGTGCTCAGATTGTAGGCAACACCTAGAACTTTTCTTGAAAACATCCAATTTGGTTTCAAAAATGCTTCACTCTAAATCTGAAAAGATAAGTCTTCCTACAATGCTTTGGT
>Ga0209254_10004893_pt1 | contig 12308 bp, 14 predicted proteins | sample FrelakmetDIP11DI_FD_187148 | JGI IMG/M metagenome (GOLD analysis project Ga0209254, IMG submission 187148) | Freshwater lake sediment microbial communities from the University of Notre Dame, USA, for methane emissions studies - DIP11 DI (SPAdes)... | ecosystem: Environmental > Aquatic >...
GAGGCGCAGGGCCTGGTGGCGCAGCGCGATTTCGGCGGCACCAAGAAGTGGCGCACCTGCTACGTCTCCGACGGTACCGGCCACGCGATGCTGCAGACGATGAGCGATCAGGCCATCGGGGCGGCGATTCCCGTCCACGAGCGCACCGAGGCGATCGCGCTGATCCATGACGGCAGCCGCTGCTATGGCGCGATCGTCCGCAATCTCGTCACCGGCGAACTGGTGGCGTACGTGGCCAAGGCAACGGCGATCGCCACCGGCGGCGCGGGACGGATCTACCGGGTGACGACCAACGCGGTGATCTGCGAAGGCATCGGCACCGCGATCGCACTCGAAACCGGCGTGGCGACGCTGGGCAACATGGAAGCGGTGCAGTTCCACCCGACCGGCATCTTCCCGGCGGGGATCCTCGTCACCGAGGGTTGCCGCGGCGACGGCGGCCTGTTGCGCGACGTCGACGGCCACCGCTTCATGCCCGAGTACGAGCCCGAAAAGAAGGAACTCGCCTCGCGCGACGTGGTATCGCGGCGCATGGAAGAGCACATCCTCAAGGGCAAGGGCGTGCAAAGCCGCTTCGGCGAGCACCTCTGGCTCGACATCACGCTGCTGGGCGAAAAGCACATCAAGCACAACCTGCGCGAAGTCTACGAGATCTGCCAGCACTTCATGGGCGTCGACCCGGTCAAGGACTGGATCCCCGTGCGGCCGGCGCAGCACTACACCATGGGCGGCGTGCGCACCAATCACACCGGCGAGAGCCAGACGCTCAAGGGCCTGTTCGCTGCCGGCGAAGCGGCCTGCTGGGACATGCACGGCTTCAACCGGCTGGGCGGCAACTCGGTGGCCGAGACGGTCGTCGCCGGCATGATCGTCGGCGAGTTCATCGCCGACTATTGCGACCGGTCGGAGAACGAAGTCAACGTGCCGATGGGCCTGGTGCATGACTTTCTGCGCGCCGAGCAGGCGAAGCTCGACGTGCTGATCGACGGGCGCGGCACCGAGAACGCCGACGCGCTCAAGCAGCGGATGCAGGAAATCATGACCTCGAAGGTCGGCATCTTCCGCCGCGGCGAGGACCTGAAAGCGGCGGTCGACGAGCTGGAGCAGCTGCTGGTGAGAAGCCGCAACATCGGCCTGCGTTACAAGGTGCGCGGCGCGAACCCCGAGCTGGTCACCGCCTATCGCGTGCAGAAAATGCTGAAGCTGGCGCTTTGCGTCGCCCACGGCGCCAATACGCGCACCGAGAGCCGTGGCGCGCATTTCCGCCAGGACTACGCCCGTCGCAACGACGCCGAGTGGCTGAAGCGCACGCTCGCCACCTGGAAGGGCGGCGACACGCTGCCGACGCTCGATTACCAGCCGCTCGACGTGGCGAAGATGGAGCTGCCGCCCGGCTGGCGCGGCTACGGTGCCAAGGATTACATCGACCATCCGAACACGCCGCAACGCGCCGCCGAAGTCGAGGCGGTCAAGCAGCAGATGGCGGGGCAGTCGCGGTTCGCCGTGCAGGAGGCGCTGTTGCCCTACGCCGACAAGCTGCCCGGGACCCTGCGGGGACGCAACGAGCGCATCGACGAAATGTTCACGAACGAGGCTGCGAAATGACCGATACCGCCGTGCAAGCCGCGAAACCCGCCGACAGTACGCCCGCCGTTCATCGCCAGCTCAGGATCAGCGTACTGCGCTACAACCCGCAGGACCCCGGCAGCGTGCCGCGGATGCAGACCTACGACCTCGAGGAAGCCGATGGCATGACGCTGTTCATCGCGTTGAACGAGATCAGGGAAAAACAGGATTCTTCGCTGCAGTACGATTTCGTCTGCCGTGCCGGTATCTGCGGCAGCTGCGGCATGCTGATCAATGGCCGTCCCACGCTTGCCTGCCGGACGCTCACCAAGAACCTCGATGCCGAGTTCACGCTGGCGCCGTTGCCCTTTTTCGAGCTGATCGGCGACCTTTCCGTCGACACCGGCAAGTGGATGCGCGGGATGAGCGAGCGGCTCGAAGGCTGGCTGCACCCCAAGGAACCCGATCGCGACCTGACGCGGCTCGAAGAGCGCATGGAACCCGAGCTCGCCGACCAGATCTACGAACTCGACCGCTGCATCGAATGCGGCTGCTGCGTGGCGAGCTGCGGCACCGCGCGGATGCGCGAGGACTTCGTCGGCGCAGTGGGCCTCAATCGCGTCGCCCGCTTCAAGATCGATCCGCGCGACAAGCGCAGCGACGACGATTACTACCAGCTGATCGGCGACGACGATGGCGTCTTTGGCTGCATGTCGCTCCTGGCCTGCCACGATGTCTGCCCGAAGGAACTGCCGCTCGCCACGCAGATCGCCTTCATGCGCCGCAAGATGGTCAGCATCGGCTGGAAGAAGTAGGCTGACCGCCGCCCGGCACTCTGCACGTCGCCCCCGTTGCGGCGGTGTGCGGCTGCGCCGCTGGCTGCGACATCGGCACCCTGCGCGCCGTCTGGCGCGCGCGGGTAGCCTTGGGCGAAAGCGCCTCCAGTTCTGCGACATAACGTCGCAGTTCGCCTTGCAAATCAGCCACCTATAAGCGCGGCCCTTGAGTTGGGTCAACGCGTATTTCGCGCCGATCGCGCACAATGCGCGCATTCCCCGGCGGTGATCTGGCGCCATGTCGGCGACGACATGCGTAGCGGGGGCTTTGCCTGATCGTCGGCCGCGCCAAGAGCTTTTTTGACTGAAGAAAGAGAGACTCCAACATGATGATGACCTTGCAGTTGCTGGTCATCCTCGCGTGCCTGTTCTACGGCGCGCGCAAGGGTGGCGTGGCGCTCGGCCTGCTCGGCGGGATCGGCGTTGTAATCATGGTGTTTGCGTTCAACCTGCCGCCGGGAAGACCGCCGGTGGATGTGATGCTGACCATCGTCGCCGTGGTGGCCGCGTCGGCGACGCTGCAGGCCTCCGGCGGGCTGGAAGTGCTGCTGCAGCTGGCGGAAAAGGTGCTGCGGCGCAATCCCAGGTACGTGTCGATCCTGGCGCCGTTCACCACCTGCTTTCTCACCATGCTCTGCGGCACCGGCCACGTCGTGTACACGATGCTGCCGATCATCTACGACGTCGCGATCAAGAACAACATCCGGCCCGAACGCCCGATGGCCGGGTCGTCGATCGGCGCCCAGATGGGCATCATCGCCAGCCCGGTGTCGGTCGCCGTGGTGTCACTGGCCGCGTTCCTGGCCAAGGCCCCGGGCGGAGCTCCCGTGATCGACTTCATCACGCTGCTGTCGATCACGATTCCGTCGACATTGGCCGGCGTGCTGATGATCGGCATCTTCAGCTGGTTCCGCGGCAAGGATCTCGACAAGGACGAGGACTTCCAGAAGCTGATCGCCGATCCGGAGAGCCGCAAGTACGTCTACGGCGAAACCGCGACGCTGCTGGGCAAGAAACTCAGCGCCAGCCAGTGGACGGCGATGTGGATCTTCGTCGCCGCGATCGTCGTGGTGGCACTCCTGGGCGCGTTCGAGGTCCTGCGGCCGAAGGTCGGCGGCAGGCCGTTGTCGATGGTGCTGACGATCCAGATGTTCATGCTGATGGCGGGCGCGTTCATCATCATCTTCACCAAGACCAATCCGACGGCGATCGGCAAGAACGAGGTGTTCCGCGCCGGCATGATCGCGGTGGTTGCGGTGTTCGGCGTCGCCTGGATGGCCGACACCGTGTTCGAGGCCAATCTTCCCACCATCAAGGATGGACTCGCCAATCTCGTGAAGACGCAGCCCTGGACCTACGCGGTCGCGCTGCTGATCGTGTCCAAGCTCGTCAACTCGCAGGCGGCGGCGATCAGCGCGCTGGTGCCGGTGGCGCTGTCGATCGGCGTGTCGCCCGGCTACGTGGTCGCGTTCGCGGCCGCCTGCTATGGGTACTACATACTTCCGACCTATCCGAGCGACCTCGCCACCATCCAGTTCGACCGCTCGGGCACGACCAGGATCGGCAAGTACGTGATCAACCACAGCTTCATCCTGCCGGGGCTGATCGGCGTATCGACCTCCTGCGTCGCCGGCTATTTCCTCGCTGCGGCGCGCGGCTTGATCTAGCCTGTCGGGCTTGGGTCCATAGCGGGTCGCCGCGCCGGGTTGCCGGCGCTGGATATCTGCGGCCCCGGGGAATTCCCGGGGCAGCGGCGCGGTTAGAATTGCGCTTGTGCGCCCGCGGCCTTTGCGGGAGCCGATTCCAAGCGCAAAAAAAGACGAGGAAGCCCCGTGATGAGTTCATTTTCCTGCGCCGATGTCCTGGCCGGCCGCGCGCCCACCGACACGTCAGTGACGATCAAGGGCTGGGTGCGCACGCGCCGTGATTCGAAAGCCGGCATCTCCTTCGTCAACGTCTCCGACGGCTCGGGCTTTCATCCGGTGCAGGTGGTGGCGCCCAACACGCTGCCCAACTACGCGACCGAGGTGGCGCACCTCACCGCCGGTTGCGCGGTCGAGGCGACCGGACGGATCGTGCCGTCGCCGGCCAAGGGCCAGCCGTACGAGATGCAGGCGGACTCGATTCGCGTCGTCGGCTGGGTCGAGGATCCGGATACCTACCCGATCCAGCCCAAGCCGCACACGCTCGAGTACCTGCGCGAAGTCGTCCACCTGCGGCCGCGCACCAACGTCATCGGCGCGGCGACGCGGGTCCGGCACACCATCGCCAAGGCGATCCACGGCTTCTTCGACCAGCGCGGTTTCGTCTGGGTGAACACGCCGATCATCACCACGTCGGACGCCGAGGGCGCCGGCGAACTCTTTCGCGTGTCGACGCTCGACCTCGCCAACCTGCCGCGCACCCCCGAAGGCAAGGTCGACTACGCGCAGGACTTCTTCGGCCGCGAGACTTTCCTCACCGTGTCGGGGCAGTTGAACGTCGAGACCTATTGCATGGCGATGTCGAAGGTCTACACCTTCGGGCCGACATTCCGCGCCGAGAACTCGAACACCAGCCGCCACCTCGCCGAGTTCTGGATGGTCGAGCCGGAGATCGCGTTCGCGAACCTTTCCGACAACGCGGATCTCGCCGAGGCGATGCTGAAGCACATCTTTCGCACCGTGCTCGCCGAGCGCCCCGAGGACATGGCGTTCTTCGAGGAGCGAATCGAGAAGGGCGTGATCGCCAAGCTGCAGGGCATCGTCGACTCGGAGTTCGTGCGCATGGACTACACCGAGGCGATCCGGGTGCTCTCGAGCGCGAAGCAGAAGTTCGACTACCCGGTGCAATGGGGCATGGACCTGCAGTCCGAGCACGAGCGCTATCTCGCCGAGACGCACGCTTTGAGCCCGGTGATCCTGATGAACTACCCGAAGGAGATCAAGGCGTTCTACATGCGCGTCAACGACGACGACAGGACGGTGGCCGCGATGGACGTGCTGGCGCCCGGCATCGGCGAGATCGTCGGCGGCAGCCAGCGCGAGGAGCGGCTCGACGTGCTCGACGCGCGGATGGCGGCATCACATCTCGACCGCGAGCACTACAGCTGGTACCGCGACCTGCGCCGTTACGGCACCGTGCCGCACGCCGGGTTCGGCCTGGGCTTCGAGCGTACCGTGGCGTATGTGACCGGGCTGGCCAACGTTCGCGACGCGATTCCGTTTCCGCGCACCCCGGGGAGCGCGCGCTATTGATCGTGTCGCGGTGTCGACCCGGGCCTGAGGTTCTTTCACCGTCCGGGCTCAGAGACTCTCAGCCTCTCAGCTCGTCGAAGAGATTCGACAGGCCCGGCCCGAACGGAAACCGAGACAGGCTCGGCCCACCGGCGCGCGGCGATCAGCCGAAGCGTCCGCGCGCCTGCATCCGTTCGCAGGCATTGCCGCGCGGTTCGGGCAGCGTGACGCCCTGCTTGGCGGCGCGATCAGCCATCGCCGCACGATGCGCCGCGAGATAGGCGTTGCACTCGTCGACGTTCTTCAAGCTCATCATCTGGTTGCGATGGGCAACGCGCTCGTCGGGAGTCATCAGGTTGAGGCCGGCGCCACGCCCATGGCCACCCCCGCCGCCCATGCCCATCCCCGGGCCCATCCCGCCTTGGCAGTTGGTGCCCGTGCCGGCAGCGCAGCCGGTTCCGGCGCCCGGACCATTGCCCGGCCCGTAGCCGGGGCCGGCGAGTGCGATCGTTGCGGCAAGGGCGGCGGTGGCGACGCCAAGCGTCAGTGCGAACTTTTTCATCTGTGTCTCCGTCATGGTTTTCAATCGACCCCGGCAATCGAGACGCGGTAGGCGAATCGCACCGGACGAACCGTGTTTTTTACGGTTCTGGGCATTGGAACTCAAGAGCGAGCACTTGGTTTGATCCTGAAACGAACCGTTACACCTGGGGGCCCCAGACAGCATGGCCTTTGATCGACGTCAAAGCGGCGGCCATGCATGCGTCGAGGCGCATGGTCAGTGCGCTCCGCGATCGAGTGGCCAGCGCGACGCGATGGAGGGCTCGTGGTGACGCGCTTCCCAGGCTTCGATCAGGGTGACGAGCTCGTCGAAGCGGAAGCCGGCCGGCGTGTCGGGATCGGTGCTGAGGAGGTAGTCGAGTTCATCGAGCGCAGCGAGATACGCCGCCTCGCTTTGCAACTCGCGCGGGTCGAGGACGTGGGCCATGGAAGTCCTTTCCGGAATGCGCCGTGCCCTCGAAAGCGCAGGACCCGAGCCGCGGCTGCGCGCCGGCGCGCCGGGCACAGCTTGCGGGCACACCGCTGCCGGCGAGTTTCGGCGCGCGTGACCGATCGCGCCATCGGCAGGACGGATGAGGAAAATCGCAGCGGCGTCGCGGCGGAGCCCGAAGGCTTCCGTCACAGCGCGAAGCCGGCAGGCAGCAGCGCCTGCGACTCCGGGTGCCGTTGCATGTAGGTGCGCACGTACGAGCACCAGGGCTCGACCTTGTAGCCTTGCGCCAGCGCGTGCGCAAGGGCGGCGGCGACCAACTGTGCCGCGATGCCGCGGCCCGCGAGGGCGGAGGGCACCAGCGTGTGCGTCATCCGCATCACGCCATCGACCAAGTCGTAGTCGGCGCGGCAAATGAGACCGTCGACCGTGGTTTCAAAGCGGCTGGCGGCGGGGTTGTGCGCGATTTCGAAGTCGGCCATGCGGTGCTCCTGCGGTCTTTATTTTCTCTGCGCCTGCGCCTGCGCGACGCGCCGCGAATCGATGCGACCCGGCGCGGAGTGAAACTCTCGGCCTCTCAGGGCAGCTGGATCTTGCCGCCGCCACCAAGCGCGCCCATCCCGGCGCCCGCCTGCGGGATGACGATCGACGACGATTGCTGGCGCCGCAGTTCCTGCAACTCCCGCATCGTTCTCTCGACGCCTTCCTTGGCGGCCGCCGTGTAGCCGGCGATGGCGGTGGCGAGATCCCTGGCGTCGATTTCGAAGCCGATCGGGACCGGTCCCATGTTGGTCATGATCTGCACCTCGCCCGAGTAGATCGTGGGTCGGGAGGCATCGCTGGCCCCGGCAGGCGTGACCGGAATCAGCACCCGCAGCGTGCCGACCTTGCGATCGGTGTAGATCTCCTCGCGATAGAGGGCGTTGGCGTCGAGCGACGCTTCGCCGTCGCGACCGGTGGGTTGCTGTGCCATGGCAGGTCCTTGAAGAGCGTTGATGGAAAGCCCGTCATTCTAGAGCAGCCGCGCGCAGCGCGCAGCAGCGTGCGATCAGTGGAACAGGTACGCGTCCATCGCCAGTGCGCCGCCTTCGTCGCCACGGAAGACGCGTTCGGCGCGCGGCGCGTCGCCGGCTGCCCCCCACGCCACCGGCAGCGGCACGAAATGCTCCTCGGTCGGATGCGCGCGAGCGGCCTCCGGCGCCGTGTCGCGGTAGTTGACGAGGGCCTCGACATCGTGCGTGTCCAGACGTTGCGCGATCCAGTCGGCGAACGCCTGCACGTAGGGCGCTGGCCTGCCGCCGCGCGTCGCCTGCATCCAGTCGCGCAGATTGTGCGTGATGTGCCCGGAGCCGATGACGAGGACGCCGTCGTCGGCCAGCGGGCGCAGCGCGGCCCCGAGGTGCCAGTGGTGCGCAATCCCGCGCTGAGGCTGCACCGAGAGTTGCACGACCGGGACGTCGATGTCCGGGTACATCCAGCGCAAGGGCACCCACGCGCCGTGGTCGATGCCGCGGTGGCCGTCGATGCCGGCGGTGTGGCCCGCGGTCTTCAACAGGGCCGCCGCCTGCTGCGCAAGCTCGGGTGCGCCCGGCGCGTCGTAACGAATCGCGTAGAGTTCGGGCGGGAAGCCGCCGAAGTCGTGCATCGTCTGCAGGCGCGCAGACCCGGTCAGCATCGGCAACGACGTTTCCCAATGCGCCGACAACATGAGCACGGCACGGGGGCGCGGCAGATCGCGGGCGAGCCTCGCCCACGCCTGTGCGGCATCGCTGCCGCCCGATGCGTGCATCGGCGAGCCGTGGGAGATGAAGACGGTGGGCAGGCGGTTCAGGGTCATGGCGCGGCTATCGAAATGATTCCTTCGCGGCAGCAACCGCGAGGGCGATGCTGATGCCTTACTTGACGAGTCCCTCGGCCTTCAACGCCTCGACGACCTTCGGCCGCGCGCCGATGCGTGCCACGTACGCGCTGAGCACCGGCCACTGCGCGAGATCGATGCCCAGCCACTTGGTCCAGCCCAGCACCGTGTACAGGTAGCCGTCGGCGACGGTGAACGGGTCGCCCATCAGGTACTGCCTGCCTTCGAGCGAACGGGTGAGGAAGTCGAAGCGCTTGCCGATCCGTTCCTTGATGACTGCCTTGTACGCGTCCGGCATCGCGCCGTCGAACAGGGCGCCCATGCCCTTGTGCACTTCGGTCGAGATGTAGTTGAGCCACTCCTGCAGGTGGTAGCGCTCCATCGTGCCCGCGGCCGGCGCGAGGCCCGATGCCGGGGCGCGATCCGCGAGGTACTGGACGATCGCCGGCCCTTCGGACAGCGCGCTGCCGTCGTCGAGCACGAGGAACGGCACGTAGCCCTTGGGGTTGATGGCGTAGAAATCGGCGCCATCGGCGGTCCTGTGCGTTTCGAGGTCGACCTTGACGAGATCGAGCGCGACGCCGGCTTCGCGGGCGGCGATGTGGGGCGACAGCGAGCAGGCGGCAGGCGAGTAATAGAGTTTCATCGGGGTCTCCGTGTTTGAGATGAGCACAACAGGCAGTAGATGAGTCCGCGGCGACCGAAGATCAAGCCGTGCGCAGGGAGGGCGCCGGCGGCGCGGCACGCAGCGCATACGCGCCTTCGCCGAGCAGCGCCTGCACGATCAGCGCCGCCGTCCAGAAGGCGGGATATTCCCAGCCGCCGCCCTTGACCGAGAACAGCCAGCCGTTGCCGAGATGAACGAAGGTTGCGCCCAGCAGGAACGGCACCAGCGCCAGCGAGACCGCGCGCACCTGCACGCCGAGGATCAGCAGCACACCGCCGACCAGTTCGGCACCGAAGGTCACGTAGCCCAGGAAACCCGGCAGGCCGAGCGAGGCGAAGAACTGCGCGGTACCGGGCAGCGTGAATACGAAATACTTGAGCAAGGCATGGGCGACGAACATCGTGCCCAGCGACAGGCGCAGCAACAGGGCGGCGGCGGCAATGCGGCGGGAATCGGTCATCTTGAGTCTCCATCGTGTTGAAAGCGCGAGGGGTGCGCGACGGAATGAATCATAAGACTTGTTTAAAATGGGATAAATAGCCTATTGTGCAATGAATTGTGCCGAAATTAGGGATAATAAAATGGACCGATTCCTTGCCATGACCGTGTTCGCGCGGGTGGTCGAGCAGGGCAGTTTTGCGCGTGCCGCGGACAAGCTCGACCTGTCTGCGTCGGCGGTGTCGCGTCACGTCGCCGAGCTCGAGGCACACCTCGACACGCGCCTGCTCAACCGAACCACGCGCCGCCTTTCGCTCACCGAGAGCGGCCGGGCTTTTCACGAACGCAGCGTGCAGCTGCTCGCCGATCTCGACGAGGCCGAGGAAACGGTCACAGCCACCGGCATGGTGCCGCGCGGAAGGCTGCGGCTTACCTGCGCGATCACTTTCGGCATCCGCCACCTCGCGCCGTCGATCGCGGATTTCTCGATTCGCCATCCGCAGGTCGAGTTCGACGTCGAGCTTTCCGATCGGGTCGTGGACATCGTCGACGAAGGCCTGGACCTCGCCGTCCGGATCGGCGGCATCGGCAGCCAGGCGCTGATCGCGCGCAAGATCGCCGTCACGCAGATGGTGCTCTGCGCGGCGCCGGGCTACATCGAGCGCAAGGGCCGGCCGGTCGCGCCGGAAGATCTCTCCGCTCACGAGTGCCTGACCTACGAGTATCTGGCCGTGCGCAATCTCTGGCGTTTTCGCGATCGCGACGGCGCGGAGCGCAGCGTCAAAATCGGCGGCCGAGTGCATGCGAACAACGGCCGCCTGCTGACCGCTCTGGCGGTCGATGGCCTGGGCGTGCTGCTCGAACCGGATTTCATCGTCGCGCCGGAGATTCGCGCCGGCCGCCTGGTGCGGCTGCTGCCCGATTTCAAGCCGCCGTCATCGGACATTCATGTTGCCTATCCGAGTCGCAGGCACTTGTCCGCAAAGGTGCGCGTGTTCGTCGACTTCCTGGCCGCGCGCTTTGCGGGGCGCGCGCCGTGGGCGCTCGATCCGGACCGCTGATCGGCAACGATGCTGCGACGCCGGCGACTGGGACAATTTGCCGCAGAGTGTCGGGCGATCATCGGGCAACCGGCGGTGCTATGCTGATCCTGTTGCGGAGAGATGTCGCCAGAGGACGTCCGCAGCGTGCATGAGGAGAGCACGATGAACGCTCCACACAACAGCATTGTCGACATGCAATTGGCGGCCCTGGAGATGTCGACCTCCGCCTTCACCCGGGCGGCCCAATTCTGGATCCACCTGACCGAGTCACAGATGCATTTGCTTGGCGCCCATCCTGCCGAGCGCAGGACCCATGTCGAAATCGGGCACGGGGCCTCGTTCGGGGACCATTACGGCAAGCGCCTGCACGACATCGATCCGGAACACGACGTCTAAGCCAGTCGAAGCCCTTCGACAAGCTCAGGGCGAACGGAGAAAAAGTGTCGCGCGCCGAGCGCAGCCGCAGTCGACGCGGCGTGAGGCCCGTTGCGCTTCAGTGTCCCGCGGGCGCGGGGCCTTTGCGCGACGCCTCGTAGAGCGACGGCGTCACTCGCGCGTGGCCGAGGAATTCGCGCAGGTGCTTGACATCCTCGCGCCCGAGCGAGCTGCCGTGGTGGGGGCGACGCAGCGTTCCCTCGACGCCGTTCAGCTTGACGTGGAGCCGCGTCCCGGACAGCGACTCGACGTCGGCGCCCAGATGGTGCAGCAGCGCTTCGACTTCGCGCCACTGGACGTTGGTGTTGATCGGCTCCTTGAAGATGGCGGACAGCAGGTGCTCGTGCTTGTGGCTCATGGTCGGCGGGATTCGCTGGGATCGGTGGGCGTGGCTCGCAGGCAGCGCCAAGATTATCGCGCCGAAGCCCCGTTTGTCACCAGGTCCGGAGCCGGACGCCCGGAGCCACCCGTCACCCGCCCCCCGGCACCGCCTTCCTGGGCAGCAGCGCTCCCTTGCGCGCGCGGTGCAGCACGTGCTTCGCCAGATCTTCGCCCTTGAGCGTCATCCGCTGCGGCTTGCCGCGAACGATCACCGGCACGACAAGCGTGTCGCGATAGACGCCGGTCCAGGCGAGCTTCTCGCCCTTGTCGAGCTGCATCAGGATCACGCCGCGGCCGCGTTCCAGCGCCTTGGCTTCGGCCAGCGGAAAGCACAGCAGCTTGCCGTTGGACGCCGCGCAGGCGACGAAGCCCGACGGCTGGAACAGGTCGTCGTCGGGGCCGTCGAGTGGAACGGCGATCTCGGTCAGTACGAATTGCTGACCGACGGCGCTAGCCGGGGGCAATTCCAGCAGTGGTTGCGCATACAACGGGCCGGTCTCAAAGCGGATGGGATTCGCGACCTGTTCGTCCGACGTGGTGTCGCGGACATGGGCCTTGGGCCCATCACAACGGACTTTGCGAACAGCCGCGCAATCAGCACGCCCGAGTGGTTCTTCGCCCCTCGATTCGCCCATACCAGAACTTGCGAAACCGCGATCCAACCGGCGTTCCAACAGTGGGAGCAGGCCCGCCTATGGAACGAGCCAAGGGGTCAGGTGATCTATCTCTACCTGCATCCCGATGACGACCCAGATACCGTCGAACTTAAGGTTCAATCATACCTAACCCGGCGTAGCCGGAACCAAAAAGGGACCGGCGGTCTATGGTTATGGGTAGGCCCAAGACAGCAGAGGCGCGGCGATGAACCCGTTTGTCGA
>Ga0209254_10004894_pt1 | contig 12305 bp, 8 predicted proteins | sample FrelakmetDIP11DI_FD_187148 | JGI IMG/M metagenome (GOLD analysis project Ga0209254, IMG submission 187148) | Freshwater lake sediment microbial communities from the University of Notre Dame, USA, for methane emissions studies - DIP11 DI (SPAdes)... | ecosystem: Environmental > Aquatic >...
GATTTCCGAAGTGCCGCTCGGCGCCTTCCTTTCCGGCGGTGTCGATTCCAGCGCCGTCGTCGCCATCATGGCAGGACTCTCGAATACTGCGGTCAACACCTGTTCGATCGGCTTTTCCGACCCGGCCTTCAACGAATCCCACTTCGCTAGGATGGTCGCCGACCGCTACCAGACCAATCACTACCTCGACATGGTCGAAAGCGACGACTTCGACCTCATCGACACCTTGGCAAAGCTTTACGACGAACCCTACGCCGACAGCTCGGCTATCCCCACCTATCGCGTCTGCCAGCTGGCACGCAAGCATGTCACCGTGGCCCTTTCAGGCGACGGCGGCGACGAGAGTTTTGGTGGCTACCGTCGTTACAAGCTTCACTTGATGGAAGAAAAGATGCGGTCGGCCCTGCCGCTGAGCCTGCGCCGCCCCATCTTCGGTGCTCTGGGCAAGCTCTACCCGAAAGCCGACTGGGCACCCCGCGTCTTCCGTGCCAAAACCACCTTTGAAGGCATCGCCCGCAGCTCGGTGGAAGGCTACTTCCACTCTGTTTCGATCCTGCGTGCCCCGATGCGCGACCAGCTATTCAGCCCGGCCTTCAAATCCGCCCTTGGCGGCTACGACGCCATTCAGGTCTTCAACAAGCACGCCGCCCAAGCCAGCACCGACAACCCACTGGCGCTCATCCAATACCTCGATCTCAAAACCTACCTTGTCGGCGACATCAACACCAAGGTCGACCGCGCCAGCATGGCGCACTCACTGGAAGTGCGCGAACCGCTGATGGATCACGAGCTGATCGAATGGTTGGCCACGCTGCGCTCCTCGCAAAAAATTCGTGGCCAGGAAACCAAATACCTACTCAAAAAATCGATGGAGCCCTATCTCCCCGACGAGGTGCTCTATCGCCAGAAAATGGGCTTTTCAGTACCCCTCGCCCGCTGGTTTCGCGGCCCGCTCAAGCAGCGCGTCCAGGAATCGCTCCTCGGTTCTCGCCTGGCGGATACCGGCTGGTTCAATCGCGAATACCTGCAACACCTAGTCGACGCCCATAACAACGGCAGCCGCGATTACAGCGCGTCGATCTGGACACTGCTGATGTTCGAAGCCTTCCTGCGCAACGTCATGGAACAAGGCGAACCCGCATGATCCGCACGCTACACGTTCTTGACCACTCAATTCCACTGCACAGCGGTTACACCTTCCGTACCGCGGCGCTCCTGCGCGAACAACGCGCCCTCGGCTGGGAAACCTTTCACCTCACGTCGCCCAAGCAAGGGGAAACCTCGGCGCCCATAGAGGATATCGACGGCCTGCGCTTCTACCGGACTCCGATGGCGTCCGGTACGCTCGCCAGCTTGCCGGTCGCGAAGGAGCTGGCGCTGATGAGGCAACTGGAAACGCGCCTTGAAGAAGTCGCCCGCGAAGTGCGACCTGACATTATTCATGCCCATTCCCCGGTTCTTAATGCTCTCCCTGCCATCAAGGTGGCCCGCAAACTCGGCATCCCCGCTGTCTATGAAATCCGCGCATTCTGGGAAGATGCCGCGGTCGACCATGGCAGCACGACAGAAAACAGCCTGCGCTACCGCATCACGCGCAACCTCGAAACCCGGGCCATCAAGCAAGTCGACCATGTCTTTACCATTTGCGAAGGCCTGCGTGCCGACATCTTGGCGCGCGGTATTCCGGCCAGCAAAATCACCGTCATTCCCAACGCCGTCGATATCAACGCCTTCCAATTGGCCAACTCACCCGACCCGGAGCTGCAGAAAAGATGGGGACTGACCGGTAAAACCGTCATCGGTTTCATCGGCTCCTTCTATTCCTATGAAGGCCTCGACCTGCTGCTCGACGCCCTGCCCGCCATCATCAAACAAAAGCCGGATATATCCGTACTACTCGTCGGCGGCGGGCCGCAGGAAGCCAATCTGCGACAGCAAGCCGAACAACTCGGCATCAGGGATCACGTCATCTTTACCGGTCGCGTCCCGCACAGCGAGGTCAACCATTATTACGACCTGATCAACATCCTCGCCTACCCGCGCCACTCGATGCGCCTGACCGAACTTGTGACGCCACTCAAACCCCTGGAAGCCATGGCCCAAGGCCAGCTTTTTGTTGCTTCGGATGTTGGCGGTCACAGAGAAATCGTCAAACACAACAAGACCGGTATCCTGTTCAAGGCTGGAGATCGGCAGGCGCTGGCACAAGCCATCGTGGAACTACTCGACAACTGGCAATGCTGGCCAGAACTCAAGGCCAACGGCCGCCAGTTTGTCGAAAATGTCCGCAACTGGCGCAACAGCGTCGCCAACTACCACAAGCCCTATTCACTTCTGTTGAAGAAAACTGACATTTAAAATGGGTAGCACGCTACACATTGGCCTCGTTGGCCCTTTACCCCCGCCCTACGGCGGCATGGCCAATCAAACCCAACAACTTGCCGAACTTCTTCGTAACGAAGGACTTACCGTTTCGCTTGTCCAGACGAATGCACCATATCGCCCGCAATGGGTTTCCGGTCTGCCTTTCACCAGAGCCCTCTTCCGCCTTCTTCCCTACCTCTACGCCCTTTGGCAATTGGCCAAGCGTTCCGATGTCATCCATATCATGGCCAACTCAGGCTGGTCGTGGCACCTCGTTGCCGTACCCGCCATCTGGATGGCAAAGCTCCGCAAAGTGCCCGTAGTGGTCAATTACCGTGGCGGCGAAGCGGAGACATTCCTCGCCAAGTCCGCCCAATCTGTCCGCAGTACGATGCGCCAGACATCAGCACTCATCGTTCCATCCGGCTTCCTGAAAGCGGTATTTGCGCGTTTTAACATGCCCGCTTCGGTCGTCCCAAATATCATTGATGTCGCTCGCTTCAACAATTCAGCGCCGCACCGCGCCATCCGGCGCCACCTGCTAGTCTCAAGAAATCTTGAACCCATTTACGATAACGAAACAGCAATTCGGGCCCTTTCCATCGTCCACCGCAGCCATCCCGATGCCACGCTGACGATTACCGGTTCCGGCCCTTTAGCTGAATCGCTTGCCGTACTGGCCGAAACCCTTGGCCTTGCTGGCGCAGTGATATTTGCCGGCCGACTGGACAGGGACGCAATGGCACAAGCCTATCGAGCATCAGATATCGCCATCAATCCCAGCCTTGTCGACAACATGCCCAATTCAGTGCTGGAGGCACTGGCCAGTGGTGTTCCTGTCGTCAGCACAAACGTCGGAGGCGTCCCATTTATCGTCAAGGATGAGCAAACAGCCCTGCTGGTGCCGCCAAAATCACCTGCCGCAATGGCTAAAGCGATACTTCGGTTGATGGATGACGCTGCATTGTCAGACAAGCTAATCGATAATGGCTTGGTGGAAGTACAAAAATTCACTTGGCCGCAAGTATGGCCAATACTCTCTGAGGTCTATGGCAAAGCACGCCACCTCACCTGTTTGCCGGCCTGAGGAGATCAGAATGGGACTCTACACCAGGCTAGTTGCCAACATCCTGTTCCCACTACAGGAAAAACTGAAGAAGCACGACACACTAGCCATTCGCAAGGCAATGGACAACTCACAGTGGTGGTCGCCCGAGAAACTTGAAAAGTATCGTCTCGAGCGCCTACGCAGCCTGCTCGTCAAGGTTGGGGAAAACGTTCCCTACTACCGGGATTGTTTTGCGAGCCTCGGCTTTAGCCCCCAAGGAATCAATTGCCTCGCCGACCTTCAAAAATTGCCGCTTCTAACCAAGGCAATCATCCGAGCAGAAGGCGATCGGATGAAGTCTGACATCGCAAAAGATCTGGCCCGTTTCAATACCGGCGGATCTTCCGGAGAACCACTAATTTTCTTTATTGGTACCGAGCGTGTCAGTCACGATGTTGCCGCCAAGTGGCGCGCTACCCGCTGGTGGGATGTGGACATCGGCGACCCCGAAATTGTCGTCTGGGGCTCACCCATCGAATTGGGCACGCAGGATAGAGTTCGCGCCATCCGTGACAAATTCATGCGCACCGAACTCATGCCAGCGTTCCAAATGAATGAAACCAACCTGGATCAATTCGTTGCCCGAATCCGCGAGCGCCGTCCAAAAATGCTCTTCGGCTACCCGTCAGCCATCAGCCATATTGCTGCCCATGCCAAGAAACGGGGAATTGCGCTGAACGACTTGGGTGTCAAAGTGGTCTTCTGTACTTCTGAACGACTCTATGACCATCAGCGAGAAGCCATCTCAAGCGCATTCGCCTGCCCGGTCGCCAATGGCTATGGTGGGCGTGACGCTGGTTTCATCGCTCACGAATGTCCAGGAGGCGGTATGCACATCACCGCTGAAGACATCATTGTCGAAATCATTGACGAAAACGGAACGGTTCAGGCAACTGGTGTGGCTGGCGAAATTGTCGTAACCCACCTTGCCACATCTGACTTCCCATTCATTCGCTACCGAACCGGCGATATAGGTACATTAGGCACAGGAAGATGCGATTGTGGCCGAGGACTCCCTCTTCTTACGGAAATTCAAGGACGCAGCACTGATTTCGTAATTGCATCCGATGGCACCGCTATGCATGGCCTGGCCCTGATCTACATCCTGCGGGACATGCCAGCCGTGAAAGCCTTCAAGGTTGTTCAAGAATCGATTGAGCAGACTGAAGTGTTTTTAGTGACTGAAGCATCTTTCGACGTAACGATGTCTGAGAAGGTTGTTCGAGAGTTTAAAATGCGATTGGGATACAACGTCAGAATAAATATCACTCTTACTGACTCCATACCTCCCGAAAAATCCGGAAAGTATCGCTATATAGTCAGCCATGTGGCTTCCAAGAACTAAGTAAAAAATGCGTGACCTTATCCTTATCGCGCTCATAGCCGTTGCAGTTGTCGCCACACTGAGAAGACCTCTATGGGGGGGTCTTGCTTGGATATTTGTAAGTATCTCGAGCATTCACCAGTTTGGATACGTGACTGCGACGCTTCCGGTCGCAATGGTCATCGGTCTATCTCTGTTATTGAGCATTCTCGCCCACCGTTCTGAATTCCATTTTGCTTGGTCAAAGCCACTGATCTGGCTTGCTCTCTTCACTCTCTGGATGAATGTTACTTACCTTGCCTCGTTCCAACTCGACGAGAACTACCCAATGTGGGAACGGGTAATGAAAATCAACCTCTTCATGTTCGTGGTCAGCGGAGTTATCTTGACCCGGAAGGATGTTGATTTGGTGATTTGGGCGCTGGTGCTTGCCCTCGGTATTCTTGGAGTTAAGGGCGGCTTGTTTACGATTGCCAAGGGGGGAGCCTATCTGGTTTGGGGACCTGGCGGCTTCATTGGGGGAAACAATGAATTCGCACTTGCACTGATAATGATCATTCCGCTGATTTACTACTTGCGTTTCGTCTGCGAACAACGATGGATAAAGAACGCGTTGCTCGCCATGATGTTTTTATGCGCTATTTCAGCAATTGGCAGTCACTCCCGAGGGGCGTTATTGGCTATTGCCGCAATGAGCGCCTCGATGGTCATCAAGAGCAAGCATCGTGGAACCCTGTCATTTGTCACCATCGTGACCATCGTCCTCGTTCTGGTCATCATGCCAGTTGAATGGTCCGATCGCATGAAGAGCATTGAATCCTATGAGCAAGATATATCAGCAATGGGTCGCATCAATGCCTGGACAATGGCCTTCAATCTTGCGCTTGACCGATTCTTCGGAAGTAGTTTCGAAAACGTCAAGTTTGAGTATTTCTTGCAATATGGCCTGAGTACCGAGACCGCATTGATGCAGGGACCCCACAGCATTTTTTTTCAAGTATTGGGGCAACATGGATTCGTAGGCTTGTTCCTATTTCTCGGTATGGGAATCTCAGTCTGGCGTTGCGCTGGGAGGGTGGTCCGATCAAGTGACGGCAATACTGGACAGGACGCAAGGGATGTGATGCTCGGTCAGATGACCAAAGCGTCCATCGTCGCCTTTGCAGTTGGCGGCGCCTTTCTCGGATTGGCATATTTCGATATGCCCTACTACCTGATGCTCGCGATAGGCAAACTTGACCAACTGATAGCCAAGAAACAACAGGTACAACCATCGAGAGACGCCGTTACGCCATGAGTCCGTGGCCCCTGCTAATGCGTTCAGTGTCCCAAGGTGGTAGCAAGGGGCGACTTTCCATACTTATATTCCATCGTGTCTTGAGCGAAACCGATCCACTTCTCAACTGGGATCCGGATGCTGCTACCTTTAGTCAACTGATGGTCTGGGCCAAGCAGTGCTTCAACATACTGCCACTCGACGATGCAGTGCGACGCCTCTCGGAATGTTCTCTACCGCCCCGCGCGGCCTCTATTACATTCGATGATGGCTATGCCGACAATTTCCACATAGCGCTTCCAATCCTGGAATCCCTCGGTCTTACCGCCACGTTTTTCATTTCAACCGGCTACCTGAACGGTGGCATCATGTGGAACGACAAGGTCATTGCGGCGATCCGTCATTGCCGGACAAGCCATCTGGATCTCTCTTCAATGGGATTGGGTAGCCATGATCTCTCAACTGCCGCTTTGGTTCGGCAATGCATTTCTGAGGTATTGCGCAACATCAAGCACCTCAAACCCTCACAACGCGATGAGTCTGTTTCAAGAATTCTCACCATCACAGATACGACCCCGCGCAATGATCTCATGATGACCAATGATCAGGTGATTGCCATGCGCCAGGCTGGAATGCGGATAGGCGCCCACACCGTTAGTCATCCGATCCTTGCGAACCTCGAATCCAAAGCGGTTTGGGACGAAGTGGCTGACAGCAAGTGCTTTCTGGAAAACCTCCTACAGGAACGAATCGGCCTGTTTGCCTACCCGAACGGGAAGCCGGACCTGGATTATCGGATGTCGGACGTCGAGATCATTCGAGAATTGGGTTTCGATGCAGCTGTGACAACAGCCTGGGGCGTTGCAGATGACGCTACCGATCCCATGCAGATTCCGCGTTTCACCCCTTGGGACCGCACTCGTTTCCGTTTTTGCGCAAGACTCTTTCAGATGCATCTTCGCAACGAAGCTCATCACTATGGTCAGAAGGCAAGCCGATGAATTCTGACCTCCGCGTCCTTCAAACCAACGGAACCCCGATCTCCTGATTCGTAGTGACATTCACTACGACAATTCTCTTTCGAAACAATGGCGAAACCTTTCTCAAGAACTGTCGACAGGACCCCAACACATGTTGGTGCAAAGGCTCAGCCTATGATGTCCAAGCACTCGAGCGCTTTATTCTTTATGGTGCGCATCTTCTTTCCTTTGCTCCTGATCTGTTCAATCCATCTTCCTCACTACTTCGCCTTTTCGATTGATCGCGCTAGCCCGTCAAGCGAGATCCTTAACAATCTAGATACGGTTCCAGTCAGGGACATCGTTGATGAAGTCGCTGCCATATCGCTGGGAACGTTATTTGCCGCTTCCGACTCCAGCAGGAAGATCATTGCAGACAAATTGCTCGAGGGGCAACTGAATGCCCCCGGGCTTCAGTCCGGACCCATCCCTCTCGTTGGCTGGCCGGCTGACCTGTTGCATGGCGGGCCTTCATTTCAACTGACATTAGCGAGCCTGGAACTTGAGAATTTGCTCCTGAAGGAATTTGAACGTTCGGGAGACCGCCGCTATTATCAGGCTGCCCGCGACCGAATTCTAGCCTTCGCAGACTGGGAAGCGCAGCAATGGAACCCCATTGCTTTCCTTTGGAATGATCACGCGATTGCCGCCAGAATTTCCGTGATCGTGGGCTTATGGCAACACTTGCGGGGCGACGCGGAGGCCACTTCCGCGCAAAAAGAGGCTTTGATCAGTCTTGTCATGAGGAGCGGTGAACTACTCGCCTCGCCGAAATTTTTTACTGTCCGAACGAACCACGGTGTTATGCAGAATCTTGCCCTCCTACAGATATCGGCAGCATTTCCTCTCCTGCCGAAGAGCGAATATTGGCGAGATCTCGCAATTCAACGCCTCGAGTTGCAGTTGGGCCATTATGTTTCGGAAGAAGGTGTCGTGCTCGAACACTCAGCAGGATATCACCTCATGGGAACCCATCTTCTGGCAACCGCAGCACGACTCATCATACTTAACGGGATGAAACCATCAGAGCGTTTGCTCGGAACAGTTCGGGGTACTGAACAATTCAGCAGGATGCTTCTTCGTCCGGACGGCACTCTTCCAGCGTTTGGCGACACAGACTTCGGCAGTCATCAAACCCTGACAATCATCCCTGATGTCAAAACGTGTAGATTGAACAAGTTAGCGCCCCCTTTTTCGCCACCATCCGACACAGCCGCTTTCTTCCCAATCTCGGGATATGCACTCTGGTGGTCAAGTTCACCAGTGCCAACCCAGACAGTAGTCGCTTGGGCAAATCATCTTCAGCATGGACATAAACACGCCGACGAGCCGAGCCTGATTATCTGGTCTCGTGGGTACAATTGGATTACGGCGACCGGCTATTGGCCTTACGGACGCGAAGGGTTTGAAGATGCAAATGGCTGGGCCGGATCAAATGCACCGCATTCCATCGGGGAACCATCGGGGTCGCCACGACAAGCGCGCCTGCTGGGCGCAGGAAATGAGCGTTCCTTACGTGTAGCAGATATCGAAGTCTGTCGTCGCTCTGGAATGTGCGTTCGGCGTCAGGTTATTCAACTGTCCGCTGAACGACTGATCATCGTTGACGATATATCTGGGTCAGATGGCGGAACAGAAACAATCTGGACGACGGATCCACGGCTTACTCTTCGTCAGAATGACAAACTCAACTTTGCAAGTAGCACTACCGAAAGCGGTCATGAACTTCACATTGAGTTGGCAAGTAACGTCGCCCCAGAGGTTGCGCTCTTAAGAGGCTCTAGTACCCCATTTGCTGGCTGGGTCGTATCTTGGGGCTTACCGCAACCATCCGATGCCATACGGGTAATCCATCGAGGCGGCAACGTAGCGATGGTAACCCTCATCGAAATCTCAAAATCGTCAGACCTGTCGTCAATTCACTCGTTTACAAAAAATGGCGGTGAAGATTGGCGGGTCGGCCTAACGCACTCCCAAGGCGACGTGATAATTGAACGCAAAGCTCGGATTGTGTCCATCACACAATCCTCTGAGACGGTTTCCCTCGCTGTTAATGATCCACCCGATATGGCGAATAGACAGGTTGAACTCCGTATAGCCTTGAATGATGCAGTCCATCGCTACCCGCCTTGGCGTGACTTGTCGGCATATCATTTCCGCTTATATGTGATGATTGCGATGTTGTGGCTGGCAACTGAAGTCGGCATCCTAGCTAGCAAGAACATTATCAGACAGGGAACTTGGCTCCAACTTGCTCCATTAGGCGGATGGATCGCGCTAGCATTCTGGATCCACCATTTTTACCTCATATAACTGAATAAGGCCTAAGGCGGGTTATCCCGTCCAGTACATTATTGACTGCGCCAAAAGTAAGTCATCCTTCACTCCGACCCACAAAAGGAATGCCATGACTCCAGATCAACACAACAACCCTTCTTCGCGCTGTCGATTTTGCGAAGCTCCCTTGGAACAGGTCTTCGTCGATTTGGGCATGTCGCCGTTGTGTCAGACACATATCACACCGGCGCAACTGAATCACATGGAGCCGTTCTATCCATTGCGGACTTACGTATGCAACAAGTGCTACTTGGTCCAGCTCGATGAGTTTGTCACCCCCGACGACATATTCAGCGAATATGCGTATTTCTCGTCATTCGCTGATAGCTGGGTCGATCATGCGAAACGCTATGTTGATCTGGTTACCCAACGTTTCGGTTTGGGTACGTCATCTCACGTCGTCGAGATTGCCAGCAACGATGGCTATCTGCTTCAACACTTCGTTGCCAAGAATATCCCATGCCTTGGCGTGGAACCTGCGGCCAACGTGGCCCAGGCAGCTCTCGCGAAGGGCGTAAAGTCAGTCGTGAAATTCTTTGGTCGTAAAACGGCCCTAGAGATGGTCAAGGAATATGGTCATGCCGATTTGTTGTTGGGAAACAACGTATTAGCACACGTTCCAAATCTCAACGATTTCGTTGCCGGTATGAAGATATTACTAGCTCCGCAGGGCGTCATCACGATGGAATTTCCGCACCTGCTGCGTCTCATGCAAGAGAACCAGTTCGATACCATTTATCACGAACACTTCTCCTACTTTTCCTTCATGACTGTTGAAAAGGTTTTTGCTGCACATGGGATAACCTTGTTTGATGTAGAGGAATTGTCGACACATGGTGGTTCTTTAAGAATATATGGACGCCACACCGAAGACAGCAGCAAACCCCTTTGCGAACGTGCCGTCGAATTGCGCACTCGCGAATTGAACACCGGTTTTGATCGCCCCGAGACTTACCGAGGGTTCACGGAACAGGTCAAAGAAACAAAACGCAAACTTTTGGAGTTTCTGATACAAGCCAAACGTGAAGGAAAATCCATAGCTGGCTACGGAGCCCCGGGAAAGGGAAATACCCTTTTGAATTACTGCGGAATCCGTCAGGATTTCGTTGATTACACTGTTGACCGCAATCCGTACAAGCAAGGCAAATTTACGCCGGGAACCCACATTCCAATTTACGGACCGGAAAAAATCCGTGAAACCAAACCGGACTATCTCTTGTTGTTACCGTGGAACCTCAGGGAAGAGATCATGCAGCAAATGAACTACATTCGTGAGTGGGGAGGGAAATTCGTGGCCCCCATTCCTGAAACCAAAGTCTATCCGTAATCAAGAAGTTATCCGTTGAAACAACCAATTAGGGAGCAAAAATGAAGGTTTTCATTACTGGAGTCGAAGGTTATATCGGCAGTCTGCTTGCACCACTGCTAATGCAACATGGACATGAGGTTGTCGGCACTGACACCGGCTACTATCGCGATGGCTGGCTTTATAGCGACAGCAAGACCGGGTCCTGCTTTCCGCGATTTATCAATCGAGACTTGCGTAGTCTCACGGAGGCTGACCTCTCCGGATTTGACGCCGTCATTCATTTGGCGGAATTATCGAACGATCCCTTGGGAGAAAACAATCCAGGGCTGACCCATGTCATCAACCATCAGGGCTCAGTTAACCTGGCAAAGAATGCCAAGCGGGCCGGCGTTTCGCGGTTTATATATACCTCGTCCTGCAGTGTATATGGCTTGGGTTCAGGTGATTTTCTGACTGAAGAATCACCCGTGAATCCACAAACTGCATACGCCGTGTGTAAAACGCTGGTCGAGAAAGATGTCGGCCAACTTGCCGATGATAGCTTCAGCCCGGTATTTCTTCGCAACTCAACCGCTTATGGTGCATCACCACGCATGCGCTTTGATATTGTTCTCAACAATCTCTCAGGGTTGGCCTGGACATCAAGAAAAATAGCGATGACCAGTGATGGCACGCCTTGGCGCCCGCTGGTACATGTGATGGATATCTGCACGGCCATTCGCTGCTCCCTGGAAGCTCCGAGCAATAGCATTCACAATCAAATCTTCAACGTGGGAGATAACGCCGCCAATTATCGCGTACGCGAGATCGCTGAAATTGTTGCTGCAGAATTCCCTGGCTGTGAGCTTTCCATGGGGTCAAGCATCGGCGACAACCGCAGCTATCGAGTCAATTTCGACAAGATCCATCAACAATTGCCTGGCTTCAGCTGCGCTTGGGACGCCAAGAAAGGCGCCGCACAACTTCGTGAAATATTTTCGCGTATCGCCATGGATCAAAGTGGATTCGATTTCCGTGCTTTCACACGATTGAAGCAACTGAAACACCTGATTGCAACCCAACAGATTGACGATCAGTTTTTCTGGCGTTACTAGCCGCCCGCAATGTTGCCTTTCCATATAAATAGTGACTTCCCGGAGCTCGGCCAGCGGATGTACGCGCTTGCCGAGCGCCTCTATCCGATCTGTCGCAGCATCACCGGTAATGGTTTGCGGGAGACTCTGCGGATAATACAAAAAGAGATTCCTTTAACGCTACATGAGGTGGCGTCCGGAACCGCTGTATTTGATTGGGTGGTACCGCGAGAATGGAATATACGCGATGCATATATAATAAATTCACGTGGTGAAAAGATTGTCGATTTTCAGCAAAACAATCTGCATGTACTTAACTACAGCACGCCGATCAATGCACGCATGAGCCTTGCAGAGTTGCGGCCACACCTGTTTACACTTCCTGAGATGCCTGAATGGATTCCCCATCGCACCAGTTATTTCAACGATAACTGGGGGTTCTGTATTACTCACCGGTTGCTGGAGGCCATGCCCGACGACGATTACGAAGTCGTG
>Ga0209254_10004895_pt1 | contig 12305 bp, 13 predicted proteins | sample FrelakmetDIP11DI_FD_187148 | JGI IMG/M metagenome (GOLD analysis project Ga0209254, IMG submission 187148) | Freshwater lake sediment microbial communities from the University of Notre Dame, USA, for methane emissions studies - DIP11 DI (SPAdes)... | ecosystem: Environmental > Aquatic >...
TCGATCGGATTGATCTGCACCAGGATCGTGTCGTGCGACTCGCACTCGCGGACCAGTGGCGTGATGGTCGGGTTACCGACGTAGCCGCCGTCCCAATACGATTCTCCGTCGATTTCCACCGCCTTGAACATCGTCGGCAGGCAGCCGGATGCGAGCAGCACGTCCGGCGTGATCTCGGCATTGCGAAAGACGCGACCGGCCCCGGTGCGAACATTGGTCGCGGTGATGAACAGTTTGATCGGCGAACGGACCAGGGAAGCGAAGTCGACGGTTTCAGCCAGTATCTTGCCCAACGGATTGCCGCCAAACGGATTCAGGTCGTAGGGGGAGAAGATGCGTGACATCATCTCGCCGGCCATGTAGATGGGCGAGTTCTCCAGTGTCCACCTGCCCGTGAGCATTTCCAACGGGCCGCGGCGCATCGGGCTGTATTTCGAGGCGTCGGAGACGACCTTCCAGAAAGTCTCAAGCGCTGCCCGTGCGCCGGCGGCGCCGCCCTTTGCATGACCACTGGCCATCACTGCGGCATTCATGGCGCCGGCCGAGGTGCCCGAGATGCCATCGAACGTGAGCCAGGACTCTTCCAGCAAACGGTCAAGGACGCCCCAGGTAAAGGCCCCATGGGCGCCTCCGCCTTGCAGTGCGAGATCGACCAGAAGGGGCTTGCGACGCGGTGATGGCTGGGTTGTTACAGATCGTTTGTGCATCGCAGCATTGTAGGGGCGTGACCGGTCTCGACTGAGAGAATTTCGATCGCTCCGAAGCCCTCCCAAAAAAATGGTCAGAACATGACCACCTTGACGGACGGGAGCTTCTGTCCGGGGCCGGCTTTACTCGCTGCACAGCAGGCGCATGCGCCGCTCGGCGAGCGAAAAAGCCTCGTCGGTTTCGGCCGAAAGCACCTGCGCCTTGGCCTGGTCGCAGGCGCTGGCCGCCGCGATGTCTGCCGTTTCTGCCGACGTCGGGGCGGGCGCGGGAGTCGCCGGGCGTGGCGCAGGAGGGGCACATCGTGCATCGGAGACCAGGCGGATATTGCTGAACTGCCCCTGTTCAACGGCAACGCAATCCCCGATGCGTTTGCCGGCCTGGTCCGAGATGATGCGAACCGTGGTGGTCCCGCCGACCAGCACCGTGTACTCATAGGCCTGCGACCGGCCTGCCAGGGTGCCGACGCCTCGGCCGGCGGCCGCACCGCCCAGCGTGCGCAAGGCTCGGTTGCTGCCAGACTGCCCGCTGCCAGTGGCCAGGCCAACGCCGCCACCCACGAGCGTGCCGACGTTTTGGGCCGTCGAGTTGTTCACTGTGGTTGCGGCCACGTTGGTGACGCGGCCGTACTGCACCCGTGATTGCGCCTCGGCCGCCGCCGGGACGAGTGCGAAGGCGAGGAGGGCGACAGCAGTCGATGAGGGGAGGAAGGCAATTCGGCTCATGGTCGCTCCAGTGAGTAAGTGGGAAAGATACCACGCATCAAAAAGGGGCGCTCAACTCCAGCGTGGGTCGGCGGTGAACAGGATACCCAGCCAGGCCTGCTCGCGCGGCGGGATGGCAACTCGCCCACAAAGTCGGTGGATGGTATCTTGCGGGCGGGTCAGCAAGTTGTTTGCTTTGCCAGACGGTGTTGCATGGCAAATGTTCAATCCGGAACCGGGCGCGCGCCTGGGTCACCGGGTGGCCGATGGCCTTTTCGAGACCCATATTTGTGGGAATAGGCCCAGGTAAATTCAGCGCCATACAGAAAGATCTGGGCAGAGTAATAAACCCACAGCAGCACGACAATCAGCGACGCCGCGGCCCCAAACGCAGAGGAAACGTCGCTCCTCCCAATATAGGCGCCGATCAGGAACTTGCCCGCGATAAAGAAAATCGACGTGACGGCAGCCCCGATCCAGACATCCTTCCAGTGGATACCGACCCTCGGCATGGTCTTGTAGATCATCGCGAAAACCGCAGTCGAAAGTCCGAAGCCCAAGGCGAGTTCGATCCCGTTGGCAAAGGTGGCCCAGCCCGTGGAAAGCGGATCCAGCCACCGGCTCAAGGCCGCCAGGCCGGCGCTGAACGCCAGCGAAACGGTCAACAGAAAGCCAATGCCGAGGATCATCCCGAAGGACAACAGGCGGCTGCGCACCAACCCCCAGAGACCGGAGGTCTGGGCCCGCTGCGGCGCTCGCCAGATTCGATTGAGCGCATCCTGCAGCTCGGCGAAAACGGATGTGGCGCCAATGAAGAGAAAGACAAGACCGAAGAGAGTTGCCATCGTGCTGCCCACCGGCCTGCCCGCACTCTCCATCAGGTCCTGAACCGCCAACGCGCCGGGTCCGCCCAGCAGAGCTTGCAGCTGCGCGAAGATTGCACCTCGGACCGCGTCCTCGCCAAACACAATCCCCGCAATTGAAATCACGATCAGCAGCAGCGGGGCAATCGAGAACATGGTGTAGAAAGCCAACGCAGCTCCCATGCTTTGCGCATAGTCACTCACCCAATGCACCGCAGCTGTCTTGAAAAGCCCGGCAATACCCTTGACGTCCATGGATGCTCCAGTTCAGTCGCGATTGCCTGAATCAAAGCTGGCCGTTGCGCGACAGCATGACGGCGATGGGTCGCGTACCGGAAAACTGCGAGAAGACGATGGCCATGACCGCTGTGATCGGGACCGCCAGAAAAGCGCCGGGGATGCCCCATACCTCGGACCAGATCGCCAGGCTCGCCAAAATGGCAAAAGGACTCAGATTGAGAGAATTTCCCATCATGTACGGGTCGAGAAGGTTACCGATAGTGAACTGGACAAACGTCAGCGCCAGCAGCAGCCCGAGGATCGTATTCTGGTTTTCGAACTGAACGACCGCCATCACAACCGGAAACAGCACGCCAAGAACCGACCCAATATACGGAACAAAGTTCAGGAGCGTGATCAGCGCAGCCCAGAAGGCGGCGAACTCAAGCCCGAAGACTGCCATGATCACCCAGCAGATCGCACCCAGCAAGACGCTGAGGAAGGTCTTGAGCGCCATGTAGGAACCGACTCGCTGGTTGATGTCATTCGTCACCTCCCTGATCCGCAGGACCGTGCTCGGGTTGGTGGAGATGTTGTCGATCTTGGCGGCAAAAGTCCGCTGTTCGACAAGCAGGAACACCGAGTACAGCAACACAACGACAACGCTCGCGACAAGGGACGACACCGAGACCACCATCGATCCAAGCAGCCGCTGGAGGTTGATCTGCGAAAAAAGGTCTGCGCGCAGTGTGGCCCAGGTCGGCTCGGACTCGATCCGCAGAAACACGGCGCCCTGCTGGATGATGGCGAGCAGGGACTTCTGATACTGGGGCGCCAGCGCGATGACGCTGTCCCTGTTGGCGATGACCAGGTAGGCGAGGGCTGTGACCGTGGCAATGATGATCGACATCGAAAGAAGATAGCGCAGCTGAATCGGCATGCTGCGTCCGAGAAAGGGAACCCTCCGCAAGGCGTGCGCCAGACCGACAATGACGTAAACCACGACCACGCCAAAAGCAATGGGGACCAATACGCCTCGCCCGATGTACAGGATCCAGCCGCTGATCAGCATCAGGATCAAGCCGTGGACGAGCGATTGAATTCCGTTCATGGATAAATGCCTTTCTTGACCATCGTTTTCGTCGCACTATACGTTGGGCCAAGATGGAGCAGGGCGAGGAGGGCGTTGAAAAAGGGCGCCAAGGTGCCGCAGATATCCCTCCGGGCCAGAGCACGAGACAGGTGTTTCAACACTGAGTGGATAATGATCGACCGACGCGGTGGTATCCATCGCGAACCGAAAAACCCTGAGCCGTAGTTCACACTCATGAAGCGACGATATTTCATAGGCGCAGGGTGCGCTGCAAGCCTGCTGGCAACGGGCTGCGACTTTTCACTTCGTGACGGCGTCTTCAATGCATGCCGCACCGATTTGCCGGCGGATCTTCGCGAACATCCGCTCGTATTGTCTGCGTGGCGTGGGCTCGATCCGGCAAAAGTCTGGGACACGCATTGCCATGTTTTCGGCGATGGTGACTCGGGCAGCGGCCTCTGGTACAACCCTCGCCTGGATCAGTTCTGGCGGCCGATGGGGTACGTGCAAAAGGGGTTCTATGTCAATGCATCGTGCGTTGACGAAAGGCCCGGGAACGTCGACCGAAGCTTTGTCGAGCGCCTGCTGGCACAGTGTCGGGACATGGCGCCGGGGTTTCACGCGGTCCTGTTCGCCTTTGACTGGGCGCGAGACGACGCCGGTGCGCCGATGCCGGAGCGCTCGACCTTCCACGTGCCGGACGATTACGTGGCCGGACTTGCAAAGAAGTATCCAGCCCATCTTGTCTGGGCCGCATCGATCCATCCCTACGACCCGCGTGCGCTGGATCGCCTGGACGCCGCGGCGGGGAGCGGCGCGCGTGGCGTCAAGTGGCTTCCGTCGGCACAGAACATCGATCCCGCCGATCCGCGCTGCGATCGCTTCTATGCCCGGCTAGCCGCGCTGGAGCTGCCGTTGATCACCCATGCGGGCGACGAGCGAGCCGTGCACGGCTTTGGTGAGCACCTCGGAAATCCCTTGCGGCTGCGGCGCCCGCTCGATGCCGGGGTCAAAGTGGTGGTGGCCCACTGCGCATCGCTGGGGGACGGGCACGACACCGACAAGGGTGGAGCAGCCCTGGTGCCCAATTTCGATCTGTTCGCACGACTCATGGATGAGCCGAACTACCGTAGCAATCTGGTCGGCGACATTGCGGCGATTACCCAGGGCAACCGGATGGGCGTGGTGGGCACTCTGCTTGGGCGCCGCGATTGGCACGCGCGCCTGCTGAACGCCTCGGACTACCCACTGCCCGGCGTGGTGCCGCTGATCTATCTGAAGTCGCTTTTTGATCAGAAGTTGCTGGACCCCGCCGCGCTGGAAGTCTTGCGCAGACTGCGTGATATCAATGTTCTGCTGTTCGATTTTGTGCTCAAGCGCAGTCTGGCGCTCGACGGCCGGGGGTTCTCGGCCTCCGTGTTCGAGACAGCGCCGTTTTTCAAGCGACCGTCGTGATTGACTGACCCACTGATTGATAGGAGAAGCTGATGAAACCATATGTTGTCGCAGGCCTGGTGATGGCGATGCTGGCGGGGTGTGCCGGCACCATGGAAGCAGGCGCGCCGGCGGGTTCGTCGGAGAAGAAGATGGCGCCTGACATGCACACCAGCCAGAATTCGCTCGATTGGGCGGGCGCGTACGAAGGTGTGCTGCCCTGTGCCGATTGCCCCGGGTTCAAGACGCGCCTGACACTCAAACCGGACGGGCGTTACGAACTCTCGACCCAATACCTTGATCGCCAGCCAGCCCCGACCGTCGAGACCGGCAAGTTCTTCTGGAACGCCGCCGGCAATGGAATCACGCTTGAAAGCAGCGGCCAGCGCTTTGCGGTGGGCGAAGGGCGTTTGTTGGCGCTTTATCATGACGCGCCGACGGACTGGTCGCGTTCGCCGAATCAGGTGCTGAAGCGGGTTTCCGGCACGGTGCCGGCGCCGACAGCTGCGGTGGCTTTGCTCCAGACCCTGGAAGACCATAGATGGACGCTCGCATCAGCTGCTGATGCCCAGGGTCAGCGGATTGGCGCGCTTGTGCCCAACGCCACCCGTCCGTTCGTTTTGACCTTTTCGGGCTCGAGACTGCATGCCCACGGCGGATGTAACCATTTGACCGGGTCTTTCCAGCTCAGCCCCGAGGGGGTGTTGTCCGTGGGCCGGATGGCGTCGACCATGTTGGCGTGCGAGCCGCCGCTGATGCAGGCGGACAAGGCGCTGTCCGACATGCTGGCCAAGGGCATGAAGGTCGAGTTGAGCAAAGGCGCGCCGCCGATGCTGCGCATGGTCGACCCGTCGAAAGCCAGCCTCACGCTGACCGGGCAGGCGACGCCGGAGGCGCTTTATGGGCCTGCAACCCGGATCTTCATGGAGGTCGCAGCCCAACGGGTTGCCTGCAAGAACCCCCTGAACGGTGAAATCGTTTGTCTGCAGGTTCGTGAACGGAACTTCGACGAAAAAGGACTGCTGGTTGGTGTGCCCGGGGAATGGCGGCCCCTGTACGAGAGCATTGAGGGGTATCAGCACACACCAGGCGTGCGCAATGTTCTGCGCCTGAAGAAGTTCCAGCGTCCTGCATCGCAGACCGGCACTCCGGCGACGCTGTATGTGCTGGATCTGGTGGTCGAATCCGCGACCGTCAAACCTTGATGACTGCCGTGTTAGAGCGGTGCGGCTGGCACTGGGGCTAGGTTCGCCAGATCTGTGGCTACTGGGCTCTGCGGTGGGTGTCTGCGCCAAGCCTGCATGTAACTTAACATAATATACATCGTATGAAGTGAAGCAGCGGGCAGGGCTTCGGCGTCACGACCCGGAAACCCGCGCCCAGCTTGGAAAACGCCTGCGGGCCATGTACCGCAGCTTGGGGCTCTCCCGGGCCGACTGTGCGAAGTTTCTTCACGTCACCGAACGCACCTTGCATAACTGGGAGTCCGGCCACCATGACATCCCGTTCGCGGCCTACAAGCTGCTGAGGCTTTTCAACGGCATCGATCTTCCGGGCGCGTCCTGGGCTGGCTGGTCGATCTCTGGCGGCAAGCTCTGGACGCCTGAGGGCTTCGGGCTCGACCCTCGGGACGCTGCATGGTGGTCGCTGCTGGTGCGTCGGGCTCATACCGGCTCGCAGGCTCTGCGCGACCTGGCGCGGCTCAAGGCGCATCTGGCCACCGGGAACCCGGACAGCGACGCGGCCAGCTGCGCAGCGGCGGGCGCGGCGTTGGCCGGGGGGCTTGTCCCATATAAAACAACTCTTGAATCAACAACTCATGAGGACTTGAAGTGCAGTCAATTTGACGTCACAATGACGTCATGGCCTATTCTCTACGACTTCCCGACGCACTCGACACCGCAGCCCGAACCCGGGCCGACTATCTCGGCATCAGCCTTAACGCCCTCGTGTGTGTCGCCTTGGACGCCTACTTGCGGGGCCCGTCTGACGCTCAGCCGGTCGCCCACAAGCCCGCACCTGGCGAAGATCGAACGCCCCAAGCACGGCCCGCAAAGCCTGCACCGGCCACCCGGGGACCATCTAAAACAACTCCCGAAACCCCGCAGCCGGAAAAGCCGCAAAGCATCCCAGCCGCAAACCCCCTCGGTTTTACCCGGGCAGAACGCCGGGAGTTCACCCGGATGCAACGGGCAGAACGCAAGTCCAAGCGGTAGGCCCAGCGGCGCGCAGGCGCCAGCGCCGGCCACCGCGACAGGGGGTGCAGCATGAGAGCCCTGCTGTCCGCCGTGGACACCTTGAACGACCGTCTTGTCCTGGCGTCTGCCATCGTCGGGGCGCTCGAAGCTGCCGCACCGCCGGACAACCCGCCCCCGTGGGTGGTCGTGTTCCGTCAACAGGTCGAAGCCCTTGAACTGGCTGCCGATGAAATCGAGACACTGGTCCGCCGGGGGGTCGAATGAGCGCCTTCACCGACCGCCTGTACTCGTCCTGGCTGGGGATCAATGGCCGGACTCCACGCCTCCCGGGGTATGGGGCGCAGCCCCATGGAAGCGAAGCGAAACGCCGGGAGGGGTACCCGACGGGCCAGCCGACGCCCGCCAAGGCCCACCAAGGCCCGCACAACCCCCAGCGTATCACCACCACCCCTGCTGCCGGTACGCGGGCGCAGCCGTCGTACCCCACAAACGCCCATTCGCGCCCTGAAAAACCGGTATTGGCTGTCCGCGCCAGCGCCCTGCCCTCGATCAGTTCACCGGAGTCTGATTATGTGGATAACGCGCCAGTCTCATTTTTAATTGTGAATGAAGATTATTCAGTGGAGAATATCAAATAATGATTTATACATCGTATGAAGCGATTCACCAGCCCTCGAAAGGTAGCAAACCGGATTCACCACTTGCCCTTGGGCTGCCGGCTGCGCACAAAAGCAGCGATCAATTCAGCCGATTCCTTGCGTCCCGCGCGATTGGCAAAGTCGATGGCTGACAATCCCTGAAGGTTCTTCAGCATGGGATCGGCGCCTTCATCCAGCAGCACCTTGATGGCTTCCGGGGTTCCATAATGCGCCGCCATCATCAGTGGCGTGGTGCCACTCGGCGCCGCGGCGTCAATGTACGCGTGTTTGTCCAGCAGCAGCCGGATGACGGCCACGTGTCCATTGGTTGCTGCGTAGTGCAACGGCGTCCAGCCCGGCTTGTTGACATCGGCACCACGTTCAATCAATCGGCTTGCCAGATCGAACTGGCCTTTGAGCGCACTGATCATCAGGGGGCTTTCGTCCTGCGCGGTACGCGACTCGACGTCGGTCTTGGGCCAGTCGATCAAGGTGATGGCCACCTTGGGCGCAGGCTCCCGGACCGCGAGGAACAAGCCATGAAATCCTTTGGGATCCCTTGTGTTCGGGTCAAAACCCCGGCTCAGAAGGGCCTTGACGGTTCTGTCGTCGTCCTGCCGGATTGCGGAAAAAAAATCCTCATAAGATCCAGCTCTAGCCGAACTAAATATAATTAAAACAAATAGATAAACGACATACTTAATGTGTTTTGTCATATTCATCTTCTGAAAAAAAGACGGTCAAAATTGGCGCTTGTCAGGTCCGCAATGGTGTCGACGGGAAGATTCCGCAACGCGGCCAGTTGCTGCGCAACAAAGGGCACATACGAGGGATTGTTGAGCTTTCCGCGATGTGGCACGGGGGCCAGATAAGGACTGTCGGTCTCTATCAACAGGCGATCCAACGGAACAAACGCGGCGACCTCCCGAAGGTCCTTTGCACTTTTGAAGGTCAGAATGCCGGAAAACGAAATGTAGTACCCCAAATCAAGCGCCGCACGGGCCACCTGCAGTGTCTCGGTAAAGCAGTGGAAAACCCCGCCTGCAGATCCAACCCGCACATCTTCACCTTCCTCTCTCAGGATGGCAAGCGTATCGTCGGACGCACTACGGGTATGGATGACCAGCGGAACACCCACCTGGCGCGCTGCACGGATATGGGTACGAAAACGCGCACGCTGCCATTCCATGTCAGCCACCGAGCGCCCCCCTTTTCGGTTGTCCATCTGGTAATAGTCCAGACCGGTTTCACCGATGGCCACGACCCTTGGCAAGGCAGCGGCTTGCACCAGATCGGCCACAGCGGGTTCCATCACGCCTTCATTGTCCGGATGAACCCCCACCGTCGCCCAGAAATTGTCGTACCGGGTCGCAAGCCCGTGCACCGCCGGAAACTCTTCCATCGTGGTGCAGATACAGAGGGCTCGGACAACACGCGCAGCGGCCATTGCCTCTCGAATCGCCGTAAGCTGGCCAGTGAGTTCAGGGAAACTCAGGTGGCAATGGGAATCGGTAAACATCAAAGGTCAATCAAATGAAATACGAGCTGCCACACAGGGAGTCCGGCAGCGATTGATCGAGGATCTTCGTCCCCGTGCAGCATCGCCACTGTTTGCGGCAGCTTCAGATGGTCTGGGTCGGCCGCTCGGAGGCCAGGTGTGAACCGAGGATCTCCTCGATCTTCAGCTTGAGCAGGTGGGATTTTTCATCGGAGGGGAAACGGATGCCCACGCCCTGCGTACGATTGCCCGCCGCACGCGCCGGCGTCACCCAGGCCACCTTGCCAGCCACGGGATACCGCTGCGGATCGTCAGGCAGGGAAAGCAGCACGTAGACGTCATCGCCCAGCCGGTATTCACGTGTCGTCGGAATGAAGATGCCGCCATCGGCAAACAGGGGAATGTACGCCGCATACAACGCGGCCTTTTCCTTGATCGCCAGCTGGATGACACTGGGACGGGGCGTGGACGGAGCAGTGGATGTCATGGGTTTGGACATAACGATCAAGTTTAGGGCAAATGCAAGATGCGTTGGGCCTGGGTTGCGAGCGATTCGAGCAACAACCCTGCATTGAAAGGGTGTTCCGCCGTGCGCGCCGCCTGGCTCAGGGCCTTTGACCAGTCCCCCAGCGTGGACAGGGACGGGCCTGGCTTGGCAGTGGGCAGGTCCGCAGCATCAAAAAACCGGGGGGCCGCACCGACGTGGCGGGCCAGAAGGTCATGGCACAGCTTGTGAAGTGCGTCAACCGCCTGAGGGGGCGTGAAACCAGCCAAAGCGGTTGCGTCACCGCGGGCCATCGCTCGGGGCAACTGAGCCCAGTTCTGCGCTGCACGGGCTGATTGGGCAGAACGCAAAGCGTCCTCAGGCCGGCCGCCGGCCGCGCGAAGGAGTACGCTTGCATCTTCGCTTCGAACCCCCTGCCCGGCCAGCCACGCCAATGCCTGTTCGGTTTCGGGCCAGACCATGGCATGCCCGAGACAACGGCTGCGGATGGTCGGGAGCACCTGATGCGCCGCTTCGCTGCCCAAGACGAACCGCACATCGCCCGGCGGTTCTTCCAGTGTTTTGAGCAACGCGTTGGCGGTGACATGATTCATGCGCTCCGCCGGATACACCAGCACGGCCTTGCCGCGGCCACGGCTGCTGGTTCGCTGGGCAAACTCGACCGCGTCTCGCATCGCCTCGACACGGATTTCCTTGCTGGGCTTGCGTTTTTTGTCGTCGATCTCGCCCTGCGCCTTTTCACTCAAGGGCCAGCCGCGTTCGATCATCACCGTCTCGGGCATCAACACGCTCAGGTCAGCATGGGTGCGAACGGCAATCGCATGGCAGCTGGCACAGCGGCCGCATGCCCCCTGCCCGCTTGCGTTTTCGCACAACCAGGCGCTGGCCAGCGCTATCGCGACATCGTACTGCCCGAGGCCCGACGGTCCATGCAAAAGCCACGCGTGGCCACGCTGTTCCAGCAACTGGCGGGTTTGCGCGGCAATCCACGTCGCAACAACGGGTGCGGGATTCACGAATCGGGCCCTTCCACTGGAACTGCAGCCTCAACATCGGCCCAGACGGCCTCGCGCGACTGGTCGGCATTGATGCGGACAAATCGCGCCGGGCTCTCGGCCATGCGACGTGCGTAACCGGAACGCACCTTCTCAAAAAAAACGACCGGTTGCGATTCAAACTTGTCCGGTATGCGCGCACCGGCCACGCGCTCAGCAGCGATTTCGGGTGCAAGGTCGAACCAGACCGTCAGGTCAGGCTGGCGGATTGCCTTGCCTGGCGCGCCCGGCAATTGCTGGACCCACTTTTCCAGTGTTGAAAGTATGGACAGGTCGAAGCCCCGCCCCCCACCTTGGTAGGCGAACGTGGCGTCGGTAAAGCGGTCGCACAACACCACATCCCCCCGCGCCAGCGCCGGCTCGATGACCAGTTGCAGATGGTCCCGGCGCGCCGCGAAAATCAGCAGCGCCTCCGTCAGGGAGTCCATGGCGTCGTTGAGCACCATCGCGCGCAGCTTTTCGGCCAGTGGCGTGCCGCCCGGCTCCCGTGTCAGTGTGACCTGTCGGCCCCGCGCGCGGAAGGTCGCAGCCAGCGCATCAATGTGGGTCGACTTGCCGGCACCGTCGATGCCTTCGAAGCTGATGAAATATCCGCGGCTCATGGTGTCATTGTCCACGCTGGAACTTGTTGACCGCGCGATTGTGTTCGTCCAGCGTGGCACTGAACTGGCTGCTGCCATCGCCGCGTGCCACGAAGTACAAGGCTTTGGTCTGCGCCGGTTGCACCGCCGCCAGCAACGAAGCCTTGCCCGGCATGGCGATGGGAGTGGGGGGCAGGCCGGCGCGCGTGTAGGTATTCCACGCGGTATCGGCCTGAAGATGCCGTTTGCGCAAGTTGCCGTCAAACGCCTCCCCAAGCCCATAGATCACGGTCGGGTCGGTCTGCAGCATCATGCCGATGCGCAGCCGGTTGACAAAAACACCGGAAATCATGGCCCGATCGGCGGGCTTTCCGGTTTCCTTCTCGACAATGCTGGCCAGAATGAGCGCTTCGGTGGGCGTCTTCAGCGGGGTATCGGGTGCGCGTTGTGCCCACGCTGCGTCGAGCTTCCTTTCCATCGCGTGCAGGGCGCGCCGTAACACCGCCAGATCGCTGGAGCCCTTGGCGTAGGTATAGGTGTCGGGGAAGAAGCGCCCTTCCGCGGGAAGGCCCGCCCGCCCCAGTTGGCTCATGATCATTTCGTCGGAAAGATTCTCGGTATCGGGTCTGAGCTGTTCAGCCCTGGACAGCGCCTGGCGAACCTGGCGCCAGTTCCAGCCTTCCACCAGCGTGACGCTGCGCAGGGACTCCTCGCCGCGAACCAGCATCTGCAACAGGGTTCGGGGCGTGGCGCCACGCGCAAGTTCATAACTGCCAGCCCGAATCTGCCGGGCATCGCCCGAAAGGCGAAAC
>Ga0209254_10004896_pt1 | contig 12304 bp, 12 predicted proteins | sample FrelakmetDIP11DI_FD_187148 | JGI IMG/M metagenome (GOLD analysis project Ga0209254, IMG submission 187148) | Freshwater lake sediment microbial communities from the University of Notre Dame, USA, for methane emissions studies - DIP11 DI (SPAdes)... | ecosystem: Environmental > Aquatic >...
CGTCCGCCGGGCCGAGCTCGAGCCCCAGATCCAGGTCCACTCACTCGCCTGGTCTTTGGGCCTGGCGAGCGTGGAGGAGATCGACCGGCTCAACATCCTCCAGGCCAGCCTGCTCGCCATGGGCCGGGCCGTGGCCCAGCTGGATCCGCGTCCCTTGCGGGTGCTGGTGGACGGCAACCGGTGCCCGGACTTTGGTTGCCCCGCCCAAGCCATCGTCGGTGGCGACGGGCTGATCCCCGCCATCGCGGCCGCCTCCATCCTCGCCAAGGTTGCCCGGGACCGGCTCATGGAGCGGCTGGAGCTCGACTATCCGGGTTACGGCTTCGCCCGCCACAAGGGCTATCCGACGGTGGAGCACCGGGAGGCCCTGGGGCGTCTCGGACCCTGTCCTGGGCATCGTCGCACCTTCTCCCCGGTGCGGGCCCTGCTGGGGGAGACCAACTGATGCCACGGCTGCCCCGGTCCCTCGCCGCTTGGCACAGTGATGCCTTCGCCGCGGCCCTCAAGGCGGAGGTCCAGGCCCTCGGCCCGGTCGCGCTGCCGCTGCACCGACTGGCCAGTACCGGCCATGCCCTCGATACCCAGGTGTCCGTCACCTTGATTGGGTCTTGGGAGTCAGAAGGGACGATCGTGGTTCGCCTGGGCGTCTTCTTCGAGGAGATTCTGCCAGGTTGCAGCTGCGGGGACGAGCCGGAGCCCCAGCCCGCCTATGGCGAGATGGTGCTCTCAATCGACAAATCGACGGCCCAGGTCCTGTTTGAACCCCTGGCGGGTTGGGCCGCCTAGATGGACCAGGGCCCAGAGGAGGTCCTCGGCCGGGTCTTCGGCTACGCGAGCTTCCGGGGCGCCCAGCGTGAGGTCATCGACCGGGTGTTGGGGGGCGGCGACGCCCTGGTGCTCATGCCCACGGGCGGCGGCAAGTCACTCTGCTACCAGATCCCGGCCCTGCTGCGGCCCGGCACCGGGGTGGTGGTGTCACCCCTGATCGCCCTGATGCAGGACCAGGTGGATGCGCTCCGACAGCTCGGGGTGCGGGCGGCCTTTCTCAACTCCTCCCTGCCGCCCGCCGAGCAATGGGCGGTGGAGCGGGCACTCCTCGCCGGTGACCTGGACCTGCTCTACGTGGCCCCGGAGCGCCTGCTGACCGAGCGCTTCCTGGCCCTCTTGGAGCGGGTGCCCATCGCGCTCTTCGCCATCGACGAGGCCCACTGCGTCTCCCAATGGGGTCACGACTTCCGCCCCGAGTACATCCAGCTCAACCTGCTGCACGAGCGCTGGCCGGGGGTCCCGCGCATCGCGCTGACCGCCACCGCGGATGCCCCCACCCGCCGGGAGATCGTGGAGCGGTTGGGCCTCGCCGATGCGGCCCAGTACGTCTCCAGCTTCGACCGGCCCAACATCCGCTACCGGGTGGTGGAGAAGGACCAGCCGCGGCGCCAGCTCCTCGGCTTCCTGCGTGCCGAGCATGCGGAGGATTCCGGCATCGTCTACTGTCTGTCACGGCGCAAGGTGGAGGAGACGGCCGAGTTTCTTAGGGACCAGGGATTCAGGGCCCTTGCCTACCACGCGGGAATGACCGCGGAGGAGCGGCGCGCCAACCAGGCCGAGTTCCTGCGGGGGGAGGGGGTGATCGTGGTGGCCACCATCGCCTTCGGCATGGGCATCGACAAGCCGGACGTCCGCTTTGTCGCCCACCTGGACCTGCCCAAGAGCCTGGAGGCCTACTACCAGGAGACCGGCCGTGCCGGCCGCGACGGGCTCGCCGCGGATGCCTGGATGAGCTATGGCCTGGGGGATGTGGTGATGATGCGGCGCCTCATCGAGGACTCCCAAGCCGAGGAGCGCTTCAAGCGGGTGGAACTGCACAAGCTCAACGCCCTGCTCGGCTTCTGCGAGTCCACCCAGTGCCGCCGCCAGGTCCTGCTCGGTTATTTCGGCGAGTCACTCCCCGAGCCCTGCGGCAACTGCGATACCTGCCTCACGCCGGTCGAGAGCTTCGACGGTACCTCTGCGGCGCAGAAGGCCCTGTCCTGCATCTACCGCACCGAGCAGCGTTTCGGCGTCACCTATCTGGTGGACGTCCTGCTCGGGAAGGAGGACCCGCGCATCCGCCGCTTCGGCCACGATCGCGTCAGCACCTTCGGCATCGGCCAGGAGCTGACGGCCGACCAATGGAAGTCGGTCTACCGGCAACTGGTGGCGGCGGGCCTGGCGGCGGTGGACATCGAGGGTCATGGGGCCCTCAAGCTCACCGAGGAGAGCCGACCGGTGCTGCGCGGCGAGCGTCGCCTGCGCCTGCGCCGGGACCCGGAGCGGCGCCGCGGCGAGGGCCGCCAACGCACGGGCGCCCCGGGCATCGCCCTGGACTGGGAGTCGCGCTTGCTCTGGGAGGGACTGCGTGCCCACCGCCGGACCCTGGCGGAGCAGCAAGGGGTACCGCCCTACGTGATCTTCAGCGACGCGACCTTGAGCGAGATGGTGACCTACCGGCCCAGGACCGCAGCGGAGCTGGCCCGGATCAACGGGGTCGGGGTAGTCAAGCTGGAGCGCTACGGGGACGGCTTCCTGCGGGTGCTTGCGCACCACGCGGCCGAGCATGGCCGCCCGACGGATTGCCCACCCCTGCCCGAGGCGCCGCTTCGCGCGGCGCCTGTCTCCCAAGGCCGCACCCGGGACGCGGGCCTGAGCGCCACGGTGCGCGAGTCCCTGGAGCTTTTCCGTGCCGGGGTCAGCGTGGAGACCGTCGCCGAGCGCCGCGGCATCAAGACCACCACTGTCTATAGTCACCTGGCTCGCTGCATCGAGGAGGGGGAGCTCGCCCTGCGGGAGGCGGTGGACCTCAGCGAGGACGAGATCGGCGCCATCCAATACGCCTTCGAGCAGCTCCCGCTCGATTCGTCCATGACCTTGAAGCCCGTCTACGACGCCTTCCAAGGCCAGTATGACTACGGCCTGCTTCGCTGCGTGCGCGCGGCCATGGGGTAGGACCCAGTTCGGCGAGGTCCGGGGAGAGCCTATTGAGGGCGTCAAGGTGCCCGAGCTGGTTCATCCTGCTGCTCGAGCTCAACACGACGGTGAGTCTCAGCGCTTCCCCGTGGTCTCAGGCTGGCCTCGGTTGCCGGGGGCCAGGCGAGCAGCTCTGGGTTGAGGTAGCCTGCCAGCTCCGAGGGCTCCGGGGGGCTCAACCAGGGGACCACCCCGATGCACGGAGAGCCAAGCAGGGCGGCAAGAGTGGCCAGATTGGCGTCGCTCGCTTCCATCCTAGGGTCGATCCCGTTGGCCACCCAGCCGGCCAGGTGGGCGCCGTCAGCGCGGATGGATTCCGCGGTGAGCAGTGCATGGTTGAGGCAACCCAGGCGCAGCCCGACGACCATCAGCACGGGTAGTCCCAGGGCCCTGGGCAGATCGCTCACGGAGCGGCTGGTGCTTAAGGGGACCCGCCACCCCCCAACCCCTTCCACCACCATCCGATCCGACTCGGCGGCGAGGGTCCGGTAGGCGTTGGCGATGGGGCCCAGCTCGATCTCCGCCCCCGACTGGCCCGCGGCGATGTGGGGGGCGATGGGGGGCTCGAAGGCATAGGGATTCACCAGGCCATAGGGGGCCCGGCTGCTGCCCTGGGCCTGAAGCCGAAGGGCATCCGCGTTCTGGAGGCCGGTCGGACCTGGCTTGCAGCCGGTGGCCACGGGCTTCATCCCGAGGGTCCGGAGGCCTCGGCTCTGCCAGGCGGCCATCAGGCCCAGGCTGACCTCGGTCTTGCCGCAGTTCGTATCGGTGCCGGTGACGAAGATACCCCTCACGAGCCCCCCCAGATTCCGCGTCGTCGCTCGCCGGGCCGCGTGATCGCGCTCAGGGGTATGGCCACTCCGCCGGCGACCGGCTTCTGCCGCGGTACCCAGGCATGACCGTAGACTACCTCGTAGCTAGCGGGCAGGCGGCCGTCCTGCCGGTGGGTCTCATAGGCTGCCTCCAGGGCCGCGAGTCGCCGAGGTCCGGTGAGGCCACGGGGGCGCTGGTCCGTGGCATTGCGCGCACCGATGCCCTTGAGGTCCGCCATCAGGTCCGCGATCCGCGCATAGGTGAGCGTGAGCCGCTCGACATCCATCACCGGGTCGGCGAAGTGCGTCCTCACCAAGGCATCCCCCAGGTCATGCATGTCGGGAAAGGGGCTCACATGGGTATAGCCATCGACTGAGGACCAGGCGGCACGCAGCTCCTTCAGGGTGTCGGGTCCGAAGGTGGTGAACATCAGGAGCCCCTCAGGTCGCAGTACCCGCAGACATTCCTGGAAGGTTCTATCCAGGTCGTTACACCACTGCAGGGTCGCGTTGGAGAGGATGAGATCCACGGAACCGTCCGCTAGGGGGAGGCTCTCCACATCCGCGCACAGGCACTGGGGGCGCCGCAGCCAGCCGCCGCGGCGACGTGCCCGGTGCAGCATGGGCAGGGCGAAGTCCAATGCGATCACCTGGGCACGCCGATAGCGCCGGTTCAGGGGCTGGAGGGCGTAGCCGGTGCCGCAGCCCAGGTCCAGTACGCGTTGCGGTTCCATGCGCACATAATCCAGACGTTCCAGGAGCCGGTCTGCGATCTCCCGCTGCAAAACCGCGGCGAGGTCGTAGCCCGCCGCCGCCGCCTCGAAGGCTCGGCGTGCCCGTCGCTTGTCGATGGGCGGCGGAGTCATGGGACCCTCATGACCTCGGGCTGGCTCATGCGCAAGGGTGTCTGGTATGTTCGTTGGACCCTGGAGCTCGGGTCGGGTTCGTCTCGTCCGTTTCTCCGGGCCGCGGCCCCTGCCGCCAGGGGACGGGTCCGTTCAGGAAGGCCCCCATGATCTCCCCGGTCTCGGCCGGATGCGACAGGAAGGGGGCATGGGCGGCACCTGGGATCACCCCTGTCTTGGCCCCCGGAAGCAGCTGCTTGATCTGCGTCGCTACCGCGGCGGGGACCAGAGTGTCGTGGCTGCCGAAGAGCCAGAGGGAGGGAATGTCCAGGCGCGAGAGTGCGGGTCGCAAGTCCTGCTCTCGCAGCAGATCCAGCCCCAGGGCGAGGGCGGCGGGATCCGGGAAAGGTCGGGTGGCGAGGTCATGACGCATGCGGCGCAAGGTCTCCCGGGCCTGGTCGCTACCCCGCACCTGAAGGGCCAGGAAGCGGGACAGGGTCCCTGTGGGGTCGGCCAGGAGCCCATCGTGGAACTGGGCGAGGGTCTCAGGTGACATGGCCGACGGCCAGTCCAGCGCGCGCACAAAGCGAGGGGTGGCGGTCATCAGGATCAGCCCCTGAATCTGTGCGGGGTTGCGCTCGGCCGCGCGGAGGGCGGCGGCCAGGGCCACCAGTCCCCCGAGTGACCAGCCGAGCCAGACCGCCCGCTCCGGTGCCGACTTCAGGCAGGTGTCCGCCCACGCATCCAGCATCCCCGGGCCGCCCTTCCAGGGGTGGAGTAGGGGGCGTTCCCCGTGGCCCGGGAGCTCGATGGGGTGCAGGCGGAGGTCTGGCCCCAGGGTCGCCGACAGGGGCTCCCAGACGGCGGCGTTCATGCCCCACCCGTGGATCAGCACCAGATCCTGGGTCGGGTCCGAGAGGAGCTCCTGGTGTGCCTGGACCCTACCCATCAGGTGGCCTCCTGCCTTGGGAGGGTGGCCAGGGCATCCAGCAGACGGTCTACGTCGGCCTCCTGATGGGCCGCCGAGAGGGTGATGCGCAGCCGCGCCGTACCCTCGGGGACCGTCGGCGGGCGGATGGGGGTGACCAGGATGCCGGCCGCCTCCAAGGTCTGGCTCCAGGCCAGGGCCTGGACGGCGGTACCCGCCATCAGGGGTTGGATGGGGGTCTCGGAGTCCGCTAGGGGCAGGCCGAGCTGGGTCGCCCCGGCACGCAGACGCGCGACCAGGGCGCGGAGCCGCTCCCGCCGCCACTCCTCCCGGCGGGCGATCGCGAGGCTGGTCCGGGTCGCCTCCGCCAAGGCAGGGGGCGAGGCGGTCGTGTAGATGTAGCTGCGGGCCCGCTGGATCAGGGTCTCGATCAGCTCCTCGGACCCCGCCACGAAGGCCCCGAAGGTTCCGAAGGCCTTGCCCAGCGTGCCCGTCAGGATCGGTACCTCCTCGGGATCGAGGCCCAGGTGATCCAGGGTCCCGCGGCCCTCCCGACCGAGCACACCGAGCCCGTGGGCGTCGTCCACCAGGAGCCAGGCCCCGGTCGCGTGGGCGACCCGCGCCAGGGCGGCCAGGGGGGCCAGGTCTCCGTCCATGCTGAACACCCCGTCGCTGGCGATGAGCCGGGGTGGACTCTCAACGGCCAGGCGGGCGAGGGCCGCCTCATCCCCGTGGGGATAGCGGCGCAGGTTGGCACGGGAGAGCAAGGCGCCGTCCAGCAGGGAGGCGTGGTTCAGTCGGTCCTCGCAAACGGCGTCGCCGCGCCCTGCGAGGGCCGAGATCACCCCCAGGTTCGCCATGTAGCCGGTTGAGAAGAGGAGGGCCCGGGGCCGCCCGGTGAAGTCCGCCAGCTCTTGCTCCAGGGCCTGATGGGGGGCGTTGTGTCCGTTCACCAGGTGGGCGGCTCCGCTACCCACGCCCCAGCGCTCGGCCCCCCGGCGGAGCGCGGCGATGACATCCGGATGATTGGCCAGACCCAGGTAGTCGTTGCTGCAGAAGCTGAGCACGGGCCGGCCGTCCACCAGGCAATGGGGCTGCTGGGGGCTGCCCAGCACCCGGCGGCGGCGGTAGAGTCCGGCCCCGCGCAGCCGGTTGAGCTCCGGTGCCAGCTCGTCCGGGGACACGGGACGACCTAGGGGGTCGTCGCCGGGGCGCGATGGCAGGGCCCGGGCGTGTCGCGGCCAGGCTCCAGCGCTTCGAAGTCCATGCCCAGCCGGTCGAACAGGTCCCGATCCTGGTGGATCTCGGCATTGGCGGTGGTGAGGAGCCGCTCCCCGTAGAAGATGGAGTTGGCCCCGGCGAAATAGCACAGGGTCTGGAGCTCGTCGCTCATTTGGGAGCGGCCGGCGGACAGGCGCACATAGGAGCGGGGCATCAGGCAACGGGCGGTGGCCACTGTGCGCACGAACTCCAGGGGGTCCAGGGCCGCGGTGCCGAAGAGGGGCGTCCCCTCCACCTGGACCAGCAGGTTGATGGGAACGGACTCCGGGTGGGTGGGCAGGGTGGCGAGCTGGAGCAGGAGGGAGGCCCGGTCTCGCCGCGACTCCCCCATTCCCAGGATGCCCCCGCTGCAGGTCTTCAAGCCTACCTCCCGCACATGCCCGAGGGTGTCCAAGCGCTGCTGATAGGTGCGGGTGCTGATCACCTGTCCGTAGAATTCGGGGGAGGTGTCTAGGTTGTGGTTGTAGTAGTCGAGGCCAGCCTCCTTGAGTCGCCGAGCCTGGGGTCCGGTGAGCATCCCCAGGGTTACGCAGGTCTCGAGACCCAGGGCGTGGACCGCCTCCACCATGGCGACCACCTGATCCAGGTTCTTGTCGGTGGGGTTGCGCCAGGCGGCGCCCATGCAGAAGCGGGTGGCCCCCTGGTCGCGGGCGGCGCGGGCCGCGGCGACAACGTCGTCGAGGGGCAGCAGGCGCTCTCGCTGGAGCCCCGTCTCGTGGTGCGCGCTCTGGGAGCAGTAGCCGCAGTCCTCCGGGCAGGCTCCGGTCTTGATGCTGAGCAGCGTGCTGACCTGCACCCGGTTCGGGTCGAAATGGGCCCGATGGACGGTCTGGGCCTCGAAGAGCAGGTCATTGAGGGGCCGATCGAGCAGGGCCTCGACCTCGGCGAGGGTCCAGTCACGACGCGGCTGGACCAGGGACATCGGGGCAGGCATGGACTGATCGGGACCTTTGGGATGCGGTGGAAACTCCAGCATCCTAACGGGGTTAGCATCCTTGTCAACCGAAAGGCGTCGGATGAGTCGACAAAGCTGGTGGCCTCGCCGGACCTTCCCCAAGCCCCGGCGCCCCCTAACCCGCGGCCTGGCCTTCCGAGTCCTCGAATGCGCAGACAATGGCGTCGGCGATGAGATCAAGCTCCTCCGGACTGATGACCGTCAGGAGCCGGTTCACGAGCTCCTGGGGCAAGTCCGCGTGCAGGGTGGAGCCGTCCTTCAGGTGGACGGGCACGCCCTTGGGGCGAGCCTGGGACTGAACCTTATCCGATACGAACAGGCTCTGCTCCAGGGCGAAGAGCTCGTCATAGAGTGACTCCAGCCGATCCGCCACGGTCGCGTCGATCCGGGTGTCATCGACCACCACCACGGATTCCGGGTGGCCCGGCTCCAGGGTCCAGGGCACACCCTGCTTATCCAGAAAGGCCTCGAAGCGCCGGCGCGGCTCCTTCTCGAAAAAGACATACTCCAACATGACCAAGGTCCCCCAGGGGTCATAGACAGCGGATCTTACCCGGCGGCCCCCTGGTCCGGCGAGGGTCTACCTTTGAGGAGTAGAGACGCTAACGATGACCCCGAGCATGAAGAAACCTCCGTTCCTCCTCGCATCCCTGTTCCCATCCACCTGTCTGCTCTGCGGGGCGCCTGGGGCGGCGGGCCTCGACCTCTGCGCGGGCTGCGCGGGCGAGCTGCCCTGGAATCGGCATTGCTGCGTCCGCTGCGCGCTGCCCCTTGACGGACCCGGCGACGCGGGGACCCTGTGCGGTCCCTGCCAGCGGCGTGCCCCGAGCTACGAGCGCTGCATCGCCCCCCTGCGTTATGCCACGCCCTTGGTCACCCTAGTGGGAGCGGCGAAGTTTCGGGGTCGTTTGAACGCCGCACGGCTTCTCGGGCAGCTGCTGGCGGAGTCCGTCCGACACGCCGGCGAGCCCTTGCCGGAGGTCTTGGTCCCGGTGCCCCTGCATCGGGCCCGGCTGGCGGAGCGAGGCTACAACCAAGCCCTGGAGATCGCCCGGGTCCTGGGTCAGGTGCTGGCCCTGCCGGTGGCCCATGGCTGCTGTGAGCGCATCCTGGCCACCTTGCCCCAAGCCGGGCTGGACGAGGGATCCCGGCGGCGAAACATTCGGGGGGCCTTCAGCGCCCGGTCACCTCTTGGGTGGCGCCATCTGGCCATCCTCGACGACGTGGTGACCACGGGCAGCACCGTTGAGGAGCTCGCCCGGGTCCTGTATCGGGCCGGAGCGGAACGTATCGCCGTATGGGCGGTGGCCAGGACGCCGTGACAGGGGAGGCGGATCCAGTCCTCCAGGCGCGTCTCCACCGGGGACTGCGGGCGGCCCGGCGCGCCTTCCAGGAGGTCCTGGCGGGCACGAGTGAACCGTCCAGGCGAGGCGGGCGCCTCGGGCCGCGGGTCCGCTTCGGAGCCCTGGGTACCGGACGGATCGGAGGTTGCATGATTTGACAGAAATCGCCTCAGTACCTGTACGCGTGGCCCAATGGGCAGGAGCCCAGGGTCGGATCCTGGGCCCTCCCTCGGCGATCAGGCATCGACCCGGCCTCCCCCAGCCTCACATAGCAGCACCATGGGCCCGCGTCGGCGAATCGCCGCGAGGCCTTCGGCATCCTTGACGAAGAGGGAGCCGGCGAAACCCAGGGCGTTCACGGAGATTCCGTCCACAACCTCGGTACGCCGGGGGATCGCAAGCATCCAGCGCCGAGTGACCAGCAGGTTGTAGGGGCCGGACTGCCAGAGCCCCCCATCCCCCGGGACCGGTCGGATCCCGATCCGCTGGAGCAGCTCCAGATAGACGCGGTGCAGCTCGCCGACATCAGGCCCCGGGGCACCGCCCCCCGCCGTGAGTCTGGCGAAGGCGTGGGGGAAGGGTAGGGCGGTCGCGTGCGGAGCGGCCCCGATCTCGAGCAGGGGGTCCATCGGGACCGCCGATCCGCCGGGCCCCAAGGGCAGGGGCACCAGCTGCAGGTGCTTGTGGGACTGGCTGGCCCCGGCCACAAAGCCCCCGTTGTAGAAAGCCAGTCCGTCCATCTCCCCCAGGCAGAGGGCCAAGGCCTCCATGTCGGCGAGGGTCAGGAGGATCTCCTGGTGCTCGAGCTGGCGGGTCACCATCAACAGGTGCGAGTCCAGCACGTTGTACTTGTTTAGCACCGCGAAATGGGTCCCGGAGAGGGAGCCCAGGGCCAGCTCCGGCTCGGGCGGCAGAAAGGGGCTCGCCCGGGGTTTCGCATCCTTCGCGGGACTCAACGGGTGGGCGCGCTCCGCCGCCTTGCGGGCGAGGCTGTCCACCTGGCGGACCAGGAAGGTCACACCGCCATCCGAGATCTGCAGCTCTCGCGTCGTGATGGGTTGCAGCGCCCCGAGCTCCAGGGCCCGCGCCTTGGTCAGTTCGAGTCGTTCGCCCAGGGTTCCGGGTTCGATAAGTGGGAGCTGTTCGCGCATCGGGGCTTTCCGTTCGGCAGGCCTCCTACCATACCCAAAGGTGGGTGCCGAGGGCCAGGTGGGTCTTCGACACGCGCAGGTCCGATGCCCCAGCGGCAAGGGCCCGCGATGGGGTCAATCCCGGGCCCGGAGCTGCCGCAGGTGCCGCCACAGGAGCACGGCCCCCCAGGCCAGGGCGGCCAGCATCACCAGGCTGCCGACGAAATGGCTCAGCCGGGCCAGGCTGTGATCCAGATGCAGGAGCCCCGTCTCACCCAGGATGAACTGCCAGTCGTGGAATCCATAAGGGGCGGAATGACCGGTGTTGCCGCCAAGCAGGGGTAGCTCACCCGCCCGGGCGTCGTTGATGTAGGGTGCGATGTCGAGGAAGTTCTCGCCGAGCCACCAGAGTGCCACCGAGGCGCCGAAGGGGTCGCGGGTGCGCACCAGCAGCGCACCGAGACAGATGGAGGGCATCAGGAGCTGGCCCAGGGTGCCGCCCAGGGAGGCCATGAATTCGCCGAAGGGCCGGAACAGCAGATGGCCAAACTCGTGGAAGGGTAGGTTGACCAGGTGCAGGAAGGACGCGCCGGCGGTATTGCTCTCCACCGAGGAGAGCATGAGGGACAGACCCCACCAGCCGAGCACGGCCCAAAGCAAGCCCCGGGCGGCGAGGGACGGCCAGTCGCCCCTCAGGATCCGCGGAAACACCAGCTCCCTCAGCGTCTCGGCCGAGGTCTGCCCCCGAGCCTCTCCGGGGGATGGGGCTTCCCTAAAGCGCTGGGTGAGGGGTGGGGGAGGGGCGTCGTCGGGACCTGGATGGTACTTGTAGTACTTCCTGAAGACGATGCCGCAGCGCCCGCACAGGATGTCGCCATCCGGCTGCTCGCTCCCGCATTTCGGGCACTGCATCGTTGGTCTCCCGCCCCTAGATCTCGTCGCGATGAGTCTAGGCACAGTTTGAGGGCGTTACGAGACAGGCATCACGGGGGATCGGAACGGCTCCGCTATTCGTCGGTCGTGGGGTCGCGCACTTCCACCAGGACCTCGTTGCGGCGCAGGAACCAGGGGGTGAAGGGGGCGTTGTAGCGCGCGTAAATGGTGTGTCCGACGGGTATCAGGCCCTCGGCGCGGACCGCATCGAGCAGCGCGGCCTCGTTGTCGCGGTAGTTCTCCCAGGTCCAGCGCCCGGAGTAGCGCCGGGCGGCAAGGGTTCGGGTCGGCTCTGGGCGGATGCGGATCTCCGGGTCCTTCGGTGCCGGTAAGGTCTCGGCACTGAATCGCCCGGGCATCACGAAGCTGAAGACGTAATCGCCACGGGGCTCGGCCGGGCGCGCCTCCGGTCCTCCGGGCTGCCCGAGGGGCCTTTGGGCTACGGGGGCGGTCATCTCGATCTTTTGGCCGTCGGCATTGTTGCCGAAGATGAAGTCGGCAAGGCGCTGGAAGGCCTCGCGCCCGGAGCCCTCGAAGTCACCGCTGACCCGGGTCTCAGCCACTAGGATAGGACCATAGCGGCGCAGCTCGAACTCCGGATAGGTGTTCAGGACCTCGTAGGCGGGTTCTTCGATGGCCATGGCGGTGGTCCCCAGGAGTCCGTTAACGAGCGTCAGGATGAGCAGGACGGCGCCGGCGCGACGTCCGACTGGTTTAGCGGTGGACATGTTACTTGGCGAATCCCCTTGATCGATCTATCGACCCAAGCTTGGGACGAGGGCTTGGCGGTCCAATGCGGGGCCGGGGTTGACATCCCTGGGGCGGTGAGGAGCGGCGACTTCACCCCAGGTCGATCCGCCGCCAGGCGCCCGAGCGCCAGCGCAGCCACATGAGGGTGCCCAAGGCCGCCGCGTAGATCAGCAGCGCGCTCCAGCCACCCAGGGTGCCGAACCCGAGCTGGGGCAGGACCTGCACCCAGCCCTCGCCCGGTCCAAAGCTCAGTATGTGGCTCAAGGGCACGAATCCGACCCAGGCCAGGACCATCACCATCAGGGCCGGGACCCGCACGTC
>Ga0209254_10004897_pt1 | contig 12304 bp, 9 predicted proteins | sample FrelakmetDIP11DI_FD_187148 | JGI IMG/M metagenome (GOLD analysis project Ga0209254, IMG submission 187148) | Freshwater lake sediment microbial communities from the University of Notre Dame, USA, for methane emissions studies - DIP11 DI (SPAdes)... | ecosystem: Environmental > Aquatic >...
AGGGGCGACGCGAGCTACCGAGCAGGGGCCCCGCGGTCGCGGGGATGCGAGCAAGGCGAGCGGCGCCGGCGGCCGACGGCGATAACGGTTGACAGCAGCAACAGCAATGAGCGCCACAGTCAAAGTCGAAGTCGACGGCAAACCCGTGGAAGTGCCGAACGGCACCATGGTCATGGAGGCCGCCAACAAGCTCGGCATCTACGTCCCCCACTTCTGCTGGCACAAGAAGCTCTCCATCGCCGCGAACTGCCGCATGTGCCTGGTGCAGGTGGAGAAGGCGCCGAAGCCGCTCCCCGCGTGTGCGACGCCGGTCACCGACGGCATGAAGGTGTGGACGCAGTCGCCGGTGGCGAAGCAGGCGCAGCGCGCGGTGATGGAGTTCCTGCTCATCAACCACCCGCTCGACTGCCCGATCTGCGACCAGGGCGGCGAGTGCCAGCTCCAGGACCTCGCGGTCGGCTACGGCAACAGCGGCTCGCGCTATGACGAGCCGAAGCGCGTGGTGCCGCGCAAGGACATCGGCCCGCTCGTCGCCGCCGAGGAGATGAGCCGCTGCATCCAGTGCACGCGCTGCGTGCGCTTCGGGCAGGAGATCGCCGGCGTCATGGAGCTCGGCATGGCGAACCGCGGCGAGCACTCGGAAATCGTCTCGTTCGTCGGCCGCACCGTGAATTCGGAGCTGTCGGGCAACATGATCGACATCTGCCCGGTCGGCGCGCTCACGTCGAAGCCGTTCCGCTATTCGGCGCGCACGTGGGAGCTGAACCGGCGCCGTTCGGTGGGCCCGCACGACGGCCTCGGCGCGAACCTCGTCGTGCAGGTCAAGCTGAACCGCGTGATGCGCGTCCTGCCGCTCGAGAACGAGGACGTGAACGAGTGCTGGATTTCGGACAAGGACCGGTTCTCCTACGAAGGCCTCAACGTCCCCGACCGCGCCACGAAGCCGCTGATCCGCATGGACGGCCACTGGCACGAGTCGGACTGGCAGACGGCGCTCGAGTACGTGGCCAGGCGCCTCGGCGAGGTCGCATCGGCGCACGGCGGTGACGCGATCGGCGCGCTGGTGAGCCCGCACGCGACGCTCGAGGAGCTGCACCTTGCGGCACGCCTGATGCGTGCGCTGGGCAGCGACAACGTCGACTTCCGGCTGCGCCAGTCCGACTTCGCCGCCGAGGGCCACATGGCGGGCGTGCCCTGGCTCGGCATGAAGGTCGCCGAGGTCGGCAAGCTCGACCGTGTGCTCGTGGTCGGTTCGTTCCTGCGCAAGGACCACCCGCTCATCGCCGCGCGGATGCGCGTCGCCGCGACGCGTGGTCAGCAGGTGAACCTGCTGCACGTCGCCGGCGACGACCCGCTCATCCGGCTTGCGAACCACGCGGTCGTCAAGCCGAGCGAGTTGCCCGCGGTGCTGGCGGAGATCGTGGTCGCCGCCGCCGCGAAGAAGGCCGTGCCGCCGCCGGCGTCGCTCGCCGGCGTTCGTCCCTCCGATAAGGCGCAGGCGATCGCCACGAGCCTTGCGTCCGGCAAGGACGTGGGCCTCTTCCTCGGCAACACCGCGCAGCATCACCCGCAGGCGAGCCAGCTCTGGCTCCTCGCACAGATGCTCGCCGACATCCTCGGCGCGCGCTTCGGCTTCCTCGGCGAGGCGGCGAACAGCGTCGGCGGCTACCTCGCCGGTGCCTTCCCGGCGACGGGCAGGAACGCACGCCGGATGCTGGAGGAGCCGCGCAAGGCCTACCTGCTGCACAACATCGACCCGCTCCTCGACGCGCACGACCCGCTGGCGATGCGGACCGCGCTCGAAGCCGCCGAGCTCGTCGTCGCCCTCTCCACTTTCGAGTCGCAGGCGACGGAGGTCGCCGACGTGATCCTGCCGATCGGCGCCTTCACCGAGTCCTCGGGCACGTACGTCAACACCGAGGGTCGGGCGCAGTCGGTCAACGGGGTCGTGCGGCCGCTCGGCGACGCGCGACCGGCGTGGAAGGTGCTGCGCGTCCTCGCGAACCATCTCGGCCTCGCGGGCTTCGACTTCGACTCGTCGGAGCAGGTGCGCGACGCCGTCGGCAAGCCCGAGAGCCTGATCGCGAATCTCTCGAACCGCCTCGACGGCCTCGAGCTGCATCTGCCGAACGCGGGGCAGGGGCTCGAGCGGGTGGCCGACGTGCCGATCTACTTCGCCGATTCACTCGTCCGCCGCGCCCCGTCGCTGCAGGAGACGGCCGACGCGCTGGCGCCGCGCGCACGGCTGCCGCGGGGCACGATGCATGCACTCGGCATCGCACCGGGCGCCATGGTGCGCGTGCGCATGGGCGAGGGCGAGACGGTGCTCGAGGCCGTGCACGATGCCGCCACGCCCGAAGGCTGCGTGCGCGTGAGCGCCGCGCACGGCACCACGGCGCGCCTCGGGCCGATGTTCGGTGCCGTGACGGTCGAGGCGGCATAGGGGCGGGCATGGAGGTCGTGGAAACCCTTGCCGGACTCTCGGACCAGGTGTTCGGCCCGCAATGGGGCCCGCCCGTCTGGCTGACGATCAAGTACCTGGTGCTGATCGTGGTGATCGCGGTGCCGATCATCCTCTGCGTCGCGTACCTCACGCTCGCCGAGCGCAAGATCATCGGCTACATGCAGGTCCGGCTCGGGCCGAACCGCGTCGGGCCGAAGGGCCTGCTGCAGCCGTTCGCCGACGTCATCAAGCTGCTGGTCAAGGAGATCGTCGTCCCGGCCGGCTCGAACAAGTTCCTGTTCTTGTTCGCGCCGATGCTGTCGCTGATGCCGGCGCTCGCCGCATGGGCGGTGATCCCCTTCGGGCCCGAGAAGGTACTCGCCGACGTCGACGCGGGCCTGCTCTACATCCTCGCCATCACGTCGATGGGCGTCTACGGCGTCATCGTCGCCGGCTGGGCGTCCAACTCGAAGTACTCGTTCCTCGGCGCGATGCGCTCGGCGGCGCAGATCGTCGCCTACGAGATCGCGATGGGCTTCGCGCTCGTGTGCGTGCTCATGGTGTCGCAGAGCCTCAACCTCTCCGACATCGTCAACGCGCAGGGGCGCGGGCGCTTCGCCGACGAGGGCGTGACGTTCCTCTCCTGGAACTGGCTGCCGCTGCTGCCGATGTTCCTCGTCTATTTCATCTCGGGCGTCGCCGAGACGAACCGCGCGCCGTTCGACGTGGCGGAGGGCGAGTCCGAGATCGTCGCCGGCTTCCACGTCGAGTACTCCGGCGCGTCGTTCGCGATGTTCTTCCTCGCCGAGTACATGAACATGATCCTGATCGCCGCGCTCGCGTCGATCATGTTCCTCGGCGGATGGCTCCCGCCGTGGGACAGCGCGTTCACGAACTGGATCCCGCCGATCGTCTGGCTGGGGCTGAAGATGGCATTCCTGCTCTTCTGCTTCCTGTGGTTCCGGGCGACGTTCCCGCGCTACCGGTACGACCAGATCATGCGCCTGGGTTGGAAGGTGTTCATCCCGCTCACCATCGTGTGGCTGGTGCTGATCGGGCTCGTGATGCAGACATCCTGGAACCCGTGGAAGGCCTGAGCCGGCCCGCGCAATCGGAGGCGACCGCGATGATTTCGAGGATCGGCGACTTCTTCAAGTCCTTCCTGCTCGTGGAACTGGTGCAGGGGCTCGCCCTCACCGGCAAGTACCTCTTCGCGCGCAAGGTCACGGTGCAGTTCCCGGAGGAGAAGACGCCGCAGAGCCCGCGCTTCCGCGGGCTGCACGCGCTGCGCCGCTATCCGAACGGCGAGGAGCGCTGCATCGGCTGCAAGCTCTGCGAGGCGGTGTGCCCGGCGCTCGCGATCACCATCGAGACGGCGGAGCGCGAGGACGGCACCCGCCGCACGACGCGCTACGACATCGACCTGACGAAGTGCATCTTCTGCGGCTTCTGCGAGGAATCGTGCCCGGTCGATTCGATCGTCGAGACGCGCATGCTCGAGTACCACGGCGAGAAGCGCGGCGACCTCTACTTCACCAAGGAGATGCTGCTCGCGGTGGGCGACCGCTACGAGGAGCAGATCGCGAAGGACCGCGCGCAGGACGCGGCCTACCGATGACCCGAACGACCGGCGCGCCGGCGCTGCCATGAACTTCGAGCTCGCCGTCTTCTACGTGTTCGCCGCCATCCTGGTGTTCGCGTCGCTGCGCGTGATCATCGCCCGCAACCCGGTGCACGCGGCGCTGTTCCTCGTGCTCGCGTTCTTCACGGCGGCCGCCATCTGGCTGCTGCTGCGCGCCGAGTTCCTCGCCATCACGCTCGTGCTCGTCTATGTCGGGGCGGTGATGGTGCTGTTCCTGTTCGTGGTGATGATGCTCGACATCAACCTCGACCGGATGCGCGAGGGATTCTGGAGCAACCTCCCGGTGGCGCTGGTCGTCGGCCTCGTCATGCTCGCGGAGATGGTCATCGTGCTCGCGGGCCGCTACGCTGGCCTTTCGACGCTGCCGATCCCGCCCGGCGAACCGGCCGGCTACAGCAACACCAAGGAGCTCGGCCGGATCCTCTACACCGACTACGTCTATCCGTTCGAGCTCGCCGCCGTGGTGCTGCTCGTGGCGATGGTCGCCGCGATCGCGCTCACGATGCGCAAGCGCAAGGACACGAAGTACCAGGATCCCGCCCGGCAGGTGCTGGTCAGGCGCGCCGAGCGCGTGCGGCTGGTGCCGATGGAAGCGGAGAAGCGCGACTAGAGCGCGCGCGCCGCCCGGGGCGCAAAGGTCCGGGCAGACGACCGCCGTCCAGGGTCCGCACGAGGCCCGGCGGAGGTCCAGGGGAGGCAGTTTGCTCACACTCACGCATTTCCTCGTCCTCGGGGCGGTGCTGTTCTCGATCAGCGTCGCGGGGATCTTCCTCAACCGCAAGAACGTGCTCATCCTGCTGATGGCGATCGAGCTGATGCTGCTCGCCGTCAACATGAACTTCGTCGCCTTCTCGCGCTTCCTCGGCGACGTCACCGGCCAGGTGTTCGTGTTCTTCATCCTCACGGTGGCGGCAGCGGAATCGGCCATCGGCCTCGCGATCCTCGTGGTGCTGTTCCGCAACCTGCGGACGATCCACGTCGAGGACCTCGACCACCTCAAGGGCTAGTTCCCCGGGACCGAAGAAGAATGAAGCCCCTCTACCTCACCGTCGTGCTCGCGCCCCTGTTCGCCTCGCTCGTCGCGGGGCTGCTCGGGAGCCGCATCGGACGCCGCGGCGCGCACTGGGTGACGATCATCGGCATGGTGATCTCCTTCGGGGCGTCCGTCATGGTCCTCCTCGACGCCCTGTCGGGAGACGTGTTCAACGGGCCCGTCTACACCTGGGCGGTGAACGGAGACGTCCGCTTCGAGATCGGCTTCCTCGTGGACCGGCTGACCGCGCTCATGATGGTCGTGGTCACGTTCGTCTCGCTGATGGTGCACATCTACACCATCGGCTACATGGCGGACGACGAGACGTCCCCGGGGGGCTACCAGCGCTTCTTCAGCTACATCTCGCTCTTCACCTTCTCGATGCTGATGCTGGTGATGGCGAACAACTTCCTCCAGCTCTTCTTCGGCTGGGAAGCGGTCGGCGTCGTCTCCTACTTCCTCATCGGCTACTACTTCCGCAAGCCGTCGGCGATCTACGCCAACCTGAAGGCGTTCGTCGTCAATCGCGTCGGCGATTTCGGCTTCCTCATCGGCATCGGCCTGGTGCTCGCGCACTTCGGGACGCTCGACTACGCGACGGTGTTCGCCAAGGCGCCCTCGCTCGCCGACGCGACGATCGAGCTGATCCCGGGCCACCCCTGGTCCCTGATGACGGTCACCTGCCTCTGCCTGTTCGTCGGCGCGATGGGCAAGAGCGCGCAGGTGCCGCTCCACGTCTGGCTTCCCGACTCGATGGAAGGCCCGACGCCGATCTCGGCGCTGATCCACGCCGCCACCATGGTCACGGCGGGCATCTTCATGGTGACCCGCATGTCGCCGCTCTTCGAGCTTTCGACGACGGCGCTCTCGTTCGTCCTCGTCATCGGCGCCACCGGCGCGTTCTTCATGGCGCTCGTCGCCGTGGTCATGTACGACATCAAGCGGGTGATCGCGTATTCGACGCTCTCGCAGCTCGGCTACATGGTCGTCGGTCTCGGCGTGTCCGCCTTCCCGGCGGCGATGTTCCACCTGTTCACGCACGCGTTCTTCAAGGCGCTCTTCTTCCTCGCCGCGGGCGCGGTGATCATCGCCATGCACCACGAGCAGGACATGCGCAAGATGGGCGGCCTGCGCAAGTACCTGCCGGTCACGTACCTGGTCACCGTGATCGCCGCGGCGGCCAACGCTGCGCTGCCGCCGTTCTCGGGATTCTTCTCGAAGGACACGATCATCGACGCGGCACGGCTGTCGCACACGCCGGGTGCGACCTATGCGTACCTGTGCGTCCTCGGCGGCGCGTTCCTGACCGCGCTGTACAGCTTCCGGCTGGTGTTCTTCACGTTCCATGGCGAGGAGCGCTTCCGCAGGCAGGACGAGGCCCACGACGGCGAGCCGGCGCATGGCCACGGGACCGCTCTCGTCGCGCATGCGGATCCGGGAGGGAATGACATGACCGGGCATGGGCCCACCGCCGCACATGCCCACGCGGCCGTTGCCGATCACGGCCCGGCGCAGGGGCACGTTGGTGCGCACGGGCACGGCGACGGGCATTCGCATGGGGCCGGGGCGGCGTTCGACCCGCACGCGGACGAAGAGCACCACCATGTCGACTGGAGTAAGCAGGATCCTAAGGAATCGCCGCTCGTCGTCACGATCCCGCTGATCCTGCTCGCCATCCCGGCCGTGGTCGCGGGCTTCCTGCTCGGGGACATCGTGTACGGCGGCTTCTTCGGCAGCGGCGTCTACATCTCACCCGAGCACCCGGTGCTGGCGGAGCTTCGCGAGGAGTTCCCGGGCGCGTGGGGTCTGGTGATGCACAGCGTCTTCACCATCCCGTTCTGGTTCGTGATCGCCGGCATCGCCATCCCCTACTACCTGTACGTGATCCGGCCGGACCTGCACCACGTCGTGCGCGAGAAGTTCGGCGTGTTCGCGCGCATCCTCGCGAACAAGTACGGCATCGACGACTTCTACCAGCGCTACTTTGCCGACGGTGCCGTGAAGCTCGGCAACGGCCTGTGGAAGTACGCGGACCAGCAGGCGATCGACGGCGTGATGGTGAACGGCGCGGCGCGCACGGTGGGCTTCCTCGCCCGCGTCATGCGCCTCTTCCAGACCGGCTACATCTACCAGTACGCGTTCACCATGATCATCGGCGTCGTCCTGCTGCTCGCCTTCTGGCTCTCCCGCATCGCGCTGCCGTCCTGACGGCGGCCGGCGAAAGAAGAACATGTCCAACGCCGCACCCTGGCTCAGCCTCTCGATCTGGATCCCCATCCTCGGCGGGGTCGTCGTCATGCTCACCGGCCGCGACGAAAGGGCGCAGGTCGCGCGCACGCTCGCGCTCGGGTTCGCGGTCCTCGGCTTCCTGGTCACGCTGCCGCTGTGGACGGGCTTCGACCACTCGACCGCCGACATGCAGTTCGTCGAGCTGGTGCCCTGGATCGAGGCGTACAACGTCAACTACCACCTCGGCGTGGACGGCATCTCGATGCTGTTCATCGTCCTGAACAGCTTCATCACGGTGCTCGTGGTGATCGCCGGCTGGGGGTCCGTGCACACGCGGATCTCCCAGTACATGGCCGCGTTCCTGTTCATGTCGGGCCTGCTGAACGGCGTGTTCGCGGCGCTCGACGGCCTGCTCTTCTACGTGTTCTTCGAGGCCTCGCTGATCCCGATGTACGTGATCATCGGCGTGTGGGGCGGCGAGAACCGGGTCTATGCGGCGTTCAAGTTCTTCCTCTACACCTTCCTCGGGTCGCTGCTGACGCTGGTTTCGTTCGTGTATCTCTACTTCGCGGCCGGTGGCAGCTTCTCGGTGCTCGACTGGCACACGATGCCGCTGCCGATGAACGTCCAGCTGCTGGTGTTCTTCGCCTTCTTCGCCGCATTCGCGGTGAAGGTGCCGATGTTCCCGGTGCACACCTGGCTCCCGGACGCCCACCCCGAGGCGCCGACCGGCGGCTCCGTGGTGCTGGCGGCGATCATGCTGAAGCTCGGCGCGTACGGCTTCGTGCGCTTCTCGCTGCCGATCCTGCCGGACGCGAGCCGCTACGTCGCGCCGTTCATGATCACGCTGTCGCTGATCGCGATCATCTACATCGCGTTCGTCGCCCTCGTGCAGCGCGACTGGAAACGGCTGACCGCCTACTCGTCCATCGCCCACATGGGGATGGTGACGCTCGGCTTGTTCCTCTTCACGACGCTCAGCCTCAAGGGCTCGCTGATGCAGATGATCTCGCACGGGCTCGTCTCGGCGGCGCTCTTCTTCTGTGTCGGCGTCGTCTATGACCGCATGCACACGCATGCCATCGCCGACTACGGCGGCGTCGTGAACGTCATGCCCAAGTTCGCGGCGTTCGGCATGCTCTTCGCGATGGCGAACTGCGGGCTGCCGGGGACGAGCGGCTTCGTCGGCGAGTTCATGGTCATCCTCGCCGCCGTCGGCCAGAACTTCTGGATCGGGCTGCTCGCCTGCACCACCCTGATCACCGCGGCGTCGTACTCGCTCTGGCTCTACAAGCGGATCTACTTCGGCAGGGTCGCCAACGCCCAGGTCGCGGCGCTCAAGGATCTCGATGCGCGCGAGTACACGGTGCTCGGCCTGCTCGCGCTCGCCGTGCTTGCCATGGGCATCTATCCCAAGCCGCTCTCGGACGTCATGGAGGTCTCGGTGGACCGCCTCGTCCAGCACGTCTCGCAGAGCAAGCTCTAATGGAACCGACGAGCGCATCGATGGACCTCGGCACCGTGCTTCCGGCCCTGCCGGAGATCGTCGTTCTCGCCATGGGCTGCCTGATCCTCGTGGTCGACGTGTTCCTCGGCGACGGCCGGCACCGCTTCGCGCAGATCGCGACGCAGGTCACGCTGCTCCTCGCCGCGCTTGCGACGCTCTTCGTCCTCGCCGGCTACGGCGGCGGGCCGGTGTACACGTTCAACGACATGTTCGTCGCCGACGGCATGGCGCACGTGCTCAAGCTCTTCGCCTACATCGCGATCTCGGTGTGCCTCATCTGCTCGCGCGGCTACCTCGCCGAGCGCGACCTGCTGCGCGGCGAGTTCTTCGTGCTGGTGCTCTTCTCGCTGCTCGGGATCATGGTGCTGATCTCCGCGAACAGCCTGCTCACGCTCTACATCGGCCTGGAGCTGAACGCGCTCGCGTTCTACGGGCTGATCGCCTTCAACCGCGATTCGCCGCTCGCGAGCGAGGCGGCGATGAAGTACTTCATCCTCGCCGCGCTCGCCTCGGGGCTGCTGCTCTACGGGATGTCGATGCTCTACGGCGCCACCGGCGCGATCCTGATCCCCGAGATCTCGGAGAGCATCGGCCGCGGCGAGGCGAACAAGGTGCTGCTCGTCTTCGCGCTCGTGTTCCTCGTGGCGGGGATCGGCTTCAAGTTCGGCGCGGTGCCGTTCCACATGTGGATCCCCGACGTCTACGACGGCGCGCCGACGGCCGTCACGATCCTCATCAGCTCGGCGCCGAAGCTCGCCGCGTTCGCGCTCGCCATCCGGATCCTGGTCAACGGCATGGTCCCGCTCGCCGGCGACTGGCAGCAGATGCTCGTCGTGCTCACGGTGCTCTCGCTCGTCGTCGGCAACGTGGTCGGCATCGCGCAGACGAGCTTCAAGCGCATGCTCGGCTACTCGGCGATCAGCCACATGGGCTTCGTCCTGCTCGGCCTGTCCTCGGGCGTGGTGGCCGGGAACCTGTACTCGGCGGTGGACGCCTACGGCGCGGCGATGTTCTACGCGATCGTCTACGTGCTCATGGCGACCGGCAGCTTCGCGATGGTGCTGCTGCTGTCCCGGGCGGGCTTCGAGGGCGACAAGCTGGACGACCTGCGGGGCCTGAACCGGCGCAGCCCGTGGCTCGCGTTCATGGGGCTCATCATCATGTTCACCATGGCCGGCGTCCCGCCGACGGTCGGCTTCTACGCCAAGCTCGGGGTCATCAAGGCAGCGATCTCGGCAGGGCAGGTCTGGCTCGCGGTGGTCGCGGTCATGTCGGCGCTCATCGGCGCGTTCTACTACCTGCGCGTCGTCAAGCTCATGTACTTCGACGAGCCCGTCGGCGCCGAGCCGCTGCGCCGGGACCTGGACCTGCGCCTCGTCTACTCCCTGAACGGCCTTGCGCTCCTGGCGCTCGGCCTCCTGCCCGGTGGCCTGCTCGACATCTGCCTGCAGGCGGTGCGCTCGCTGACGGTCTAGAGCGAAAACCGCGGTGGCAAGCGGTCTCCTGGGATCGGGGTGAGCGAGGGGGCCTGCCCTCTCGCATCGTGGCCAACCATGCGGAGCACCTCGGCACGCCGCGGTCCTGCTCGAGACTGCGGGCGTGCGACCGGACGCGCGCCGCCGTCGTCGAGGAGCGCGTGCGCCCACCGCGTGCGCACAGTCTTCCACTCGCTGCGCGGCAGCGGCACCGCGCAGGCGATCTGCTACCGTAGCCGCGTGCCGCTTCTGCGAGTCCCGTCATGACCACGCCCGTGCCCCAGGACCTCACCGAAACCCGCCTCGACGGCGAGAGCGTGTACCAGGGCGTGCTGCTGCACATCCTGCGCGACCGCGTCCGGCTGCCGGACGGCAAGGAGGCGGTGCGCGAGTACGTGAACCACCCGGGCGCCGCCGTGATCCTGCCGCTGTTCCAGAACGGCGACACGCTGATCGAGCGGCAGTACCGCTATCCGCTGCGGCAGGAGATCTTCGAGCTGCCGGCGGGCAAGTTCGATCCCGGCGAGGACGGCCTCGCAACCGCGAAGCGCGAGCTCAAGGAGGAGACCGGCTACGTGGCGCGCGAGTGGCGCCATCTCGGCACCATCCATCCGCTCGCGGCGTACTGCAACGAGCGCATCGAGATGTTTCTCGCGCTCGAGCTGCAGCACGAGGGCCGGGCGCTCGACGACGGCGAGCACCTCGAGGTCATGCGCATGCCCGTGGCGGAAGCGCTCGACTGGGTGCGCCGCGGCCGCATCACCGACTCGAAGACGATGATCGGTCTGTTCTGGGCCGAGAAGCTGCTCTCCGGCGCCTGGAAGTAGGCGCGAACGCCGCCGGTCGGCGCACCGCTACGCCGGAAACGTGCACTGCGCTCACAATCCGCACCCTCGCGAGCTCGCGCGCCGCAGGCGCGAGATTTCGCGTTGGGCCGGACGACGACGCGCGCCGTGCTCTGCACGTCACAGGAGCGGCTCGCGGACCATCGCCGCTGGCACGCGTCGCGGTCGCTCGCGCACCGGGGCGAGCGGCGAGCTCCACAAGCCCCAGCGGCGGCGGACGCCGAGCATCGCGAGCAGGCCCTGCAGCGCCATGCCGCAGGCGGTGACGACTGCGACACCGGTGGGGCCGAAGCGCTCGACGACGACCACGCCGCCCACGAGCTGGAAGGCGAGCGAGGCCACGCAGATCGCCATCACCGCGCGCTGGCCGCCCGCCATCGCGAGCATGGTGAGCGCGGGACCCGAGAGTGCGAGCAGGACGAGCCCCGCGCACAGCACCGCGAGCGGCGCCGCGCCGGCGCGATAGCTCTCCCCGAACACGAGCGCGAGCAGGTCACCGCCGAAGAGCAGCGCGGCCGCGAGCCCGATGAGGGCCGGCGCGAGGTCGACGAGCGCGGCGCGTCGCAGCAACCGCTCCAGCCGCTCCGTGTCTCCTGCCGAACGCAGCTCGGCGATGAGCGGCGCGACGACCGCACCCATGACGAGCAGCGGCGCAAGGAGCTGCTGCACCACGCGCGCCGCGCTCGCGTAGGCGGCGACCTCGTCGCGCGATCGGAACGCGCCCAGCACCCAGAGGTCGGCCTGCGACGAGGCGAACATCGCCAGGTAGCCCAGCATGAGCGGCCAGCCGACCGCGGCCAACCCGGGTGCCCCGCCCGCGGCGGCCGGGCCGAGCGCCTCCATCCGGCGGCGGAACACTGCGCCGGTGATGCCGAGGCTGGCGAGCGCAGCGCAGGCGCAGATGCCGAGCACCCCGGTGAGGTGATCCGGGGTCGGTGCGAGGTGGAGCGCGGCCAGGGCGAGAACGAGGAAGACGCCGTAAGTGTTGGGGCCGAGCACGCTTGCCAGCCCGTACGCGTGCACCCCGCGGAACGCCTCGGCCAGCACGTTGACGATGCCGAGGGCGATCGCGCAGATGCCGACGAACACGACCGCGGGCATCGGCGCGCGACGAAGCTCGGCCGGCAGCA
>Ga0209254_10004898_pt1 | contig 12296 bp, 12 predicted proteins | sample FrelakmetDIP11DI_FD_187148 | JGI IMG/M metagenome (GOLD analysis project Ga0209254, IMG submission 187148) | Freshwater lake sediment microbial communities from the University of Notre Dame, USA, for methane emissions studies - DIP11 DI (SPAdes)... | ecosystem: Environmental > Aquatic >...
ACGACCATGTCCAACAGGTTGGCAAAAGCGTTGGAGCCGGTGGCGATCGCCAGTACCTCGTTCGTATATTTGATACGACGTCGGGTGAGTTCGCGGCGCTCGATCGCTTTGCCATCGCGCTGCAACATCCGCATGTTGCGGGTGACCGTCTCCAGGTAATGATCGGAAAACCGGATCAACTTCGACTGGACTTCGACAGGATCCGGTGGCGCCTCACGTTTGGTGAAAGGCAGCAGCGCCTGGATCGCCAGATCGGGGAGTTGCAGCGTACCCTTGATCAGGGTGCATCCGCAGGAAAGACCCAGCGTTGCGAACAACAGCGCTGTCGCCGATCGTTTCAAAGTTATCTCTATGCGGTCCATGCGGTCATTTTATAGCGGTCAGCCTCAGAGCGGGGTATGAATACTGCGCGCGCCTCGATATCCTGTCCGGCGCTGCGATGAGCCCTGTGCCCCCGGCAGGCCTTCGACGGGCCCAGGCATCGCCGAGAATTCCTGTGCGTCGCAACGGATGGAATCGAGAGACCGTATGTTGCGGTTCCGCGCAAACATGCGGTCGGAGCTGGGGCATGAAACGTCCGGTTCGGGGTGCTCGGTCCGGCGCCGGGCTCGGGTTCTTGCTCGATGCCGACTTCTTTAGCCCAGGAGCCCAGGTTTCGAGACGGCGTAGCATCCCCTGTTGCATGCGAGTCCCTTACCCAAGTTCACCGTTTTGGCGGCACTTCCTGCCGATCTTGACGGCGAACCGGATCGATGGGACGAATTGACTGTTTACTTCCGCAAGTGCCATTGGTTTAGCATCCCGACCAGCAGTAACATGATCGGCGAACTTACCCAAGTTTCTTCGCGATACAACATCAGGAGCGGATGGTCATGGCAACCAACAGTCGCAGCCGGGTCGCAATCGCCTGCCAGGGAGGAGGCAGTCACACCGCGTTCACTGCCGGTGTCCTGCAGGAACTCATCGGCCAACTCCCGGGTTTGGTCGACTTGGTCGCATTGAGCGGCACCTCCGGCGGCGCCATGAGTGCGGCGCTGGCCTGGGATGGTCTGTTGCGGGGTGAACCGGAGCGGGCCATTCGGCAACTTGAGCAATTCTGGGAGTCCATTGCTGCTAACGAGACGTGGGACTTGCTGGTCAATCAGACGGTTCAGAATCTCGCGAACCTGCGTAACCATATGGTTCTGCCTGAAGTGAGCCCTTACGTCTTTCCGCCATGGGGACAGGAACGGTTGGCAGAAATGCTGAATCAGCAGCTCGATTTCGAAGAATTGCGAGCGCTGGCCGGTCAACCGGGCGCCCCGGCCTTACACATCGGAGCCGTTGAGGTCCTCACCGGCCACTTCGAGGTCTTCACGGGACAGGAACTGCAAGTCGAGTGTCTGTTGGCCTCAGCGGCGGTGCCGGACCTGTTCCCGGCCGTCACGATCCCCGGCCGCGGTGTTTACTGGGATGGACTGTTCTCTCAGAATCCGCCGATCCATGATCTCACCGATCACAACATCAATGAACTCTGGGTCATCCAGATCAACCCGAGTGGGTGCAGCCGCTTGCCGACGGAGACCCACGAGATCATCGATCGTCGCAACGAATTGGCCGGGAACATTTCGCTCGAGCAGGAATTGCGGATCATAGAGATGATGAACCGGCTGGTCGCCAAGGGAATGATCAACGCACCCAAATATCATCCGATCCACGTCGCGCGTATCGTTCTGGATCGGGAACTGGACTTTGCTTCGAAGCTGGACCGCCGGCCCGCCTTCTTGTCCGATTTAAGGGAGTATGGCCGGGCCAAGGCAAGAGTATTCCTGAAGGAGCGGCAAGGGATGTTGCATACCCTCCAGGCCCTCGGCGTGATCGCCGCGGACGAGGCAGCCGTGGCGAACTGATCGGACCCGCGGCCGCGCGAGTCTACAGACTTCCCGAGCCGGCGCCGGAAGCTGTTCCCCGGTCGCGGCCCTGGACGTCAGAAGAAGTCCGTGAACAACTGCAATTGATAAAGCATGCCGCTTTCCCCGGCTCGGTACCCGGTCAGAAGATTCTGAGCCGGCGACCGGTTGATATTGAGCACCTCGAAGGTCATCCGCCAGTCCCGGGTACCGCGAATGTACCAGTTCACGCCCCCTCCGACCTCGTAGCCGCCGCCAAAGCGGCCTGAGACAAACGAGCTCCGCGCAAATCCCTCGAGCGTGCCGGGCATCACAAAATAGCCGCCCTGCAGCAGGGCGCCATGATCGAAGAGGCTGCCGATCGGCAGCTGACCACCGACGTATTTGAAGTTATCGAGCCAGCGTAAGAAGTATTCGCCCGAGATACTCAGACCGCGGTACTTGACGGCCGAGTCTATCGTCCACAGATTGACGTCGGCCGAGCTGAGTTCGACGCCAGGCGCCAGCGCGCCCGGGCGGAATAGCGGCGTACCGTCCGAAAGCCGCAAAATGGTGTCTTCTGGGTTCCCTGTCTCGACCGATCCGAAACCTTGATTCGGTTCTCGCGAGAAGGCGACGTTGGTGCCGATCCGCGGACTCGGCCGGCGGTGATGTTCGATGTCCGAGGGTCCTGGGCCGAAGGGGCCGAGCGGCTCCCACCAGACGGTGCCCCCGAAGGCAATCGCGGAGCCGACCCGCTCGACACCCTGGTTGAACCGGTTCAGCGAGTTCGCCACCATCGCGACGTAGTGCACATTGTCGATCGGTTCACCTTGCGCCCAGATACCCGGGCTGATGTTCGGCCGGAAGAACGTGGTCGCCATCAGACGATCGGCGCCCAGTGTGTAACGGAACGATTCATACCATTCCCGCGTACCGGGCACGAGCCAGTTGCCGACCCTCAGATCGAAGGCCTTGTTGAATTGGAAGTTTATCCATCCCAGATACACGGTGCTGTTGATGGCCGTGGACGAGAAGAAATTGGCCGTAAACTGAAGCCGGGGGTCAATCGCGAAGCCGGACAGCTGGACAAAGTTACGGTTGAGCTCCACCGAATCGAAGGAATTGACCGGTTCTTGCCGTCCGGCGCTATCGGTCCAGTAATCGGCCCGCCTTGAAAAATTGGCATAACGTACCTGGCTGAAGAAATCCGCTCGCAGTTCGAAGGGCACCCGCCCATCCCGGCGCTGGGCTAGTACAATCTGCCCTTGAGCATCGTCATCGCCCTCAATGCCGGCCCTGGAGTGCGCAGGCGCGGCTATTGGGGGCGTTCGTGCGGCCGGCCCGGTGGTGAGCACGGCTGGCGCTGGCGAACCCGCATCGGCGTCGAGAGGCTCCCCCTTCCGATTGATCGGGGCAGCCTGGCTCTTTGCTCCCTCCACCAACCGCCGAGCGAGCGACTGGTTCTGCTCGGCGAGCTTCGCGTTCTGCTCGGCCAACTTCGCATTCTGCTCGGCCAGCTTCGCATTCTGCTCCTCCAGGCGTTGCAGGAGGCGATCGAGCTGCCCGGCCGAAACCGGAGCGTCCTCCAACCTGGATGCCTCGGGGCGATGGCTCGGTTGCACCGTATCAGGTTCCGCAGCGACGGCTCCAATGCCGTCCGGACCCAGAATGGCCAGCAAGCCGGCTGCTAGACGCGCTCCGGCATGTCGCGACAAAGGCAGCATTGATCCGAACACAATCGTCGTCGGCCCATCCGTCTTGCGGGTTAGTTTAAGAAATCAACCACGGGTCCATCATCCTTCAGTCTTGTCGGGCTTCGCATGGGAATCGCCAATCCCATGTACCAGCCGTCGGGCGGAACTCGCTCGGCCAGTCGCATCGCACGAGGCCGCGCCTACGCGCTATCCGCCTTGCGGATCGAAGAACTGACCTCCACGCTTGCTCCCCAAATAAGCCGTACGAGTCTGTAGACCCGATCAGTGAGACGGTTCACGTTCCGTCGGTCGTTGAATCCATGTCGGTCCGGTCGCCGATGAGGCGACAATCGATGCGCTTCAGCCGACGCTCGGCATGACCCCGAAGCCAATCAGCCCCATAACCATGAGTTCAACGGCCAGCGCGACCAAGATCACTCCCATGATCTTGCCGATGACTTTCAGTGCAACCGGACCCACCGCCTTCACGATGAATTGACAGGATCGCAGGCAGACATAGTTGAGCGCCATGATCGCGACGATGATGCCCGACAAGTAAAGCAGCGCCCCGATGTGATCGCCCATCTGTGCCATCAGCGACACGATGGCGATGAGCCCCGAAACCGAGGCCATCAGCGGAACCGCCAGCGGGTACGCCGCGATGTCCAGCGACGGCTCTTCAGGAGACTCCATGGAACCACTGTTGGCGCCCTTGCCGTCGCCTTTATTGCCCATCGCCATTTCGATGGAAAAGAGCATGACGATGATGCCACCGGCAATCTGGAACGCGGGAAGCGAAACTTGGAACACTTTCAAAATAGCTTCGCCGAGCACGGCGAACACGAGGCAGACCATCGACGCAATCAGCACCGCCCGTAACGCGACCTTGTTGAGGAATGCCGGTGTGGCGTCGGCGGTAAGGGTTGCACATACGATTGTGACTTTCAGAGGCCCAAGCGTCGCGAATAACAACAAGATGACTTCGGAGGGTTTGAATTCCATGGTCGGATTCCCGTAAGACTGTTGCAAACTGCGGATGGTAGGCGGAATTCCTCTATAGAAAGGGGAGCACAAATTCGGGAATGGCACCCACCCCGACCAGCGCGGCGCGGGAGATGCAAACCGCGTTGCGGCGATCCAATTCGCGATTGCAGTGCTGCAACACGATCTGCAATGCTACTGCTTCGTCCCACAGCATGCCACGGCCGATCGACTGCATAGGCCACATATCTGGAAATTCTCTTTTTCACCGCGGTCCGTGCTGCTGAGGGACGGACGACGACGGATATCGCCCACGCTGCATGTGCTGCAACCTCCGGCGCAGTGGCGTTCCTGCTGGTCGATATCGACGCAGTCATCCCGTGTCTCGTCGACGAGGAGAACGGCAGCGTTGTGCTGAGGCAAGAGGCCTTGGCTAGCGAGCCACGGCGTCGTCGACAAGATTGCCGGCCGCGCGCTTATGGCGGGTGCGCGGGTCTTGGGTGTGCGGCGGCCGGATATTCCCGGCAGAGGGAGTCTCACTGCTATCTTGCGTTATGCATTCCGAGAGCCGGTGAGGGCAAGCCAAGTATCCTTGCCCCGCACCTTCGGGCGCTGTGCGTAACCCGGTAGCCAAGTTCCAGCGCATGCTCTACCTGGTTGCGGATGTCGGCGGCATCTGATCCTTCGACCAGTCAGGATGCCGAATCAAGTTTCAGCGACGAAAATCCACTTGAACTTCGGCGCACCGTCAGGCGCGGCGCCGAGATCCGCAACACTGGGGAGGAAAGGAAGCGCCACCGCGCGGCTTGGCGGAGGGCCGTGAAGAAGCGAGAGCCGGCGGATGGTATACTGCTGGAGCTTGAATTTCTTGATGATTCCGAGATGGCTATTTCCACGCTTCACGAACAGGATTTCTACGCATGGACGCAATTGCAGGCGCACTTACTCAAGACCGGTCAAATCTCCAGTTTGGACGTTGAGCATCTGGTGGAGGAGATCGAAGACATGGGTGGCAGTGTGCGGAATCAGTTGGAAAGCCGCCTCGGCATTCTTTTGATGCATCTGCTGAAGTGGCGGTTTCAGCCGAGCTTTAGAGGGTGTAGCTGGCAGCTGACGATTAAGGAACAGCGGCGTAAGATTGAGCGCTTGGTGCGAAAGAATCCGAGCCTCAAAGCGACGCTTGAAGAAATGATTGCCGATGCGTACGGCGATGCCATCTTGACCGCAGCCAGGGAAACCGGCCTTGATGAATCAGTTTTCCCTGAAACCTGCCCTTATGGCTTGAGCGACATTCTGAACCCCGAGTTCTTGCCGGACTAGATCAGCTCATCGGGCAACGTTGGCTCGTTGCCCGACGGAATGCGGCACGCCAGCATGTTGGGCATCATGCCCAATCTACTCATCTCTACCTGTGCCGCTCTCAGGTTCGATCTTCCGTTTCGTATGAGTTGGCTTCTCCGAAGAGGGGCACGTGAGCGAGATCCAGCCACCAACAATACGAGACCCCACGTTCAGTCGGACACCGGATTCTCGATCCCATCGTTTTGTGATCAGCCGTAGCAACGAGTTGTTCTAAACAGCGCGTCCGAGCCTGTAAAATGCCAGGGAGTCTTCGTGATGGTTGGCCGGGTTGCGGTCGAGGGTCGGGTCCCGCTTCCCAAGGACTGGGTCCAGTGGCAATACAGCGGGGATTTCCGGTTGCCCGAGGCAAGGTTTTTTCACGTCCCTGGCTGGGGGAAAGGCCGTCTTAGTACAATTACTTAGTCGAGCCGCGCCGCCGTCAGGGGGCGACTCCCAAGATCACAGCGCCGGCCTTGAAAACGGCCGTTGCCGCCTTACCGGTGGCTAGCCCGAGTGAGTCGACGCTCTCGCTGGTGATTGTGGCAGCCACGGAATCGCCCCCCGGCAAGCCGATGACCACCTCGGCATTCACTGCGCCTTTTTGCAGCTGCGTTATCGTGCCGACGAGTTGATTCCGCGCCGACAAACGATAACCTTCCAGATCGGTGACCACCATCACCAGCGGCGCCTTGACCAGGGCCAACACGTCCTTGCCCTTCGCGAGCCCCAGGGAGGCAACCGACTCCTGCGTCACCGTTGCCACCAGCGTCAGACCTCCCTTGAGCGCGACGAAGACTTCGGCGCTGACCGGGCCTACGTGAACGTCCGTTACGGTGCCAAACCATTGATTACGCGCACTTGCTTTCATGAACAGTCTCCTTAACCACAATAATAATTCCGGGTCATCCGCCAGGTTACGATTCAGATCGTCCAGGAATAGGCGGTGTTCTTCCTGAAGTTTCGAAAATAGAGACAGCAGCTTGCGACCGGTCTCGGTGAGTTTCGTGCCGCCCCCGTCGCGGCCACCCGTTGCGGTTTCGATCAGCAATCTGGGGGAAAGGCTGTTGGCTCGTTCGATCATCTCCCAAGCACCCTTGTAGCTGAGCCCCACATCGCGGGCCGCGCGGTTGATGGAGCCGATGCGATCGATCGCCGCGAGCAGATGGAAGAGCTTGGCGTTCAGGCAGCCGCCGATGCGCAGATCGCCGTCGATCAGGCGAGCGGGAGCGGATTGTCTGGTTTGTTTGCGCATCATGCTGCTCGAAGGGTCTTTGGAAGGGGTCGAGGCATGTTAACTTCTGTCTATTCCGAGCGTCCACGATCAATCCAATAAGGCTACGGCTTTGATCTGAGCCCAGACCGGCGATCCGGGGCCAAGATGCAGCGAGTTGCTCGAACGCCGTGTGATTCGGGCCAACAAGGGTGTTCCATTGGCTTGCAGTCGGACCAGCACGTGGGCGGGGCTTTCCATTGGAGCGATGCCGACGACGGTTGCCGAAAGGATGTTCAGAATACTGCTGTGTTCCGCGTGTTCGAGCGTCAGGCTGACATCCCGGGCATGCACTCGGCACCGCAGGCGCCGCCCCGCGGCTTCCGGGCGGCGTGCCACGAAGATGCTGCCTCCTGCGAAATCCAGACGGGTCAGGCTATCGGTATCATCGTGGGCACCGATCACGGTGTCCAACACGACGCCGGCATCGTCGGCGAATACGGTGGGAAGATCCAGCCGGGCCAAGGTGTCCTGCAAGGGGCCATCGGCGACGACCGATCCGTTGGCCATCAGCACCAGATGGTCTGCAAGCTGGGCGACCTCGTCCGGAGAATGGCTCACGTAGAGAATCGGAATGTCCAGCTCGTCGTGGAGCCGTTCGAGATAGGGCAGGATCTCTTTTTTTCGCTTGAGATCCAGCGCCGCCAGAGGCTCATCCATCAGCAGCAGGCTCGGACTGGTCAACAGCGCGCGGGCGATCGCAACCCGCTGCCGCTCCCCGCCGGAGAGGCTGGACGGCTGGCGGTCGAGCAAGCTCTCGATGCCCAGCAAGCCGATCGCATGATCGAACGACACTTTCCTCGACTCGGCCGGGACCCGCCTCTGGCCGTAATCGAGATTCTTCTTCACGCTCAGGTGCGGGAACAGGTTGGCTTCCTGGAACACATAGCCCAGCGGCCGCCGGTAGGTCGGCAGGAACATGCGGTTTGCCTCATCCTGCCAGACCTGTCCATTGATCGCCAGGAACCCCTCTGGCGCACGCTCCAAACCTGCAACGCAGCGTAGCACGGTGGTCTTGCCGGAACCGGAATGGCCGAAGAGTGCGGTCACGCCCCTGCCGGGTAGACTCAGGTCCACCTTCATGCTGAAGCCGGAATAGTCACGGCGAAGAAACAAACGGATACCGTCCGCCTCGTCTGGTTTGATGGCCTCAGGTACCATGGCGGCCCGGTTGCAGGCTGTAAAGCGCGAGCAGGACCAAGAAGGCGAATAGGACCATGCCGCCTGCCAACCAATGAGCCTGTGCGTATTCCATGGCTTCGACATGGTCGTAGATCTGCACGGAAATCACGCGCGTCTTGCCCGGTATGTTCCCGCCGATCATCAGCACCACGCCGAATTCGCCGACGGTATGAGCGAAACCCAGAATCGCCGCGGTGATGAAGCCCGGACGGGCCAACGGCACGACCACGGAAAAGAACGTATCCCAGGGACCCGCCCGCAGCGTAGCCGCGGCTTCGAGCGGCCGATCACCCATCGCGATGAAGGCATTCTGTATCGGTTGGACGACGAACGGCATCGAGTAGATCACCGAGGTGATGACCAGGCCGGGAAACGTGAAGGGCAGCAGCCCCAGCCCCAGAGACTGCGTCAGGTGCCCGATGGGTCCATGGGGACCCATCGCGAGCAGCATGTAGAAGCCGAGCACCGTCGGTGGAAGAACCAGCGGCAAAGCAACCACGGCACCGACCATCGCCTGGAGTCTCGACCGGGTGCGCGCCAGCCACCACGCGATCGGCGTCCCGATGACCAGCAGCAGCGCCGTCACGATCGTGGCGAGTTCGAGCGTCAGCCCGATCGCGGACAGGTCAGCCGGGTCCATGGATGCAAGCGCCGGAAGGGTTTCAGAGGTCGTAGCCGTAGGACTTGATGATCGCCTTGGCCTTGTCGCCCTTAAGGAAAGCCACGAGGGCCGTGGCCGCGGGGTTGTCCTTGCCCTTGCTCAGAAGCACGGCGTCCTGGCGGATCGGGGTGTAGAGCTTGGTCGGTATCCACCACGCGGACCCCGAGGTCAGCTTGCCATCCTTCTGAACTTGCGATAGCGCGACGAATCCCAACTCGGCATTGCCGGTGGCGACGAATTGCTGCGTTTGGGCGATGTTTTCGCCCTGTACGAACTTGGGTTCCAGCGCCTTGAAAAGGCCGAGATGGTTCAACACCTCGACCGCCGCAGCCCCGTACGGAGCCGTCTTCGGATTGGCCAGCGCCAGATGGGCGAAGTTGCCCTCCTTAAGGATCTTTCCTTCCTTGTCGACGAAGCCGGGCTTGGCACTCCACAGCGCGAGTTTGCCGATCGCGTAGGTGAAGCGGGTACCCGGAACGGCCAAGCCCTCGGCCTCGATCTTGGCGGGCGTGGTGTCATCCGCGGCCAGCAGTATCTCGAACGGCGCGGCATTCTGGATTTGGGCGTAGAACTTGCCGGTGGCTCCGGTCGTAACGGCTGCCTTATGCCCGGTGTCTTTTTCGAAGGCCGACGCGATGGCCTCCATCGGTCCGGCGAAGTTCGCGGCCACGGCCACCTGGACCGTTTCCGCGATCGTTCCCGGGCTGATGGAGAAGAGCGCAATAGATAAGGTGAAATAGCGGATCATCGTTGAGCACCTGGCTTGAGGTTGGAGCGACGGGAAACAACGATCGGGCGCAACGCGGCTAAGTTCGGCGGGATGTTCTGGTCTGAGAAAAAGCTTTCTGAACGGTTTGTGCCGTCTGGTGACAGCATGGAGGCGAGCGGGAACAGCAGCAGCAAGTGAGACAACCGTTATGTAGGGGAAACCGCAACCAATGTAGCGCATGCCGGCTGCTGGGTCCACAGATTCCATCACAGATTCCATCGCGCCGCGACGAAAGACACTGTTTGCCGATCACGAACGTTTGGTGTGCGATCGGTCGCGATGGCTTGATGCCGGGCGGATGCTGAGTACCGCATGAGTCCAGTGACGGGCGCTGCCTCAGCGGCGTGGGCCTCGGAGTGCGCCGTTGCACTGTCGAGGGTCCGGTCACCGAGCGTATGCACCAATTTCAGCGCATCCGCAAACGGCCTCGAATAATGCTCATCCAGCGGAATGTGGCCTGACGTTCGAGCCCTTCATACGGGCACTTTCGATCTGCGTTGCCATTGAGCAACGCCGTCCTGTCAAGCGAGGGGAAGGTCGGTTTGGGCAAAGTCATTGCCAACGCAGAGTAGGGGTTCTCCAGCTAGCGTGGCGGTGGCATAGGACAGGCAATCCCCGAAGTTCAGCGACGCCGCATGTCGCGTCTCGCGCATCTATCTACGCGTCCTTGGTCTCATACCGCGTTCGCCGCGTGCCTGGGGATGGGGAGTTCCTACATTCGGGCAGAGAGAAAAGCGCCGTCCAAGGCGTTGGCAGCGAGAAGAAAAGCGGCGGATGTCTGATGACATGAGTTATATGATGTAGGGTGGGTTAGGCGCGCACCCTGAAGGTGTTTATGTTTATCAACGGACATGAAGCGCGCCGTAACCCACCATTGCCTCGCTCGCCGTCGCGGTACCCCATCGGTGGGTTACGACGCGCGGACAGGTTTTTGGAAGCGACCGCCCCGCAGCCATGCACGTCTAACCCACGAACTGGCACACCTCCTCATTTCGCCAAAGCCAACGGTATGTAAGGGCTTTCTGGATTCACCGTGAGGGATTGCGTCGCCGGGTGCAACACCAGGTCCATCATCTCCAGGGGTACTGCGCCCATTAGCGGCTCGTCGCCAAACACCAAGGCCGATAGATCGCAATAGCGGTCACCAAAATGGATGCGCAAGGGACCGATCATCGGCACGGCCTTGCGAGAACCATCGGCCAGAACCACCTCGCGGGTGCTGACTTCCGTGCTGTCAAAGCCGAGTTGCAAAGCCACATGCTCGGGCACGATCATAAACACCGCGCCCGAATCGACCAGGGCGCGAACGGGAATCTGTCGTTTGAGAAAAGGATTCTCTACGAGCAGGTCGGCGTAGGTGAGTCCCATGGCTTATCTCCATTACCGCTCTTGATTTCTGACCAATTCTCGCAGAATGCGCGCGGTGCTGGCTTCCTCGGGACGAAGACCTTCGAGCGTCTTGGCGAGATAATCGGCGCGTTCCACCACCCCGTCGCGCTGGGCCGGGTCGTAATAGTTCAGCACGTTGAAAGCCAGGTGAGCCGGCACTTCGTTGCCGTCGATTTCCTGGGCCAGTTCCATTATCGCGTAGAGCACGCCACGCAGCACCATGTTGCCGAGTTCCGAGCACCCTTGCTGGTGCGTAACAAGAGGAGTCTGGCCTCTAAGGATAAGTCGTTTGCTTTCGCGATCCGACAATCACGAAATAGCTGTTGAGTGAACGCATAAGCGGGGTTCTCGCCATCTGTCACTCCTGGGTGCCGCAACACCCTTCTTGATTAGTGATGATCGTCATCTGGCCAGCCCAAGACCACCGACAACCTGATCTGCGAAACGCTGTCCGATTGCCATCGAAATTCTGTGCAAAGGGCCGATCAAATTGTCCAGCTGAACTTTCATCGCTACTGGAATCACGACACCCTTTTTTCTTTCATCGTCTCAGTGCAAAAAGGGGACGCAAGTCTTGGGAGATCCCGTGATTCCACTCGACGCTGGGAAGGTATAGCGAACGATTTGCTTGCTTTCGACACGGATCATGCAATCCTATCCTATCTTATCCAATTCGGAGCTTGATACACGCAACGTCGGAGCTAATTGTGGCGTCCTGTGACCAGCCTGCTCAGGCAGCCAACCCCTGCTCCGGCGGGAACTCCGTCCCTTGAACACGACACTTCCGGGGGACGCGGTCGGCGCCGCGAATCCGTCGCCAGGGCCGGCTCCGGGTGCGCTGGGATAGCCTTGGTCCGTGGGTGGGTTTCCTGGGTAAGTGTTGTGTGGATACCTGAGCCAGTGCGGAAACGCGCCTATCCGCGAGACAATCGAGCCCGAGTGAACCTTTATCAGTTACAGGAGAAACCCCATGCCCACCGTACTTGTAACCGGCGCGAACCGCGGACTAGGTTTGGAACTTTGCCGTCAATATGCCGAGGCGGGCTGGAAAGTGGTGGCCTGTTGTCGCCGTCCGTCCGAAGCGCATGATCTGAACGCCCTCGCAGAGAAATGTCCGCGAGTCTTTATCCATGCCCTG
>Ga0209254_10004899_pt1 | contig 12296 bp, 11 predicted proteins | sample FrelakmetDIP11DI_FD_187148 | JGI IMG/M metagenome (GOLD analysis project Ga0209254, IMG submission 187148) | Freshwater lake sediment microbial communities from the University of Notre Dame, USA, for methane emissions studies - DIP11 DI (SPAdes)... | ecosystem: Environmental > Aquatic >...
CCTCTCCCGCAAGGCAAAATTCTTTGACCGCTTTAAAAACGCCCTGCTGGTCGTCATCCCGTTGATCTTCTCCTCACTGGAAAGGATTGACCTGATCAGCAACGCCATGGATTTACGCGGTTTTGCCAAGAGCAGGACCCGCACCTGGTACACTTCTAAAAAACTTGCCCGCCAGGATTACTCAGCCCTCATCATCTCCAGCCTGATTTTTCTCGCTACCGTCAGCGTGTCCATTTTCATAAACCACAGCCGTTTTTACAACCCCTTTATTTAGGAGATAGTTATGAAGCCCATCCTTGTCTACCAGACTGACTTTACCTATAAAGAAGGGGCCGTGTGTGCCATGTACGGTGTGGTAAAAAGTGTCGACCGGGAATTAGAGATCATTGATGGGACCCATGAGATTCCCCAGTACGACGTTTGGAGCGCCTCTTACCGCCTTTACCAGTCGATGAAATTCTGGCCGCAGGGCACCATTTTTGTCTCTGTGGTCGATCCGAGTGTCGGCACCTCCCGCCGCGCCTGCGTGGCCAGGACTGCGGATGGCTATACCGTCGTCAGTCCCGATAACGGTTCCCTGACCCACCTTAAACATTTCGTCGGCATCACCGAGATTCGTCAGATCGATGAAACAGTCAACCGCCTGAAGGGAAAAGACACCGAAGGAGTGAGCGTTTTCCACGGCCGGGATCTCTTCTCCTACTGCGCCGCAAAACTTGCCAGCGGCCTGATCACCTATGAGCAGGTCGGGCCGGCTTATCCTGTGGATGAAATCGTCGCCTTTCCAATCCTGGAGCCAACCCTGCAGAAAGGCGTTATATCCGGCATCTTTGAAATCAACGACCCCAATTTTGGCAACATGTGGACGAATATTCCAACAGCCTTGTTCATGGAGGCTGGTTTTTCCTATGGGGATCCGTTAAACCTGACCATTCGGCATCAAGGCCAGGTGGTTTTTTCTGAGACAGCGCCATTCCACCAGTCTTTCGGTTATACCCAAAAAGGGGATGTCGTCATCTATAACAATGAGCTGATGCGGGTAGCGGTGGCAGTAAACCAGGGTAATTTCTGTCAGCGCTACAAACTGGATTACGGCCCGGAATGGCAGGTGGTGTTCAAAAAGTAGCTGGGAGACAATCCCGATTATGTTGCGTAATAATATTTTCGACCCAAATCCATCCGTAATTAAAGGAGAATATTCAAATTAAACTAACAATTGCAGTCTGCCGGGCAGCACTTTGTATTCCAGGTCTTGAATCGCATGGGAGAAGATCTCACCATCTGCATGGGCGGGTGATGGTGTCTGCAGGTGAACTTTCAACCAGGGGGTGTGGATTTCATGTACCCCTTCAAGCTCTACATAGCTGCCCTCCCCGGTCTTCATCGCCCGGGGCAATATGCGCAATAATTCCATCCGCCCTTTGCGAAAGGCATGCACAAAAGTCAGGTTTCCATCTGCCGGGTCGGCATGGGGGGTCATGTAAAATATTCCGCCGGTGACAGCGCCGTTACCTACCGTCACCAGGGAGACCGGCCCGCTGTACGCCCCCCCTTCCCATTCCAGGCTGGCTTCCCACTTCGGGTTTCGCATAATCCCCCGTAGTGCCGCCAGCAAGTAGCGTAAAGTCCCTTTAGCCCACACCATTTCCTGCTGGATCAGGGTTACCGTTGGTTCCAGTCCTATGGCGGCATTGTTTACAAAAAAATGCTCATTCACCTGGCAAAGGTCTATGGTTTTTATTTCCCCGGCTTTTATCCTTTGTACTGCGCCTGGGATATCAAGCGGCAGTCCCAGGTTGTGCGCAAAATCATTGGCCGTGCCCAACGGAATGATACCTACCGGGCCGATTCCGTTATTAAATGAAGGAAGGGCTTTCGCCAGCCCGTTAATCACTTCCCCAATGGTGCCATCCCCTCCTGCAATCAGTATGGGAGAAAATCCACCCCCGGCTGATTCATAGGCAATTTCGATGAGATGCCCACGCCGTTCCGAGACAGCCAGTTCAAACTCCATCCCTGCAAGGGTAAGTTCTGTTTCAACCTGCTTCCATAAAGCCTGGGCTTTCCAACGATTTGCATACGGATTGAGAATGACTTTTGCAACCATGGTTCCTCTTTCGCTTCCTGGCAGGAAGGTTAATTAGATAATTGATCTGAAATTTTTCTGGTTAGGTCAGTTATTGTAATCAGAGAGACACTCCCTGAGATAGGCTGAGCACTGTCTGGACTTTAATTTCAATGGCGCATTTATATACACACAAAAAAATCCTAGAATGGTGCAAAGATAACAGATTCATGCCTTGTTGCAAGTATCCATTTAATAAAGGTTAATTTCCATTTTTTTTGGGGCGAATTATTTCCCGGTTCAATATTAACATGATTGGTCATACAATAGGTGGTTTTGGCTATGGTTTCCTGGATATAGTAATTTGAAGAATCATGGCAGTTCATGGTATGACTAATTCTATAAATAGTATAAAATCGAGGAAACTGCATTGGGTGGTGATTACTCTTATTATTGATCAAATTATGACGATTCCGATATATAAATGGCTGCTCAAGCGAAACAAGTATACGATAGCAAAGGAAGGAATATGGCAGGGTATTCTGATCTGCAGGTCTAATAAATGGAAATGAAAGCACCAACCCGGAAACATTTTCCAAAAATGGATTCAAGGATGATTCTGTGGATAATAATCGCAGGGTACACTTATATCCTCCCGAACTTCCGCGTCATTTATAATGCCATCGTAAATTCTTTTGGACAGGCAGTTGCCGGCAAGGTCCCCCTGGTATTTGTAGTCACCATTGGAATTATCTATGTGATAGCTGTCTTTCGCACTCATAAAAGCCTGAAGAACCTGTTATTCCTGGTACCCAGTGCCATCATTGCAGTCACTATCATGACCCTTCAGCCCAATCCAAACAAACATATCCACATCCCGCAGTATGTGCTGATGGCCTGGCTGCTTTTCGCTGTCCTCTCCAGGGATATGGATGGCAAAGGATTATTCATCCTGATCTTCATTTTAGGGTCAATGCTGGGAGTAGTCGATGAATTGGAGCAGGGTGTTCATCCAACCAGGTTTTACGGCTGGAGTGATATGCTTGTCAATTGCGCTTCAACCTTGATTGGTGTTTTTACGATCATGGGTCTGAAAAAGGTGACCGCCCGGGAACTGGACTGGATCACCCCCCTGAAAGAATCAAGGGCTATGTTATGGTTGATCCTGTTTGGTTTTGTCGGTGCAGTGATCATGTGTGCCGTCCTCATTCAAGTGGCTGCCAGCTTAACGTTTGCAGGAATATATCCGCAGTGGCTCTTGTATTGGAATATCATTTTCGCCGTCATTTTGCCATTCATGGTCATTCGCTACCAGCGCAGCCTGAACAAATACAGGCCAACCATCGCAGGTCAGCCTGCCGGCAGCCTGCCTCCGGAAATCGAGGTCGCCCGGCTCTGGACAATACCTGTACTGGTAATCCTTTTTTATATGCACATCATAGTTATTTATGTCGCATATTCCGGGGTGGCATTTGTTTAGATACCCGGTTTTTTGCGGCTCGTCCGGTTCAGGGTTCTGCCAAATTTGGACACCATCGTCCCATCATGATTACCCGTTCGATTCTTTTTGAATACCTCTATCCAGCATCATGGTACCGCGGGTTTAATCCAACGGGGCAAATCGCATCGTACCCCCGTCTGCAAAGAGATCAATCAACAGGTCGCCATCCTGGAAGAAGTAAATGGCAGCATATCCCAGGTACTTGATGAATTCCTCACTCCGTGATCCGGGCGGGCAGGCAGCCATGGTCATCGGTCCGACGCTGATGGAGATCTTTTTTCCTTCGGTTGTGTAAGTGCCGCTTGCCAGGTTGCAGTCAGTCTTGATATCCACCGTCCCGTCCGTTTGGAATGTCAGCTGGTAATTCTCCGGAGTCTCAACCGTGTATTTTTCAACCGGGTTGATAAAAGATGTCCACTGCCATGGATTCGCTAAAAGCGGATCACTCACTGGCGCCTCGGTCGCAGCAGCTGAAATTTCCTCAAATGGAGTAAAAGTCATCCTCCCGCCATCCGCTGCAAGGTCAATATAAAGGACCCCATCCTTGAAAAAATAGTTGGCTGCCGACCCCAGATATTTGTTGAAATCATCGCTGTAGGACCCGGGTGGGCAGACCGCCCTGGTCATTGGACCAATTTCAATCTGGATACTTTCATCCTCAACTTTATAAGAACCCGACGCATTATTGCAGTCAGCTTTAATAATTACCGCTCCATCATCCTGAAACCGGAGGGTATAGTTTTGCGGAACAACAATATCGGTATGCTGGACGGGTGTAGTCATCCCGGTCCACATCCAGGTTGTGCCGGTCAGGGCAGTCAGATCGGCTGGCGTTACTGCCGGTGTTGGTGTTCCCGAACAGGCAGAAAGCAGAATCTGTATTAAAAGGAATGTGATAATTAAGGTTTTTCTCATTTTTACCCCTTTAATTAATCTCATTCGTTTCACAAAATGCCGGTTTATTCAAGCTTAGTATTAATAAAAACAAAACAGCCACCAGCTGGAATAGCTGATTACCAATACAATTCTCACGGCATCAGCCAGGATTTAGTTTCCTGTTGTAAATAGAAAAATTCACCAGTCTGAATACAAAACAAGGAATGATGCCTGCCGTACAGGCTGCTCCCCTTTTACATATACTCGCGGAACTGCAGCCCGTGGCGCTTGCGGGCTTCCATCCAGGCCCTCCGCAGGATTTCATAAACTTCTTCCGGTTTGTGGATATTACGCAGTTTTACCTCAGGGTCGGAGGGATCGTGCCCCTTGATGAAAATATCCCCAATCCCCAGCATCCTCTCGCCGAGATTCTGCTTAAAATCGATGTCCTGGATGCGGATCAATTCGAAATTTTCAATCTCGCGTGAAAGCAACCCGTGGATGATCTTGATCCTCTCGTTGGTGACAATGTACTTCTCAACCAGGGACAGGAATGGCCTGGCCTGCCACAGCACCTTTTCGTTAAACTCTTCCCCGGATTTCCCATCTTCATTCAGATCTGTCCCCTTTTCACTGACAGGCTGCCCTTGCATTTCCGCCTCAAGTGCCTCATCCATCAGGGAGTCAATGGTGATCATCACCCGGTCGGCGATGGAGCGCACCAAATCATCCTGCTCTTTTTGCGGAATACCGGATAGATCCACACCGCTCTGGGCAACCGCCTGCCAGATGGTTCCGATGAGTTGCGTTCGAACCGTTTCAATTTTCATGCTTCCTCCACGTAGAATAACCTGCCAGACAAAGTTTATTTTCAATTATAAGTATACAATGGAGGATGATTCCTGCAACAAAAATCTGTCTTGTAATATTATTCCCTTACGTTCAATGCGATATCTTTGCAACCGGTATTTGTCAAATATGGATGTTTATATTTCTTTTTTGTCATATTACAACAATAAATATCACCAGGAAAAAGAGACCTGTTTTACCAGCTTGTTATAAATCCAGTTTTAGGCGTAATAAAGGAGGATGGCTGCATTAATACCTGCACCGAACACCAGCATGAGCAGATCCCGATTGACACTGCCAGAGCCGGAAATTTGGTTTCCAGGTGAATATTCCGTTTTAACTCCTGCTCACCAGCTGATTCAAGTCCATCCCCCAATTTTTCATAACTGGATCTTAGTATCTTGGTATTTCATGCCGGCAGGGATTGCCGGGATGTTCGCCAGGTAATCCATTCATGCAGCCAGAGAGCTGCCGCCACAATGCCTCCGCCTGCAAGAAGGGTCACCCAATTCGCATCCTCTCCAAAGAATATCAGCGAAACTGCTACTGTAAGGGGAATCTTTAAATTGTTAAGGATAGCCAGCGTACCGGTATCCACTTTTCGGGCTCCACTGTTGAAAATAAAAAATCCCAATCCGGATGCGATGGCGCCTAGGTAGAGCAAGGTCAGAATTTGGGGTATCTGGATATCCTGGCTCCTGAAATCAGTCCAAAGGAAACAGGCCAGCCCTGTAACAGCCGCTCCGCCCAGGTACAGCCATCCAATTACTTCCTGGTCCTTGACGTTTTTAAGCGGCTGCATGATGCGTTTGTATTCCACCTGTCCAACCGCAAATGCCAGGTTGGAAACCTGGACAAATAGGAAACCGATCCAATAGTCAGATTTTACAGGAGAGGAATACTGAACTAACCCGGTACCTGCAACCGCCAGGATGGTTGTGAAAACCGGCAGCAGGGTAAGGCGATTTTGCCTGAATTGGGCATACAGGGTTACATAAATCGGGGTAAAGATTGTAAACAGGGCTACTTCATACGCTTTGAGATATTGGAAAGCATGGATGTAAGCCATGTACATGATCCCGAACTGGATTACACCAATCAGGATCAATTTGAAGCGCATCGGATGATTCACCTTACGAAAACGCAGGAAGGGTAGAAACACCAGCAGGGAGATTGCCAGGCGGGTGAATGACACAAGGTTCGAATCAATGCCAGCCAAATTTCCTTTAATCAATCCAAAAGAAAATGCCCATAACAAAGAAACGAACAATAAATACCCCATGATGCCTCCACAATAACGAATTCAAGAATTTCTTGTTTATACCATGATAGGCCCTGTTTAATCAGATGGATCGAATGGGTAGCTGCCCCGTCATCGCTCATAAAACCGGTAGGGGTGGCTCTCAAGAGGTCGACTGGCTTGCATACAAAATCCTCCTTGAATCAATACCGGCCCAGCACCGATTCCCAAAACTAACATTCAATCATCCTGGCAAAAACGGGTGAATTTACAGATTGAACCAACCTGGAATAGATGATAAAAATTGGACAGATACCCAGCCAATAAGGTATCTGTCCATAATATATCCAGCCCATATATCTCCTCTACCAGAAATAGCCTGGTGAGGATTTTATGTTCTTATTTATTTTGTTTTTAATCTCTTTTCCGCCTCCGCCAGCACGTTGTTCCAGTCCTTCATAAACATATCGCGGAACTTGATCACCGGTCCAAATTCTTCATACTCGTGGGCAGTAATAGCGCCTTCCAAGTACCCCCGGCGGAAATCCGGGATTTTCTCAACCAGCTCCTCAACCACGTAATCCGGCACCTGGTTGAATAGGCGCTCGACTACAGGCGTATTTTCCTGGATCAGTTTATCCGCCGTCCCTTTCCAGTTGATCGTAACCACCACATCGCCGCCCACCATCTCTGTGAAGTGCTGTGTGCCGCGTGCCCCCCCACCGATGAAAGTCACCGGGTAGCCGCGCTCCTGATAGATCCGGTAAAGCTTGCGTGCCACCACCATGCCCGCCTGCCAGAGGATATCCGGGGAAATATCGATATTATCCCGTTTTGCCACCTCTGCCAGGTATTCATCATATATTCCGGTAATATGGGAGATGTAAAATTTTGGTCGTTTGCCGCTTGCTTTACTCACTTTTTCGTACAGTTCACACAGATCCAGGGCCTGCTGGATGGCAAAAACCTCCGTGGCATTAATCGGTATATCTTCCGCAACCAGCGTCTCCATGGCTTCCAATCCGGACGCAGTGGTCGGAATTTTGCAGCAGATATTTTCCGCCACCGCACGGTTTTTCCTGGCTTCCCGGATGACCACCTGCGCATCATCCTCGTGGATCGGGTCACCCTGGATGCTTACATAGCCGTGTTCTCGGGGAAATTTTTCATACAAAGGCATGAATTTCTCGGCAATAGCTGCCGCTAACCTGCGCTGCAGTTCCTCTTCGGCCCCTGTAGGAGTATCCACAACGCTAATTACTTCATCCAGTACTTTGCTGGCATATTCCTTCTCTTCCGCCCGCTCGAACATTTTTCCGCAGTAGGAAGGATTGCATGTGCAACCCAAAGCCCCTTCAGTAAGCGCCAGGTCTGCTTCCTCCCGGGTAGGGTTGTTGATCCAGAACTTTGTGGGGGTCAAGGCGTGGACTCTTTTAAAATAGTTCATGGCTGCACTCCATTAATTTTCCAAAATAAGCTGGTCTATACACTGTGGTATTCCCAACGTTCTTGAATGTAATTTTTTAGCTGGATTGTTTCGGAAACGTTATCTACCCGGTTGCCATTTTCCCATTCATTCCAGAAGAATTCAATTCCCACAAAACCCGCATAACCGGTTTCGATCATCAATTGGACAACCTTGTCATAATTGATGGTATTCTCCTTGAAGACAACCTGAAGGTTGCCCGGCGTTGCGTTCCTGGCATGAAAGTGAGAGGCAAATGGAATTAGCGCCATATAATCCGATTCATCGGCTCCAAGCCGCACAAAATGGGTCATATCAAGGGTGAGGGTTAATCCATTCGTTTTCTCAACCAGTTCTTTTGCCTTTTTGGGATCCTGCACCAGCGAGCCAAAATGGGCTTCAACTCCCAGGATGATCCCCAGGTCCCTGGCCTTAACAACCCGCCAGTTTAATTCTTCAACCGCCCTATCAAAATCTGCCTGGTAATTCCCGCTGATTTCCACCCCGGGCAGTACTGTGACATGTTTGCACTGTAAATTACTGGCATAATCCAGCGTTTTTAGATACCAGTCCCTGGCAAATTCTCTCCTCTTACCATCTGTATGATTGACGGCATACATGGAGAAATCATTATTGCACTGCAGAAAAACATCCGCTGCCGCAAGTCCGTTATCATCCAGCTTTTGCTTCAGCTCCCTGGCTTTCTTTTCTAACTGGGGAAATTCGCTGGAGGGCTGCAGGTGGGAGCGTCCTTCAAATAAGCCAATATCCACGCCTTCAAACGCCATCATGGCAATCAGCTTGAGGGCATGTTCATGCTTTAAGAGCGGAAAAGTAAAATCCGCACATGCATATCTCGGTTTCATATCTATACCCCTTTCTCTTTTCTATTTACATTTTCCAATTTGAATGAGGGAAATATTGTTATCCCATGAAAATGCCGCCATTCACATCAAGCACGGCGCCGGTAATAAAATCCGCCTTGCTGGAGGCCAGGAAAACCACTGCGTTGGCGATATCCTTGGGATTTCCCAAACGCTTGATCGGGATGGAAAGGCGCAGTTGCTCTTTCTTTTCATCTGAGAATTCTTTCAATATGTCAGTTTCAGTCGGACCGGGAGCAATAGCATTTACATAAATATTATCTTTGGCTAACCGGCGGGCAAACCCATAGGTCAAACCGATCATGGCGGATTTTGTAGCTGTGTAGCCAAGACCATTGAGTATCCCGCCCATGCGGCCTGCCAGGGAGCTTAGGTTGACGACCTTTCCGCCATTCTGGGCCCTGAAGCTCGGCAGGCATTTCTGGATCATGAAGAACATGGATTTTAAATTGACCGCCATCATGTGGTCCCATTCTTCCTCGGTAATGTCTTCAATCGGGGTGGCATGCAGGATCCCGGCATTATTGACCAGGATATTGATCTTGCCGTATTTTTCCAATATCAGTGCAATGACACCTTCAATTTCGGCTGGTTTGCTGACATCACAGTGGAAAAAGGCAGCCTCCCTGCCAGTTATCTGCATCTCCAGCTCAACAGATTTGCCCTTCTCGATATTAATATCCAGAATGACGGCTTTCGCACCCTCACGGCAGAATTCTTCCACGATGGCCTTGCCTATTCCCTGCGCCCCCCCTGTAACAATAGCTACTTCTCCATTAAACAACATAATATTCGCTCCTTCACATGAAATCTTAGTGATCCCATTCTTAATCTGTTTTCTTAGTCTTTCCTTTTTGGGAGAGGGTAATTTTCTGGCTGGCAACAGCGATGATCAGGATAATACCCACCACGACCCGCTGCCAGTAGGATGATACGCTCATCATATTAAGACCGTTGCCCAGAACGCCAATCAACAAAACGCCTATGGCTGTCCCTATCAGGGTTCCTCGCCCGCCCAGCAGGCTGGTACCGCCGATGACCACGGCCGTGATGCTCTCAAGGTTGAGGTTGGTCCCGGCATTGGCGTCAATTGCCATCAGGTGTGCAGACTGCACAAAAGACGCCACAAATGCAAGGAAACCCACCAGGATGTACGGGATCATTTTATAGGTATGCACCGGCACGCCGGAAAAACGTGCGGCCAGTTCGTTGCTGCCGATGGCATAGATCATCCGGCCCGGTTTTGTATATGTCAGGAATAAGTGGCCCAGGACAAAGACGATGATCAGGATAACGACATAACTCGGTATACCCAGGATCCTATAATTATCGATCGTCTCCAAAATCACCGGTAAATTCGAGACCGCCTTGGAGTTCGACATGATATAAACAATACCGCTGAAAACGGACATCGTACCCAGGGTGACAATGAAGGGTTCCAGCCTGGCAACCGCAATCAGCAGGCCATTGGTCAATCCACACAGCAGTCCCACCGCTAATCCGGCCATCAATCCCTGCGTAAAACCAACCTCTTTGACCAGGTAGCAAAACACCCATCCGGACAGCGTAAAAATACTGCCGATGGAAAGGTCGATGCCCCCGGTTAAAATGACCATGGTCTGAGCTACGGCCAGGATGCCAATAGCAGACACCTGGTAGAGGATATTGGTGAGGTTTCTTGTTTTCAAAAAATAGGGTGATCCTATTGAAAACAAAATGAATAAAATGATCAGGCCAATCCCAACCCCGATTTCAATTCGATTTACTCTGAGAAACTCTGCAAGTTTATGGTTATTTGATGTATTTTGCATCTTCATCCTCACTAAGTCGGGATCATTTTTTCAAGAATTTTTGGTTCACTGGCCTCGTTCCGCGAAAATACAGCCGGTATTTTTCCCTCATTAACAACAAAAATACGGTCGCAGAGAGCAATCAGTTCCTGCAGTTCACTGGATACCATGATGATGGCTTTTCCCTCTTTTGCCAGGATCTTGATCAGCTCGTAAATTTCAGTTTTGGTGCCTACATCAATGCCGCGTGTTGGTTCATCCAGGATTAATACAGACGGATTTTGCGAGAGCCATTTTGAAAGGAGCACCTTCTGCTGGTTGCCGCCGGATAGACTGTTTACGACTTGATGGATGCTCCCAAGTTTAATTTTTAATTGCTTTACCAGGTTTTCATTCTGCCGGGCATATTGCCCCTCGTATACAAACAGCCCTTGCCTTAAATTCATATCCACCTGGCTCAAATTGGAACTGACCGGCAGGTTGATGGCCAGTCCCTTGGTCTTGCGGTCTTCAGGGACAAAGGAGATCCCATCCTTGACACGCTGCCTGATCGGCAGGTGATCAATCCGTTTCCCATTTAATTCAATCGTTCCGGCCGTATTTTTACGGACACCAAAGATGGTTTCCATAATCTCCGTGCGACCTGCGCCAACCAGTCCTGCGAAACCGATAATTTCTTTCTCGTGAACCGAAAAACTAATATCACTAAAATGGATACCGTCCGATAATCCCTTAACCTCAAGGACAGGTTTGCCAATCTCGAGGGTCTCTTTTATGCCAAAAAAGTCTTTAATATTTCGGCCTACCATCCATAAAACCAGATCTTTTTCAGTTATGTCTTTGATCGGCACCCGGCTCTTTACAATTTTTCCATCGGTTAAAACAGTAACAACATCGCCTATTTCGAAGACCTCTTTGAGCCGGTGAGTTATCAGCACAATCGAGACACCTTCTTGCTTAAGTTTACGGATCAGGTTAAATAATTCTTTAACTTCACTGATCGAGAGTGTAGTTGTAGGTTCATCAAAAATGAGCAGATTATTCTTATGCGAGATAGCCTTCAGGATCTCCACAATCTGCTGTTGGGCAAGTGTAAGGCTTTCCACCTTGGTGGTCACAGGCGGCAGGTTTGAAAGGTGAAACTGCTGGAACAATTTCTCTGATCTCTGGTCAATTAATTTGCGGTCAATAATCCCGATCCCCTTATAACTCTCTTTGTCAAACATGAAAATGTTTTCAGAAATGGTCAGGTGGGGCATCAGGTTCATTTCCTGCATGACCATGGCAATGCGCAGCTCTTTGGCTTTGGCAGGACTCAGTTCTTTGTAGGTCATATCCTGGAAAACCAGGTCACCCGAATCAGGGGTATGGATCCCAGCGATAATCTTTCCCAGGGTAGATTTTCCGGCACCATTCTCACCCACGATGCAGTGCACTTCCCCGGATTTAAATTCCAGGTCCACATAGGCCAGGGCATGCACACCGCCAAAGCTCTTGCTCACGTCTTTGATGCGCAATAGGACAGCATTGTTTGTCTCGGCCATGGATGGACTCCACCTTTATCACGCCAAACCCCTGAAGTCTCCGCGACTTCGGAAGCCTACGGGCGAGATCCCCAATCGAGTT
>Ga0209254_10004900_pt1 | contig 12295 bp, 11 predicted proteins | sample FrelakmetDIP11DI_FD_187148 | JGI IMG/M metagenome (GOLD analysis project Ga0209254, IMG submission 187148) | Freshwater lake sediment microbial communities from the University of Notre Dame, USA, for methane emissions studies - DIP11 DI (SPAdes)... | ecosystem: Environmental > Aquatic >...
AGCGTGTCTCGCTCAGGTGCCCAACGCGCTGCTGCAGTTTCACGGCGACGAAACGGCTGCCGACTGCGAGCTTTTTGACCGTCCTTACCTGCGCGCGGCGCGCATGGCCGAGGGTGTCGATTTGTTAGACTTCGTTCGCTCTTTTCCCTCGGCAATCGCGCTGCTGGCCGACGCGCCGGCAACGGGATTCGGCGGCAGCGGCATGGTGTTCGACTGGGCGCGGCTGCCGGCACCAAGTCAGCGAACGATGCCGCTGGTGCTGGCCGGCGGACTGAACGAGACCAACGTGGTCGACGCCATCGCCCGGGTCCGCCCGTTTGCGGTCGATGTCAGCAGCGGCGTCGAGTCGGCGCCGGGAATCAAGAGTGCCGAGCGGCTGCAGCGTTTCTGCGCCGCCGTGCGGCTGGCCGACCGGCGCGAATACCCAGAACTTTCGGACGCAGCATGAAGCCCTACGACCTTCCCGACGAGCGCGGCCACTTCGGCCCCTACGGCGGCATCTTCGTCGCCGAGACGCTGATGCACGCGCTGGCCGAACTGAACGCGGCTTACGCGAAGTACAGCAAGGACCCGGAGTTCATCGCCGAGTACGAGAGCGAACTGGCGCACTTCGTCGGCCGGCCGAGCCCGGTCTATCACGCCCGCCGCTGGAGCGAACTGCTCGGCGGCGCGCAGATTTATCTGAAGCGCGAGGATCTGAATCACACCGGCGCGCACAAGGTCAACAACACGGTCGGCCAGGCGCTGCTCGCCAAGCGCATGGGCAAGCCGCGGGTCATCGCCGAGACCGGCGCCGGCCAGCACGGGGTGGCCACTGCCACGGTGGCGGCGCGCTTCGGCATGAAGTGCGTCGTCTACATGGGCTCCGAGGACGTCGGCCGGCAGGCGGCGAATGTTTACCGGATGAAGCTGCTCGGCGCCGAGGTGGTGCCGGTCGAGTCCGGCTCGCGCACGCTGAAGGACGCGCTGAACGAGGCGATGCGCGACTGGGTGACGAACATCGAGGACACCTTCTACATCATCGGCACGGTGGCCGGCCCGCATCCTTATCCGATGATGGTGCGCGACTTCAATTCGGTGGTCGGCAAGGAGTGCCTGACGCAGATGCCGGCGATCGCCGGCCGGCAGCCCGACTACGTGATCGCCTGCGTCGGCGGCGGCAGCAACGCCATGGGTATCTTCTACGACTACATCCCGCACGAGCAGGTGAAGCTGGTCGGCGTCGAGGCGGCGGGCGAGGGCCTGACGACGATGCGGCACGCCGCCAGCCTGCAGCGCGGCTCGCCGGGCGTGCTGCACGGCAACCGCACCTACCTGCTGCAGGACGAGAACGGCCAGATCACCGAGACCCATTCGATCTCGGCCGGACTCGACTACCCGGGCGTCGGGCCGGAGCACGCCTGGCTGAAGGACAGCGGCCGTGCCCAGTACGTCGGCGCCACCGATGCCGAGGCGCTGCAGGCCTTCCACGACTGCTGCCGGATCGAGGGCATCATCCCGGCGCTCGAATCCAGCCACGCGCTGGCGTACGCGGCGAAACTGGCGCCGACGCTGCCGAAGGACAAGGTCCTGCTGGTCAATCTCTCCGGTCGCGGCGACAAGGATCTGCACATCGTTGCCGAGGCGAGCGGCCTGGAGTTTTACTGCCGCGCTTCGTGCCGCGAGGCATCGATCGCGTTCAAGAAGGCGGGGCATTGATGTCGCGCATCGCCAGGACCTTCGCCCGCCTTGCCTCGCACAAGCGCAAGGGGCTTATTCCCTATGTCGCCGCCGGTGACCCGGCGCCCGAGCTGACGGTGCCGCTGATGCTTGCGCTGGCGGCCGCCGGCGCCGACGTCATCGAACTGGGCGTGCCGTTTTCCGATCCGATGGCCGACGGCCCGGTCATCCAGCGCGCCACCGAGCGGGCGATACGACAAGGCGTCGGCCTGAAGCAGACACTGCAGTTCGTTAGCGAATTCCGGCAGCGGGATGCGAGCACGCCGGTCGTGCTGATGGGATATGCGAACCCGATCGAGCACATGGGGCGCGACGCGTTTGCACGCGCCGCTTCGGCTGCGGGCGTCGACGGCGTGCTGGTCGTCGACTACCCGCCGGAGGAGTGCGAGGACTTCGCCGCGGCGATGAAGGCAGCCGATATCGACCCGATCTTCCTGCTCGCACCGACGTCGACCGAGGACCGCATCGCGCGTGTGGCCAAGGTTGCCAGTGGTTACCTGTACTACGTGAGCCTGAAGGGCATCACCGGCGCCGGTCATCTCGACGTCGACGCGGTCGCGGCGCGTATCCCGCTGATCAAGAACCTGGCGAAGGTGCCGGTCGGTGTCGGTTTCGGCATTCGTGACGCAGCCACCGCGCAGGCGGTGGCGCGAGTCGCCGACGCCGTGGTCGTGGGCAGCCGCATCATCCAGGAAATGGAAAGCGTGCCTCGCGAGCGGGCGGTGCAGGCGGCGGCCGCGTTGCTGGCCGACCTGCGTCGCGCCGTCGACGCGGTAGCTCCGGCAGCGGAGGCGGCGTGAAGTCGCTGCGCGGCCCGCTGATCGCCGTGCAACCGTGCTGCACCCGGGAGGAACGATGAGCTGGCTCGAGAAACTGCTGCCGCCGCGGATCAAGCAGGGCGGCTCGCGCAAGACCGTTCCCGAGGGGCTGTGGACCAAGTGTCCGGGCTGCGAATCGGTGCTGTACAGCGCCGAACTCGAGCGCACGCTGAGCGTTTGCCCCAAGTGCTCGCACCACCTGCGCATCGGCGCGCGCGCGCGGCTCGATGTGCTGCTCGACCCCGAGGGGCGCTACGAGATCGGTGTCGAGGTGCTGCCGACCGACGCGCTGAAGTTCAAGGACAGTCGCAAGTACCCGGAGCGGCTTCAGGAAGCGATGTCCTCGACCGGCGAGACCGACGCGCTGGTGGTGATGGGTGGCTCGATCCGGTCGCTGCCGGTTGTTGTGGCCTGCTTCGAGTTCGGCTTCATGGGCGGTTCGATGGGTTCGGTCGTCGGCGAGCGCTTCGTGCGCGGCGTGCAGACGGCGCTTGAACAGAAGCTGCCCTTCATCTGCTTCACCGCCACCGGCGGCGCGCGGATGCAGGAGGGCCTGCTGTCGCTGATGCAGATGGCCAAGACCACGGCGATGATCACGCGCCTCGCGGATGCGCGGCTGCCGTTCATCTCGGTGCTCACCGACCCGACGATGGGTGGCGTGTCGGCAAGCTTCGCCTTCCTCGGTGACGTCGTGATCGCGGAGCCCAAGGCGCTGATCGGCTTTGCCGGCCCGCGGGTGATCGAGCAGACCGTGCGCGAGAAGCTGCCGGAAGGGTTCCAGCGCGCCGAATTCCTGCTCACCAAGGGCGCCATCGACATGATCGTCGACCGGCGTGCGCTGCGCGACGAACTCGCACAGCTGCTGGCGCTGATGCTGCGCCAGCCGGCCGAGTCGATAAGTTAGAGTGGACCCTCGGGTGCTTGCGCGCCCGACCACGGCATTTCTTGGGCGGATCCTCGTTGACCCTCGACGGCTGGCTCGAGCGCATCGAACGCCTGCACCACCGCACGATCGATCTCTCGCTCGACCGCGTGCGGGCGGTCGCCGACAGGCTGGCCATCGGTTTCGATTGCCCGGTGTTCACGGTCGGCGGTACCAATGGCAAGGGCTCCACCTGCGCGATGCTGGAGTCGATCCTGCGCGCCGCGGGCTATCGCGCCGGCCTGTACACATCGCCGCATCTGCTGCGCTTCAGCGAGCGCGCCCGCATTGCCGGCGAGGTCGTCGGTGACGAGGCGCTGATCGAGCAGTTCGACGCGGTCGAGCGCTCGCGCGGCGAAACCTCGCTGACCTACTTCGAGTTCACGACGCTGGCGATCCTGCGCCTGTTCATGGCCAGGCGGCTCGACGCGGTCATTCTCGAGGTCGGCCTCGGCGGCCGGCTCGATGCCACCAACATCGTCGATGCCGACTGTGCCGTCGTCACCTCCGTCGACCTCGATCACATGGACTACCTGGGGCCCACGCGCGAGCACATCGGCTACGAGAAGGCGCACATCTATCGGCGGGGGCGGCCGGCGATCTGCTCGGATCCGCAGCCGCCCGAATCCCTGCTCGAGGTGGCGCACGACCTCGGCGCCGACCTCTGGTTCCTTGGCCGCGACTTCAACTACCAAGGCGACCGGCAGCAGTGGGCCTACGGCGGGCGGAAGGTTCGTCGGGCCGGCCTGCCGCATCCGGCGCTGCGCGGCGCCAATCAGCTACTGAATGCTTCTGGCGTGCTTGCCGCGTTGGAGGCGCTCGGCCAGCGGCTGCCGGTGAGCCAGCAGGCGGTGCGGCAGGGGCTGCTGAACGTCGAGCTTGCAGGCCGTTTTCAGGTGTTGCCCGGGCGACCCGCGGTGATCCTCGACGTCGCGCACAACCCGCACGCGACGGCGGTGCTGGCGAAGAACCTCGACAGCATGGGCTTTTACCCGCGCACGCTGGCGGTGCTCGGCATGCTGCGTGACAAGGATGCGGCGGGGGTGATCGACAAGGTGGCAGACCGCATCGACCACTGGTACCTGGGCGGCACTGCCGGGCCGCGCGGTCTGTCCGGGCAGGCGCTGGCCGACATCCTGCATGGGCGGCGGCCGGAGGCGGCCGTGGAATCGTTCGACGACATCGGCGCAGCCTACGACGCCGCGCATCGCGCGGCAGCCGCCGACGATAGAATCATCGTCTTCGGAAGCTTCCTCACCGTGGCGGATGTAATGCGTGCGCAGCGTCGCCGAGGCGCGCAATACCGGTAGCGAGATGCCCTGGCCCTTTTCGCGCAACGAGCCTGAGTCAGCGGACAAGGAAGCCGGCGAGGGCAACGGCCGCCGGGCCGATGCGCGCGATCCGGCCGCCGAACTTCGCACGCAGACCCGGCGCCGCCTGATCGGCGCGGCGGCCCTGCTGCTGGCGGCGGTGATCGTGCTGCCGATGCTGCTCGATACTGCGCCGCGTCCGGTGCGCGAGGACATTTCGATCACCATCGCGAGCCCGCCGGCGCCGGCGCAGAAGTCGGCGGACGGGTCGCCGGCGATCGACGAGAAGATCGCCGAGCCCGCGCCCGTACGCAACGAGCCGCCACCGCCGGTCGAGCCACCGGCGAAGGCAACCAAGGCGCCGCCGCCCGTACAGCCGATGCAATCCGCACAGTCTGCGCAGCCGGCAACCTCTGCCCAGCCGTCCGCCGCGGCTGCAACCACGACGGAGAACTTCGCCGTGCAGGTGGCCGCCTTGTCAACTGCGGCGGCAGCGAAGGAACTGGTCGCCCGTCTGAAGAAGGGCGGCTTCAGCGCTTACGTCGAAGCAGTTTCGACGGCTGACAGCACGCTGCATCGAGTGCGTGTCGGGCCGTTCTCCAGTCGGGAAGAGGCCCAACGGGCGGCGGAGCGATTGAAGGCTGCTGGCCACAAGGCGACCGTGGTCGGCGGCTGACGGCATGAACGCGCTGGACTGGGCGGTGATCGCGGTGATCGGCGCGTCTATCCTGCTCGGCCTGCTGCGCGGCTTCATGCGCGAGATGATTTCGCTCGCCGGCTGGATCGCCGGCATCTGGCTGGCCTTTCGCTTCGCCGCGGCGATCAGCGCGGCGGTGCCGCTCGGGCAGGAGTGGCCTCTGGCGCGCACGGCGGTGGTGGCGGTGCTCATCGTGGTCGGCTGCGTGTTCGCGGCGGCGCTGGTCGGCTGGCTGGTGCGTGAACTGATCAAGGCGGCGAAACTGTCGGCGGCCGACCGAACCCTCGGCGGCCTGTTCGGACTGGTACGCGGCCTGCTGATCATCGGGCTTGCCGTGTTCCTGGTGCGCGACACGGCGCTGTACCGCGAGCCGCTGTGGCGCGAGTCGCTGGTGCTGCCGCAGGTCGAGGCGGCGCTAGCATTCGCGTTGCGCCAGTTTCCGGATGCCGCGGTGCGCGGGCCGCGCGCCTAGGAGAGTCGAAGTATGTGTGGAATCGTCGGAGTCTCCGGAGCCTCGCCGGTCAACCAGCTGCTGTACGACGCGCTGCAGCTGCTGCAGCACCGCGGCCAGGATGCGGCGGGCATCGCCACCGCCAATGGCCGCGCTTTCCACATGCAAAAGGGCAACGGCCTGGCACGCGACGTGTTCCGCACGCGCAACATGCGCTCGCTGCCCGGCTTGTCCGGTATCGCCCAGGTCCGCTATCCGACGCAGGGCTCGGCCACCAACTCCGAGGAAGCGCAACCGTTCTACGTCAACGCGCCGTTTGGCATCGTGCTGGCGCACAACGGCAACCTCACCAACTGGGAGCAGCTCAAGGAGGAGCTGTTCCGCGTCGATCGGCGCCACATCAATACCAACTCCGATTCCGAGGTGCTGCTCAACGTCCTGGCGCATGAGCTGCAGCTGGCCAGCGAGGGACTGTCGCTCGATCCGGCGGCGATCTTCCGCGCCGTGGCGGGCGTGCACCGCCGCGTGCGCGGCTCCTACGCGGTGGTCGCCGAGATCGCCGGCTACGGGCTGCTGGGTTTTCGCGACCCGTTCGGCATCCGGCCACTGTGCTTCGGCGTCAACGAGACGGATACCGGCACCGAGTACATGATCGCGTCCGAATCCGTCGCGCTCGAAGGCAACGGCTTCCGGCTGGTGCGTGACGTCGCCTCCGGCGAGGCGATCTTCGTTGCGAACGACGGGCGCTTCTTCAGCCAGCAGTGTGCGGAGAACCCGTCGCTCAATCCGTGCATCTTCGAGTACGTCTACCTGGCGCGGCCGGACTCGCTGATCGACGGCGTGTCGGTGTATGGCGCGCGCCTGCGTCTGGGCGAGTACCTGGCCGAGCGCGTCCGTGAAGCGATCCCAAGCGGCGGCATCGACGTGGTGATGCCGATCCCGGACTCGAGCCGGCCGGCCGCGCTCGAACTGGCACGCAAGCTGGGACTGGATTACCGCGAGGGCTTCATCAAGAACCGCTACATCGGCCGCACCTTCATCATGCCCGGGCAGGCGGTGCGCAGGAAATCGGTGCGGCAGAAGCTGAACACCGTGGGCGTCGAGTTCAAGGGCAAGAACGTGCTGCTGGTCGACGACTCGATCGTGCGCGGCACGACGATCCGCGAGATCGTGCAGATGGCCCGCGACGCCGGTGCGCGCAGGGTGATGGTTGCCTCGGCGGCGGCGCCGGTTCGCTTCCCGAATGTCTACGGCATCGACATGCCCACGCGCGCCGAACTGATTGCCCATTCGCGCGGCGATGACGAGATCCGCCGCGAGATCGGTGCCGACGCGCTGATCTACCAGCGCCTCGAGGACATGAAGCAGGCGGTGCGCGACTGCAATCCGGCGCTGACCCGTTTCGAGGCCTCGTGTTTCGACGGCGAGTACATCACCGGCGACGTGACGCCCGCTTATCTCGACCGTGTCGAACGTACCCGCGAGCAGCCGTCCATCGGGGCGGACGATGCCGCCCGCCTGCAGCTGTCGCTGGCCATCGAAGCGGCCGAGTCCTGAGGTGAGCACGGTGTAACATTCAACGCTGTCGGCGCCGATTTGAGATTTGAGTTCAGCTTGCGGGCGCCTAACAAATGCGGCTAAAGCGAGCGCCCATCCAGACCCGCTCGGCCGCGCCGTGCGGGTTTTTCGTTTATGAGCCTCGACCATCCTGACTTCGACACGCGCGCGGTGCGCGCGGGCACGCTGCGCAGCGAATTCCACGAGCACAGCGAAGCGCTGTTCCTGACCTCGAGCTTCGTCTTCGACAGCGCCGCGCAGGCGGCGGCGCGCTTCGCCGGCGAGGACGAGGGGTTCGTCTACTCGCGCTTCGCCAACCCGACCGTGCGCATGTTCGAGCAGCGGCTGGCGTCGCTCGAAGGCGGCGAGGACTGCCTGGCGACGAGTTCCGGCATGTCGGCGATCCTTGCCACCTGCATGGCGGCGTTGCGGGCCGGCGATCACGTGCTGTGCGGCGCCAGCGTCTTCGGTGCCACGACGCAGCTCTTTTCCACGCTGCTGGCGCGCTTTGACATCGAGGTCACCTACGTGCGCGGTGCCGATGCGCAGGCCTGGCGCGATGCCGTCCGACCGGACACGCGGCTGATGTACTGCGAGTCGCCCAGCAATCCGCTGATGGAACTGGTCGATCTCGAGGCGTTTGCCGCCACCGGACGCGCCGCCGGCGCGCTGACGGTCGTCGACAACTGCCTGTGCACGCCGGCGCTGCAGCAGCCGCTGCGCTTCGGTGTCGATGCGGTCATTCACTCGGCCACCAAGTCGATCGATGGGCAGGGAAGGGTCCTCGGCGGTGCAATCGTGGGGCGGCGGGCGTTCATCCGCGAGGCGGTGTTGCCGGTGCTGCGCACGGCTGGCCCGTGCCTGTCGCCGTTCAACGCGTGGGTGCTGCTCAAGGGCCTGGAGACACTGAACCTTCGGATACGGGCCGAGTCGACATCTGCCGCGCAGTTGGCGCGCTTCGTAGAACAGCATCCGGCGGTGGCGCGCGTCTACCACCCCGGGCTCGACAGCCATCCGCAGCACGTCCTGGCACAGCGCCAGCAGGAGGCGCCCGGCGCGGTGCTCTCGTTCGAACTGCGCGGCGCAGCAGATGAACTGCGCAGGCGGGCGTGGCGCGTCATCGACAGCACGCGGTTGATGTCGATCACCGCCAATCTCGGCGACACGCGAACGACCATCACTCACCCGGCCAGTACCACACATGGCCGGCTCAGCGCGCAGCAGCGGCAGGACGCAGGCATCGGCGAAGGGCTGATCCGCATCGCGGTCGGCCTGGAGTCGGTGGCCGATCTGCAACAGGACCTCGCCGCCGCGCTGGACGGCTTGCGCTGAGCGCTCCAGTCGGCCTGCCGGCGAGAGGGACTTGCCGGTGCCGGGCAAGCTAAGCCATCCGCAGTGACGGACTTGCGGCTCCGGTCCCGCGGCATGCGATATCGTTCGATTCGTTTGCCGGGCAGGGCCGGGCGTCGTTCCGGTCCGGAGCGACACGGCGGTGTGGCAGCTACCAGGTGATTCCTCATGGTCAACGTGCCGGACAACATCACGCTTGGACAACTCTGCACCAAGGCGGCCGAGGCGTTGGCGCGCGCGGGCCTCGATCGGCGGATCGACATCTACCGCGAGGTGGAGATCGACGACCCGGCCGTGCGCCTGATGCTCGGCCGGCCGCACCGGCTGCGGGTGCGCGTGAAGATCACAGCCAGCAGTCTGCTGTTCGAGACCGGTCAGGATCAGCAGATGCCGGCCGGCACGGCGGCGGAGGCGGCCGATGGCGACACCGTGATCGGCACCATCGGCCCCGATACGACGCAGCCTTGGGTGAGCGACTCAAAGCCCTAGAGCATGCCGGCCTGCTGTGCCAGGCGGCGGTAGTGGTCGAATGACTCGGCGACTGCACGGGTGAATTGCGCCGGCGCTGCGTCGATCGGGTGATACGCCGCCTGCTCCAGCTGGGAGCGCACCGCCGGCTTCTTCAGCACGTCGGTCACGAGCAGACGCAACTGCTCGATGGTCGCCTGCGGGGTGCTTGCCGGCGCCATCAGCGCGATACGCGTGTCCACCCATAGACCCTCGGCGCCCTGCTCGGCGAGCGTCGGCACCTTCGAGGAATCGCGCGCAGTGTTCGCGTCGCCGCGGCCGAGGATCGTCACCTTGCCCGCCGCGACCTGCGCCGATGCAGTGGCCGCGTCGAGCATCGCCAGTTCGACCCGGCCGGCGAGCAGGTCGGCCATCGCCGGCGCCAGCCCGCGGTAGGGCACGCCGACGAGGCTGAGCCCGTACTTCCTCTTCAGGCTCTCGAAGATCATCCGCACGCCCGGCCCGGTGTCGACGTAGAAGATGCTCGTCGCCGTATTGCGGCCCAGCGCGACCAGGTCCTGCAGGTTGCGCAGCCCCAGCTTCGCATTGGCGACCACCAGGTACTCGAACCGCGCCACCGGCGCGATGATGGTCAGGCTGCGCAGGGGATCGAATCCCGGATCGGCCTTCAACGCGCGTTCGGACACCAGCACGTCCACGTTGTGCAGCAACAGGACCTTGCCGTCGCCCTCCGCGCGCGCAACCTGCTCGGTCGCGATCATGCCGCCGGCCCCGGGACGATTCTCGACGACAAAGCTGGACGACGAAGCCTGGCTCAGCGCCTCGGCGACGATGCGGGCCAGGCGGTCCGCGAGTCCGCCCGCCGGATAGCCGACGACCAGGCGGCGAACGGCCTCGGGCTGCGCATACGCACCGCGCATCGCGCCAAGAGGCCCCAGGGCTGCGGCAATGGCGAGGGATAGGAGACGGCGTCGGGCCGACGGGCCTGCTTGGTTCGTCATGTGGTTCGGGATGTCGGTTCGCCGGTGACGCCGGCGGATTCGGAAATGACCTTCGCAAGACCGGCCACGCTGGGGTTCTCGAGCAGGGTGTCCATGGAAAGCGACAGCCCGAAACGCTCCTGCACCCGTTCGAGCACCTCGACGGCGCGAAGCGAGTCTCCGCCGCGATCGAAGAACTGATCGTCGCGGCCGATATCGTCGACGCGCAGCACCTGGCGAAAGATCCTCGCCACCTGCTCCTCGTGCGGCCCCTGCGGCGGCTGCCACGACTGCTTCAGCAGCGCTTCACCGAGGCCGGCGAGTTCCGTCCGCTGCAGTTTCCCTGCGGCATTGCGCGGTATGGCCGTGGCGGCAACGATCCTGGTGGGAACCTTGGCCGCGGAGAGCCGGTGACGCACGAAGCGCCGCAGTTCGGCCTCGGACGCGAACCGTCCGTCCTCGAAAACCACCGCCGCGCAGACGTCCTCCCCCAGTGTCGCGTGGCGCCGCGCGAAGACCGCCGCCTCCCGCACTGCGGGGTGGCTCGCCAGGGCGAGTTCGACCTCAGCGGGCGAAACCTTCACCCCGCCGCGGTTGATGGCGTCCTTGATGCGGCCGGTCAGGTACAGGAATCCGCGATCGTCGAGGTAGCCGCAGTCGCCGGTGCGGAACCAGCCGTCGCGGAAGGACTCACCGTTCGCCTCGGGCGGGCTCTCGTAGGCTTCAATGACCTCCGGACCGCGCACCCACACCTCGCCCTCGTGGCCGCGACCGAGGAAACCACCTCGATCGTCGACGATCGCCACTTCGACATGCGGCCGCCCTACCGACCCCGGCGGAGCCGCATCCGGCGGCACCGGAGTCTCGGCGATGCCGCCGACTTCAGTCATCCCGTAGGCGATGACCATCGGCACGCCCAGCACCTGCTCGAGACGGGAGCGCACCTGCGGCGACTGCTCTGCGAACGAAGAGTAGATCACGCGCAGATGGTGCTTTAGTCCGGCTCCGCGCTTCTCGAACAGTTCCAGCAGGCGGCTGTGCAGCGCGGGTGCGGCGAGGAAGTAGGTCGGTGCGAGGGGCTCGATGGCGGCAACGACGGTCTCCGCCTTCAGGTCGCCCGCATGAATGATTGCGGCCCCGGCAGCGAGGTTCGTCAACAGACCCGCGCGAGCGGTGGCCGCCGAACTCATCGGCGAGGTGACCAGGCATCTGTCTGCACTGCAGACGTGACGCCGGGTTATGCGCTTGCGGACATCGAAGCAGATTCTCCACTGCTCGTAGGTGACGATCTTTGGCACGCCTGTTGTCCCGGAGGTGTGCCAGAGAAAGGCGAGATCCTCGGGGCCGGGCAGTTCCGGCGGCGCCGGGGTCCGTCGCGAATCGGTCCTCAGTTCGTGTGCGCCCGCCGCCCCCTCGGTTGAGGTGGACAGCTCGATCAGTGCAATACCGAGGTTGCGGGCAGCGCGTGCCGCGTTCGATGCCGAGCCCTCGGGAACGACCACGCCGTCGAGGCGCATCGCCGTCATCAGGCGAGCGAGCGAGTCCACATCGAGGTCGGGGTCGAAGTGCGCGCAGGCCGCCGACCTCGCCGCCGCCGCAATCGCCACCAAGCCCTCGGCGGCCGGAGGCATCGCCACGCCGATCCGCGAGCGGGGACCGAAGCCCGAACTGCGAAGGAACGCGTGGTCGCGCTCCAACTGGCGGCCGAGCTCGGCGTAGCTGAGCGACTTCCTGCCGGGTGCGACGATCGCCTCGGCACCCGCGTGCAGCTGCAGCGAGTGCGCCAGCAGAGAGTGAACTGTTTCCTTCATTTCGGCTAGAGTGAAAGCGATGGTCGGCCTTGCGCCGCCGAATCGTATCTCTTCCGTGTCGCCCGGATCGCCGGCAGTCCGGCCCAGGCGGCTGGGAGGGGGCAGGCGACCTTCTCGGGGCGCACGTCGTCAACCGAACGCGGTTTGTCTTGGGGGAAAGTATGTCGAAGCGCCTCGTGATCGTCGGAAACGGTCAGATGGCCGAGCTGTTT
>Ga0209254_10004901_pt1 | contig 12295 bp, 8 predicted proteins | sample FrelakmetDIP11DI_FD_187148 | JGI IMG/M metagenome (GOLD analysis project Ga0209254, IMG submission 187148) | Freshwater lake sediment microbial communities from the University of Notre Dame, USA, for methane emissions studies - DIP11 DI (SPAdes)... | ecosystem: Environmental > Aquatic >...
GCCCCACCCCTACAAACTGAGTCAATGATGGCGGGAATAGTTTGGCCTAAAAGCTTTGCATTTCGTTCTTCTGAAATTTTAGCTTGAAGCTCCAAAATTTCATTACACCGCTTTAATGCGATATCTTTTGGAACAGGTTTCATAGAGTATGATTGCGTTCCTGGTTCTGGGGAGTAATTAAAAACACCAAGTCGGTCAAACCTGGTCTCCTTAGTAAAACTTAAAAGCTCATCAAATGCTAGTTTACCCTCACCTGGGAAACCTACGATGAACGTTGTTCGAAGAACAGCATCTTTAAACATACCACGCAATTTTTTGATGCGCATCTCAATCTCTTTACTGTTTGGATGAGGCCTGCCCATTCCCTGAAGCACTGTATCGTTAATGTGTTGGAACGGTATATCAAAATAAGGTAGCACCTTTGGAACAGCAAAAGCTTCTAGAACCGTTTCTGTAAGATGCATCGGGTTCGTGTACATAATCCGAACCCACTTGATGCCATCGATTTTTTCTAGAGCTTTAGTTAAATCTCTAAGCGTATAAGCAGGATCGGCATCAAGACCAACAATTGATGTATCTTGGGCTATAAGGATAAGTTCTTTAACACCAAGATTTGCCATTGCTTCTGCTTCTTTAATTATCTCTTTGAGAGGAAAACTGTGAAAAGGACCACGTATAGACGGTATGGTACAAAACGAACAATTATGAGAGCATCCTTCAGCAATACGCAGATATGCAACATGTTGAAGAGTAAGCTGGAGTCTTGGCAAAATCTTGCCCTGTAGCTCATCACACCTTGCCTTGTCGAAATAAATCTCTCCTTTTGCAGCTTTTATAGCAAACTCGTTCTTTCCTGTACCCAGAAAGGCATCAACTCCAGGATATTTCTTTTTTAATACCTCCCCAAACATCTGTGGAAGACAGCCTGTGACGATAACTTTTTTTATTTTACCAGTTTTTTTAAGTTTTAATGCCTTATTTATCGCATGGAAAGATTCGTTTCTGGCATCCTCAACAAAAGAGCATGTGTTGACGAACAGGATATCGCAATCATCATCATTCAAACTTATCTGGTAGCCATTCTGAGCCAATGATGCCATTATTTGTTCTGCATCAATCAGAGCTTTCGGACATCCTAAAGCTAAAATTGCTACTGTTTCTTTCATTGCCTCAATGCGTTTTTTACGACTTCAAAAACATTCTCAACAAAAATAAATACCATTTCTGCTTTGATTTCCGGTGGTATCTGGGTTGTGTCAGCCTCATTGTCTTTGGGAAGAATTACAGTATGTATGCCATAACGATGAGCAGCAAGGACCTTTTCCTTGACTCCACCTATGGGAAGAACAGTTCCTCTAAGCGTTATTTCACCTGTCATAGCAATATCAGAACGAACAGGAATACCTGATATAGCTGAAACTAATGATGTAATAATTCCAACACCTGCCGATGGTCCATCCTTCGGAACAGCTCCTTCTGGGAAATGTATGTGAACATCAGTCTTCTCGGCATTGAAGGTGTCAATTATACCAAGTTCATCACGATGACTTCTGGCAAAAGAAAGAGCTGCAGTTGCAGACTCTTTCATCACATCACCAAGTTGCCCGGTAAGTATTAGTTTTCCTGAACCATCCATAACAGTGCTCTCGATGAAAAGTACCTCACCACCATTTTCAGTGACAGCCATGCCAGTTGCCACTCCAACCTCATCTTTTTTGAGCGTGATGTCGACTTTAAATATTGGTATATCTAGGTACTCTTGAACGTTGTCTTGTTTTATAACAACCTTTTTTTTCGATCCTTTTTCAACTTTAGCTTTAGCCACTTTACGCATAATAGTTGCTATTTTTCGCTCCAAGGTTCGCAAACCTGCTTCGCGTGTGTAACTTCGTATGATTTTACTGACAGCATCATCGGTCAATTCAAGGTCCTTGGGCGTTAGACCATTGGAATCAAGTTGTTTTGGAATTAGGAAATTCTTTGAAATATGAACCTTGTCATATTGCGTGTAGCCAGGGATGCTGATGTATTCCATTCTGTCAAACAGCGCTCGGGGGATTGTGTGGGTGACATTAGCAGTTGTAATAAAAAGGACATCGGATAGGTCATAGGGTATTTCGAGGTAGTGATCGGAAAAGGCCGTATTCTGTTCAGGATCGAGGGCTTCAAGTAATGCCGAGGTTGGATCGCCTCTGAAATCAAGGCCAACCTTATCAATCTCATCAAGCAGAAAAACAGGATTTGAAGAACTGGCTAGCTTCATGCCCTGGACAATTCTACCTGGGAGAGCGCCAACATAAGTTCTTCTGTGACCCCTTATCTCAGCCTCGTCTTTAATGCCACCAAGTGACATTCTTACAAATTGCCTACTCATAGCCCTGGCAACAGATTTGCCAAGTGATGTTTTGCCAACGCCTGGTGGACCAACAAGACAAAGAATGGGGCTTTTAGCTTTCGGTGCAAGTTTTCTGACTGCTAAGTACTCAAGAATCCTCTCTTTGACTTCATTTAGGTTATAATGGTCTTCATCAAGGATTCTTTTCGCATCCTTGATGTCTATACAATCATTAGTCTTCTTCTCCCAAGGGAGTGAAAATATCCAGTCAAGGTAGTTTCGAACAACTGCAGCTTCTGCAGCCATTGAAGGCATTTTTTCAAGCTTTTCAAGCTGCTCATTAACAGCCTCAGTTACATATTGTGGGAGGTTTGGACGATCATTAAGTTTCTTTTTATATATTGAAATCTCGGATGAGAATTCACTTCCACTTTCACCAAGCTCTTTTTGGATGGCTCGCATTTGTTCCCTAAGATAGAATTCTTTTTGAGTCTTACCTATTTTGTTGCGAACCTCAGACTCAATTTTGCTTTGCAATTCCATAATTGCAAGCTCGGATGAGACCATGTCAATAAGTCGCTCAAGTCTCTTTTCGGCCTCGGATATACCAAGAATTTCTTGCTTATCTGGAATGGAAAGATTGATATTAGCAGCAACAATATTGCAAAGATCATGAGGACTTTCAACTTCTGATAAGCCCAGAAGAGCATCTGGTAACAATTTCCGATTGATTTTGAAATATTCGTCAAACTTCTCAACCAACACTCTCATAAACGCCCTGATTTGGGGTGTTATTTCTGCAGTATCTGGGATGAGTGAAACTTTAGCCATGGCAAAATTTTCGCCTTCATTGATTTTATTGATATGGATGCGCTTTAGGCCTTCAACAATGATACGAAGACTGCTGTCTGGCATTTTCTGTTGAATTTGAAGTATTTCGCACCCGACACCATCAAGATATAATTGATTAATTGTCGGTTCGTCAATTACTTCGGATTTCTGTGCTGTGATAAAAATTTTTTTATCTTTTGAATATGCTTCTTCAACAGCAGCCACAGAGCGGTCACGACCAATGATCAATGGTACTGTCATAAGCGGAAACACGACCAAGTTTCTAAGTGGAAGAAGTGGTGCTTCGGTTACCTTCCATTGTTGTAGTTCAATATTTTGCATGAATTACTTAAAACTCCTTTTCAAGCTGTCTTTTTGAGTGACATAGGTTGACCATCCGAGTCGATCACTTTGGGTGGTGAATTTCCCAATGCGGCTTCTTTGTCAATTATGCACTTTGCAGCCGTTTTCATTGATGGTATAGTATAAAGCACGTCGAGTATTATGGCCTCAAAGATTGATCGTAATGCTCTTGCACCAGTTTTTAATGCCTTTGCTTTGTCTGCTATGACCTCCATAGCTTCAGGAGTTATCTCTAGTTGAACTCCCTCTGTGCTCAAGAGTGTCTCGTATTGCTTATAAAGAGCACTCTTTGGCTCAGTCATAATACGAATGAGTTCAAGTGTTGAAAGTTCGCTAACTGTTGTGACTACTGGAAAGCGACCAACAAATTCTGGGATAAGACCAAATTTCATTAGATCATCAGGAGATACCTGGTCTAAAAGTTTGTCTTCGTTCAACTCTTCAACTGAAGATTGGTTGTAACCTATTTGTCTTCTACCAAGACGTCGAGCAATAATTTTTGAAAGACCTTCAAACATTCCACCGACTATAAACAAAATCTTTGATGTATCCACTTGAATAAATTGTTGTTGTGGATGTTTTCGTCCGCCTTGAGGCGGGACATTGCATATTGTTCCCTCAACCATTTTTAGCAAAGCCTGTTGGACACCTTCTCCTGATACATCACGTGTGATTGACGGGTTCTCGGACTTACGTCCTATTTTGTCGATCTCATCAATGTAGATTATGCCAACCTGGGCAGCATCTATCTCGAAATCTGCGTTCCTCAACAACCCTAAAAGAACATTCTCAACATCTTCACCAACATATCCTGCCTCAGTCAATGAGGTGGCATCAGCAATGGCAAATGGGACGTTGAGTATTTTAGCTAAAGTCTTGGCAATTAAGGTTTTGCCTGAACCAGTGGGACCTATAATCATGATATTGGATTTTTCTATCTCAACACTTGAGGATTTTATGTTTAAGATTGATCGATAATGTTTATAGACAGCCACAGATATAACTTTCTTGGCAATATCCTGACCAACGATGTATTCGTCTAGCTTTTTGTGAATTTCTACTGGAGAAAAAATATGACCTAGACGTTTTTTGATACGTTTGTTGGATTCCTCACCAAATAACTTTGAGGCAAGCTGGACGCACTGTTCGCAGATTATAACTTCACTTTCTTGACCTTCCATTCCTCTAATACCTGGAAGCAATTGTTGGCCACAAAACGAACAGAGTTGGGTGTCTTTTTTTTCCTCATTCATCAGCTTTAATTATAACCTTATCTGCAAGTCCATAAGAGACTGCTTCTTGAGCTTCCATGAAATAATCACGCTCAGAGTCGGTTTGAACTTTTTCTAGTGTTTGACAAGTATGTTTGGCGAGAATCACGTTGAGAACTTTTTTTAGTCTGAGCATCTCTTTAGCTTGAATCTCAACATCAGTTGCTTGACCTTGAGCACCTCCAGCGATTTGATGAATCATAACTCGGGCATTTGGAAGAACATATCTTTTGCCTTTTGTTCCAGAAGCTAGTAAAACAGCAGCCATTGAAGCCGCTTGTCCGATACAAATAGTTGAAATTGGTGCATGAATATATTGCATGGTGTCATAGATAGCCAGTCCTGATGTTACTATGCCGCCTGGGGAGTTGATGTAAAGATTGATATCCTTTTTGGGGTCCTCTGCATCAAGGAAAAGCATCTGGGCAATAACGGTTGATGCAACTAGATCATCAATAGAATCACCACCAAGGAATATAATTCTATCTTTTAAAAGTCTGGAATAGATATCATAGGAGCGTTCCCCGAAACTTGTCTGCTCAATTACAAACGGTACTAAATTCATCTCTCACCTCTTATTTCTTAAGTGAGAGAAGCTTGCCCCCTTATCAATTGTACGGTTTTTCGACGAAGCACCATGGATGCTATTTTAGATTTGATTCTGTCTGAATCTTTTTCCAGTGGTTTTTTCCCAGCTTGCTTCATCAGCGTGTCCAGTTCTTCCATCTCTGCTTTTATTTCTTCGTTTGAAACGGAAATCTGGTTTTTCCTTGCAAACTCGTCCAAAATGATGTCCAGTTTTGACTGGTTTGTGGCCTTTGGGGTCAACTCTTCTCTCAGTTTTTCCTCTGTGATTCCACGCTTATTGATATACATCTGGACAGTAAGATTCTTTCTGGCCAATTCTCGCGCCAGGTTGTCAATCTCATCGTCAACAGCAGCATCAACTAGGTTTTGTGGGATCTCAAGGTTTGTTTTCTCAATTAGGTTTTTGGCTAATTCGGAGTTTATATGTTCCTCTTCAGCTTGCTTTGCTTGACTATCAAGTTCAGCTCTGACTGCTTGCTTTAAGGCATCTACAGTCTCAAATGAAACAGTTTTAGCAAAGTCATTGTCAAGTGGTGGAAGGTTTCTTTGCTTGACTTGACCAATATTAATCTCTATTTCTACCTGTTCTTTACCTTTGGAGAGCTCTGTGGCAATGCGTTTTACATCACCGTTTTTTGCTCCAATCAGGTTCTTGTCAAAACCTTTAACAAAATGTTCCTTACCAACCTCAACCAGTTCCTCTTTTTGGTTGTCTGAAGCACGACCATCAGTCACAGGCGACCATTTGAAGTAGACAAAATCACCTTCATCAATGGATTTTTCGATAGGCTCCATCGTTGCATAACGAGCACGCATATTTTCGATGGCTTTGTCTATTGCTTCATCAGTTACTTCAAACTTAGGTACCTCTATTTTGAAACTTTTTGGGTCAGGTAATTCAAAATCTGGTATGTAATAGATAATGACCACTACATCAAGTGGACCTTGGTCTGGAAAAGATTCAATCTTGGCTTGAGGTTGACCAACAATAGCGAGTTGCTTTTCTTTGAGCATCTCTTTCAATACTTCACGAACGGCAAAATCAACATAGTCGTTTTTTAATGATTCTAGACCAACATGAGCGGCATAAATTTTAAAAGGAGCTTTGCCGGGTCTAAATCCAGGTATTTTAACCTTTGTTACGTTTTCCAGGTATACTTGTTGAAACCCAACCTGCACCTCATCAGGTGAGAAGGTAGCCCTGGCTTCTTGCTGGGTGCCACCTTTAGGGTTAATCGTTATTTTCATGTTTTTTCCTTGGAGCGGGAGACGGGAATTGAACCCGCGACATCCACCTTGGCAAGGTGGCGCTCTACCTCTGAGCTACTCCCGCTTTATTTGGTGCGAAGGGCGGGACTTGAACCCGCACAGTGTTACCTACTGGATCCTAAGTCCAGCGCGTCTGCCAATTCCGCCACCCTCGCGCATTCCAAAGCTGCTTTTCAAGCTACGAACGGTAAGTATAGCAACCAGGCTAAATGAATCAAGAGGTGAGGGTAGAAACCTCGTCAAGGAGCGCTCCCCAAGCATCATCAGATGACAAGAGAAGTGCATCAGGTAGAATTGCCACTTTAACGAAACCAATGCTTTCAAACACACACAATGTACTCTCTCGGTACTTTGGCAGAGTGCATCTAAAAAGTTTGACGCCTTTTTTTACAAAAGCCTGCAGGGTCAATTCGCACAACTTCCGTTCTATATCAAAGCTATCCTCTCCACTAAATCCAGAGATTGCTAAAACCTCACCTTGGGTTTCAGAGCTGCAACCAATTATGGCTCCAACGAGTCTGTTACCCCTCATTGTCATAAAAGATTCTGTCAGATCAATCTTTCCAGTTTCTCTCATTTCACCAAGCCAACGCTGTCTAGGTTCTCGCTCAGGTAGCTCTCTTTTATTGTCTATTTCACCAAGATCTGAAAGTGCTATAACAAGTGAGGCATCACTCTCAAGCTCCGGCTTCCAAGAGACAAAAGTATATCCCTCAATTGTCGTTTGTTTTTCAATTTGAGGCTTTTCACAGAGTAGTTCATCGTGAGTAGTAACCATGAAACCAAGCATACGAAGTGGTTCTGAAATATAATCTTGACCAAAACAAGGGCTAACAAATTCAAAAACATCAAGTTTAGATTTGGTGTACATGAGTTTGAATAGTTCACGAGTAAGAGAGCCTACAATAGCAGATCTCTCCGGAACATCTGGCATAACATAAATCGAAGTGGCTGTGCCAACAGTTTCATGGATATTGCCACAGATGTAACCAATCATTTTAGGACCTTGTATTGCAACAATTATATAAGAGGCAGATTTTAAAGGTTCCCTTATCTCTTCAAGAAGGTGGGTTTTTAAAACTTCAGAAAGATCAATTGAAGTTATTTCCCTGTGAATAAAGTCAAGGATTCTTCTCTTGTTACTGTCTTCCCAAACAGAAAGTGTTATTTCTTTCATTTTTTTTTGGTGGGTCGCACAGGACTCGAACCTGTAACCGCCTGATTAAGAGTCAGATGCTCTACCAATTGAGCTAGCGGCCCCTTTCTTTTTGCTAAAAAAGCGCGCCCAGCAGGAGTCGAACCAGCAGCCTACGGATCCGAAGTCCGTCGCTCTATCCAGTTGAGCTATGGGCGCATTTCTGGTGGGCCCAGCAGGACTTGAACCTGCGGCCTACGGTTTAGGAAACCGACGCTCTATCCATCTGAGCTATGGGCCCCTTTGGAGACCGCGCCCGGGGCGACTCGAACGCCCGACCACCTGCTTAGAAGGCAGATGCTCTATCCAACTGAGCTACGGGCGCACACCGGTATGGTCGGGGCGAGAGGATTTGAACCTCTGACCTCTTGGTCCCAAACCAAGCGCGCTACCAAACTACGCCACGCCCCGAACTTTTCAAGCTGCCATTTACCTAGCAACAAGTTGAGAATTATATCAAAGCAAGATTAGATTTCAAGGTATTACAATTGGGAATTTATAATCTCTTCCAATTCAGTAGTATCTGCTGAATCTTCAAGAATAGCTCCTGTATGAATTTTAAGGGTATTGCCATTTCTATCCAAAAGAGTGAAATTCGGGATTCCCTGATCGACGAAGACCCCGCTAACGTTTGCACCTTGTGGGTCGTGAAGGATTGGATACTTAACACCCTCTGACTGAGCAAAGTCTCTTGCATTAGAAACATTTGTATTATCGTCAATATTGATGCCTATTATGACCAATCCCTGACCTGAATATTTATTATAAAGAGATAGCAATGCAGGTGTTGACATCTTACATGGTCCGCACCATTCAGCCCAAACATCGATTAGATAAACCTTGCCACCAAGATCGGTTAGTTTCCTCTCTATTCCCGAAGAGTCTCTCCAAGAAAGTGAAGCCATCTTGCCATTCATGTTTGAATTGGTGACAATATCAAACCATGGAGCTAAGATGCCATCAACTGCCTTTGAAGTATTTAGTTCTGGACTTGGTGTAGGCTCAGGCTCTTGGGCTGGTTCTGGCTCAATAACAGGTTGTTCTAGTTCAGGATCTGGCTCTTGCATTGATACCCATTGGTCATCTGATTGAACATCAACGTTAGGAGACTGTTTTTCTCCACAGGCTGCCACAAAGCCAACAAAGAGCGTTAGCAAAAGTGCTAAAGTTAAGATTCGCTTCATTTTTTCACCTCAATTACTTTATTCTCATATGTAACAATGGCGCCAAGGTTTTCACTTACAAACCTAACAGGCACCAAAGTCACATTATCACAATAGATTGCAGGTGAGACACCCGAGGGCATCATCACCTTTTTCCCATCAACAATGGCATATGGGCTTCCAATCACTAATTCTATGCGTTTTGGGTTTGAATATTCAATGATGATCTTCTTTTGATCGCTTATCCATGTTACCTTGCCCCCAAGTGGTTCAGCAATTTCGCGTAATGGAACAAGGGTTCGTCCGTTTACATTTTGTACTGGGCAACGTATTTTCTTATTTTCACCGTTAATCTTGTAAACGTAACTGCCTTCTGTGAAAATAAGAACGGTTTGTTTCTTGGGAGTTGCAATACCTGTATTTTTTTTCCTGAGCTGCAGTGTATCGGTTGAGTATGCATAGAATGATCCACCCTCATTGTCTGTGATCACTACAATCCAATTTTGCTCTGTTGAGACACACATGCCCATCGCATTTGAAATCTTTTGCGTTTGACCAATCAAAGATCCTGTCGAATTAAAAGCTTTTATGATTCCATCGTCAAGCACAAATATCTTATCCTCTGTTCCATTTGCATCTATTGTTATTGGTTTTTTCAAAACACCGCTACCAAAAGATTTTAGTAATTTGCCAGATGTTGAAAAAATTTTCACTTTGTTGTCGTCTAACACATATAATTGTTTTGTTGTCGAGTAGTATGAAACAATCGGATTTACAAGACCAACAATTTCCATGTTGAACTTGCCATAATCATCAACAACCATAACTTTTTTTAAACTTGAATCAGTAAGCGCAAGCCAATAATAATTATCAGATCTCAAATAGACGATGTCGTTGGGGTTTATGACTTGACCTTTTCCAGAACCTAATGAAGCAATGTCGCGATGAAATTTGTAGTTATATTTCGCATCAATCTCAAAAAGTTTTGATTTCCCATTTGAATCTGATGCAACCGATATTTCACCTGCGCACCAACAAACAGTGACGCTTGTCACGTCAGTCATGTTCATAGCAACCGAATCTAAGACTGTTTTCTCAAAGTTAAGGTTTTTGTCGAATTTGTGAATCTGCTGGGTTGTTTTATTAAGAACAAAAACATTTCCATAATGATCACATGAGATATCCAATCCCTTTTGAATACCTCTAGCAGGTATAGGTAACGACGCTAGAGCTAACGCTAGAACTAGACTAAAAAATCTTTTCATTGCCTCTATCCTATATATCTTAATATTTTTGTCAAGCCCAATTCATTAAGCATAGATAATAAAAAAGGCCCTCGTACGAGGGCCTTTTTTATTAAATGTATTATCACATTACCAGTGCAAGTATCGCCTTTTGAACATGGAGTCTGTTCTCGGCTTCATCAAATACGATTGAGTAATCAGCGTCAACTACATCATCAGTGACCTCTTCGCCACGATGTGCTGGCAGACAATGCATGAACAAAGCACCACCTGATTTATCCATTAGGGCTTTGTTGACCTGATAGGGCATCATTTTTTTGACACGTTCATCATGTTCTTTTTCTTGACCCATAGAGGCCCAAACATCCGTATAAATTACGTCAGCGTTTTGAACAGCCTCAGCACTATCATGGGAAACAAGCAATTCAGCGCCGCTCATTCCAGCATCTTCCATAGCAGCATCCCACACTTTCTTGTCCGGAAGAATATTTGGAGGAGTACAAATTGTGCAATCCATACCAACTTTGGCGCATCCTTCGAGTAAACTGTGGGCCATATTATTGGAGCCATCACCCATAAAAACAAGCTTACGACCACAAAAACCACCAAACTTCTCAAGGATTGTGAACAAATCGGCTAGGACTTGGCAAGGGTGCATATAATCAGAGAGACCGTTGATGACTGGAACACAACCATACTTAGCAAGATCAACAAGTTTCTGGTGCTCAAAAACTCGAGCCATGATCCCATGGACATATCTTGATAGGACTCTTGCCGTGTCAGCAATAGATTCTCCACGAGCAAGTTGAAGATCATTTGCCGATAAGTAGATAGGATGACCACCAAGCTCGCGCATGGCTATATCAAATGATAGTCTTGTCCTAGTTGATGGTTTTTCGAAAATTAAAGCGAGTGTTTTACCAGAAAGGATTGGGTTGATGATTTTGCCAAATAAACGCTCTTGCTTGAGTACTCTTGACAGATCAAAAATCTGTTCGACTTCTTCGACAGTAAGATCTTTAATAGAAAGGAGCGATTTGTTTTTCATATTCACAGCCATTTAGAATCTCTCCTTTATAATATCTTCAAGAGAAGGTTTGCCAATGACAGACAGTTCGTATCTGACACGAACTATAGGCTTTGAAGATTTTAGAACACGCGTTATATCAATTGGGGTAGCTGAAACTACTACATCGCATGGAACTGCTTCTATGGTTTTCCTCAAATCTTCTATCTGTGATTGTGAATAACCCATGGCTGGTAATACAGTCTCAACTTGCGTGTATTTTTCATAAGTTTTTGCAATAGAACCGACAGCGTATGGCTTCGGTGCAATAATTTCAGCAGCACCAGCCCTTTTTGCGGCAACAAACCCTGCACCAAAAGTCATTTCACCATGTGTGAGAGTTGGACCATCTTCAATAACCAAAACATTCTTACCACGAATCATCTCTGGTTTATCCACGAATACTGGTGAGGCTGCATCAACAATAATAACATTCGGGTTTCTAGACCAGACATTATTCCTTACGATATCAACATCCTCCGGATAGGCTGAGTCAATCTTATTTATTACAACAACATCTGCAATGAGAACATTGGATTCACCTGGATGGTATGTTATCTCGTGACCTGGACGAAGTGGATCAACAACAACTATTGCTAAATTTGGTAGAATGAAGGGTAGATCATTATTACCGCCATCCCAGATAATAAAATCAGCTTCTTTCTCAGCTTCTCTAAGTATCTTCTCATAATCAACACCTGAGTAAATAACAGCTCCACGATCAATATGAGGTTCATACTCCTCACGTTCCTCTATTGTGCATTTATGCAAATCAAGGTCTGTATAGGAGGCGAATCTTTGAACTGCTTGAGCTGTCAGATCGCCATAAGGCATAGGGTGACGGACGGCAGCTACCCGGTAACCCATCGATTTTAATATTTTTGCAACCCGGCGGCTGGTCTGGCTTTTTCCGGAGCCGGTGCGCACCGCACATACCGAGACAACCGGCTTGGTAGACTTAATTTGCGTG
>Ga0209254_10004902_pt1 | contig 12295 bp, 12 predicted proteins | sample FrelakmetDIP11DI_FD_187148 | JGI IMG/M metagenome (GOLD analysis project Ga0209254, IMG submission 187148) | Freshwater lake sediment microbial communities from the University of Notre Dame, USA, for methane emissions studies - DIP11 DI (SPAdes)... | ecosystem: Environmental > Aquatic >...
GTATTCCATACCCACAGTAAGAATCGTTCCCACCGGTGACTTCCAGCCTCGCGTATCTCGATATCGGCCCATTTCCTTCATGGGGTGATGCGGTACCCAGGACAAGGTGACCGGGGTGTAGATCCCTGCTATCTGCCGTGGAATCCACCAAAGCATCAAAACTTCGAGAGCGAAGCCACTCCAGGCCAGTACTGCAGCGAGAAGCCAGGCCAGCCGCGTTACCAGAATCGCTTCCATAATCAATCGATCTTTATTGGGATTGTCCTCCAGAACATTATCCGCCAAAGCACCAGAGTGTCCCGGCTGCTTACTGAGCCAGGCATTCTTTGCAGCACCCCAGATGGTATCTGCCTTGATATACATATCCGGGTCCCGAACAGGATCATTGGAATGAGCGTGATGTTTGAGGTGGATTGCACGGTGTAGCCGATACGGAAAAACTATTGGAAACACCGAGACGTGCCCGACCAACTCGTTGAGCCAGCGCAGAGATGTGTTGGGGCGCGCGATATTGCCGTGTTGTGCTTCGTGTGTGGGCAGATAACAGCCACACATAATGACGGTGGCAATGATGCAGCCGAGCCACAAGGGAATCAGGCCGGTATGTGCCAGTGGCCATAGCGTCAACCACAACAGGAAGCCGCCAAGCCCCCAGATCACCATGAACCATGGGAAGCCGCCGATATATTGCTGTGCAACAGCTCGCTCTTCGCTAATGCTCATAGCCATTGCCACCGTACTTTTGCCACCAGACCCCATATAAGGCCAAGGGGTAATGCCAGATAAAGTGAGGGAAATCCAGCAGTCGCGGGAAATGCCATTTTATCCATCACTGCAGCCGCCATAGGTGCAAATAGCAGTACGCCGAAGAAGACGGGACCCCAGGGCAGTAATAATTCGAGAAGTTTGGCCATACTGTGCTCCCACCCAAAATCTCAACATACCTACAATATAACAAAGGATTGTGGGTCTTGTTGCCTGTTTTTCTAGCGTACTACTTAACACAGTACTACGACGGCCCTGCGCCAGCCGCTGGGGTAGGCCTTGCCGCTCAAAGTTGCTGATGCGATTGCAGTAACACGCAGCTGAATAGAAATCTGTTCGGCATGAGTTATTCCTATAGGATGGCGTTCCACCCATGACCGAACATGAATGGCGACAATGAAAATTATCTCTTGGAACTGTAATGGCGCATTCCGGAAGAAATACCACGCATTGGATGATCTACGGGCCGATATCATGATTGTCCAGGAGTGCGAGAATCCCGCTGAGTCAACGCAACAATACCGGGATTGGGCTAGCAATTACCTATGGACTGGCGAAAACAAAATCAGAGGAATTGGAATATTTGCCCAACCTCAGATTTGCCTCTCGCGGCTTGACTGGGACGATGGTGGATTACAGTCGTTTCTTCCATGTACCGTCAACAATGACTTCGATCTAATAGCCGTATGGACCAAATATGCGAATTCTCCAAACTTTCGGTACATCGGGCAGCTTTGGAAATACCTCAATCTCCATGGTGTAAAAATCCAGGATCGGCGTGTTGTTTTGGCGGTTGATTTCAACAGTAATACTTGTTGGGATGAGTGGGACCGCTGGTGGAATCACAGTGATGTCGTAAAAATGTTAGCGGGTCTCGGATTATCCAGTTTGTACCATACTTATTTCGGTGAGGCGCAGGGCCAGGAGACTCGACCAACACTCTTCCACCAGAGAAATGATGAGAAGCCGTATCATGTTGATTACGCATTCGCCTCGGCAGGGTTGTTTGATCCAGCATCCAATGAGATCGAGGTGGGGGACAAGGCAAACTGGCTCCAACTCAGTGATCACATGCCGGTAATATTTTCTATTGAACTATGACTGCGCTGTGGAGTATTTAGCAGCGATATCGTATTGTCATTCTCAGTAGGCGTACAAATAATAATAAAGGGCTTTATATGGCGGGTGATTCCCAGGCAGCATTCGTACAGTGGTATGGGCCGTTGCTCGATGCCTTGCGTGATCTAGGTGATTCTGGTCGCCCTAGGGAGGTATCAGCGAGAATCGCCAAGAATCTGAATCTCTCTGACAAAGTGCTGGATGAGACGTTGAAATCTGGGGCATCAAGATTTCACAATCAAGTGGCATGGGCACGGCAGTATCTTGTTTGGGAGGGCTTGGTGGAGTCATCCAAACATGGTACTTGGACACTCACAGAGAAAGGGCGTTCTACACCTCCAGCTCACTACCATCCGGCGCCCTGACGCGCTGGAACCGAGGGGCCGGTTGTCTCGATACACACAGACGCCATCCAGGAACAGGATGTGAACGTGTATATGAAGGTTGGGGAGTGTCTGTGTGCCGTACCATCCGACGCGCTGGATCAGCGTCACTGCCGCGGTTGCGCTAGCCCTGGGCGAGTATCCGGCCTTGTGGATCAGGTGGGGTCGAAGTATCCCGATAAATGATGCTCAGGACCTTGTACATCACCTGGAGATAATCCGCGAACAGGTACCGTGGAGGGAATGGAAAATGGATGACCCGCTAACGAAGCGGTACATCGGGAAATACTTCTTCGGCCAGCATGGCTGCCGTCTCGGCTATATGGCGAGCCCCGCCGCTGGGACAGAATTCACCCTTCACGGCGTCATTTTGAAACGCAATCAGAATCCACTGATTGCTACCATCCTGTTCGGAGATGTGTCGTTGCCCGGAAAAGATTGCGGCAACGAGTTCTTCAGGATGGCCGCAGCCCCAAGTCTCGACAGCCTCATGTTACAGATCCTCATCTTGGAACTGATCAAGATCCTTTGCAGCATGGGAACTAATCCCCCAGGTGCGGCGCCCGGGGAACCCTGAAGGATGGATAGCTAAGGTGTTTTCACTGCCGCAGTGTTTGAGTAGAGCGAGTTCCCATCACTGCCTGTGGCCCGCACGCGATAACGATAGGTCGTGGCGCGCGCGAGGCGTCTGTCGGTATACCGCACGGTATTGGCCGTCAGGGAGGCAATCACGCTAAAGTTGGTGCAGATGCTTCCCCTGCAGCGCTCGACAGTGTAACCGGTCTCGTTTGTGGCGTTATCGAGCCAGTTCAGACGCACCGCCGCCTTCGAGCCAACACGGCTGGCCTGGGCCTGAAGATCGGTTGGCGCGGCGGGGATCGCGGGTAGCGCCGGTGTGGTCGCCGCCAGAAAGTTGGAGTAGCCCGAGCTGCCGACGGCATTGAACGCTTTCACCCGCCAGCTGTAAGCAGTGCTTGCGGCAAGACCGACATCGCCGAAACCGGTGACATTAGCCGCCAGCGTGGTCCGGACCGACCACGCGCCCGGATTACCGCCGCAGAACAGCAACGTCCCTGTACACCGTTCGAGCGTAAAGCCCGTCTCGGTGAATGAATTGTCGGTCCAAATCAGATCCGCGCTGTTGGCTGTCAGGAGCGAGTAGGTCAGACCCGAAGGTGCGGCTGGCAGCGACGGTACGCTGCCCTGGCTCAAGCGTGCTGTGGTACCGCCGACCACGTAAACACTATTGTCGGTGTTCGCAAGGGCAATAGCTTGGGCGTAGCCAAATGCAATGGTCTGGGTCCAACCAGAAGTTCCATCTTCGTTCACCCTACATACCGCCATATCCGACATGGTGCCTGCGGCAAGGTAGGCATTATTGTCCGCATCAAGCAGCATGTGCGCATGCGATAGAAGGGCGAGCGGCCCGTCCGCGTCAAGGTTCGACCAGATCAGGTTACCTGCATCATCGACCTTAATAAATGCGGCCCCGGCGCTGCCAGCGTTGGGAAAGCCGCTCACCACCGCATAGTTGTCGCTGCCCACCTCTACCCTGAATCCGGACAGCCCGTAGACTCGTTCCCAGCTCAATACGCCGGTAGGAGAGAGCTTCTTGATGACAGTGCCGCCGTTCGCCACATACTCGCCGTGAACCAGGTAGGTGTTCCCGAAGTTATCGCCGGAGCTGTCGCCGGCAGTCAGGCTGTAGACACCTGGGTAGGTCCAGATCATCTGGCCATCAAGGTTGATCTTAGCGTAGCCCATTAAACTTCCGGTGATCGATTTTCCGCTGATCAGGATGGCGTTGTCCGGGGTCAGCTTGAAGTTGAGCGCAGCACCGACACCAGCCGAGTCGAAGTAAGACCACCCTGGCGTGCCGTCGGGGGAGAATTTCTTGACCTTCGTGACCCGCCCGGCAGGTCCGCTGCCCATACCCAGTACGTAAACATTGTCACCAGCGTCGACGAGACACTTTTTGACGGACGAACCATCGAAGTTGCTTTCAAATACGCGCCGCCAGAGAAGGTTCCCGCTGGGGTCGAACTTTATGACGACACTGGCTGCCTCAACGGGGTTCGAGTAACCGGACATAAGTGTGCCGCAGACGATGGCATTGCCGACGCTATCGGTTGCAACCCAGCTCGCTCGCTCCCATTTTGTCTGATCAGACTGATTAGAGGACGCGAGCCAGAGCTGTTCCCCATAGGCGTCGCGCTTGGTCAGGGTCATCCCGGTGCCTAGCGCTTGTTCAAAGTCCACCGTGTAGACATTATCAACAGCATCCAGCGCGACAGAGACGCCGCGCGTCTGTTGAATCCAGGCCAGACCCACATCTGCCGACGCAAGCGTCGGTAAAAAAAATGCAAGCGAAGCGGTAATGACGCAAAGAGTCCTCAGTAATCGCGATGAGGGTGCTTGAATGTTCAAGATTTTCCATCTCCTTTTCAAGTATAAAAACATTATTTACAAGTTAAGAACGTTTTTAATATGGTGTTGTTTTATACTTATGTAAATGCGCTAGATCAATGGTGAGAGAAATCCGTTTGTTTTGCTTATACTTATCGGAGAGGTCTTTGGTTTTCATCGCGTCGATTGGCGGAAAGCTATCCGCAATGATAAAATCAGGCCGCCCATATTCCCAAGCTTTTGTTCATTCGTTATCAAAACTTTCGTTTTGATGGCTTCAAGGAGTTTCTTAAGCGCGGAGCGATAATTATGCTCAGTGGCATTGCCCAGCGACCAATGTTTTTGAATTGAGTTAAGGTAATGCTCCGAGTGTTACATGGAAAGATTTCAGCATCTTTTGCCGATTGAGGGAAAAGAAGGAGAAGGCCGCTTTTCTAAGCCATCCCGCCCCCTTCTTCTATGCTATTTCTTCGGCGCTGCCTTTGGCGGTGTGGTCGCATCGGCGAGCTTTTGGACCATATCCGGGTCGATCCCCTGGAGGAGGATGGCAAGCTGGGCGCGCGCTTTTTGCTCCCAGCCCGCGGCAGCGGCTATCTTCTCAGCGTTTTCACCGTTGCGACATTCGAATAGGGCGATTTGCCCGCCGAATTAAATGCCCTCGCGCGATAGCGGTAGTAGGTATTGGTGGCGAGGCCTGTATCTGAAAATGAAATTGCCGAACCGGGAACGGTGGCAATCGTGGAAAACTTCGTGCAGGTTGATCCTTTGCAACGCTCTATGCGGATCTCTGTGGCGGGCTCGGCGCCATTTGCCCATGAGAGCCCAACGGAACTGCCCGAAATCGGCAGCGCATCAAAATTTGCGGGGGCGGCAGGCGGCATCGGCACTGGAGGCGCACTCACCGATATCGTAGCAAAGCGCGGCAGGCTCGTTAGCCCTAAAACGTCTGTTACAGTCAGGGAGGCGGTGTATGTTCCGGGCGCGCTGTAGGTATGCAAAGCTTGGGCGCCACTTCCCTGTATTCCATCGCCAAAAGCCCAATTCCATGCCGAAAGCGTGTTTGGGCCATTTGATGCGCTGCCATCGAAGGCTACGGCCAGCGGGGCCTGCCCTGAAACGGTATTGGTTGAAAAAATGGCAACCGGCTCGATCGGCGTGAAAACGCCCGGAACATCGAAACAGGTAATTAGCGCATCATAGCCTCCGCTCGTGCAAACATCGCCGCTAGGCAGCGCGGTTAACCAAACGGTAGCCTGCCGCGAAAAACCCTCCCAAAGGAGTGTCCCAGCGGGGCCATAGCCAGCTGTTATCCCCTGGATAAAGCCCCCCGGCAGCGCTGGCCCGCCTACTCCGGTTACAACCGCCGTCCCATCTGCCAATACTCTTATCCCGCGCGGCACCTCATCAGTATTCAAGCCTCCATTCCTGATCGCCTCCCAGCGGACTGCGCCCGTCGTTGCAAAAGCTACGGTGTACCAATCGAGGAAGCCAAGATTTGCCTGCCCGGCAACTACGAGGCTGCCATCCGGCGCTTTTACGATCCAAAGGCCGGCTGAGGAACTGCTTCCGGTGGCTCTTTTATCACTCCGCCATAGCCTCGCCCCGGTTGCCTGGTCGTAGGCAACAACGGTCAGGAAATAGGCAAGCTGCGGGGTTCCCGCGCCCGTGTAGCCCTGCCCTGTAATGTAGGCCCGGCCATTATCTATCACGAGGTCATTGGCTGAAATCCCCTCCGGCGCCACTACAAGCCATCTCGGAGTTCCGGTAGCCGTGTCGATCGCCGTCGTCCTCCAGTTTCCTCCCGAACTTCCCGTCAAAACAATATCGGCCCCATCCGGGCTCAATGCGGCCCCGCCATTAGGGACCTGTGTGGAGATCGACCAGAGCAAAGCTCCGGCAGGACTATATTTATAAAGGATGGAATTAAAAACAAAATATGAATTCCCGCTGGCATCCACGTTCAGGCGGCCAATAGAAAGCAGCGTTCCCTGGGAATCCACCCGCCATTGGAATGTTCCATCAGCGGCGTAGCGGACGACGGAAGCACCGGAAATATTCCCGCTTGAATTTTGCGTATAGCCCATTGCCACAAAATCGCCATTCGGCGCAGCGGCGATCCAATAGCCGACAAATGTCCCGGAAGCCGGGGAAATAGACCTTTGCCATCTAAGCGCTCCTGCTGCAGTATAGGACGTTACGGCCAGGCGCGTCGCAAACGCAGGGCCGGAAACTACCGCCACATTGCCTGCCGTATCCACAGCGATCCTTGAAGCCTGCCCCGCGCCTGTGTTTCCCGCATCGAGCCCCCCTGCGCTCCATAATACCGGAGCGACTGGCGCGGAAAATGCCGCGGATGCCCATGTGAAAATAAATGCCGCGCTCAAAAATATCTTGATAAAGATTGCTTTTCCAGATTGATCCATATTCCTTTTCATATTCCCTTGTCTCCTTGTTCGTAATATTTCTTCCGCTTTCCGCATTTTTTGAAATGCTGACAAGCGATAAGTGTTTTCCATTCCTAAGCGCTTTGGGAAGGGGGAAATGAATCTGCGGTTTGGTAATAAGAGAGCCGTCAATAATCGGAATGAAGACACTTGAATGTTCATGATTTTCTACCTGCTTTTCAGGTTCAAAAAATTACTTACAAGTTAAGAACCAGCTCAGTGTGGTGTTGTTTTACACTTACGTAAATGCGCCAGATCAATGTTGAGAGAAATCCGTTTGTTTTTCTTATACTTATCACCGAGGTCTTTGGTTTCCACTGCGCCGATTGGCGAAAAGCTATCCGCAAGGATAAAATCATGCCGCCTATATTCCCAAACTTTTGTCCATTCGTTATCGAAACTTTCGTATTGAAGTGGACCCCAAAACCTGGGCAGTCGCCTAAGTGAACTCACTGCGGTATTTTAACCCGTGAGGAGCAATGACTATGAAACGCAAAAGACGCGGCCTAACTGCAATGGCACTTACTTAAGGGCACTTCTATAAATCCCCCAATCCCGCTATGCTCCTGCCATGCAAACCAGCCTGTTTGACCTTGAGAACCGCTACGCCAGTTTGAGCGAAGCGGGCGACCCACTGGAACGGCTCAACGCCGTCATTGACTGGGAGATATTCCGTCCCATTCTTGCCCGCATCGACAGCAAGGAACGCAAGACTGCAGCCGGGCGCAAGCCCACCTGCCGCGTGCTCATGTTCAAGCTGCTCATATTGCAGCGCCTGCACAACCTGTCTGATGAACGGCTGCAATACCAGGTTAGCGACCGGCTATCCTTCATGCGCTTTCTCGGGCTTGAGCTGTCGGGCAACGTGCCCGATGCGCGCACCGTCTGGGCGTTTCGAGAAGCGCTAAAGGAACATCATCTGGTCGAGCCTTTTTTTGAAGGCCTGAACCAGGCGCTGGCCGACCTCGGTGTCGAACTTAAAAGCGGTCAGATCATCGACGCCACCTTTGTCCCCGTACCGATTCAGCGTAACGGACGCGAGAACAACGCGATCATCAAAGCGGATGCTGTGCCCATTGAGTGGGGCAAGACCCCGGCCAAACTGGCGCAGAAGGACACCGACGCACGCTGGACGAAAAAAGGCGGGCAAAACCACTACGGCTACAAGAACCACATCAACATTGACCGTGACACCAAGCTCATCGCCGCTGCGGTCTGCACCTCTGCATGCGTGCATGACAGCCAGGTGTTCGATGCTGTCTTGCGTGATATCGAAACCGGTGGCAAAACGGTCTGGGCGGACAGCGCGTACCGCTCGGACGGGCAGGAGCAAAGTCTCAAGGACAGCCAACACGAGAGCCGGATTCACGAGCGGGCTTACCGCAACGCGCTGCTGACGAAGGAGCAGGAACTGAGCAACACGGAAAAGTCGCGGGTACGCGCCCGCGTCGAGCATGTCTTTGGGCACATGGAAAACAGCATGGGCGGCATCTTCCTGCGTAGCATTGGTGCGGCGCGTGCCGAAGTGGGCGTGGGGCTGATGAATCTGACCTATAACCTCGCCCGGATTGAGATGCTGATCCGGCTCAATGTGTTTGACTTCGACAAGATAGCTGCGCCAGGAATGCGGGTAGCAGGATGAAATCGGGTGGAAGATCACCCGCATCAGCTACATGGAGTGGGAAAAACAGGCAGATTCCAGCCCGAAATCTCATTCAGCCCGGAAATATCGAAAAATGACATTCAACGATGAAACACTGGCATTCAAACACCATTTATAGAATTGCCCTAATGTCAATGGCACTTACTTAAGCATTCGGCAGGTAGCCGAGCTGTAAAATTTGTTGGCGAGCGGGCCTCCTGGGCACCTTCAACCATGGATATGATTTTGGCCGTCGCTTGCGAGCGCGTGGCTCAAGGCGCCCCGGTCGCTGCCCAACCCTGACTTGAACAATGAGTCGAAATAAACTATCTCGCTGCCATTCCTGTTCCCAGCCCGAGTGCAATAATGTCCACTGCGTCCACATCTGTACCGTGTGTTTGAAGCTGAGCTCGCGGGGCTTGGTCCCCGACTCAAATGCCGCCTGAGCCATCAACAGGCGAATGAGATTGTAGGCCAGCAGATTTGCCCACACTTCCTTCTCTACCATCTCCGGTGTCAGGCACCTGAGCACATCCATGCCCAGCGTCGTCTTGATGTTTCTAAAATCCAGTTCAACATGCCAGCGGTGCGCGTACAGCTCCGACAACGCCTTCTTCCGTGTCTTTCGTGGGTCGAGCATCGTCGTCACCAATACACGCTTATCGACCTTGACCTCCCGTACTGTCAGCTCGGTAGGAAACGCCTCGTACTGCTCGCGGGTCATCCAGTCTGGGCGGACCGGCCTGGGCCAGGAGACAATATGGTCTTTGGCACCCAGCCGACGACCGCGGCGAAAGTCAGTGGTCCGTGAACCATGTTGCGCCATCAGGGCGTCAACCCCAGCCATTTGCAGCGTTGCGATGAGCCAGTAACTGCCTTACAGCGCATCGGCCAACATAATGTCTTCTGTGTCGAAGGCCCCCAGTATTTCTCGCAACAGGTCGTGCTCGCTGTGTCCCTTGCCCGCAAACGGCCCGATCGCCGCATCAACCACCGCGCCAGTTGCCAAACAGATGACGCCAACCAGCCGAGCGAGCGGGAACCCCACCCCGGGCGCCTGGCTACTGGGTTGCGGATACCGTGCCTGGTTGTCCGGCGTGTCGGGCATCGAGATACCAGTGCCATCCACCAGTTTCACTCTGCGGCCACGCCAGCGCCATCCCGAATCGGCCCTAGCACACAGCAAACTGCCTGTCTCTCGCGTCAGCGCCGTCACCATCTCGGTCGGCAACCGCTGGCGCGCCCGGCAATACGCACCGGTGCGAACGCTCTGAGGGGTGAGCCCTTCCGAAATTCGCTGCGCCGCCCAGCCATTGACGGCCCTTTGACAAGAGCCATCCTCCGCCAGTGCCTGTTTGATGAACATCGACAAGGCGACCGTGGGCGGATACAACCGTTCTCGATGGTCTGGCAAGTGCGCCTCAGTCAATTCAAGCAGCTCCGGGTTTGTGAGTATGTTGAAAAAATCCACTGTATGATTGGCACGAACTCCCTGGCGACCAGTGTGTTGGTGTTGCTGAAATCGTAGGGGCGCAGTACTCTTGTTCACGGCTGACCTCGGCATTGGTGGGTTGTGAGTTTGGTCACGAACATCTTACCAAGCCAGGTCAGCTTTCTTCATTCATTTCAGTTGCTTATCTCGATCTGTGTGAACTCCTATCGCTTAAGTAAGCGCCATTGCCGCTAGAGCCAGTTCCGGCGCCGGAACACGAAGAACAACCCGCCGCAGATGGCGACGCTCAGCGCGACGATCCCCGCGAAGGCCAGCGGACTGTGTGCGCCCGGCAGGCCGACATTCATGCCGTAGACACTGGCGATCAAGGTGGGCACCGCCAGGATGATCGTGACCGACGTCAGGACCTTCATGACCGAGTTCAGGTTGTTGGACACGATCGACGCGAACGCATCCATCATGTCGCTCAGCACGTGGTCGGCAATCTCGACCATCTCGATCGCCTGGCGCAGTTCGACGCGCACATCGTCGAGCAGTTCCTGGTCCTGGTCAGCCCAGTGCAGGGTCGGAACGCGTTGCAGGCGCTCCAGCACCAGTTCATTGGCCTTCAAGCCGGTCGCGAAGTAGGTCAGGCTCTTCTGGAAATCGAGCAGGCCGAGTACTTCCTCGTTCCTGATCGAGCGTTTGAGTTCGTTTTCAAGTCCCTCAACGCCGGCGTTGATCTCGCGCAGTCCCCGCAGACAGGCGTCTGCCAGCTGCCAGAACACGCGTAGGACGAATTCAGTTCCACGATCGGTTGACAGTCCCTGCACATGGCCGTCGAGCAGCGGTTGGAGAAACGGCGTGGTTGCCTGACTGACGGTGACGATGCCCTGCGGGGTCAGCAACACGCTGAGCGGCAGCGTCCGCCAGGGTGGTCCCGAGGTTCCATCGCGCCGCAGCGGATAATTCATCACGACGAGCACGCATTCCCCAAGGTGCTCGACACGCGGACGTTCGTCAATGTCCGACACGTGATCCAGCAGCGAGGCAGGGACACCGAACTCACGCGCGCTCGCCAGGTCGGCTGCCGCAGGTTGCGTGATGTGCAACCAACATCCGGCGCATGGGGCCGTGGGTCGCTCCAGTCCAGCCCTGGTACTGCGCTGGATTTCGAGCATGCCATCAGCCCTTGGGCTGCTTGACCGGGCGCTTCCAGCCCTCGAGCGCCAGCTGTTTGCTGCGCTCGAGTGTAAGCTTGTCGTCCGGGGCGTCCTTCGTGATCGTCGAGCCGGCGCCGATCGTGGCGCCTACACCGATCTCCGTGCGCCACTTGTTCACGCCATCGTAGTCCACACGCTCGGTGATGTAACGTGCTGCATCCGGGTCTGCAAGATCGGCGACAACACATTCCACGCGCACGCCATGGGCTTCTCTGAGCTGCACGGAAGGTTCGTGCAAATGAGCTTCTCGACGGGCCACCAGTACAACGTCGATCCCCTGCGCCGCTATTTGACGTGCGAACTCCATACCGAGCCCCGCCGAAGCGCGGGTAATCATCGCTGTATGCTTCATCTGTGCTGACTCCTGAGCTGGGTTCGAGAATGATTCATGAAATCGAAGTATCGAAGTATAAACGGTGTGTGTCGAGCAGATTGTCTGCGTGGTGAGTATCGCACTCTCGGCACTCTCGCGAAAAGTTTACCGATCTTCCTGAAATCGTGTTCGTATAGGATCCGCGGCGGTGATCATGCAATTTATATTCGTTCACTCCTGAACGATAGCACGCAACAGACCGTGCCATGAGGTTTTCAGTGGCGTGCGAGGCAGCTTGTGCCAGCTATAAGAGAAGTGCCACGTTCGAAGTGTGCGGCGAGATTGCCGTGATTAATCAGGGCTGACCCATGGGGGCCGATGAAATCTTTTTAACGCTAAGGGCCGTTTGTAGGCGCTTTGGGACCTACAGCCATATCCATATTTCCACCGCATAAGGTCCTCTTTAGGCCTGCGGATTCAACCGATCGATGCAACACATTGATTAAATCGTGCAGCTGGTGTTTCGAAGTTTAACGTTTTTCTTGGACGCTCGTTAAGCCTCCTTGCT
>Ga0209254_10004903_pt1 | contig 12295 bp, 15 predicted proteins | sample FrelakmetDIP11DI_FD_187148 | JGI IMG/M metagenome (GOLD analysis project Ga0209254, IMG submission 187148) | Freshwater lake sediment microbial communities from the University of Notre Dame, USA, for methane emissions studies - DIP11 DI (SPAdes)... | ecosystem: Environmental > Aquatic >...
AAAGGGCCGGGAGGCGCCTCTCGGCGCCTCCCGGCCCTTTGTCGTTTCAGGGCTGCCCTCGTGCGGCAGCCATGTACGTCGTGGTCAGAAGCTCAGCCCAGAGCCGCTGCCGCCCATCATGCCACCGAGCACTTCGTTCATGAGCGTGTCGAAGGGCAGCGCCTCAGCCGGCGGAGTCACCGTGACCGGCTCGTCGAAGTCCGCCATCGTCATGCTCATCGTCATGCTCATGCCGTCGACGCCCTCCATGCCCTTCTGACCCTTGGTGGCCAGATCGGCGGAGAACTCCGCCTTGCGCATCAGCATGTCGTCCACGCCGATCCAGTAGTCCACGGCGATGTTCTCGAGGCTCTTCTTGAGCTCCTCGACCTGCTTCTTGTTCTGCGCCAGGCCCTGCTCGAGCTGCTTGGCCGTGCTCGGGTCGCCCAGCTTGCTCAGCAGGCTCGGGTCGTTCATCGCCTTCGTCAGGTCTTCGGCAAGCTTTGCCGGGTCGGCCGTGGCCTTCACATGGTAGACCTGCGCGCCGGCCATGTCCTCGATGCCGACCATCTGATAGCTCGTACCCCAGACCGACGGGTCGAGCCCCAGGCTCTTGAGCTGCTCCGTGGGCGCGGCGCCCGTCTCGGCCTGGTCGTTCAGGCTCTTCGAGTTCTTCTGGTCCACCTCGTACCACTTGCCCTGATACTCCACCCAGGCCTTGTCGCCCTGGGCCATCATCCCGAACTCCAGGGTCTGCCCGGCGATGCCTACACTGATCTGCAGGTCGGAGACCATCGGGTCGGTGGCGCTCTTGCCCTCCGCGTGCAGCGAGAGGCCCTGCGAGAGCAGCGCCTTCTGCGTGGGGTCGGTCATCTTGGTGGGGTCGCCCTGGACGTCGAGCCCCATGTCGGCGGTGAACGACGCGCTGTTGAGCTGCGCCATCTTGGCTTCGCTGTCTTTGACGACCTGGTCGGCGGACACGTCCGCAGCAACGGCCGTGGTCTCTGGAGGACTGCTCGACGACGTGTCTCCCCCGCAGCCGACGGCCGCGAGCAGGGTCAGTGCGAGCACAAGTACGAGCCACAGTGACACAGACTTCCGGCGCATGAGCTTGCCTCCCTCTGGCGTGTTAGGACCCCGGCGCCCGCCCCGCGGCGGGGCGCCGCATTCTTCTATCGACTCATCGGGGCTCATCCTTTACAGATGAGACCCTCGGCCGTCAGCCGGGCGACCGCTTGAGAGAGACGACTACCGCCCGGAAAGGTTCGTTGCCCTCCGAGACGGTCTCGACGCGAGAGTGGTCCCTGAGGTGGAGATGGATGACCTTGCGCTCGGCCGCCGTCATGGGTTGAAGAGCGATGGCGGCGCCGTCCCGCACGACGATCTGCGCCGTGCGCTCGGCCAGCGACGAGAGCGCGGCCTCGCGGCGCTCGCGATAGCCCTCGGCGTCGACGATGACCTGGCGCCGCTCGTGGCGGTCGCCGTTGACGACGATCGCGGCGATGTACTGCAGGGCGTCGATGGTGGCGCCGTGCCGCCCGATGAGGATGCCGAGATCGTCGCCGCTGATGTCGGCCTTCACCGCCGCGCCGGCCTCGCCGGCGGCGACATGAGCCGCGATGCCCATGAGATCGACCGTGGTCTGTACGAACGCGCGCAGCACCTCGGCGTCGGGCGGGAGGTCGTCGGCGACGCGTTCGCCCGCCGGCCGCACACGCGCCTCGACGCGCGCCTCGCTCTTGCCGCGCCCGAAGAGGCCGCCCTTGCTGCCCTCTTCCATGATGACGAAGTCGATGTCGGCCTCATCGACGTAGGGGACGACCTTGCGCAGCTGGTCCAGCGCCTTGCGCTTGGCCTCCTGGAGGGTGGCCGCGCCGGCGATCGTGGCGAACTCCGTGTCGTCGTCTTCGCCGTCGTCGACAGGCTGAAGGTCGTCAGGCTCTGTCATGGGTGCCTCCGCTCCCCGAGGGAGTGACGACGGTCCGGCGGGCGGCTGCACTCAGCCGCCCGCCGGACCGTCCTTGTTCTTGCCCGGATCCGCCGGCGGGCTCTGTTTGCTCTTGCCCTTGCCAGGCGGCGCCTTGCGAGCGCCCTTCTTGGCCGCCGGCGAGCCGGAGGCCTGCTTGGCGCCGCCCTGCTTGGCGCCGCCCTGCTGGGCGCCCCCCTGCTTCGCCCTCTCGGCCTTCTGCTTGGCGATGAGCTCCTCGCGGGTCTGCATACGCTCGCCCTGAGCCGCCGTGAGGGCCTCCATGAGGCGGCTGCGCTTGGCCGGCTTCGCGGTCATGGTCGCCAGGTCCTTGGGCTTCATCACCTTGCGGATGAGAAGCTGCTGACCGATGGTCCACACGTTGGTGGTCACCCAGTAGACGAACAGGCCCGCAGGGAAGTTGAACAGGAAGAACACGAACATGATGGGCATCGCCCGCATGATCATCTTCTGCGACTTGTCGGTCTGCGCGCTGAGCATCAGCTCGGTCGAGATGAGCTGAGAGACCACATACAGGACGAGCAGGATGTAGTACGGGTCGGGTTCGCCCAGTTGGGGGATCCACAGGAACGAGGCATCGAAGAGCGCCTGCACCGACGCCTCGTACTGCGGCGCGTCCAGGGGTCCGTACCCTTGGATCGCCGCATACAGGCTGATGAAGACCGGCAGCTGAAGGAGAAGCGGCAGGCAGGAAGCGAACGGGTTGACGCGGTGCTCCTGGTAGAGCTTCATGGTCTCCTGCTGGAGCTTGCCGCGATCGCTCTTGTACTTCTTCTGCAGCTCCTTGAGCTGCGGCTGGATGGCCTGCATGGATTGCGCCGAGCTGAACTGCTTCCAGGTGAGAGGGAAGAGCACAAGGCGGACGATGATCGTCAGGCCGATGATGGCAAGGCCCCAGGTCCAATCCGGACTCCAGCCCAGTGAGGCCAAGGCGTCGTTGATGGTGACGAGGATCCAGTGCAGCAGCAAGACCAGCTGACTGAGGATGGGCCAGCTATACATGGGTGCTCACGTTCGTCTCGCCGTGCTCATGCTCGCACCCTTTGTGGCGCGGCGGTACGGGATCGTAGCCGCCGTTGCTGAAGGGATTGCAGCGCAGCAGGCGCCACGTGGCCAGACCGAGGCCGCGCACGGCGCCGTGCTCGCGCAGAGCATCAACGGCGTAGTTGGAGCACGACGGGTAGTACCGGCAGCGCGGCCCAAGGAGCGGCGAGAGCGTGTACTGGTACACCTTTATGAAGGCAATGAGGATCTTGTTCACGAGCCTTGGCCCTCGTTGAGGACGCCGGCCCGCACGAACAGCTCGCGCACGGCCGCGACCACGACGCCTTTTTCCCCGGCGCTCTCGCGAGCGACGAGCTCGAGCAGGTGCGGACGCGCGATCACCACGAGATCGTACTCCTCAGCCAGATGCCCTGCGCAGCCTTGAAAGGCCTCACGCAGCAGACGCTTGACGCGGTTGCGGACCACGGCGCCGCCCAGTTTCTTCGAGACCGACAGCCCCAGCCTCGGCCCCTCCGTGCCCGCTTCAGCTGGGCGTTTAAACGAGTAGAGCACGAGGAAGCGGGAAGCCGTCGAGCTCCCCTGCCTGTAGATGCGCTGGAAGTCGGAAGAACGCGAGAGGCGGGGGCGCTTGGTGGCCATGGGCCGGGCGGCTATGCCGAGAGGCGCTTGCGCCCCTTCTGCCGCCGATTCTTGATGACCGCCCGACCCGCGCGGGTGCTCATCCGCTTGCGAAAGCCGTGGGTCTTGCTGCGCTTGCGGGTGTTCGGTTGGTAGGTCCTCTTCACAGCTTCCTCGCTCGATCGCCGATACTCAGAACGTGCAGTATAGCCGTGCGGCGGAGGCCGGGTCAATTTGGCCCGCCCGGCCTCCGCCGCCCGGCCCGCGCCTCGGCCGTCTAAGCTTTTGCCTGCATACTGCCGATACGCCGAAAGGACGACGAAAGCCGGCAGAGACAAGGCGATGCTCCTCCAGGGATCAATCCGCAGGTTCAGCCTGGCGAGCGTGCTGCAGTTCCTCGCGCAGGACGCCGCCACCGGCGTGCTCGAGGTCCGCGATTTCGAGGAGTACGGCTTCATCTATCTCGTTGACGGCGGTGTGGAGGGGATCTCCCTGCCGGTCACCGATGAGAAGCTGGGCACGCGTCTGCTCAAGGCCGGCTGCCTCAGCGAACAGCAGCTCGCGAACGCCCTCATCGAAGACTCCGCACTCACCCATGACCAGAAGAAGTTCAAGCCGCTCGGCCAGCGCCTGATCGAGAAGGGCTTCACCAGTGAAGCCCGGATCCGCGAGGTGATGGGCCGACAGACTCTCGATCAGGTGTTCGAGCTGGCCCACTGGCAGAACGGCATCTTCCTCTATGACGAGCCGGAGCAGATGCCGCGCTTCCAGATCGCCATCCAGGGTAACGTCCAGCAGCTTCTGCTCGACGCCTACCGACGTATCGACGAGGGCGAGTACTCGCGCAAGACTGTGAACGTCGTGGACAACGAGGTGTGCTACGCCTGCCCGCTCGACGATGAGTGCACCCCGGCGATCAAGGCCAAGCACCTCAAGAGCGACGTCTGCCTGTGGCGCGAGATGGGCGCCGTGCTCGATGACGAGTACGACAAGCTGCGCGATGCGCGCCAGCTCTACCGCTCCAGGGAAGATGACGTGGGGGCGGTACTCGACGCCTCGCTCGACGGGGAGTAGCCTTCCCCGCAGGCGAGGCGAGGAGCGACCACGATCGACGAGCACACCACGGGTGGCGGCGAGCTGCGCCGCAACCCCGTCAACGGCAAGCTGACGATCGTCGCGCCGGGGCGCGCGACGCGGCCCACCGACCTGCACGCCGCGGCGACTGGCGGCGCGTCGGGCCCGTGCCCGTTCTGCGCCGGCAATGAGGCACTCACCCCGCCGGAGGTCGCTGCCGTGCGGCCCGGCGGCGCCCCCGACACCGCCGGCTGGCGCATCCGCGTCGTCCCCAACAAGTACCCCGCCCTCGCCGGTATGCACGAGGTCATCGTGCACTCCCCGGATCACGAGGCTGAGCTCGAGGACCTCGGTGACGAAGGTCTGCTCGAGGTCCTCGAGGTCTGGCGCCGGCGCATCGCCGCGCTGCTCGACGCCGGCGCGGCTGCCGCGACGTTGATCGTCAACCGCGGCCCGGGCGCCGGCGCCTCGCTCGCGCACCCGCACGCGCAGCTGTTCGGCACCCCTGTGGTGCCGCCGCTGCTGCTCGACGAGGTCCTCGAATTCGAGCGCTTCCGTAACCGCTACGGCGGCTGCGTGCTCTGCGCCGAGATCGACGGCGCCGGCGACCGCCTCGTGCACGCCGGCGACGTCGCCGCCTGGGTGCCCGCGGCGACGCGCTTCGCCGGGGAGCTGTGGCTCGCCCCTAAAGCGCACGAGCCCGACGTGCGACGCGCCGACCTGCGGCCGCTGGCCGGCGCCCTGCGGCGCGCGCTTCTCGCGATGGACGCCGCGACCGGAGGTGCGCCCCTCAACCTGTGGCTGCACACGGCGCCGGCGGCACTGCGCGGGGCCTACCACTGGCACCTGGAGCTGGCGCCGCGCCTCTCGAGCATCGCCGGGCTGGAGCTCGGCGCCGACATCGCGCTGGTGACCGTCGATCCGGAGTCTGCGGCAGCGGCGCTGCGCGCCGTATGGCCTCAGGGCTGAGGGGCCGCCCCGCTGCGGCGCAGCGCCAGCTGACCGCAGGCCGCCTCGATCTCCGCCCCCGGTGAGCGTCTGACCGTGCAGCTGACGCCCGCGGCTTCGAGCCGCGCGTGGAACGCGGCGAGCTGGTCTGCCCGCGGGCGGGCGAACTCGCCACCCGTCTCGTTGTAGGCGATCAGATTGAGGTGATAGTGCGGCGGGCGTACCCGCGCCGCCAGCATCTGCGCCTGCTCGAGGGTGTCGTTGACGCCGCGCAGCACCACGTATTCGAACATGACCTTGCGGTGGGTGCGCCGCACGTAGCGCGCGCACGCCGCAAACACCTCGTCCAGAGGATAGGTGCGGTTGAGAGGCACCAGGCGATCGCGGACCTCGTCGGTGGCGGCGTGCAGGCTGACGGCGAGGTTGAGCTGCAGGCCTTCCTCCGCGAAGCGGTCGATGCCCGGCACCACACCGACGGTCGACACCGAGATGGACCGTGCCGCAAGGTTGAAACCGGCCTCGTCGTTGAGAAGACGGCAGGTGCGCAGCGTCTCGTCGTAGTTGTGGAACGGCTCGCCCATCCCCATGAAGACGACGTTGGTGACGCGCCGCCCGTCGTCGCGGAGCAGCCGCGCGAAGGTGAACACCTGGTCGACCATCTCCTCGGCCGTGAGATCGCGGCGCAGGCCCAGGCGCCCGGACGCGCAGAAGGCGCAACCTACAGCGCAGCCGACCTGCGTGGACACGCACACGGTGGCGCGTTTGGCAGAGGTCATGAGCACGGCCTCGACGAGGTGACCGTCGGGAGTCACGAACAGGGTCTTGCGGGCAGACCCGCGCGGCGCGGCGCGCGTCTCGACCTCCTCGAGGGAGAGCGGGCGAAGGCGCTCCGCCAGCGCCCGCCGCAGCGCCCCGGGGAGGTTGGTCATGTCGGCGAAATCGACGGCGAGGCCCCGCGTAAGAGCCTCATAGACTTGGCGCGCCCGGTACGGCGGCTCTCGGAGCTCCGTGACGGCCGTGGCGATGGTGTGCGGGTCGATCACGCGGCCATTGTACGTCGCGCGCGGCAAGGAATGATGCTCACGCGGGCGAACAACTACGCTGCGAGGCACAAACGACCGGCAAGAGGGCCCAGACCACATGACCACCGTGCAGATCGTGGGCATCGTCGTTGCGGCGGCGATCGTCCTTCTGCTCATCATCGCGCTGCTGGTGACGCGGCGGCGGGGCTCCGCAAGCGAGGAGCCGCCTGAATCGGCGGCGCACGGCTCGTTCCTCGACGACGCACCGCAGGACACACTCTCCACCCTCGGCAAGGCCGAGCAGCCCATGGAGGACATCACCATCGACCCCGGCGTGGATCGTCAGGGCCGGCCCGCGGACGACGATGCGCCGGCGCGGCCACCCTCCGCGGCGGCGCAGGGACCCGCAGGCAGAGGGCTGGGTCTGGACTGGGGGCCTTCGGGTGAGGCGCCGGCGGACGACGAGACCACCGGCGAACTGCAGGCCGCACCTGCGCCTGCGGCCGTCGAGACGTCACACAGCCCTATCACGGAGAGCGGCCGCCCTGCGGACGAACCGGTGCCTGCGCGGCCTGCTGAGGGCGGGTCCGCCGCCTCGGACGAGGCGGCCTCGGAGTCCGACGCCGGCGGCCGCAGGGTGCCGCTCTCCGATATCATCGTCACGACGAGCAGCAAGATGGTCGACCTGCGCGACCCGGAGGTCCGGCGCATGCTCACCGATCTGGTCAAGTACGAGATCGATCAGGCGACGCACTACCGGGAGCAGGGTCAGACCATCGACGCGGTGCTTCAGCTCACCGAGGCCGAGAAGATCTCGCGGGCCCTCGAGATGCGCGAGTCGGCCGCGGCCATCCACGAGATGCTGGAGGACCTGCAGGGCCGGGCCTGAGCCGCCCCGCTAGTTCGTAAGACTCTGCAGCGGGGCGGGTATGCGCCCCCCTCGCTCCACGAAGGCGTCGTTGACGGCGCTGCTCACAGCCATCACCGGCGCCGCCCCGAAGAGCCCGCCCAGCGTGACCCAGTCGCCGACCGTCTTGCCGTAGGCGGGGATGAGGCGAGCGCCCGTGGTCTTCGCGTTGATCATGCCGATGGCCATGACGTCGGCGATCACGCCCGCGAGGGCGTTGCGCGAGATGTCACCGGGAACGACGATCATGTCAAGGCCGAGTGAGCAGACCGCGGTCATGGCCTCGAGCTTCTCGATGCTGAGCACGCCGTCGGCGGCGGCCCTGGCCATGGCGGCGTCCTCGCTCACGGGGATGAAGGCGCCTGAAAGGCCACCGGTGGACGACGTGGCCATGGTGCCGCCCTTCTTGACCGCGTCGTTGAGCATGGCCAGGGCGGCTGTCGTACCGGGGGCGCCCACCTGACCCAGGCCCATACTCTCGAGGATCTCGGCGATGGAGTCGCCGACGGCAGGGGTGGGCGCCAGCGAGAGATCGATGATGCCCATCTGCGCGCCCAGCATCTGCGAGGCCTCGCGAGCCACGAGCTCGCCGACCCGAGTGATCTTGAAGGCGGTGCGCTTGATGAGGTCGGCGAGCTCGATGAGCGAGGCCTCGGGATGGCTTGCGACGGCGTTGCGGACCACTCCCGGGCCGGAGATCGCCACGTTGACGCTCACCTCTGGTTCGCCGCTGCCGTGCAGCGCGCCGGCCATGAACGGGTTGTCCTCGGGCACGTTGCAGAACACGACGATCTTGGCGCAGCCGATGCAGTCCTGCGCGGCGGTCTTCTGGGAGACCGACTTGAGCACGTCGGCCATGCGCACCACGGCGTCCATGTTGATGCCGGCGCGCGTGGACGCCACATTCACCGACGAGCACACGCGCTGGGTACCGCCGATGGCCTCGGGGATGGCTTCGATGAGGGCGCTGTCGGCGCGCGTGGACCCCTTCTGCACGAGGCAGCTGAAGCCGCCGACGAAATCGATGCCGATCTGCTCGGCGGCGGCGTCGAGCGCGTGCGCCACCTCGACGTAGGCGGCAGGGTCGTCGCTGCCCACCACGTGGGCGATGGGCGTCAGCGAGACGCGCTTGTTGACGATGGGGATGCCGTACTTGTGCTCGATCTCGTCGGCCACGGCGACCAGCCGGCCGGCATGGTGGACGATCTTGGCGTGCACCCTCTCGGCGACCTCGTGGGGATCGCGCCCCGCGCAGTCGAACAGCGAGATGCCCATCGTGACGGCACGCACGTCGAGGTTCTCGGAGCGGATCATGCTGACGGTCTCGAGGATCTCCTGCTCGGTGATGAAGACCACGGGGCGGCTCCTGAAAGGCGGCGGGCGCCGCTAGACGCGGTGCATGAACTTGAAGATGTTCTCGTGCTGCACGTTGATCTGCAGGCCGACGCGCTCGCCGGTCGCCTCGAGGGCGTCCTTGAGCGCGACCATCGTCGTCTCCGTCTCGTCGAACGACACGAACATGATCATCGTGAACATGCCGTTGGCGACGGTCTGGCTGACGTCGTCGACGTTGGCGTTCTGCTCGGCCACGGTGGTGGCCACGGCGGCCAGCAGGCCGTGGCTGTCGGGGCCGAGTGCTGTGACGATCACCGACGTGCGCAAGGGTGCGTTCCCTCGGAGAGGAGTGGGCGAAGACAGGCGGATAGTATACTAGTGAGGATTCCGATGCCCTCCGCCCCCGGCTCCACAGACGCCGTGCCGTCCACCCTCCCCGGCCGCTTCGACCGCCTCGACCGCGAACTCTCGCGGCGTGCGGCCATCGGCTGGCCGCACCCGCGCTGGTTCGCGTGGCCCCTCGGCGCCCTTTCGCTGACCGCCAACTACGGCATCCTCTGGTACGTCATCTCACTTCTGCCCTGGGTCTTCGGCGAGCCGCGCCCTCTGGCACGAGCCCTGTTCGTGGCCGTGCCGGTGACGCTCGTGGAGGCGGCGGGCTTTCTCATCAAGCACTTCGTCGCCCGACCGCGACCGCCGATCGCCGACCCCAGCCAGCCCCGGCAGCTACCGCTGCCGCTGAGCAAGTCGTTCCCGTCTTCGCACGCGAGCATGGGCGTGGTCGGCACCTTCACCGTGGGCGCCTTGTACCCCGCCGCGCTGCCGGCCCTCATCGCGCTCACCCTCGGGCTCTGTTTCAGCCGCGTGTATCTTGGCGTCCACTACCTCGGCGATGTTCTCGGCGGGTTGGCCTTCGGGCTCGTCATCGGCGCCCTCTGGATCCTTCTCGTCCCGGCACCGCTCTGAGATGACGGCGCTGCGCACACGGGGGGGCCTGCTCGCGGTCGCGGTGGCGGCGGCCCTCGTGGTCGCCATCGGTCTGGCCGCCGCCGGCGCCTTCGGCGGCTGCGAGCGGACGGCCAAGAAGGCGGGCCGCCCCTCCGCCGCCGTGTCGGCAAGCGCCCACGGCGCGGTTGCGCACGTGCTGGCCAAGACGTTCGCCAGGACCGTGCACCCGCGCGCCGCGAACACCTGGGGCGAGATCGAGGCGCGCGAGTTCGTCTTCAACGCCTTCCAGCAGTACGGCTACTTCCCGCGTACGCAGGAGTTCATCGCCGGCGCGCCACAGGGCCGCGTCCACTCGGCCAACATCATCGCCGTCAAGGAGGGGGAGTCGGCCCAGCGGCTGGTCGTCGGCGCCCACTATGACTCGGCGCCGGTCGGCGAGGGCTACGCGGACAACGCCACAGGCATCGGACTGCTGCTGGAGACCGCGGCGCGCGTCAAGTCGCAGGATACGCCGTATTCGCTCGTGTTCGTCGCCTTCGGCGCCGAGGAAAAGGGCCTCCTGGGCTCCCGCTTCTACGCCGGCGCCATGAACGACCTGGAACGGCGCGCGACCATCGGTATGATCGACCTCGACGCCGTGGCCGGCGGCACCACGCTCTCGGTCACCAGCCGCTTCGGCGGTCCCACCTGGCTGCGCGACGACGCGCTCACGGCGGCCGAGAGCCTGGGCATCCCGCTCGGCACCAGCCCGGCCGGCAAAGGCCGGCCCGCGGGCGTCTTGATGGCCCCGAGCGACGACGTGCCGTTCGCCCTCGAGAACATCGCCACGGCGGCGTTCACCGCGACCGACTGGGCGGCGGACGACACCGGCCTCGCGGCCACCGGCGACGGCGGCCGCCTGTGGCACAGTCGCAAGGACACGGTGGCCTTCGTCGAGCGTACCTACCCAGGGCGCGTCAAGAGGCAGCTCGCCGACCTCTCGCGCCTCCTCGAGACTCTGCTCACCAGCAAACTGGAGAAGCACCCGTGAAACTCGGCATCGTTGGCCTCCCGAACGTCGGCAAGACGACCCTGTTCAACGCCCTCACCCACGCCAACGCGGCGGCCACCGCCTACGCCTATACGTCGGCAGAGTCCAATATGGGCGTGGTCGCCGTCCCCGACCCGCGGCTCGATCGGCTGGACGAGGTGCTCGAGACGCCGCGCAAGGTCAGCGCGACCATCGACGTCGTCGATATCGCCGGTCTGGCAGAGGGCGCCAGCCGCGGCGAGGGTCTCGGCAACCGCTTTCTCGCCGACATCCGCGGAGTCGACGCCGTGGCTCATGTGATCCGTGTGTTCGCCAACCCGGAGGTCGCCCACGTGCGCGAGACCGTCGACCCCAGGGCCGACGTGGACCTCGTCGAGACGGAGCTCGTCCTCGGCGACCTCGAGCTCGTCGAGCGCCGTATCGACAAGACGCGCAAGGCGGCGCGCAGCGGCGACAAGGCGGCCCGACGCGAGCTGGCGACACTCGAAGACCTGCTCGCGGCCCTCCAGCAGGGCCGCCTGGCGCGGGCCGTGGAGCGCGACCCCGACGACGTGCCCCTGTTCCGCGAGCTGGCGCTGGTCAGCGACCGGCCGGTCCTCTTCGTCTTCAACACCGACGACGGCGTGGGCGCAGCCGAAGCGCTCGACGCCCACGCCGCGTTCGTCGAGTGGGCGCGCGGCCGCGGCGACCAGGTGGTCGCCGTCGCCGCACGCCTCGAGGCCGAGCTCGCCGATCTCGAAGCGGCTGACGCCGCCGAGTTCCGCGCCGAGCTCGGCGCCGACGAGGCGGGGGCCATCGCCGTGTTCCTGCGCGCGGCCTACGAGGTACTCGGCTACATCACGTTCTTCACCGGCGACTTCCGCAGCAGCGAGTCGCGCGCCTGGCAGCTGCCCCGCGGCTGGACGGCCAAGCAGGCCGCGAGTCGCATCCACAGCGACATCGAGCGCGGGTTCGTGCGCGCCCAGGTCGTGAACATCGACGACCTTATCGAGGTACGCTCGTTCCACGCCGCCCGCGAGAAGGCGCTGCTGCGCACCGAGGGCAAGGACTACGTCGTCCAGGACGGCGACGTGATCAATTTCATGCACACCGGGTGAGGCGCGGCGCCGGCGAACGCCGGCCGCGGCCGCCGCGTGCCGGTCAGGCGCCGGCGGAGCCGGCGGCCATGACGCGATCACGGCCGAGTCGCTTGGCCACGTAGAGCGCCCGGTCGGCGGCCTCGAGCAGACTCTCTTTGGTGTCGGCCGAATCCGGATAGCTGGCCACGCCGATGCTGATGGTCAGGCCCCCGTCGTCGCGATGGTGCTCGGCGACGGCGGCGCGGATGCGCCCGGCGATCTCCGCGGCCTCGGGCTCGGCCGTCCCAGGAAGCACGACGACGAACTCCTCGCCGCCGTAGCGCGCGACCAGGTCGGCGCGGCGCGTGCAGCTCTCGATGATGC
>Ga0209254_10004904_pt1 | contig 12290 bp, 12 predicted proteins | sample FrelakmetDIP11DI_FD_187148 | JGI IMG/M metagenome (GOLD analysis project Ga0209254, IMG submission 187148) | Freshwater lake sediment microbial communities from the University of Notre Dame, USA, for methane emissions studies - DIP11 DI (SPAdes)... | ecosystem: Environmental > Aquatic >...
GGATCGTTTCTCGGCGCCAGCGCTACTGGGCGCGGCTCGACGACAGCGTCCGGATCTCCGGCTGCTGGGCGATGTGGGGGTGCTCGGGGCCGCCGCGACCCTTGGTGACGCCGAATCCCCTGCCGTGGCGACTGTCGCCGGGGCCCCGCCTTGAAGCTGGCGCACCAGGAGCTCGGCCACCCCCAGCCCGCGCCCCGCGGTCACGTTGAGGGCCACCTGCTTGTCGAACATGTCTTCGTAGAGGCCGCCGCTCGAGTCCCCGACGAGCCCCCCTTCGGGGTTGGCCTCTCGGCTGGCACGCAGGAGCTGCTGCACCAGGTAGGCCTCGAACTGCTTGGCGGCGACGGCGAGGGCCTCGGGTGCCCCCTCCCGTGCCTCGGCCTTCAGGGCGTTGAGGCCCTGGAAGTCGGTGTAGACGCGGCCGGTCTGGAGCTCGCTGTCCATGGTGTTCACCTACTCGAGAATGGCCCCTAGATGACCACCAAGCTGGCGCGCAGGGCCCCGGCCTCCCGCAGGGCCTCGAGGATCGCGACCAGGTCCCCGGGGGCAGCGCCCACCTGGTTGACCGCGCGCACAATCTCCTCCAGGGAGATGCCGGGCTCGATCAGGAACATCCGGCTCTTCTGGCTCACATCGATCTCCGACTCGGAGGCCTCGGTGGTGACCCCGTTGGAGAAGGGACCGGGCTGGCTGATCACCGGGTTCTCGGTGATGGTCACCACCAGGTTCCCGTGGCTCACCGCGGCCGGCATGACGACCACATGCTCGCCGATGACGACGGTGCCGGTGCGGGCGTTGATTACCACCCGGGCCGGGGCATCCCCGGGCTCCAGGGTGACGTTCTCCACCCGGGCGACGAAGCGCACCCGCTGCCCCGGGTCGCTCGGGGCGCTGACCCGCACGGTCCCCCCATCGACCGCCGTGGCCCGCCCGCGGCCCAGGGCGGCGTTGATGGCCTCGGCCATGCGCTGGGCGGTGGTGAAATCCGGGCTGTGTAGATTGAGCTCCAGGTCGCCCCCCTCGGCGAAGGGACTCTCCACGGTGCGCTCCACGATGGCGCCGTTTGGGATACGTCCGGCGCTCGGGACGTTCACCGTGATCTTGGAGCCGTCGGATCCTCGGGCCCCGAAGCCGCCAACGAAGAGGCTCCCCTGGGCGAGGGCGTACACCTGGCCGTCGGCACCCTTCAGCGGGGTCATGAGGAGCACGCCGCCCCGCAGGCTCTCGGCGTTGCCGATGGAGGCGACGGTGACGTCGATGGTCTGACCCTGCTTGGCGAAGGGCGGGAGGCTCGCGGTCACCATGACCGCGGCCACATTCTTGGAGCGGATCTGGACGTTCGGGGGCAGGGCCGTCCCGAGCTGCCTCAGCATGTTGGTCAGGCTCTGGGCGGTGAATTTAGTGCTGTTGGTGTTGTCCCCCGTGCCGTCGAGCCCGACCACCAGACCGTAGCCCACGAGCTGGTTGCTGCGCACCCCCACCAGGGAGGCGATGTCCTTGACCCGGGTGGTGCCGCCGCCGTCAGACCAGTCGTCCAGGACACCGCTGTCCGGGATCCCGTCTCCCGCCGCCAGGACGGGGCCCAGCAGGGACAGGACCAGCAGCCAGCGCAGGGGGGGAATCCAGAGGTGTCGGAGTGCTTGGATCTGGATCTTCATCGGGGGAGCTCGCTATCGTCAGGGGCCGTGCGTGTTCTCGCGCCGTCCGTTCAGAGGGGGAAGATCGGTCCCATGAAGAACCGGGCGAGCCAGCCGGGCCTGTTGGTCTCCGCCAGGGAACCGGTGCCCCCATAGCTGATGCGGGCGTCCGCCACCAGCAGGGACGAGACCGTGTTGCCCGGCTGGATGTCCTCGGGACGGACGATCCCGGAGATGCGGATGTACTCGTTGCCCTGGTTGAGGGTGATCCATTTCTCGCCCCCCACCACCAGGTTGCCGTTGGACAGGACCTCCGAAACCACCACCGAGATGCCGCCCTTGAGGCTGTTGCTCTGCTCGCTCTTGCCGGAGCCATCGAACTCCCGGTCCGCCGACAGATCCAGCTCGGCGCTCCACGGCTGGGAGCTGAGCCCACTGGTGTTGGTCGCCACCGAGGCGGCGTTCTTGGAGTCCTTTCCGAGGTCGGTCGCCGCCTTTTTCTTGGCGTCGGTCCGTTCGGTGAGGAGGATAGTCAGGACGTCGCCCACCTGGCGCGCGATCGGGTCCTCAAAGAGCCGCATGCCGTAGCCGGCGCGGTAGAGGCTCCCGGTGGCCAGGGGCTGGGGGACCCTGGAGAGCGCCGGGCGGGGCTCGGGGGGCGGCGGCGGGGGGCGGGTCGCCACATAGGCGGGGTTGTCCCCCGGCTTGGGCTGGGCGAGGTCCGTCGCGCAGCCCCCGGCCAGCAGCGCGGCCAGGAGACCGAGTCCCAAACCGATTCGCGCGATCCGGCTCATCTCTGCCCCCGCCGTGCTACAGGTTCTGGGTCACGAAGCGCAGCATGTCGTCCGCCGTCCCGATGGCCTTGGAGTTCATCTCGTAGGAGCGCTGGGTCTCGATCATGTTGACCAGCTCCTCCACCACGTTGACATTGGAGCTCTCCACCGACCCCTGCACCAGGACGCCGAGGCCCTCGAGCCCCGGGGTGCCCGTCTGGGGGGCCCCGCTCGCGGCGGTCTCCCGGAACAGGTTGTTTCCCGTCGCCTCGAGACCCGCTGGATTGACGAAGTCCGCCAGCTCGATCTGGCCCACCTCCGTGGGGGCGTCATCGCCGGCCACCTGGGCGGAGACGGTCCCGTCGGAGCCGACGGTGAGGGTCAGGGTGTTCTCCGGGATGGTGATGGCCGGCACGATGGGCATGCCGCCGGAGGTCACGAGCTGCCCCTCGGCATTACGCTGAAGGGCCCCGTCTCGCGTATAGACCACCGATCCATCGGGCGAGAGCACCTGGATGAACCCGCGCCCGTTGATGGCCAGGTCCAGGTCGTTGCCGGTCTGGATGATGTTGCCCTGGGTGAAGAGCTTGGCGGTGGCCACCGTGCGCACGCCAGTCCCCAGGGTCAGACCCGAGGGCAGCTCGGTGTCCTGGGTCGCCTGGGCGCCTGGCTGCCGGACGGTCTGGTAGAGCAGGTCTTCGAACACGGCGCGGCCGCGCTTGAAGCCGTTGCTGTTGACGTTGGCCAGGTTGTTCGAGATGACCGAGAGGTTGGTCTGCTGGGCCTCGAGCCCGGTCTTGCTGATCCAGAGGGGTGCGAACATGGGACCTCCATCGGCCGTCGCTGATGGCGTCAAGTGGCTGACGCTTATGGGATACTCTGCACGGCGCGTGCCATGGCGCCACTTGGGAGAGGTGGGACCGGAGCCCCAATCCGGCAGGGGCCCCTGGAGACCCCGGTGGTGGTTCGTCGGACCCGATGGCGCCCCTGGCCCCTGGGAACGGTTCAAAGACAACGTGACTATCGCCCGGCATCCTGGGACCGTCGGCGGGCCAGAGGCCCGCGGTCCCGGAACGGCGATGCACCGGTCCTTTTTGATCCCCCACCTAGGACGCTCAGCCCGGCCGTACGAGCTGGCTGGCTGACTGGTCCGTGCTCTCCGCCTCCTTCATGACCTTGACCTGCATCTCGAAGAGGCGGGCCAGGCTCATCATCTGCACCAGGGCGTCCACCGTGTTGACGTTGCTCGATTCCACGGCCCCGGCGATCAGGGTCACGGAGGCATCCGCCTGGGCCTCCTCACCACCGCGCAGTCGAAAGAGCCCATCCTCGCCCTTCACCAGGTCCTGCCCCGGGGGGCGGACCAGCTTGATGCGGTCGAGCACCGCCAGGTTATCCTGCCCCATCAGCTTGGCCGAGACGGTGCCGTCGCGCCCGATTTCGATCCGCTCCGCCGGGGGCAGGGCCAGGGGTCCGGCGTTGCCGAGGACTGGGTGTCCAGCCCCGTTGGTCAGGATGCCCCCGGCGGAGATCTGAAGATCACCCGCCCGGGTGTAGGCCTCGTTGCCGTCCCCCGCCTGGACCGCGATCCAGCCCTCCCCCTGCACGGCCACGTCCAGGTCACGACCCGTGGTAACCGGCGGTGCCGGGGTCAGGTCCACGCCCGGCGAGTCGGCGCCGGCGAAGACCCGGGAGCCGAAGCCAGGGCCATAGAGTGGACGACTCTCCAGGTTCTGGAGGTCGGCGCGGAAGCCCGTGGTGTTGGCGTTGGCCAGGTTGTTGCTGACCACGCCCTGGGCCTCCGCCACCTCCCGGGCCCCCACCATACCGACATAGATCATCCGGTCCATGGCCGGTCCTCACCCTTGGCTAACGAAGGTTCATGATGGCCTGGGTCACGGAGTCCGCGGTCTGGATGGTCTTGGCGTTCGCCTGGTAGTTGCGTTGAGCCAGGATCAGATGCACCAGCTCCGCGGTGAGGTCCACGTTCGAGTCCTCCAGGGCCCCAGACTGGACTAACCCCAGGCTGCCCGTCCCGGGCGCCCCCACGATCGCCGCCCCCGAGCTTGGGGTCTCGGCCCAGGCACTGTCCCCGAGCTGCTGGAGACCCTGCGGATTGGCGAAGCTGTAGAGGGCCACCTGGCCCAGGGCCTTGGACTGCCCGTTGGAGAAGAAGCTCGTGATGACGCCGGAGGCGTCGATGCCGATGCGGCTGAACTCCCCGGCACCGAAGCCGTCCTGGCTGAGGGCATTGACGCTGAAGGGGCTCGCAAACTGGGTCGCCCCCGCGAGTGAGAAGGTGAAGCCCTGCAGCGCCGCCCCGTTGGCCACCCCGTTCGCGTCCAGGGGCTGCCAGCCGGCCAGGCTGAGCTCCGCGGTGGCCGGGTCGATTACGCCGTTCGCGTCAAACTGGAGGGTCGCGGCGGGCGAGGCCCCCACGGTCACGCCATCCACCAGCGAGTGCACGTTCCAGGCGTTGCCGGCGCCCCGCACGAAGTAGAGAGACAAGGTATGGGGGTTGCCCAGGCTGTCGTAGATCGTGAGGGACGAGGCGCTGTTGTAGGTCTCCGGCAGGGGGCCTGGACCGCCGAAGGCGAAGGGCCCGGACCAGGCGGCGGCGGGCGCCAGGCTGCCCGCGTCCAGGTTCAGGGAGGCGGTGCCCGAGCCGGTCGCGGACGGGGGCATGTTCGAGGTGTCGATGCGCAGCTCGCCCAGCTGACTGGTGACCGCGCCCGCCCCGTTCGCCAGGTAGCCAGCCAGCCGCTGCCCCGCGTTGTTGACGATGTAGCCGTCCCGGTCGGTGCCGAAGGCCCCGGCGCGGGTGTAGACCATGGTGCCGCCGTCCGTGACGCCAAAGAAGCCCTGGCCGTCGACCGCCAGGTCCAGGCTGTTGTTAGTGACGTTAAGGGAGCCCTGGGTGAAGATCTGGTTGACCCCCGCGAGCTTCGCGCCCATCCCCACGGCGTTGCTCGGCGAGGCGTTGGCCGCGTACATGTCGGCGAACTGGGCGCGGGACGACTTGAAGCCCGTCGTCGAGGCGTTGGCCACGTTGTTGCTGACCACGCTGAGATCCGTGGACGCGGCCCGCAAACCGCTGATGGCGTTGTTGAACATCACCAAGTCTCCTCTGTCAGATGTCGATCAATTGCCGGTTGCTCATCGAATCTCGCGCACCCGATCCAGGGTGATCTGGTCCCCCCCGGCCAGGGCCAGGAGCGGAGACCCGCCCTGAGGATCGACCGTAACCCCCTCCACCTTCTTCAGGACCAGGGACGGTAGGACGGTCGTCGCTCCATCCACGCTGCCTGTGGCCTCCTGACGGTAGCGCCCGGCCGGCAGGGGGTCCCCCGAGTCGCTGAGCCCGTCCCACTTCACCTCCACAAGGCCCGGCCCTTGGCCGGCCATGCTCATGGAGCGAACGAGCTCCCCGGTGGCGTCATAGAGGTTGATGGTTAGGTCCGGCACCATGGCGGGCAGGTCCACCAGCGTCGTGAAGCCAGGTCCCGAGGACGGGTCGAAGTCCACCCCGTCCCCCGAGATCACCACCGAGCGGCCCACCAGTTGGGAGGCCTGCAAGGTCTGGTTGGAGGCCAGGGATCCGGCAAGCGTGGCGAAGGACTGATTGAGCTTCTCGATGCCGCTCACCGTGCTGAACTGGGCCAGCTGGGAGAGGAAGGCATTGTTGTCCATCGGGTCCATGGGGTCCTGGGCCCGGATCTGGGCCATCATCAGGGTCAGGAAGTCATTCTGGCCGAGCTCCGCGGCCTTGGGCGCCGGCGTCGAGGAACGCCCCAGCCCGAGGGATTGAACGGAGTCGGTAGCGGTGTTCACAGCCATGGCGAGTAGCGCCCCTCCGCGGGCGACGGACTATCTTCCGAGCTCCAGGGTCTTCAGCAGGAGCTGACGGGCCGTGCTCATCACGTCCACGTTGGTCTGGTAGGAGCGGGAGGCGGAGATCAGGTCGGCGAGCTGCTCCATCACGTTCACGTTGGAGTGGTAGATGTAGCCGTCCGCATCGGCCTCCGGATGGTCCGGCCGATACTCCATCCGCGGCGCGGCGGCGCTCTCGGCGATCCCCAGGACCTGCACACCGGTGCTCTGTGGTGTCTGGGCGCCAACCTGACCGGCCAGCACACTGGCGAAGACGGGCTGCCGAGCCCGATAGGCCCCCTCCGGTGTCCCGCTCACCGTCTCGGCGTTCGCGAGATTGCTGGAGACAGTGTTGAGCCGCACGCTCCCCGCCGAGAGCGCGGAGCCCGCGATGTCGAAGATCCGTTCAATCGCCATGTCATTCGCCTCGAATCGCCGTCCTGAGGCCGTTGATCCGGGAGCCGAGGATCATCAGGGTCGCCTGGTAGCGGACCGCGTTCTCGGCGAAGGCGGCCTTCTCCAGGTGCGGATCCACGGTGTTTCCATCCAAAGAGGACTGGGTGGGGACGCGATACAAGAGCTCCGCGGAGCCCGGCGAGTCGAGGGCGGATCGACCGATATGGCGCGGGTCCGTCGCCGCCAGGGCCGCGCCGGGGGATTGGCCGGCCGCTTGACGGGCGAGGAGTCCCGCGAAATCCAGGTCCCGCGCCTTGAAGCCAGGCGTATCCGCGTTCGCCAGGTTGCCGGCGAGGACCTCGGTGCGCTGCTCGCGCAGACGAAGGGCGTCGGCGTGCAGGCTCAGGGCTGAATCGATACTCATCGTCATCGTGGGTACCCGCGATCTACAGATCTGTCCCGGTGGGCAACCGAGCACGAAGTGTGCCGCATCCCCAAGCGCCTACCTCCATCCCTGCTGGGCACCTTGCAGGCCCCTCATCCTGTGCCGCATGCGGCAAGATGTTGCCGGCGGCGACAGGAATGGCGGGCGCGCTGTCGAACCCGGGCTCGAACGAAAGGGAATCCGGTGAGGCTCCGGCCACGGCAACATCCAGGCCCGGCGGCTGCCATAAACGTATCCCACCACGTCGCCCTGACCGCGCCTCTTCCTGGCCAATGGGCATCGCCACCTTGGAGGCGCCGCCGAGTGAACCAAGCCCCGGTTCCCATTCCGGTGGCCCAGACTTACGCAAGGGTTCAGCCATCGGCGAGGAGTAGACACGCAGGTCCGGTTGGACCCGGTTCCGCCCCAGACGCTTGGCCTCGTAAAGCATCTGATCCGCGCGCTGAATGAGCTTGTCGCCGTCTAGGCCCGCCTTGAAAAGAGCAACCCCGAAGCTCGCCGTGACCTTGATGATCTCATCGCCCACGGTGGTCCTCATGCCCTCCACGTTCCTGCGCAGGCGCTCGGCCGTCTCGATGGCTCTTGAGAACCGGGTCGCCGGCAACACCAGCACGAACTCTTCCCCGCCGTAGCGCGCCAGGTAGTCACTGCTTCGGATAGCCGCCATCACCGCCTTGGCCACGGCGCCCAGCACCGCGTCTCCCGCCGCATGGCCATAGGTGTCATTGACGCGCTTGAAATGATCGATGTCGAACATGACGATGGAAAGATCCGTTCCGTAACGCCGGGCATGGGCGACGTCGCGATCCACGCGTCCCTTCAGCGCCCGCCGGTTGTAACAGTGCGTCAGGGGATCGAGCAGGGAGTCGCTCTCGAGCTTCTTGAGATTCATGTAATTGCAGATTGCCGTGGCCAAGGATCGAGCGATGATCCCAATGAGCTCCGCGTGGTAGGCCGATAATCCCCGAGAAGTATCCAGATAGAGACGGGCGCGGGTTGGCCCATCGATGACCTTTAGGGTAAGGACGTTTTCGAGCTCGTAACGAGCGCCGGCGTCATCGTCTGGCGCAACGCCATCGAGGAGCCGGATATTGCAGTTGAGATTCGCCGGCTCAAACTCGTTTTGTATACGCGCAAAGAGATCGGTACGCGCCGTCCTGGGATCGGCCCAGATATCGATTCCACCATCGAATTCCCGGTCGTAGACGGCGAATGCAAAGTGCCGGTAACGAAACAGCTCCCACAGACAGCGCGACGCCTGATCGATGATGCTATCGAGATCATGCAGCTGACTGATCCTGAGGATGTATCCGTTAAGCAGGCGGTGATGCCGGCCGCTGGCGCGGCGGTATAGGCCATGCAGTCCGGCGACCCAGCTTTTCAAGACTCTTGGAACGATTTCAATGTTCATGGCGCCTCCCCTGCCCCGTGCTGTGCAAGGGGGATGCCACTCCGCGAGAACACTTCCGCCGAATGTGCGTAAGCTCCCGAGGCACATCGTCTTTCGCATCGCCCAGCCGACCGACGACGCCGCCCCGCCGGGCACGGCGCCAGATTCTTGACACCTTGGCCTCTGGGCGATCCAGCCGACACGCGCGGCGCCGGTTGCCAGTGCGACTCACGGCGCGAGGGTGATAGCATCGCCCACTCATCATCGACGGGGTCCGAGCGTCCCGGGGCAGCAGGAGGTATGAACATGTATGTCACGCCAGAAACCGAGGATGGCTGGATCACGTCGGTACAGGGGCGTCACGGCGAGGGCCTGGTGGTGGGGGCCCGCTTCGCGCTGCCGGTGCATTTCCGCAGCCTGGTGCAGGGGCGGGAATCGGAGCTGGTGTTCGCCGCACGCAGCCGGTTGGCGCGCCTCGGCATCAACATCACCCCCCTGGACGAGCCTCAGTTCAACGGCCGCTACTGCGACCTGCGCCTCTCCGCCGTCGCCGCCATCCGCGCCTATGGCATGGCCGAGCACCTGGAGCGCCTGGCGGTCCCGGGACTTAGGGTAGGCAGGCTGGTGTTCTGCCCAAAGGACAACCGGCTGGGCTCCAACGAGATCCACCGCCTGATCCGCGACAACGAGATTCAGGTGCCAGCCGGCTTCTCCCTGGACGCCCACGGCTACCTGATCCTGCGCCCCCAGCAGCAGATCTTCCGCTTCTCCCACCAGTTGACCCCAGAAGAGGTCACCGCCATCGCCAACCACGCGGACGGCAAGGACCTGCTGAACCGGCTCCAGGTACGGGAGCACGTGGACAATATCGAGCTACCCGCCAACGACGGCCTGGTGACGGCCTGCTCGATGTTCCTGCACCGTCATTACGTGGTGCTCCAGAACCTGGACGACTCCCTGGGCTTTCATCTGCAGGCCACCGTGCTGGACCCCATCTCCACCCGAGGCACCAACATCTATCTGGAGTTCATCAACCGCTCGGAGCAGCTCATCGTCAACCCGACGGTGGCGGCGACCGTTCATGAGGCGATCCGGCTGGAGCCCGAGCGCCGTTACTGGCATGGAGGCCCGACCGCCAAGGACTGCGACGGCGCCGCGGAGTGCCAGTGCCTGGCCCAGGTGTTCGACCGGCTGGAGGGCTCGCCGGTGCTCGGGCGCTACGCCCATCGCCTGATGGCGGCAACCACCCGGCCCCAGGATCTGCTCACCGGGGCCGATCCGGAGCACGTCTGGGCACGCCCGGATACCGCCGTGAGCCCCATCGCCGACCGGGACCCGGCCGAGGGGGCCGAGGGGGAATCGAGCGCTGCCCCAAACTCTCGGCACGAGGACCGCGGAGGGACGCACATCCTGGGTGACCTGCCCGACGGCGCGGGTGCCACCCTGTTCCTTGGCTATTTCCCGAACCTGATCGAGCATACCGAGGTCTGCGCCGCCGCCCTGCGGCGCAAGGTGGCGCGACTCGTCTTCCGGCGGGCCTCCTTCGAGCACGGGGTCTTTCTATCAGACCGGGACCACGGGCGCCTGGCGGATTACGAGGGCCTGGGGCTCGAGGTCTTCTGGTGCAACGAGGCCCGGAACCATGTGGTGCGCCATGTCTTCCGGGGCCTGCGGGGCTATTTCACCGCACCGGAGGCGGTGGACCGCTTCCGCTCCACGCTGGTGTTCGCCGTCTATGGCTCCATCAAGCCCTTGAGCGAGCCCGAGATCGCCTGCACCGAGCGCCTGATCGAGAACTTAAGGGGCCTCTTCGGCAGCGACATCGGCATCCTCACCGGCGGCGGGCCCGGGGCGATGCAGCAGGTCACCAGCACGGCCCACCGCCTGGGGCTCATGGTGGGCTCGAGCTTCATCGAGACCCAGGACCAGGAGACCAACAAGTCCGCGGACTTCTACCAGACCTTTCAGGCCCGCAGCCGCCAGTCGCGCCAGCGCTGGTTCGAGATCGCCAGCTTCCACATCTTCCTGGTGGGGGGAGTCGGCACCCTGGAGGAGATCGGGCTAACCCTCACGGACATGAAGCTGGGGGTGATCGAGGCGAGCCCCGTAGTCTTTCTCGACAGCTCCGGCGGGGACTTCTTCTGGGATGGACTGCGCTCCCAGCTGGCCTGGATGGTGCGGCAGGGACGCATGCCCGAGTGGCTCTTCGAGAACATCCTGATGACCTCGGACCCGGACGAGGTGCCGCGCTTCTACAAGAAGGCCCTGCGTTTGGGCTAGATGGCACGGCTAAGGGTTGCGCACCCGGTAGACCGCGGCCGCACAACCACCGTTGCAGCCGCCTCGGACTCTGCCTTGAGACGTAGCTCACCGCAAAGAGCCGCCGCTATTGTCCCCGCCCACGCAAACCCGGAGAATCCGGGGTATCTACCACGGGGCCATACCGTCCCGGCACCTCCGACGCCCGCATGCGCCCAAGCCCCGATAGACCCGTGGCCACACAGATCGTTTTCGAGCATCCCTTAAACGAGCGCATCCGGACCTTCCTGCGGCTCGAGCACCTCTTCGAGAAGATCGAGTTCTTCACCCCCCAGTACGACCCCTGGGCGACCCGGGTCGCCGTGGAGGCCCTGCTGGACATCGCCTCTATCACCGCCCGGTCGGACATCAAGAGCGAGATCGTCAAGGAGCTGGACCGCAACATCTCAACCCTGAAGCGGCTCGCCAGCCAACCGGGGGTTGATCCGGGCACCCTGGACCGCGTGCTCGCCGATCTGCGCCAGGCCGCCGCCGGCATCCATGCCATGCAAGGGCCGATTGGACAGAGCGCTCGGGAAGACGACCTGCTCAAGGCAGTCAGTCAGCGCAGCAGCCTGCCCGGCGGGGCCTGCAGCTTTGATCTCCCCCATTACCAGCACTGGCTGATCCAATCCCCGGATCGCCGGCAGTCTCGGCTGGACCAGTGGCTGCGCGACCTGCGCCCGGCGGAGCTGGCGATCCGGCTGATCCTGTCCCTGGCCCGCGCCAGCGCCAATCCCCGGGAGGTGGTCGCCGAACGGGGTTTTTTCCAAGAGGCCCTGGACCCCCAGGCACCGGCCCAGCTGGTGCGCATCGGTCTCAACGGGACCCACAACCTCTACCCCGAGGTGAGCGGACACAAGACCCGCTACAGCATCCGCTTCCTGAGCCCCGAATCCCGGGGACGCCCCGCCCAGGTGACCGAGGACCTGCCCTTCCGGCTCACCTGCTGCGTGTGGTGAGGTTGGCGGCCATGCCCCGGACCGTCGCCTGCCCCCATTGCGGCCGCCCGGTGGTATGGGGTGAGGAGTCGCCCTACCGGCCCTTCTGCCGCGAGCGCTGCCGGCTGATCGACCTGGGGGACTGGCTGGATGAGCGCTACCGGATTGGGGACAATTCCGATGCCACAAGCGAGGATCCGCCACCGTCCGGGGGTGTGGAGTATCCCCATTGAGGGGGGCGCCCGGGGCGTCCTTTGCACTGCGAGGTGAGACAACCCGCGGGGGCGCGTCGCGGCGGTGCGCGGCTCCTGCCACTTGCTTCGAGCATGCCGCCTGCCTTGGAGCCGTCACAGCGCCGCGGGGAACGCGGCCTACCAGGAATCACCGATGACCGAGCTGCCCATGTTGTTGAAGGCCCTGATCCTCGGCGTGGTCGAGGGGGTCACCGAGTTCCTTCCCGTCTCCTCCACCGGGCATCTGATTATCGTCGGGAGCCTGCTCGACTATACGGACGAGCAGAGCAAGGTGTTCAAGATCGTG
>Ga0209254_10004905_pt1 | contig 12289 bp, 12 predicted proteins | sample FrelakmetDIP11DI_FD_187148 | JGI IMG/M metagenome (GOLD analysis project Ga0209254, IMG submission 187148) | Freshwater lake sediment microbial communities from the University of Notre Dame, USA, for methane emissions studies - DIP11 DI (SPAdes)... | ecosystem: Environmental > Aquatic >...
GGCGCGGGCGACACTGAAACTGATCCGCCGCCCGGCCTGGGTCGAGACGGCATCCTTCGGCTTTGCGACCCACGCGCAACTGGCTGGCGCGATGACCGATCTCGCGCGCGAAGGACTGGTCGCCGAATGCTTCGCGATGGACCCGGTGCTGACGGCACAGCGCATGAAGCGCGCCGGGCTGGCCAAGGACCTGCAGGCCGTCAAGGGAGTCGTCACCTCGGCGCGCGGACTCGGCGCCGGACTGCGTGAAGCGGCCAAGGTTGCGCTGGCCGGCCGCGGGTTCCTCGATGCCGCGCCCTACTCGATGCACGTCGGCACGGAGGGCCGCAGCGAGGTCGCGGTCCGGGATGCGCTGGCCGAAGTCCGGCGGCTTGCCGCGGCACGCGGAGGCCGCGAGGTTGCGAACACGATCCCGAAGGTGCTGCGCGGGCAGCCCTTCGTGCCGATGTCGAGCGCGATCGGCCCCGCGGGCGAGCGCTGGCTGCCGGTGCACGCGCTCGTGCCGCTGTCCGATGCGACCGCGGCGTGGGAAGCCGTGCGCGAGCTGCTCGACGCGCGCCACGCCGACTTCGAGCGGCTCGGCATCCAGGTCGGCGTCCTGACGGCGATCGTCGGCGCGAACGCCTTCGTGCTCGAGCCCGTCTTCTACTGGCCGGCGCCGCGCACCCTGTACTACGAGCGCGTGCTCGACGAACCGACGCAGCGCAGGTTCGAACAGTTCGCACCGAACGCTGAGGGCGAGGCGCTGGTGTTCGAGACGCGCAACCGGCTCGCCGAGCTGTTCCTCGAGCGTGGCGCGGCACACCTGCAGATCGGTCGCACGTATCGTTATCGCGAGGGCCTGCGCCCCGAGGCCTGGCGGCTGCTCGAGGCGATCAAGGCCAACGTCGATCCGCGTGGGCTCGTGAACCCCGGCGTGCTCGGCCTTGGCGGCGACGATCCTCAGTGAGCGGGCGACCTCGAGAACACGTTCAGCACGATCACACCCGCCATGATCAGCCCGATGCCGAGGACAGCGGGCCCGTCGAGCGATTGCCCGAACGCGAGCCAGCCGATCACCGAGATCAGCACGATGCCGACGCCGGACCAGACGGCGTAAGCGACGCCGACCGGGATGCCGCGCAGCGCGAGCGACAGGAAGTAAAACGACATGCCATAGCCGACGATCACGACCAGCGACGGACCCAGGCGCGTGAAGCCTTCCGCCGCCTTGAGCGCCGAGGTGCCGATGACCTCGGCAACGATCGCGATCGACAGGAACAGCCAGTTCATCGCGGACGCTCCGCTGCGGACCTGGGCCGCAGTCCGCTCATTCGAGCGGGATCCGTTGCGCGTTCGCGCTGAGCCACTGCGCAAAGGTCTGCAGCCGAGGGTTCAGTGCGCGAGACACCTCGAGGCTGCGCGCGGCACAGAAGTCGGCATTGAAGTCGCGCTTGAACTGGAACATGTTGCCGAGATCGTCCGCGCCCGGAAAGCCAGAGCTGCGATAGACGTCGGGCGGCACGTCGAGGTGGCGCACCTCGCGGCCGAGCGCGCGCGTCAGCGCCGCGGCCATCTCGGCGCCGGTCAGGTGCTCGCCGGCGATCCCGACCGTCCTGCCGATCAGCTCCGCGCCGCGGCGGAATATGCCATGGGCACAGCGGCCGATATCCTCGGCGGCAATCCCAGGCAGCTTCGCCTGCCCCATCGGCAGGATGAAGTCGAGCTTGCCATCGGCGGCAGGCCTGGGTCCCGAGCCGAAGAAAATCAGGTTGTCCCAGTAGAACGACGTCAGCAGGAACGTGGTCGGCACGCCGGAGTCGCGGAAGAACTGGTCAGCCTCGCCCTTGGCATCGAAGTGCGGCACCTTGTAGCGGCCCATCAGCGTCGGCATGCGCGGGTCGTCGAGCTGCATCCAGCGGCGCGTGTCCTCGAGCGTGGACCAGATCACGTGCTGCAGGCCGGCCGCGCGCGCGGCCTGCGCCATCAGGCGCGCTTGCGCCAGCTCACGCTCCGGCGAAAAGTGCGCCCAGAAGAACGTCACGCAGTAGGCGCCGTACGCGCCGGCGAAGGCGCGCTCGACGGCTGCGGCATCGTCGAGATTCGCGGCGACAACCTCGGCGCCGGCGGCCGCGAGCGCGCGCGCCGCGTCCGAATTCACGTCACGCGTGACGGCGCGCACCGCGAACGGCCCGCCCCGGTCCGCAAGGATCGAGCGCGCGAGGCCGCCGCCCTGCGCGCCGGTCGCGCCGAAGATCGTGATGATTTTCTTCGTGCTCATGTGCTGCCCCTCACTGCGAGATGGCCGACAGCAGCGCCTGGTGCAGGCGTCCGTTGCTGGCGAGCACCGAATTACTGGCGAGACCAAGGGGTTGGCCGGCGAGGTCGGTGAAGCGGCCGCCGGCGGCCTCGACGATCACCGCGCAGGCGCCGACGTCGAGGATGTTGACGTCCGATTCGACGACCGCGTCGATCTTCCCGGCCGCGAGCAGGTGGTAGTGCAGGAAATCGCCGTAGCCGCGGATGCGGCTCAGACGCCCGATCAGCCGGCCGAACGCCGGCCACCGGGGGCCCGTCGCCAGTGTCTTCAGATTGCCGGTCGACAGCGCCGCGGCCTCGATCGCATCGATCTCGCTGACGCGGATCGGCTGGTCGTTGAGCCACGCCCCGACGCCGATCTCGCCGTAGGCAAGTTCGCCGTACGCGGGGGCCGACGAGACGCCGACCACGAGCCGCCCGCGATGCATCAGAGCAATCTGCGTCGAGAACATCGGGTACTCGCGCACGAAAGCCTTCGTGCCGTCGATCGGGTCGACGATCCAGATGAACTCCGCGTCCATGCCGCTCGAACCGGTTTCTTCGCCGAAGAACCCATGGCCCGGATACCGCGCGGCAATGACCGAGCGGATGGTTCGCTCCGTCTCGACGTCCGCCTCGGTCACCGGCGACTTGTCCGCCTTGATCGTGATCGCGAGGTTCGACCGATAGTAATGGCGCACGACGTCGGCGGCGGCGCGGGCGGCTTCGAGGGCGGTGGCGAGGTGCGGTGAATGGGACATGGGAAGGGGATAGGGGATAGGGGATAGGGGATAGGGGATAGGGGATAGTTTGCACCGGAGCTGCGCTTGACACACCTGCAGGCGTTGCCTACCGTGCGCGACACGTCAGGTGATCCCGCGCGGCTCGCGCGGGAGAACGGGAAGCCGGTCCAATGCCGGCGCTGCCCCCGCAACGGTAGTCGAGTCGAGCCAGCATCGGCCGGAGTTCCTCCGGCGCCCACTGCGGACTGATCGCGGGAAGGGGATGCAGGCGGGACCGTGGAGGTCCACTCGGGAGTCCGGAGACCGGCCTGTCGTACGAGACCAGCCTCGCGGAGGGCGAGCGGCCGGGTTCCGCGCGCCGTGCGCGCTCCCCTGCCACCCGACTCCCCCGGCTGGATGACCACACTGGCCCTGCGGGCGTGCATGGGGTGTCCATGTCGATTTCGCCGATTCGTTTCATTGCGGTGCCGGGCGTAGCGCTGCTCGCGGCTGCAGTCGCGTTCGCCGACGGCGTCGCCCCGACCGCCAATCACGTCGTCGTGACCGCGGCGCGCGTGCCCACCCCGATCGACGAGGTACTGGCGCCCGTGATCGTCATCGACCGCGCTGCGATCCAAAGCAGCGTTGCAGGTGATGCGACCGACCTGTTGCGCTTTCACGCAGGACTCGACCTCGGCCGCAACGGCGGCCCGGGCCAGACGACGGCCGTATTCATCCGCGGTGCCGAGAGCAACCACACGCTGGTGCTCGTGGACGGCGTGCGCATCAACCCGGGCACGATCGGGCTCGCGGCGCTGCAGAACCTGTCGCCGGCGCTGATCGAGCGCATCGAGATCGTCAAGGGGCCGCGCTCGGCCCTGTACGGTTCGGACGCGATCGGCGGCGTGATCAACGTGATCACGCGGCGCGGCGCGCGCGACGGCTGGGCGGCCGAAGTCGGCTACGGGGACTACGACACGCGCCAGGCGAGCGTGAACGGCGGGGTCGTGTCGGAGCGCTTCGAGTTTGATCTGGGTGTCGCATGGCTCGACAGCGCCGGCTTCCCGACCCGTACCACCGACGACACCGACCGCGGTTACGAGAACCTGAGCGCGAACGCACAACTGCGCGCCGAGGTCGGCCGCGCCGAAGTGGCACTGCGGCACTGGCGGGCCGAGGGCACTTCGGAGTACTCGGATTTCTTCCTGACGCCGGTCGACCAGGATTTCGAGACCTCCACGAGCGCGCTCAACGTCGCGTGGCCGGTGGGCAGCACGGCGCGCGCGCAGGTCACGGCGACACGGCTCGAGGACCGCATCGAGCAGAACCAGTCGACGGACTTCCTGCGCACGGAGCGCAACAGCGTGGACGCGCAGATCGACTGGCAGGCCTCGCCGCTGCACCAGCTCGGCGCCGGCGCGCTCATTGCGCGCGAGGATGCGAGCAGTGAATCCTTTGGCGACCGCATGCGCGCAGAAACCGACTCGGTGAATCTCTACTTGCAGGACCGCATCGAGACCGGCGCACACCGCGCGCTGCTCGCCCTCGGCTACGCGGATCACGAGACCGCCGGCGACGCCGTCACATGGAACCTCGAGTACGGCTACCTGCTGCGCGGCGACACGCTGCTCTACGGGCTCGCCGGGACCGGCTTCCGTGCGCCGGATGCGACCGACCGCTACGGGTTCGGCGGCAACCCGTCGCTCGAGCCGGAACAGTCACGGAATCTCGAGTTGGGCTTGCGGCATCGGATCAATCCGCGCCACTCCGTGTCGCTCGCGGCATTCCGCAACGACATCGACGACCTGATCGAGTTCGTGACGCTCTCCTACGATCCATTCGCGGGCGAGAACCGCAACGTCGACGAGGCGCGCATCGAGGGCATCGAGGCCGCGTACGAGTTCGACGGCGGCCCATGGCGTGCGCGAGTCGAGGCGATTCACCAGGATCCGCGCAATCGCACGACCGGCGCACTGCTGATGCGCCGCGCGCGCGACAGCGTCACCGCATCGGTCCAGCGCGTGATCGGGCCCGTGGCGCTCGGAATCGACGTGCTCGCAGCCGGGGAGCGCAAGGACTTCGGCTTCCCGTCGCCCGTGACGCTCGACAGTTACGTGCTCGCGAATCTCACCGCGAGCTGGCAGGCCACTCGCTCACTGGCGCTCGTGGGCCGCATCGAAAACCTCTTCGACGAGCAGTACGAGCTCGCGCACACGTTCAACACGCCGGACCGGGGCGTCTACCTGTCCGTGCGCTATGCGCCGGGCCGGAACGACGGTAGCGCCGTGGCCGCGAGCATTGCGCCGACGGACACGCCTGTGTCGCGCAGCGCATACTCGGCCGGCATGCGCCACGCCCGCCAGGAGCAGACATGGGCCACCGACTGAGCAGGATCTACACGCGCACGGGCGATGACGGCAGCACCGGGCTCGGCGACGGCATGCGGGTGCCGAAGGAACACCTGCGCGTCGAGGCCTATGGCACCGTGGACGAGGCGAACAGCGCGGTGGGCGTCGTGCTCGCCGTCACCGGCCTGCCGCAGGCCGTGGTTGATTGCCTCACCGACGTCCAGCACGACCTGTTCGACCTGGGCGGCGAACTGTGCATGCCCGGCTACCGCGTGATCACCGATCAGTACGTGGACCGGCTGGAGCAAGTGCTCGACCGTTTCAACGCGGACCTGCCCCCCCTCAAGGACTTCATCCTGCCGGGCGGTGGCCCGGCCGCCGCGGCGTGCCACCTCGCCCGCACCGTGACGCGGCGGGCCGAGCGCCGCGTGTGGGCCCTCGCCCGCGCGGAGGACGTGGCCGCCGAGGTCCCGCGCTACCTGAACCGGCTCTCCGACCTGCTGTTCGTGATCGCGCGCGTGCTGGCGCGGCACGAGAACGGGACCGAGGTGCTCTGGCGCCATCGGCGCTGAGAACGACTGCGGGACCTCACCCGCCGGCCGGGAGCGATCGAATGCGCCTGCGCGCGTCGTCGAGCGCAGCGCAGACCGAGCGCACTCCGTCGACCACTCGCGGCGTTGCGCGCGTCACCGTGTCTGATGGCATCGAGTAGATGGCCCCGGCGCGGACGGCTGCGAGCTGCGGCCAACGGCGCCACGCGGCCTGCGGGTCCGTGATCGTGTCGTCGGTGCTCAGGATCACCTGCGGGTTGCGCGCCAGCACCGCCTCGACGTCGACTGTTGGCGCAACCTGCGGCAGGTCTGCGAACACGTTCTGGCCGCCGCAGAGGTCGAGCATCTCGCTGATGACGTGGCGGCCGTTCACCGTGAACAGCGGCTCATCGTCGATCTCCACGAACACGGTCACGGGGCGCGCGCCGGCGTGGCGCGTTCGCAACCTGCGGATCTCGTCCTCGAATTGCACGGCAGCGGCCTCCGCGATTGGCCGCGTGCCGGCGAGGTCGCCAACGAGGCGCAGTGCCGCCGGCACGTCCGCCAGGCGGAAGGTCGGCACGGTCACGACGCGAAGCCGCACGCTGCGCAGCCGCGCGATGGTCGCCTCCGGCGTGCCCGACGACCAGGCGAGCACGATATCCGGCCGCAAGGCGAGCACGCGCTCGATATCGACGCTCCACCCGTCGCCGACCCGCGGCAGCGAGCGCGCCGCTTCGGGAAAGTCGCTGTACTCGACCGTGCCGACCAGCGCGGCCCCGGCACCCGCCGCAAAGGCGATTTCGGTGAGACTCGGCGCAAGGCTCACGATGCGTGGCGCATCAGCCCCGCGCCCCGGCGTGACCACCAGCAGCAGCGCAAGGCACCAGGCGGCCCTCACGCCGCCTCGCCGGCCAGCACCAGCAGCGCGATGACGGCGAGCCAGCCCCACGTGGCGCGACCGACGATGCGCCAGGCTCCACGCGCGGTCGCCGGGCCGAGTGAATCGGGGGGGATGCCGGCCAGGCTCGGCTGCAGCGAGCCCTTGCCAACGCGCGCCAGCAGGTCCTCGGTCCGGTCGAGCAGGCCGCTCGCAGCGCCATCGACGGCACCGCGCCAGTTGCCGACGGCATCCTCGAAGCTGCCGGCGACCGCGTAGCTGGCCGCGACCAGGCGCGCCGGGATCCACGCCAGCAGGCCATGCACCAGGCCAAGCGCGCTGCCGAAGGATCCCGGCGCCACGAGGCGGCCCTGCCGCACGGCCTCGAATGTGACGCGGCGACGCATCAGGTCGCTGACGCGGAACAGCCACGCGCCGGCGGGACCGAGCAGCATGAACCAGAGGATCACGCCGAAGATCCGGTTGTTGGCCTGGACGAAGATCGCGTCCTCGACGGCGTCGCGCAGGCCTGCGCCTCGTCCCGCTGCATCGGTCTCGAGCAATTCCTTCGCCCGCTTGTCTGATTCCGTCCGGTCGCCGCGCTCGAGCGCCGCGACGTAATCGTCGACCTCGTCACGCAGGTCGCGCGGTCCGAACGAAACGAGCAGCGCGAGCACCGCCAGGCCGAGCTGCGGCAGCCCGAGCAGGTGCGAGCCGAGCATCCAGTCGATCGCTGCGACCGGCACGACGGGCAACGCGACGGCCACCAGCGCGCCCGGCACCGTCGAACCGCCTTCGCGCCCGAACACGCGTGCCGCCCAGTCGCAGTAATGATCCAGCCAGCGCGGCTCGCGCAGGTGGAACAGGTGCGTCAGCCCGCGCTCTAGCGCCAGCGCGAGCAACAGCGCGAGCAGGCTCATGCGGCCCCGACTTCGAGGTCGTAACGCACCAGCGCGCGCAGCAGCGGCCAGTCGAAGGCGATGCCCGGATCGCTCTTGCGCCCCGGCGCGACATCGCTGTGCCCGACGACGTGCTGCGCAACCAGCGAGGGATATGCGCGCCACAGCGCCGCGATCGCTCGAGCCAGCGTCGCATATTGCGCGCGCTCGTAGCCGCCCGCATCGGTGCCCTCGAGCTCGATGCCGATCGAGTAATCGTTGCAGCGCTCGCGACCTCGCCACTCGGACTGGCCAGCATGCCAGGCGCGCCTGTTGAACGGCACGTACTGCACCACCGTGCCGTCACGGCGGATCAGCAGGTGCGCGGAGACGCGCAGACCGGCGATCGTGGCGAAGTACGGATGCGCGTCGGCGGGCAGGCTGTTGGTGAACAGCGCATCGATCCAGGGTCCGCCGAATTCGCCCGGGGGCAGGCTGATGCCGTGGATGACAATCAGCTCGGGAACCAGCCCCGGCGGACGGTCGTCGCAATTGGGGGACTCGACCTGCCGCGCGCCCAGCAGCCGACCGCTCGCCGCATCGACGCGCAGTCCGGTCAGGTCGGGTTGCCCGGGCGAGGAGCGCAGCATCCCTCAATCATGCACGGAGGGCGCGGTGCCCGCCATACGCCGGGCGCCGCGGAGCAATCCGCTCCCATCGCGCGTCGCCGGCGTGACGGTCGAACGGAAGCCCGTCGGCTTGACGACCAGCAGATCGCACGCCACCGTGTGCAACAGCTTCTCGGCCGTGCTGCCGAGCACGAGCCGCCCGATCCGACCGTGCGTCATGCTGCCGAGCACGAGCACGTCGACGTCCTGGTCCTCGACGACGGCCTCGATCGCGTCGGCCGGCGCCCCGGTGCGCAGCAGCAGTGCGCGTTTCGACACGCCGGCCTCGGCCACCAGCCGATCGAGCAGCTGCCGTGTCCGCTCGTGCTCCCGCGCGACCAGTGCGTCCGGCACCGGCGGCGTCACGCGCGGCGGCGCGGCGCAGTGCAGCAGGCGCAGCTCACCTCCGGTCGCCGTGGCGAACTCGCGCGCGATGCGCACGATCCGCGCGTCGAGCGTCGAGAGTTTCTCCGCGTCGTGCAACGGGTCGACGGCGGCCAGCACGCTGGGTCGGCGGTAGCGCGCTGCGCCGCGGGCGAGCAGCAGCGGCACCGGGCACAATCGCACGAGTTCCCAGTCGGTGTGCGAGAAGCCGCGCACGCGCTTCCGGGCGCGCTGGAAGCGGGGCTCGGCGATCACCAGGTCGGCTCGCTCGCGCATGCCGGCCCGTACGATGCCCTCGTGCGGCGGCCGCTGCCACTCGACCACCGTCCCGACGTCGGCCAGGTCGGCCGGCAGTTCTGCGGCGAGCGCCTCGAGCGCCTCGAGTTGCGCGCGCAGGTGCTCGGCGCGCACCCGGGCGAGCCGCGCCGTGTCGAAGAACGGGCGGCCGCTCAGCGTCGCATCGTAGGCGGCGTGGTAAAGCACGACCCGCCCGCCGGTGAGCATGGCGATCTCTGCGGCCTTGGCCGCCGCGACCTGGACCGGCGCGTGCGGATCGGCGACCGCTGCAACGATCGTGCGGAACATGGCGGCACCTCCGGCAACGAGCCTCGGCCCGACGCCCCCATGCTGTCAAACGCGGCACGGGTTCGCGATCAGTGCTTGCACCTAAGTCCGGGCCGGCGTGGGTTTAGAATCCCGGCTGCCATCGGCCTCCGGAACCCCAATGCCGTCATCGAACGACCTCGCCCGCCGCGACCTCGCCGTGGTCTGGCATCCGTGCACGCAGATGAAGGATCACGAGTGGCTGCCGATGATCCCGATCCTGCGCGGCGAGGGCGTCTGGCTGTACGACGCCGAGGGCCGCCGTTACCTGGACGCGATCAGCTCCTGGTGGGTCAACCTGTTCGGGCACGCCAACCCGCGGATCGGCGCGGCGATCACCGAGCAGCTCGGACGGCTCGAGCACGTCATGCTGGCCGGATTCACGCACGGCCCGGCGGTCGAACTCGCGGAGCGGCTCACGGCGCTCGCGCCGCCCGGCCTGACGCGATGCTTCTACGCGGACAACGGCTCGAGCGCGATCGAAGTCGCGCTCAAGATGAGCTTCCATTACTGGCGCAACGCGGGTCGCCCGGGCAAGCGCCGCTTCGTGACGTTGACCAACAGCTACCACGGCGAAACGCTGGGCGCGCTGGCCGTCGGCCACGTCGACCTGTACCGGGAGATCTACCAGCCGCTGCTGATGGAGGTGATCTCGGTCCCCTCCCCCGACTGCTACGCGCGCGCGCCGGGCGAGGACTGGGAAGCGCACAGCCGGCGCATGTTCGCGGCGATGGAGGCGACGCTCGAACGCCACGCGGACGAAGTCTGCGCGGTCATCATCGAGCCGCTCGTGCAGTGCGCCGGCAGCATGCGCATGTATCACCCAGCCTACCTTTCGCTGCTGCGCGCGGCCTGCGACCGGCACGGCGTGCACCTGATCGCCGACGAGGTCGCGGTCGGCTTCGGCCGCACCGGGACGCTGTTCGCCTGCGAACAGGCCGGCATCGCGCCGGACTTCCTCTGCCTATCGAAGGGCCTGACTGGCGGCTTCCTGCCGCTCTCTGTGGTGCTGACCGGCGAGCAGGTCTACGCAGCCTTCTACGACGAGTACGCGAGCTTGCGCGCGTTCCTGCACTCGCACAGCTACACGGGCAACCCGCTCGCGTGCCGGGCGGCGCTCGCGACGCTCGACATCTTCGCGAACGACGGCGTCATCGAGCGCAACCGCGCGCTCGCGGCGCATCTCGGCGCGCGCGTGGCGGAGCTCGCGGAGCTGCGGCACGTTGCGGAAGTACGGCAGCACGGGATGATCGCGGCCGTGGAGATGGCACGCGAGGGCGATCGCAGCCGTCCCTTCCCCTGGCAGGAGCGCCGCGGACTGCGCGTGTACCAGCACGGCCTGCGCCACGAGGCGCTGCTGCGGCCGATCGGCAACGTCGTGTACTTCATGCCGCCGTACGTGATCGAGCCCGGGCAGATCGACCGTCTGGTGGCCACCGCCCGCGACGGAATCGAGGCCGCGACGTGCGACTGAACCGCGTGTACGCCGCGCAGCCCCTCGCCGAGGGCGCCGAGGTGGACCTGCCCGAGGCCGCGGCCTACCACGTCGCGCGCGTGCTGCGCCTGCGCGCCGGCGCGCCGCTCGTGCTGTTCGACGGCAGCGGCGGCGAGTTCCGCTGCGAGGTGAGCGCGGTCGAGGGGGACCGGGTCCGGGCGCGCGTCGGCGCGCGCGCGGTGGGGCTGCGCGAGTCGCCGCTCGGCATCACGCTCGTGCAGGGCGTATCGCGCAGCGAGCGCATGGACTGGACGCTGCAGAAGGCGACGGAGCTCGGCGTGCGCTGCATCCAGCCCGTACTCGCGGCACGCAGCGTGGTGCGCCTCGACGAGCGCCAGGCCGAGCGCAAGCTGCGTCACTGGCAGGCGATCGTGGCCGGGGCCTGCGAGCAGTGCGGGCGCAGCGTGCTGCCTGAGCTGCGCGCACCCGCCGACCTGCGACACTGGCTCGCCACCTCGGTGCGCGAGGGACAGCGCCTGGTGCTGAGCCCGGGCAGCCCGGCCTCGCTCGCAGGTCTCGCCACCACCGCGACGCGGGTCGAGCTGCTGATCGGCCCGGAGGGCGGGCTCGACGACGCCGAACTCACCACGGCCGTCGCGGCCGGCTTCGCCCCGGTGCGGCTCGGGCCGCGCGTGCTGCGCACCGAGACCGCGGGCATTGTCGCGCTCGCCGTGCTGCAGGCGCTGTGGGGCGACCTGCAGTAGGAAGGGGATAGGGGATAGGGGATAGTGCGGAAAGCTGCACCGGACCGTGCGGCGCCACCTCCTACTATCCCCGATCCCCGATCCCCTTGCTTCGCCTCAGGCGCGCGTTTCCTCGGCGATCATCTGCTCCAGCCGCTCGAAGTCCGGCACCAGCGGGTACTCGTTGACCATCCGCACCTGGCAGATCACGGGACTGCGCTCGACGAACGTGCGCGAGTCGTCGTGGTGGACCACGTCGGCACTGAGCCGCACGAGTTGCGGGAAGCCCTGGGTGAGCAACGCGAAATGGCCACCCGAGGCCGCGGCAAGCGGCGTGATCCCCTGCATGATCACGATCCGCGTGCGGCCGCTGGCGCGCGGTGGCGTGCGGCCGCAGGCGGCTTCGAACGAGACGAGCGGCACGCGCCGGCCGCCCCAGGCGACCGTGCCGAGATACCAGGGCGGCGCGCCCTCCATCGGCGTCGGCGCCTGGTAATTGATCACCTCGGTCACGCACGCGCGGGGCACGAGCAGGCGCTCCTCGGCCAGGGGTACCAGCAGGCAATAGAGCTCGTCGGTTGCTGCGTTCATCGCGGGCTCCCTACTGCGGCTGCCTGCGCCGCGCCAGCACCAGCGGCTCGATCGCGTCGAGCAGCTGGCTTTCCTGGTAGGGCTTGCCGAGATAGTCGTCCACGCCGATCTCGATGGCCCGCGCGCGGTGTTTGTCGCCGACGCGCGAGGTGATCATGATGATCGGCACGTCGGCGAGGCGCGGGTCGTTGCGGATGTGCGTCGCGACCTCGTAGCCGTCCATGCGCGGC
>Ga0209254_10004906_pt1 | contig 12288 bp, 8 predicted proteins | sample FrelakmetDIP11DI_FD_187148 | JGI IMG/M metagenome (GOLD analysis project Ga0209254, IMG submission 187148) | Freshwater lake sediment microbial communities from the University of Notre Dame, USA, for methane emissions studies - DIP11 DI (SPAdes)... | ecosystem: Environmental > Aquatic >...
CATGACGGGCCTGGCCATCGCGCCGACCGGGACGTCGGTCAGCGTCGAGACGAAGACGCCGATGCTGGCCAGGCCCGTCATGGCGATCCCGACGAACAGCGTCAGCAGGCCGATACGCGTCACCAGCTCGGACGTGCCGAGGCTCTGGCCGGACAGGCTTGCCGCGTCCCCCACACCGAACAGGATGGTGCCCAGCAGCATGCCGACGCCGGCCATGACTGCCGGCGCGACCAGGCAGAACAGCAGGACGACCAGGCTCTTGACCGCGAGCAGGCGGGTGCGCCCGGCGGGGGCGAGCAGCAGGTAGCGCAGGGTGCCCTGACCGGCCTCCCCGGCGATGCTGTCCCCGGCCACCGCGGCGACCGTCAGCGGCAGGAACAGCGGGATGGCGACCACCAGGGACGTGGCAGCAACGAACACCCCGGACTGAGTCACCTGGTCGAGGAAGGGCGGCCCGTCCCCCGGGCCGGGTGGAGTGGAGGAGAGCTCGAGGGCGACGGCGATGAGCACCGGGATCGCGACCAGCGCGGCCAGCAGCGCCAGGGTGCGGCGGCGCCGGAACAGCAGCAGCACCTCCGAGCGCAGCAGCCGTCCGCCGGCCACCCTGGGTGGCGCGGACGTTGCCTGCGGCGGCGCCAGCGCGTGCTCAGCCGGCGACATCGAAACCCTCCCCGGTGAGGGAGACGAACCGGTCCTCCAGGCTGACGTGGCTGACGGCGAACCCCCGGATCCTCACCCCACGCGACACCAGAGCGGCCACCACGTGCTCGGGCATCTGCTCACCCAGGCCGGCGCGCACTGCGGGCCCGTCCCCCTCGACCGTGGGCACGGCGTCGGTCAGACCCAGGTCGGTGAGCACCGCGACGGCGTCGGCCACATCCGGGGTGTCCACCTGGACGTGCTGCCCGGACTCGGCCCTGAACTCCGCGAGTGTCCCCTGCGCCACCAGCGAGCCGCGGCTCATCACGCCGACGTGGGAGCAGATCTGCTCGACCTCGGCGAGCAGGTGGGACGACACCAGCACCGTGCTGCCGTCGTCGGCGAGCGACCGAACCAGCGCGCGCACCTCGCGGGTCCCTTGCGGGTCGAGCCCGTTGGTGGGTTCGTCCAGCACGAGCAGCGAGCGCGGTCGCAGCAGCGCGCCGGCGATGCCCAGACGCTGCTTCATGCCCAGCGAGTAGGCCTTCGCGCGCTTGCCGGCCGCCGCCGTCAGCCCCACCCGGTCGAGCGCGGCAGCGACCCGGACCGCGCGGCTGCGAGCGTCGGTGGTGCGGTCGGCGGCGTCGAAGCGGGCCAGGTTGTCCGCACCGGACAGGTACGGGTAGAACGCCGGGCCCTCGACGAGGGCACCGACGTCCGGCAGCACCCTGGCGAGGGATCGCGGGACCTCGTGGCCGAGCACCCGCACCTCTCCCCCGTCGGCGGAGGCCAGGCCCAGCAGCATGCGCAGCGTCGTCGTCTTGCCCGAGCCGTTGGGGCCGAGGAACCCGTAGACGGATCCGGCCGGGACGGCAAGGTCGATGGCGTCGACGACGGTCTGGGAGCCGAAGCGCTTGGTCAGACCGGAGGTTGCGACAGCGAGGTCGCTCACGCGGCCGCGGCCGCGAGCACCTCAGGCGTCACAGCCCCGACCAGCACCCGTCCGTCGTCGGCCAGCATCACCGACAGCAGGGACGTGGTCAGCACCGCGCCGCCGGGTACCGGCTGGAGCACCTCGTCCGGGATCGGCATCTCGTCCGTGCCCGTGGTTCCGCCGGCGGCGTCGTGCGGCGGAAGGACCACGACGCTGGTCCAGCCCTCACCGATCACCTCGGGTCGGGGCATGGTCGGGCTGGTCGGCTTGCCCTGCGCGGAGTGCCCACCTGGCGTGTCGAAGGGCTCGACGCTCGCTCCGGGTGGAGTGTCCAGCGCGAAGACGTCTGCGGCCGGAGGCGTGGGGTCGAAGGAGGTGAACGCGACATCGACGGCCGGCTCGCTGGCGCCGTCCGCGGTGATGGCGACCTGGAGCACCATGCCGGTCTGGGCGTCCACGGCCATGGCGACCTCACCGATCAGGGTGCCCGCCTGGGTGGGGTCCAGGAGCAGCAGATATGCCTCGCGTCCGGCCACCACGACAGGCTCGCCAGCCGTGATCGTCGTCGTCGGCTCCAGGGTGTCGAGCACCCACTCGGCCACCTCGGTGGGGTCCGGGATCTCCTGTCCGGACCACGGCGCTGCGCTGGAGTCCGATGGCTTGTCCGGAACCTCGCCGGTGCGCACCACCGCGGCGTCGGAGTCGTAGTACCACAGCTGGTCGCCGTTGCGAATGAGCGTCTGCTCCCCCATGGACGTCGCGGCCGACACGCGGGCGAGGTCCTCCCCGGAGCGCCAGACACGCACCGTCCGGTCCTCCTCGCCGAGGCCGGAGCCCGGGCCCATCGAGGACTCCCCGTCCAGCCCGGTGAGCAGCGCTGTCGGGATGCCCAGATCGGTGCTGACGAGAACGCTGCCGGAGAACGCGTCGACGTCGGCCTCCTGCGCCAGGACGAGGACCTCCTGCGGAGTCTTGGCCGGCAGGTCGGCTGACGCGCCCGGGGCGAGAGCACCGACGGCGATCACCGCCACCACGGCACCCGGCACTGCCCAGCGGATCGACCTGCGCATACCCCGAGTGTACGTCCCGACGCGTGCGGGGGCATCGCGGGCGCGATGCGGCAGCGCGCTCAGACGCTGGCCACGGCTCTGCCGCGCTCGCCTCGATCGCCTGCTGGGAGGCGGGACGCACGGCGGCTGCCGGCCGCCCCCATGATCCACGGCGCTCGTGGTGCTCCCCCGCGATGATCCACGGCGAAAAAGGTGCTCCCCGCGCACCAATCCCGCCAACCACACCACTGCGCCCGCACCGAAACCGCCGTGGATCACCACAGGGGCCGGGCGCCACGTCACCCGAGCCAGGACGCCCTCACAGCGGCTCGAACCGGGCGGTGAAGTGGCGCAGCTGGGGTGGCTCGTCGACGATTCGGTACCCGCCCAGGTCTGCGGCGTGGGCGGCGACCTGCTGGCAGACCTCGATCACGTAGTCGATGTGGGACTGGGTGTACGTGCGTCGCGGGATGGCCAGGCGGACGAGGTCCATCGCGGCCGAGTGCTCCGTCCCGTCGGGGCGACGCCCGAACATGACCGTGCCGATCTCGCAGCCGCGCACCCCGCCGGCACGGTAGAGCGCCACGGCAACCGCCTGGCCCGGGTACTGCAGCGGGGGGATGTGCGGCACCAGGGACCGGGCGTCCAGGTACACCGCATGGCCCCCGATCGGCTGCACCACCGGTATGCCGGACGCGGCCAGCGCCTCACCGAGGTAGGCCGTCGAGCGCACCCGGTAGCGCAGGTAGTCGTGCTGCACGGCCTCGAGAAGGCCCTGCGCCAGTGCCTCGAGGTCTCGTCCGGCCAGCCCCCCGTAGGTGGGGAACCCCTCGGTGAGGATGAGGATCGCGCGGCACTGCTCGGCCAGTGCGTCGTCGTCCAGGGCCAGCCAGCCACCGATGTTGCCCAGCGGGTCCTTCTTGGCGCTCATGGTCATTCCGTCGGCCAGGCAGGCCATGTCCGCGACGATGTCGACGACGTCCCGCCCGGCCTGCCCGTCCTCACGCTCGCGGATGAACCAGGCGTTCTCGGCGAAGCGGCAGGCGTCGAGGAACAGCGGGACGCCGAACCGGTCGCACACCGCACGAACGTCACGGAGGTTGGCCAGGCTCACCGGCTGACCCCCGCCAGAGTTGTTCGTGACAGTGACCATCACGACCGGTACGTCAGCTGCCCGCTCCTCGAGCAGGTCCTGCAGCGCGGCGACGTCCATGTTGCCCTTGAACGGATGGCGGCTGGCGGGGTCGTGCCCCTCGGGCAGCAGGAGGTCCAGCGCCACCGCCCCGCTGGCCTCGACGTTGGCCCGGGTCGTGTCGAAGTGCGTGTTGTTCGGCACGACGCGCCCCGGCCCGCCGAGGACGCTGAACAGGATGCGCTCAGCGGCCCGTCCCTGATGGGTGGGGATGACGTGGCGGAACGGGAACAGCGAGCGAACCGCGTCCCGGAACACGAACCAGCTCGGGGAGCCGGCGTAGGACTCGTCCCCGTGCTGGATCGCCGCCCACTGGTCGCGGCTCATCGCACCGGTGCCCGAGTCAGTGAGCAGATCGATGAGCACGTCCTGCGCCGCGAGCCCGAACAGGTTGTTGCCGGCGGCGGCCAGCGCGGTCTCCCGTTCGGCCTGGCTTGTCATCCGCAGCGGCTCGACGGAGTGGATGCGGAACGGCTCGATGATCGTGCGGAAGGTCGCCATACCCGCATCCTGCTTGCCGAGGTGACGATTGGCACCAACTCGGCAGAACTCGCCGACGCGGTGGCTCGGTCGACTACAAAGAGGGCTATGACTGACACCCCGCTGGTCTCGACTCGACCCGAGTGGGCCGCGCTGAGCGACCACTGCGCTGCCTTGGCACCGGTGCACCTGCGAGAGCTCTTCGCCCTCGACGATCGCCGGGGTGAGCGATACACGCTCGAGGCGGCCGGTCTCTACGTGGACTACTCCAAGCATCGCGTGAACGACACCACCCTCGGCCTGCTGCTCGACCTGGCCCACGCGGTGGATCTGGAGGGTGCACGCGAGCGGATGTTCTCCGGTGAGCGGATCAACGCCACCGAGGGACGCGCGGTGCTGCACACCGCGCTTCGGGCGTCCCGCGAGGCAGTCGTGGAGGTCGACGGGGAGAACGTCGTGCCTGCGGTCCACCAGGTGCTGGACGCGATGAGCGGCTTCGCCGACCGGGTACGCGCAGGGCAGTGGCTCGGCGCCACCGGGCAGCCGGTCACCAGCGTCGTCAACATCGGCATCGGCGGGTCCGACCTCGGCCCCGCGATGGCCGTCACCGCGCTGGCTCCCTATCGGGACCGGGGGATCGACGTGCGCTTCGTCTCCAACGTCGACGGGGACGACATCGCCGAGACGCTGCTTCGCCTCGACCCGGCCACGACCTTGTTCATCGTCGCCAGCAAGACTTTCACAACCCTGGAGACCATGACCAACGCGGCGAGCGCGCGCCGCTGGCTCGTCGACGCACTCGGCGAGGACGCGGTGGCCCGGCACTTCGTCGCGGTGTCCACCGCTGCCGAGCAGGTGGCCGCCTTCGGCATCGACACCGCGAACATGTTCGGCTTCTGGGAGTGGGTCGGCGGCCGCTACTCCATGGACTCCGCCATCGGCCTCTCGCTGATGATCGCGATCGGGCCGGACGGATTCCGCCGGATGCTCGACGGCTTCGCCGCGATGGACGAGCACTTTCGCGCCGCGCCGCTGCAGGCCAACGCTCCGGTGCTGCTCGGGCTGCTTGGCATCTGGTACCGCAACTTCATGGGCGCGTGCAGCCACGCCGTGCTGCCCTACGCCCAGTTCCTCGACCGGTTCGCCGACTACCTGCAGCAGCTGGACATGGAGTCCAACGGCAAGTCGGTGACCCTGACCGGGCAACGGGTGGACTACGACACCGGACCGATCGTCTGGGGAACTCCCGGCACCAACGGTCAGCACGCCTACTACCAGCTCATCCACCAAGGCACCTCGCTCATCCCGGCCGACTTCATCGGTTTCGCGTTCCCGGGCCACGACATGGGTGAGCACCACGACCTGCTCATGGCCAACTTCCTCGCCCAGACCGAGGCGCTCGCGTTCGGCAAGACCCGCGCCGAGGTGGAGGCCGAAGGGGTGCCGGCCGAGCTGGTCGAGCACAAGGTCTTCGAGGGCAACCGCCCGACGACAACCATCTTGGCCGACCGCCTGGACCCGTTCACCCTCGGCGCGCTCATCGCGCTCTACGAGCACAAGGTGTTCGTGCAAGGCGTGATCTGGGGAGTCAACTCCTTCGACCAGTGGGGGGTCGAGCTGGGCAAGGTGCTGGCCAAGGCGATCGCGGTCGAGCTCACCGCGCCCGACGCCGCTGCTGGGTCCGGCCACGACTCCTCGACAGCCACGCTGATCGCTCGCTACCGGCACCTGAGGCAGCGCCCGTAGGATCGCCGCCATGGCGGACGGCGGCTTCCCAGTCCACCGGGGCCTGCTGGCTTTCCCGACGCTGGTCTGACCCCCATGGCCAACGTGTGGGACCGGGTCGGCACCCCGCAGACGCGCCGCACGTGGTCGGGCATCCTCGTCGTCATCGGCAGCGTCCTGCTGCTGCTGGCCGCCGTCACAGTCGTGCTGTACCGGACGTTCCTGGACACCGCGACCTTCGCCGCCGGGGTGGACGAGATCCGCCAGACCACGGTCGTCAGCCAGGCGCTGGGGGTGGAGATCGCCGAACAGGTGGTCGCGGCCGACCCCGACCTGATCGCGGTCCGCCCGCTGGTCGAGCAGGTATCGGGAGCCCTGGCCGGCAGCGACGTCCTCTCACCCCTGGTCCAGCGGGCTGCCGCGCAGGCGCAGCAGGCCGCTACCCAGGAGGACTCGTCGGCGATCGCGCTGCGCCTGGCCGACGCCGGCGCAGTCGCCGCCTCCGCGCTGCGGGCGTTCCTGCCCGACCTGGCCTCCCAGATCCCGCCGGACCTGTCGGTCACCCTGGCCGAGGTGGGCGGGCAGGACGTGTTCGCCGACACGCTGCGGGTGTCGCGCTACCTGTCGGTCACTGCGTGGGTACTGCCCGGGCTGGCCATCGCCACCCTGGCCATGGCCGTGTGGATCGCCCCCAACCAGCGTCGCGGCCTCGTCCGGGTCGGACTGGGCACCCTCGTCGTCGGCGCGGTCCTCGCAGTGCTCACCCTGGCAGCCGGTGTCGCGGTGGGAGTGATGGACCAGACCACGCTCACCGGAGCGCTGGCCGACGGGGCGTGGCAGGTCTGGAGCCGCGGCTTCTGGGTGGCCACCACCGTCCTGCTCGTCGCCGGCGCCCTGGTGTGGGCGGCGGCGGCGGCTGTGCTGCCGGACGTCGACGTCGAGCAGGTGGCCACCTCGGCCTGGCGACGGGTGACAGCGCGACCCTCTACCACCGAGGGGGTCGCGGTGCGGGGGGTGATCATCGCGCTGGTCGGCGTCGGGTTGGTGCTGCAGCCGGTTCGGCTGCTCACCTGGGGGGCGGTGCTCGTCGGACTCGCGGTGCTCGTCTACGGCGTGTCCGAGGTCACCGACGCCGCGGTGCGGGCTCGCTCCGGCGAGGCGGTGCAGGAGCCGGAGCCGGCCGGGGACACCGACACGCTGACCACCGGGTGGTCACTGGGACTGCTCGTGGCCGGCGTCGCCGTCGTCGTCGTCGGCGCGTCGATCTGGCTGGTCCAGAGCGTGCGGACCGATCCGGCGCAGGCCACATCGGTGGCGCTGGGGGACGGCACGGTCTGCAACGGGCACCCTGAGCTGTGCCGGCGCGGCTACGACGAGGTCGCCTACCTCACCACGCACAACGCGATGTCGGCCGCCGACGCGTCCGGCTGGTACCTCGCCGAGCAGCCGCACGGCATCACCGCGCAGCTCGACGGGGGCGCGCGAGCCCTGATGATCGACGTGTGGAAGGCCCGGCCGGCCGGCGAGTACGTCTCGTCGTTGGCCGTCAACCTCACCGAGGGACGGGCCGAGCTGGAGGAGGCGTTTTCAGCGGAGGTCGTGGCCTCAGCCGAGCGGGTCGTCGACGAAGTCGTGGGTCCCCCCACCGGCCCAGCGGCCCTGTACATGTGCCACGGGCTGTGCGAGATCGGCGCCACCGCGCTGGCCCCGACGCTCTCCGGCCTGCGCTCCTGGTTGGACGCCCACCCGAACGAGGTCGTCACGCTGATCGTGGAGAACCACGTGCCCGCCACCGAGATCGGCGGGGCCGTGGCGGACGCCGGCCTGGAGCCCTACCTGCACACCCCGGACGAGGAGGACTGGCCCACGCTCGGGGAGATGACCACGAGCGGCCGGCGGCTGGTCGTGCTGACCGAGGAAGGTTCTGGCGGCGCCTCCTACCCGTGGCTGCCCAACGCTTTCGCGCTCACCCAGGACACGCCCTACACCTTCCCGACACCGCAGGATTTCTCGTGCGAGCCGAACCGCGGTCCGCCCGAGGCGCCGCTGTTCCTGGTCAACCACTGGCTCTCCGGGTTCGCCAACCTGGTCAGCGCCGCCGAGCAGGTCAACGTCGACGAGGTGCTCGGTGCACGCGTGGAGCAGTGCCGGGACGAGCGCGGGCTGTTCCCGACGTTCGTCGGGGTGAACTACTACTCGATCGGTGACGTCCAGGAGGTCGTCGACGACCTCAACGGCGTCGGTTGAGCACCCCGTCCCGTCGGTCAGGACCAGTTCTGCACGAGGTCGGCGACGGTCTGCTGCGCGGCAACGTCCAACGTGGCGGTGACCGGCAGCCCCAGCAGCGTCCGCACGGTCTGCTCGGCGGGTAGCCCGTCGACCTCGACGGCTGGGGTGAGCCCTCGCTCGAGCGCCGCGTCCGCGGCACGACGCAGCAGGGACCGGCAGACGTAGGCGTCGTCGAGGATGCCCAGCACCCCCTGCTCGTCGGACACCAGGTCGTCGGGGTTGCCGAGGTAGCCATGTGCGGCCTCGGCCACCTCGGCCCAGTCGACCCGGCCGCCCTCGACCGCCAGTGCGAGCGTGTCCAGCAGTGCTGCGGTGTCCTCCAGGTACTCCGCCACGTCGCGTTGTACGCCTGCGACGCTGCCCTCGTCCTGGCCGATCTCGTCCAGCCGTCCGACCAGAGCGGTCCAGGCGTTGCTGCGGTCGTAGACGGCGCCGAGCAGCTCTCGCAACGGGTTGTCACGCATGGGAACGTTCTACCGGACGCGTGGCCGCGCCGACGAACCCGGTACCGCTCACGCCTCGCCGGCCAGCCATCGCTGGTTGAAGGCCTTCTCCTGCGTCAGCTGGGCACCTGTCTGATCCGTCATGACCCCCTCGAACTTGCCGCCCACCAGCGGCAGGCTCACCTTGGTGTCGAAGTCGAAGCTCCACTGAGACCCGTCGCCGGCTGTCGTGATCTCCATGGCACCGGTGGTACCACCGGGGACGTTCTTGACGCGGATCTCCGTCGTGGCCGAGGCGGAGTCCCCTGCCCTGGTCCAGCGTTCGGTTGTGGTGACCGTGTTGGTGTCACCGACGACCTTCTTGACGAACGACGGCAGGTCAGCCGGGACGTTGCGGACGGAGGTGTAGGTGAAGGTGTCGTCGCTGGACTCGAAGGTCTCCCACCGGACGTCGGTGGACCCGATCGCTTCGTACTTGGCGTTCCAGTAGTCCTGGTTCGTGATCATGGCCCACATCTGCTCGACGGCTACCTCGTAGGCGTCCGTGCGGATGAACTTCTTGGTCATCGGCGTCCCTCCCAGGGCGATTCGACGCGACTATGGCATGCGGTCTGCGACACCTGGCCTACGGCAGGTGGCCCAGCACCTGGCTGTACATCTGGGCGAACTCCTCGTCGAAGAGCTGGCCGAGACGCTCGCCGTCCGGGACGAGTGTGGCATCGGTCCCGAACCCGACGGCGACCCGGCCGTTGTAGCTGAAGATGCACACCGTCATCGCCTGGTTGCCCGTGCAGGGGGCCCAGCCGAGCACGCCGTCGACCACCGCGCCGGCGAACGTCATCGGATGCGCGGGACCAGGCACGTTGGTAAGCACGCCGACCGCGATGTCGCTGAGCGCGTTGGTCAGCGCGGTGGCGACCGGGGCTGGGGCCGCGGAGACGCCGCGCTGGATCGAGAACGTGAGCAGCGCCTCGTCGCTGTTCTTGATCCGCTCCATCCGCTCGTGGATCTCGCCCAGACGGGTCCGCACGTCATCGATGCCCAGGGGCATCCGGAGCGCGACCAGCGCGAAGTGGTTGCCCAGCTCGGTCGGCAGATCGATGTCCAGCGGCTTGACGCTCACCGGGATCATCCAGAAGACCTCGTCGGTGGTGTCGTCTGAGTGCTCGCGCAGGTAGCGCGTGAGCGTGCCAGAGACCGCCGCCATGAGCACGTCGTTGACCGTCGTGGCGGTGGCTCGGCGGATCTCCTTGACATGGTCCAGGGGAACGAGCGAGGCCCAGTTCGCTCCCTTGCCGACGCCCGGGGAGCCGGTCCACACCGTCCGGGTGCCTCCGCCGGCAAGGGAGCTGGCGGTGGCAAGGGCGAGCTTGCCGACGGTGGCGACGTCGTTGACCACCCGGTTCTCCGGCGAGCTGAGCAGCCGGGTGACGTCCATGATCCGTTCGGGGTAGCGCACCACCGACGACCCGGTGCGGAACACCCGTTCACCGACGCTGGTCACCCGGTCGAGAACATGGTCGAAGTCGCGGGCGGCGGCGGCCTGCGCGGTGTCGACGATCCCGGCGAACGAATCCACCATCGTCTCGGCAGCACTGAGTCCGATGTCCAGGACGCCCCCGCTGACGTTGCGGGCCGTGGAGGCGGCAATGGCCGACGCCGTGGTGGATCGCCGCAGCTTGCGTCCCACACTCGACGGCGGTGGGGAGTCCTGCAGGTCGCACATGCCCAGTGCGACCTGGACCAGCCGGATACCGTCGGCGATCGCATGGTGGAAGCGCGACATGACCGCCGCGCCGGGTGTCCCGTCGGGGAACGTCAGGCCGTCGATGAGGGACATCGACCACAACGGCTTGGTCTTGTCGAACGGGACGCTGCGCTGCACCGCCACGAACTCCTGCAGCTCGCTCAGGTCACCCGGGCCGGGCAGAGTGACCCGCAGGACGTGGTCACCGATCGTGAAGCCAGGGTCGTCCTCCCACGCCCAGCCCGAGCCGTCCATCACCGGGCGGCGGGTGAAGACCGGGTACCGGTCAAGCAGTCGGTCCCGGATCACGCCTTCGACCTCGTCCCAGTCCGGGACCTCGCGGAACCACATCACGGTGTCGATGACCATGAGGTTGTTCGGTCGGTCCATGGTCAGCCAGAGCGCGTCCTGCACGCCCATCGGCGTTCGCGCCACGCCCGCACCTCCGTCGTCGCCGGCGACCCATGGACGGGACCCGGAGCTGGCTCCATCCAACCCGGTCGGCCCCCGCCCGTCGAGCGGTTGCGTCAGGACACACTCGGGAGCCGCCTGGCGTGGCGCCCGAGTTGTGTCGGACCGGCTGCCTACGGTCCCACACATGATCGCGCCGACCGCGCTGCAGGAGCCGTTGGAGTCTGTCAGCCCGTTGCTGGTCGACACCACGTTCGTCGTCGTCGACCTCGAGACCACCGGGGGGTCACCGACGGAATGCTCGATCACCGAGATCGGCGCGGTCCGAGTGCGTGGTGGTGTCGTCGAGGGTGAGTTCCAGACCCTGGTGAACCCCGCGGTGCCCATCCCGGCGTTCATCGCGGTGCTGACCGGGATCACCGACGCGATGGTGGCCGACGCACCTCCCGAGCGGGTGGCCGTCCCGGCCTTTCTCGACTTCGCCCGGGACGCGGTGCTGGTCGCGCACAACGCGGGGTTCGACGTGGGGTTCCTGCGTGCGGCGTGTCGACGGCTCGGCATCGTCTGGCCCAACCCGACGGTCCTCGACACGGTTCGGCTGGCCCGCCAGGCCCTGACGAGGGACGAGGCACCCAACGTCAAGCTGGCGACGCTGGCGCGGGTCTTCCGGTCCTCCGTCGAGCCCTCGCACCGGGCGCTCGCCGACGCCCGAGCCACCGTGGACGTGCTGCACGGGGTGCTGGAACGGCTGGGCAACCACGCAGTGCGGTGCCTGGCCGACCTGGAGGAGTGGCAGCGCCGCGTGACACCGGCGCAGCGGGCCAAGCGGCACCTGGCCGACGACGTGCCGACAGCCGCCGGGGTCTACGTCTTCCGTGACGCGCAAGGTCGAGCGCTCTACGTGGGCAAGTCGTCCAACCTGCGGGCCCGGGTGCGCACCTACTTCACCGCCTCGGAGTCTCGCCGCCGCATGGCTGAGATGATCGGCATCGCCGAGTCGGTGCACAGCGTCGTCTGCCCGACCGAGATCGAGGCCGAGGTCCGCGAGCTGCGCCTCATCGACGCGCACAAGCCGCCCTACAACAGGCGCTCGAAGTACCCCGACCGGGAGTTGTGGCTCAAGGTGACCGTGGAGCCGTTCCCCCGACTGTCGCTGGTGCGGGAGGTCAAGGCTGACGCAGCGCAGTACCTGGGCCCGTTCAGCAACCGCCGGAGCGCACAGGCGGCAGCCGAGGCGGTCTACCGGTCGGTGCCGCTGCGGCAGTGCACGTCACGGTTGTCGAGTCGGCCGTCCGCCTCGGCCTGCATGCTGGCCGATCTCGGCAGCTGTGGTGCGCCGTGCATCGGCCAGGAGTCCGCGGCTGCCTACGCCCGCCACG
>Ga0209254_10004907_pt1 | contig 12287 bp, 13 predicted proteins | sample FrelakmetDIP11DI_FD_187148 | JGI IMG/M metagenome (GOLD analysis project Ga0209254, IMG submission 187148) | Freshwater lake sediment microbial communities from the University of Notre Dame, USA, for methane emissions studies - DIP11 DI (SPAdes)... | ecosystem: Environmental > Aquatic >...
CGCTGATCGACACTGGCAATAACCTCAGTGACTTCATTATCTTGGCCACGCCGACGCCGGGTACGGTGCCGCTGACCGCGGTGCCGTTGCCTGCCTCGCTGTATCTCCTCGGCTCGGGCTTGGCGTTGCTGGGCACGCGGCGACGGATGCGCGGTCGCTAGTCACTAACATGCCAATCGCATAGAACGTCCCTTCCTCTGGTTGAGGTTGGGGTGAGCGGGTGCGCTTAGCTTTCAAGTCCTGGTTTGACGGGCCGGCCCAAGGACGGGATTATGGGCAGATGGATTTGTCCCCGGCCCTCTTTTTCTGATGTCTACGCGCAAGGCGCCGACGGCGCCTCAACAGGTGCGTAGCCAGGCGCGCGAGCAGCCGCGCAAACACTTGCGTAATCAGGTGCGCATCGGTGGCGGTCTGTGGCGTGGGCGTAAACTGGATTTCCCCGCCGTCGCCGGCTTGCGGCCGACGCCCGATCGTGTACGTGAGACCCTGTTTAACTGGCTGGCGCCGGTGACCCCGGGATGTCGGTGTCTGGATTTATACGCCGGCAGTGGTGCGCTGGGTTTCGAGGCCGCCTCGCGTGGTGCGGCCGAGGTCGTGCTAGTCGAACGCGATGCGCACGTCGCCAAGTCGTTGCGTGATAATCAGCAGCGGCTTGAGGCAACGCAGATACAGATCGTGCAGGCCGATGCCCTGCAATTTCTCCAGGGTACGCCGCGGCCCTTCGATGTCGTGTTGATCGATCCACCCTTCGGCCAGGGTCTGCTTGAAGCGGCGCTTGCGGCGTTTGCCCAGGGGGGTTGGTTGGCACCCTCGGCGTGGATTTATCTGGAGGCCGAACGTGCGCTGACGAGCGAAGCTTTATCCGCTTTGTTACCCGAAGGCTTTGAGCTGTATCGCAGCAAAGTGGCTGGGCAGGTCGGCTATCACTTGGCGCGGCGATTGTAGGCGCGGGCTGAAGGTGAGGCGCTTGCGCTGAGAGGCTGCCCTGGGGGCGCTGCCCGCAAACAGCCTGTTTATGCGTAGCGTGTTCGCTGCTGGGGGTTGCTCCTACAGGCAGAGATCGTGTGGGCTATGCCAGGTGCGGTACCATGGCGTCTGCTCAGTTCGCCAATGTGAGAATCGCCCGCGATGAAAACCGCCGTCTACCCCGGCACCTTCAACCCGATCACCAACGGCCATACCGATTTGGTGCAACGTGCCGCGCGCCTGTTTGATCGGGTGATCGTCGCGATAGCCGCCAATCCCGGCAAGGCGCCGGCCTTCCCGCTGGAACAGCGGGTGGAACTGGCGCGTGAGGTATTGGCGGGCTTGTCGAATGTCGAAGTCTGCAGCTTCGATAATCTGCTGGTGGATTTCGTGCGCCAGCGCGGCGCGGCAGTGATCTTGCGCGGCCTGCGTGCCGTGTCGGATTTCGAGTACGAGTTTCAGCTTGCCAGCATGAACCGCCAGTTGGCCCCGGACATCGAGACGGTGTTCCTGACGCCGGCCGAGCAGCACGCGTTTGTCTCCTCCAGTCTGGTGCGCGAGATCGCTGCCCTGGGCGGGGATGTCTCACCGTTTGTCCATGCCCGAGTTGTAGCTGCATTGAAGGCGCGGGTTCGGTAATATTACCCGCAGCTAATATTTAAGCCGCTACCCGCGGGGAGACGAGCATGTCCCTGATGATTACCGACGAATGTATCAACTGCGATGTTTGCGAACCGGAGTGCCCCAACGGCGCGATCTCGCAGGGCGAAGAGATCTACGTCATCAACCCCGATCTGTGTACCGAGTGCGTCGGTCACTTCGAGACCTCACAGTGCGTTGAGGTCTGTCCGGTCGATTGCATCCCGCTGGACCCGAATCATCCGGAGACCCGCGAGCAGTTGCAAGCCAAGTACGAACATCTGATCGCCGAGAAGGTCTGATGCTGCGCTGGCGCCAGCAGAGACTCGAAGGGCCCCGTCATGGGGCCCTTCTGCTTTTGGCTAGTCTACTTTGCATTCAGTTGTGGGTCGGCGTGGCCGGCGCAAAACCACCGGCTACGCCCACGGCGGCTGCGATCGCCAGCGCACATCCATTGGCGACTGCCGCCGGCTTCGAAATTTTGGATGCCGGTGGCAATGCCTTCGATGCCGCCGTGGCCGTGAGCGCCGCGCTTGCCGTGGTCGAGCCGTACAGTTCGGGCCTCGGCGGCGGTGGCTTCTGGTTGCTGCATCGTGCCGCCGATGGTTTCGAGACCATGCTCGACGGACGCGAACGCGCGCCGCAGGCGGCGACGCGGGGCATGTATCTCGATGCGCAGGGCGAGGTGATCGCGGATCTGTCCATGGACGGTGCGCTGGCCGCCGGTATCCCCGGCGAACCGGCCGCGTTGGCGCACTTGGCGGAACGCTACGGTAGCTTGCCGTTGCGCGTGAGTCTGGCGCCGGCCATTCGCTATGCCCGCGAGGGTTTCGCGGTGGATGCGTTGTATCAGAAGTTGGCTGGGTTCCGCGCCAAGGCTTTGAATAAATCACCGCAAACCGCAGGACTGTTTTTGCACAAAGGCGAGGCGCCACCGCTTGGGCATGTCATTAAACAAGCCGAATTGGCGCAGACCTTGGAAGCGCTGGTGCGCGATGGCCATGCCGGATTTTATGCGGGTGCCGTTGCCAAGCAATTAGTCGACGGCGTGCGCGCGGCTGGCGGCATCTGGACGTTGGACGATCTCAAGGCGTATCGCGTTATCGAGCGCGCGCCGCTGCGCGGACAATATCGCGGCATCAAAATCACCACTGCACCACCACCCTCCTCGGGTGGTGTCGTGCTGCTCGAGGCGTTGAATATTCTCGCCGGTTACGATCTGGATGCCCTGGATGAAACCTCGCGTATCCACGTCATTGTCGAGGCATTGCGCCGTGCCTATCGCGATCGCGCCGAGTATCTCGGCGATCCGGACTTTATCGACATGCCGATCACGCGGCTGATCCATCCCTTCTACGCCGAGGGTTTGCGCGCATCCATCCGTCTTGATCGTGCCACACCCAGCGCCGACTTGCCCGGCACGCGGCCGAACATCGATGGCCCGCATACCACGCATTTTTCGATCATCGATACGCAGGGCAATCGTGTCGCTGCCACGCTCAGCATCAATTATCCGTTTGGTGCGGCGCTGGTTGTGCCCGGTACTGGCGTATTACTCAACGATGAGATGGACGATTTCTCAGTCAAGCCCGGTGTGCCGAATGCCTACGGGCTGGTCGGCGCCGAGGCCAACGCCATCGCGCCGGGTAAGCGCATGCTGTCGTCGATGACGCCGACGTTTCTGGAAAGCGAAGAGCGTGTCGCCATCCTTGGTACGCCGGGCGGCTCGCGTATTATCAGCATGGTGTTGTTGGGTGCATTGGAGTTCGCGGCCGGCAAGCCGCCGCAAGCGTGGGTGGTACGGCCACGTTTCCATCATCAATATCTGCCCGACAAAATCCAATTCGAACCGGACGCCATCGACGCGATTACGCAGGAGGACCTGCGCGCACGGGGGCATGTGCTCAGCGAGCTGGATGAAACCTTCGGTAATATGCAGGCAGTGCAGTGGAACAAGCGCAGCGGTAAACTCGACGCGGCCAGCGATCCGCGCGGTGTGGGCGATGCCGAGGTGCGGGAGCTGCTGTTATCGAACCGCCCAAACACCAAGGACGCCAAGGCCACCAAGAAGCCTTGATAAAACCGCCAAGACGTCGAGAGCGCCAAGTCGTCTTGAATTAATTACCAAAGCGAAAAGACATCACCTTTCGATATTTATTAAGGGATTGCTTGACGGCCTTGGCGTCTTGTGGGTTCAAAAAAATCACATAGGAATATGTTTCAATGCAGAGTCACTGGAACGACGCCGAAGCACTACAGTATCCCGGCGAACTCGGGCAGCGCGTTTACAGTTCGCGTTTGCTGGGCCGTGATAAATCGCTGGTGCTGCACGGTGGCGGTAATACCTCGGTCAAAATTTGCGAAGCCAATATCCTGGGTGATGCCGAAGATATTCTGTATGTGAAGGGCAGTGGCTGGGATCTGGAATTCATCGAGACCGACGGCTTCGCGCCGGTACGCATGCCGCATCTGCTGCGGTTGGCACAACTGCCAAGCCTGAGCGATCCGCAGATGGTCAACGAACTGCGCACACACATGACCAATGCAAGCGCACCGACACCGTCAGTCGAAGCGATTTTGCATGCGATCCTGCCATATAAATATGTCGATCACACACACGCCGATGCGGTGGTGACGCTGTGCAACACACCGAGCGGCGCGCAGCGTATTCGCGATGTCTATGGCGATCGTGTCGTGGTCATTCCCTACGTCATGCCCGGTTTCGATCTGGCGCACTTGTGCGGGGATATTTTTCCACGCGAATGCACTGATAACACGCAGGGTATGGTGCTGATGAATCATGGCATCTTCTCCTTTGGCGCCACCGCGCAGGAATCCTATGTGCGCATGATCGAGTTGGTTGATCTGGCCGAGGTTGAGCTCAAGGCGCGCAAGGCTTGGACAGTGAATTGGGCGCTAGCAGCGTGTGCGACACACGCTTTGCGTTTCGAATTGGCGACCTTACGTCGCGAGATTGCACAGACCATCGGTGCGCCGATTATTCTGCACACTGTGCGTGATGCGCAGGCGCTCGGTTTCGCGCGTCGTGATGATGTTGGCGTGATTGCACAACAGGGGCCGGCGACGCCGGATCATGTTATCCGTACCAAGCGTGTCCCGCTGCTTGGTCGCGATGTGGCGGCATATGCCGAGTCTTATAAGACCTATTTCAGCGCGCAGGCCGGCGCGGATGCCAAGACCATGCTCGATCCGGCGCCGCGTGTGATCCTCGATCCTGAATTTGGCTTGTGCACTGTTGGTCGCAGTGTGCAGGATGCCTTCATCGTGCGTGATATCTATCGACACAGCATCGACACGGTAGTGCGCGCCACGCAGTTGGAGCGTTATCAGGCGCTGCCGGCGCAGGATTACTTCGACGTCGAATACTGGGATCTGGAGCAGGCTAAATTGCGTAAGGCCGGCACGCCACCGTTGTTCACCGGCGAGGTGGTGCTGATCACCGGCGCGGCCTCGGGCATCGGTAAGGCCTGTGTCGAATCCTTTTTGGCGCGCGGCGCGGCGGTGGTGGGTTTGGACATCACGGCGAACATTGCCGATGTTTCCAATAAGTCGGCTTATCTTGGTTTGGTCTGTGATGTGACAGACAGCGCTGCACTCGAGGCGGCGTTGGAAGGCGCTGTGCAGCAGTTCGGTGGTCTGGATATGCTGGTGTTGAATGCCGGCGTGTTTCCCGGCGGCTGCGCGATTGCAGAACTTGCCGATGCGGAATGGACGCGGGTATTACAGGTGAATCTGGATGCGAATCTGAGTCTGCTGCGGCTGGCCTATCCGCTGCTCAAGCTTGCGCCGCGCAACGGACGTGTGGTGGTAATCGGTTCTAAAAATGTCACGGCACCCGGCCCCGGTGCGGCGGCCTATTCCGCCTCCAAGGCGGCGCTGACGCAATTGCTGCGCGTCGCTGCGTTGGAATGGGCGGGCGATGGCATCCGCCTCAACGCGTTGCATCCGGATGCGGTGTTCGACACCGGCATCTGGACCGATGAGGTAGTGGCGGCGCGCGCCGCGCATTACGCGATGAGTATCGAGCAATACAAACGCCGCAATTTGCTCAAGACGGAAATCACCAGTCATGATGTCGCCGAGCTGGCGGCGGAGCTCTGCGGTCCGCTGTTTGCCAAGACCACCGGTGCGCAGATTCCTGTCGACGGTGGTGACCCGCGGGTGATTTGAAGCTTCGTGCCGTTGCGTGAAGGCATCGCCGATGCCACAGGTTATTTTCACTGTCCGTTAAATTTTTTGGCGACTGTTCGTGAGCGTTTGATTCAAATCAAGTCTTGATCGCATCTATCTCCAATGCGCCAGCCGAAGCTCGGTATACTACGGTCATATTCATCTATTAAGGATGATTATGCGGCAGTTTCGTTGCGTTAGGGGGAGGCGAACAATCAATGGATACGTGCGGCGAAGTTAAAGACCTTTTGATTCCGCTTGCGGAATATCCCAATATCCGCGAGGACTCGGCCTTACGCGATGCCTTTGAGGCCATCGAGCACGGTCTGACGACGGGCAAACGTTTCCGCCATGTGCTGGTGCTCGATGAGGCGGACAGATTGGTTGGTTTGCTGGGTATGCGGGATATTTTGCGCGGTATATTTCCGGACTTTCTGCGCGCTACATTGCCCGGCCAATCCCGTGCCGAAACAATTCTGCCTCAATACCCGGCGCTAGCATCGCTCTGGCAAGACACCTTCCACACTCAATGCCGGGAGCAGGCCCACAAGCCGGTGCGGCCGCATGTTGTGCCTGTTGCAGCAACTGTTGCGCCCACGGATCCGGTAACCAAAGCGGCTTACCTGATGGTGTTCGTCGATTCCAGCATGTTACCCGTGGTGGAAGGCAATCAGGTGCTTGGCGTGATTCGCATGGTGGATGTGTTCAACGCGGCGACCAAGGTGGTGTTGCATGACTGAGCCCGACAAAATGGCCGCCACGACGCAGCCCGTGCATTACGCTGCGGAGCCGTTGCCTTTTGATGCAAAGAAATTTGCCTTTCTTGTGCTCGGTCTGGCGGTGTTCCTAGGAATTTACTACATGCCAGCCTGGCCTGACGCCCTCGATCCGGCCGGCAAGGCCTTCGTGCTGTCGCCACAGGGCAAGGCGGCCATCGGTCTGTTCCTGATGGCGGGCATCTGGTGGATATTCGAGGTGATCCCCATTGGCATCACATCGATTGCCATTGGTGTGTTCCAGGCGTTGTTCGCCATCCGCCCGGCCAAGGAGGCGTTCCACGACTTCATGGACCCTTCGGTGATGTTTATTTTTGGCTCCATTGTTATCGGCCTGGCCTTCACCAAATCCGGTTTGACCAAACGCATTGCCTACAAAATGCTGGCGGTGGCAGGTGAAAAGACCAGCATGATCCTGCTGGGTTCGTTGGTCGTCACTGCGGGACTGACCCATCTGATGGCGCATACAGCAGTCGCCGCCACCATGTTCCCCATTTTGCTGGCGATCTATTCCCTCTACGGCGAAGGTGAGCGGCCGACGAACTTCGGCAAGGGTTTGTTTATCGGCATGGCCTATGCGGCCGGTGCCGGCAGTATCATCACTTTTCTCGGCGCGGCGCGTGGCCCCGCGGCGGCCGGGATGTACAAGGAATTCACCGGCAACGACATATCCTTCTTTGATCTACCGCTGTATATGGCGGTGATCGGCTGGGCCATGGTGTTGCTGATCTGGGTGTATCTGATGGTGTTCCTGAAACCAGAGAAAGAGCGCATCCCCGGCCTTAAGGAGAAAGTGAAAAACCTGTCTTCGCTGCTCGGGCCGATGACGCGCAAGGAAAAGATTGTGATCGCCATTGTTCTGGGCGTGGTGGTGGTCATGTCGCTGAAGTCGGTGATACCGGCGCTGGACTCAGTTGACCGGGCGGCAATTATTCTGTTGTCCACACTGTTGTTCTTCATTGTTGGCGTGTTGACCGTCAAAGAACTCGAGGAGATCCCCTGGAACATCGTGCTGTTGTTCTCGGGAGCCATGAGTATCGGCTTTTGCCTGTGGCAGACCGGTGCGGCGGAATGGATGGCCGTGCAATGGCTGGGATTGCTGCACGATGCGCCCTGGTTCGTGTTCGTCATGGGCATTGCGGCCTTCGTTTTGATCATGACCAATTTCATCATGAATGTCGCGGCCATCGCGATTTCGCTGCCGGTGTCGTTGGTGATTGCGAAATATCTCGGTGTGGCCCCCGAGGTGGTCATGTATGCCTCACTGGTGACGGCCGGCATGCCGTTTGTGCTGTTGATTGGCGCGGCGCCCAATGCGATTGCCTACGACTCCAAGCAATTCACGCCAGGAGAATTTTTCCGTCATGGCATTCCCATGAGCATCATTCTGTTGATTGTGCTCGGTGTGGTGGTCGTCACCTTCTGGCCAATGCTCGGCATGCCCATTCTGGTTGAACCCTAGGAACCTGACATGAGTTGCACGATTCTATTGCCGGTGGATGGCTCTGAATGTTCGCAGCGGGCCGCGCAGCATGTGGTACATATTGCGAGCATGGTGCAAGGGCTGCGTGTTCACATCGTCAACGTGCAACCCTTGGGTGACGATTGGATGGTGCGGCGGATGCTCAAGCCCAATGAACTCGCAGCACTGGAGCAGGAGTGGGGTCAATCGGCCATCGCGCCGGCGCGTGCGATACTCGAGGCAGCGGGGGTCACCTGTACCGATCGCGTGGTGCAGGGTGATGTGGCGCAAACCATCGCGCGACTCGCCGAGGAGCTGGGGTGCGACCAGATCATCATGGGTACGCAGGGGCGCACGTCGCTCGGCAATGTGTTGCTCGGCTCCGTGGTCAGCAAGGTTCTGCATTTCTCCAACGTTCCCGTCACCTTGGTTAAATAGCGCATGCAGATTACAACTGTGCACACACGCTGGATCTTGATTGTCCTCGGCTTGTTGATTGCGTCACCTGCGTATGCCGCCACTGGGCCGATGGTGCTGGGGGTTCCAGTGGATTTCATTCTCTTCGCGCTGACCCTGTTGGGTGTGGCGTTGTTTCATCAACGCACGCTGCAAGTGGCACTTGCCGGCCTGATCGTGATTTCCTTGTACAAGATCGCTGTCACTGGCTTCAACGAAGGTGCCGGTGTGGTGGGTTGGCTCGCGCATATGCAGCATGAATGGGTCGTGCTGACCAACCTGTTGGGCTTGCTGCTGGGTTTTGCGCTGCTGGCGCGGCATTTTGAGGACAGCGGCGTCCCGCTGATCTTGCCGCGTTTCCTGCCGGATGATTGGAAGGGCGCGTTTGTTCTGTTGGTGATGGTATTCGTGCTGTCATCGTTTCTGGACAACATCGCCGCGGCGCTGATCGGCGGTACGGTTGCGGCCAGTGTGTTCAAACGGCGCGTGCATATCGGCTATCTTGCCGCCATTGTCGCCGCCTCGAATGCCGGTGGCTCGGGCAGTGTCGTGGGCGATACTACGACCACGATGATGTGGATCGATGGCGTCGCACCGCTGGATGTCGTGCACGCCTACGCGGCGGCACTGCCGGCCCTGTTGGTCTTCGGGTTTTTTGCGGCGCGTCAGCAGCAGGCCTATCAGCCGATCCAAAAGGATGCCGGCGCGGATGCGCGGGTCGATTGGGCGCATGTCGGCATTGTCGCCTGGATTCTAATGGCGGCTATCGTCACCAATGTGATCATCAATACTCAATACCCGCAGTTCTCGGATGCCTTTCCGTTTATCGGCGCGGCGGTCTGGGTGGCCATCGTACTGGCCGTACCGGTGAGAAAGCCCGAATGGAGTCTGTTGCCCGATGCATTCAAGGGCAGCATCTTCCTGCTCTCGCTGGTGGTGTGCGCGTCGATGATGCCAGTGGAGGAACTCCCCGCCGCGTCCTGGCAAACCGCCTTCGGTTTGGGTTTCGTCTCGGCGGTGTTTGACAATATTCCGCTAACCGCGCTGGCGCTGACCCAGGGCGGCTACGACTGGGGCATGTTGGCATACGCCGTAGGTTTCGGTGGTTCGATGATATGGTTTGGTTCCTCGGCGGGCGTGGCCTTATCCAACCTGTTCCCGGAGGCGAAGTCGGTCGGTGCCTGGGTCAAGGGGGGCTGGCATGTCATTGTCGCCTACATCGTCGGTTTTTTAGTGATGCTGGCTGTAGTGGGTTGGCATCCGCATGCCGCGCATAAGGACGTGCGTGCATCGCCGACGTACACGTATGCGCAGACCAATCACGAATAGCGCGGTGACATGACGATGGTCGCGGCCGGTGTACTTGCCGATGTTCTGGTTGTATTGCACTTCGCCTTCATTGTGTTCGTGGTCTTCGGTGGGTTACTGGTGTGGCGTTGGCGCTGGGTCGCCTGGCTGCATGTGCCGGCGACGCTGTGGGGCGCGGCGATCGAATTCGTCAGTGGCGTCTGCCCGCTGACGCCGTTGGAAAACCAGTGGCGGGTGCAGGCGGGGGAGTCGGGTTATCCGCACAGTTTCATCGAGCAGTACCTCGCGCCGCTGATTTATCCCGCCGGTCTGACACCGTCGGTGCAGATCTGCCTTGGCGTAGGTGTATTATTGATAAATATGGTAATTTACGGGTTCCTGCTATATCGAGCGCGGTGAGCAGGACGAGTGGCGATTTCGGGTTGTTGCGACTGAATAGAGAAATTGTTGTGGTATTCGAGGGCTTTACTGTATAGTGCCAACCGTTGCAGTACAGCTCTTGTAGTTAGTTCGGAAGCCCCTCCAGTTGTATTGGTCGCCCCTCCCGTAATGTCTCTTCCAGGAATGAACTGCACATTCAACGCAATTCAATTTTTATAGAGGTATTTCCGTGATTACAGGTACAGTGAAGTGGTTCAACGACGCTAAGGGCTTTGGCTTTATCACCCCGCAGGACGGCAGCAAGGATGTATTCGTGCATCACTCCGCCATCCAGGGTAACGGCTTCAAGTCACTGGCCGAAGGCCAGCGGGTGCAGTTCGAAGTAGAGCAGGGCCAGAAAGGTCCGTCGGCTGTGAAGGTTCAGGCCATCTAAGTCCGAGCTCTGTGTGACCCAGATGTAAAAAGACCCCGCCTCGGCGGGGTCTTTTTTTTGTTCTTATGCCGCGCTCGCTCGCGGCAATATCACCGCGCGCGCGTCGGCGAATTGCACATCGGCCTCGGTGATAACTCCCTCCATGACCTGAACCTGCAGACCAGTGAGATCCCAGGCGCTGGCATCCATCGGCGGGACGCGGCCATGCTCAGTGGCCGGATCGTGTGCGGCACAGGCAATGACATCGGCGAGATGAATCAGTGCAGTCTCCAGTCGGTGCTCTTGCGCCAGCTGTGGTGTGTGATGGAAGCGAATCGCCTCGACCAGGGTTTCGGGCAGGTGCCAGGACAGCATCAGTTCACCACCAATTTCGCCGTGATCGAAGCCAAGCAGTTCGCGTTCGATTTCATGCAGCGGGGTAATCTCGGTGCGGGCGCGGCGCAGCGCGGTAGCGGCGATGTCAGGGGCTTGTTTATACAAGGCCAGCGCACCGATATCGTGTAACAGGCCGGCGATGAAATAGCGCTCGGTATTCGGGGCGCGCATGCGTCCGGCGAGAATGCGCGCGACGACCCCGGTATAGAGGCTATGTTCCCAGAAGCTATCCATGTCGACCAGATCGGTGGGGATGCCGCGAAAGGCCTTGATGACGCTGGTGGCGAGGATGAGGTCGAGCAATTCGAGCGTGCCGATCACGGTAATGGCGCGCGATACGGTGTCGATGCGCGAGGGGAAGCCGTAGAACGGACTGTTGACGATCTTGAGTAGGCGCGCGGTGAGTGCCGGGTCCTCGGCGAGCACCTGACCAATGGCGGCAGCCGAGGTCTCGGGGTCATTGATGAGGTCGATGGTGCGCATGACGACTTCGGGGAGCGAAGCCAGTTCCAGCGTGCCTTGTACCAACTCTTGTACGCTAGTCACCATCCAATTCCCCTTGTTGTCCGACGAGGCGCTTGTGGCATAGGCGCCGGAGTTCCTGAATCAGCGGGTGCTTTGCATCGCTGATGCGGAAGCGTTCTTCTAGGTGTGTCTCGATGGCGGCGCCATCGAGGTTGGCAGTTGGGGCTGAATCTGAATCAGGGCCGATCAGTACGTTCTGAACTCGATTGGCACGCAGCACCTGCAAGTGCTTATCGTTAAGGGTCGCGCCGGCGCGTAGCAGCAGCTGCCCCTGGCTGCCGAGGACATCCTGGCCGAGCACCATGCCCGCACGCGCCTCATCCAGATCGAGATTCAGCATCAGCTTGATTATCCCCCTCAGCTTATATGAACTAGCGCCTTGTTTGACTTGATTCTACACAACTCACCGAAATATAAAAATTTTTGTTCGTAGATTTTAACTTTATGAATCCTTGTGGTTTTCCATGGCATAAGCCAGTATCGGGTCAATCGGCCTCTGCTTGATAGATATCAAAGCGCACGCGTTTGCAGCAGTGCCCCGGCTTTGTGAGAATAGCCTCGGTTTTTGAATCCGGTGCCTAGCGACTCCGGACACCTGTTAACTTTTGGTAAATGGAGTAAGCGTAATGAAAAAATTGGTTTCTGCGGTTATGGTCACTGTTGCAGTGATGGCGAGTGGTGTTGCGGTGGCAGGTGATGCCGCGGCCGGTAAGGCCAAGTCGGCGACGTGCGCAGGCTGTCACGGACCGGAGGGCGTCAGCAGCAATCCGCTGTG